>Ga0209061_1000074_pt1 | contig 341831 bp, 298 predicted proteins | sample Coa_R1_10_FD_187157 | JGI IMG/M metagenome (GOLD analysis project Ga0209061, IMG submission 187157) | Surface soil microbial communities from Centralia Pennsylvania, which are recovering from an underground coalmine fire - Coalmine... | ecosystem: Environmental > Terrestrial > Soil >... | reverse complement strand
GGACGAAGAGTTGAGGACGAGCGCGCCTCACGTCTGGGCCGCCGGCGACGTGATCGGCTCGAACACTGAAAGCCAGATGGCCACGCCGGTGGGGGCGCAGGACGGCGGCATCGCGGCGCTCAATGCGCTCGCTGGCGAGCATCGCAAAGTCGATCACCACGTTATTCCGCGCGCTATCTTTACCGACCCCGAAGTTGCGGTCGTGGGGCTGACTGACAGGCAGGCGGTGGAGCGCGGCCATCGATGTGCCTGCCGAACCGTAAAGATGGAGCAGGTCCCACGAGCACAGGCGGTTCGCAATCCGCGCGGCGTAATCAAGATGGTAGCCGAGCGCGACAGCCGCAAGGTCCTCGGCGTCTCGATGGTCGGAATGGATGCGGCCGAAGTGATTCACGAAGCCGCGATGGGAATACGTTTGGGTGCGACGATAGAAGACTTCGTTGGGATGCTGCACATCTATCCAACGATGTCCGAGGCGCTGAAAATCGTTGCGCTCTCGTTCACCAAGGATATTTCAAAGCTGAGCTGCTGCGCAGAATGAATGTCCTCTTGTTTGGATTCTACTCTGAGGCGTTCCAAAGATCCGCATTCATCCGCATTTTTCGGGCCTATCGGGCCCGTCAATCCGGATTGGAAGCGCTCGAACGACAGAGGCTATCCAAATAATCGACATAGCGTGCGCTCTCAGTCGGACGCCGGTGCGTATACGCGCGAAACGTGGTGTTTGGATTCGCGCGGCCCAGCTGCCAGGCAACGTGGTTGATTCGGGTGTGGCAATTTTCGGACAGGGTACCGCCCCGGAGCGCGGTCCGGCTATTGATGCGATGGCCGGATGGCCGAAGAAAAATCGGCCAAATGGATTGGCCGGCGGTCCGTGCGGGAGGGACTGGAGGCCATCGCGTTCCGCTACTGGGCTGCGACAATGAGGATGGGGACGACGGACCGGAGCCGCCACGCTTTTGGTTGGCGTTAACATTTGCCGCCATGCCGTGATAGGAATGCCCTATCCCGGCTCGCCGACGCAAAGACGGATTTGCTGCTCCATCTGCGGCTGCGAAAAGCCTGGGCAGTGAAGTCCGGCGGGTGGCGCATCAGCCCGCCTCCGCCGCTGTGTTGCACTCTGTTATGCGGAAAGAATGAAGAGGAGCGACTTCAAGTGGCTAACAATGGGTTTAAGGCGATCGATTCCGACCTTCATGTACTGGAGCCGGCCGATCTGTGGGAACGTTACATCGATCCTAAATTTAAGGACCGGGCGCCGCGCGGGCTGACCGATGTCAGACGCGGGCTTGGCGTGGTGGTGGAAGGGCAAGTCATCGGGCATGCGGACAAGGGTATCGGACGCAAGCGGCGCGACTACGCCAGCAATCTCCAACACCAGCACTACGCCGAAGTGGAGGCTCGCAACTACGATGGCATCGGCCTTCTCGGTGCTATGGACCGTGAGGGTCTGGATCTCGCGGTTCTTTATCCGAGCCGCGGCCTGCTCGTCGTGTCGGTCCCCGGCCTTGACCGCATGCTGTTCAACGCGATCAGCCGCGCGTACAACGACTGGCGTCATGATTTATGCCAGGCGGATCCCGCGCGGCTTTTCGGCGCCGCGATGGTGCCTGCCACGGACGTCGGGGCCGCGGTCGCCGAGGCTCGGCGGGTCCGCGAACAATACCAGTTCAAGGCGATTTTCCTTACCGCCGACGTGTATGAGGGGTGCGGCTGGGACCACCCCTGTTATTACCCACTGTGGGAGGAGTGCCAGCGCCAGGAGTTGGTGGTGGGTTTTCATACCACCGGCACCCCCTCGCTGCGGCCGGGTCAGGCGGGGGGAATGTTCTCCACCTGGATGCAGCTTCACACCTTTACCCACGCGGTTCCGGCGATGGAAGCTCTGGCTGCGTTCACCGCCGGAGGGGTGCTCGAAGCCTTTCCCAACCTCAAGGTAGCGTTCCTCGAAGCCAACTGTTCCTGGGTACCCTGGCTGTTGTGGCGTCTGGATGAGCATTACGAACTTGGTGGTTTCATCGAACGGCCCCAGCTCAAGATGAAGCCTTCGGAGTATTTTCTGCGCCAGTGCTACGTTTCGATCGAATGCGACGAGTACCCGGCCAAAGGCATCGAGGCGTTTGGGATCGAAGACAACCTGGTGTTTTCCACCGACTTCCCACATCCCGACTCGAAATGGCCCTTTGCGGTGGACAGCGTGCTCAAGCTGCCGCTCAGCGACGCGCTGAAGCGCAAGTTCCTGTGGGACAACAGCCGCAAGCTATACTCATTGAGCTGACGGAAAGTGAGAAAGTAAAAAATGGGAATAGAAGCCTTCGGCTACCAGGGTAAGCGAGCGCTGGTCGTGGGCGGCTCCAGTGGAATGGGCGCCGCCACGGCGCAACTCCTGGCCGAGCTCGGCGCCGATGTCATCGTGGCGGACTACGTTGGGGCGCTGTTTGCGGTCTCAAGGTTTATCGAACTCGACCTGCGGGAGCCGGCCACGATCGACCGGGCGTTGGAACAACTTAAAGCGCCCATTCATGCGCTTTTTTCCTGTGCCGGAGTGGCGGAGGTTGCGGAAACGATGAAGGTCAACTTCCTCGGCCAGCGCCATCTGATTGAAGGAATGATGAAGCGCGAACTGCTGCCGCGCGGTTCCGCGATCGCGATGATCTCATCGACCGCCGGTCTTGGATGGGAAAACGATCTCGACATGCTCGGCGGACTGCTTGACACCGCGAGCTTCGAAGAAGGCGTCGCCTGGGTCGACGCCCATCCGGTGCGGTCGTACTACATGTTGTCCAAGAAAGCGGTGTGCGCCTACGTTGCGCGTCAGGGATACCCGTTCCTCAAGCGCGGGGTGCGTATCAACGCGACCCAGCCGGGTCCCACCGACACCCCGTTGGCGCGCGCGAACGCTGAAGTCTGGCTGGCCGCCGGCCGTGAATACCGGAAAGCCGCCGGCATCGATATTTCCCGGCCGGAGGAGCAGGCCTACGTTCTGGCATTCCTGTGCAGTCCCGCCGCCAGTTATGTGACAGGGGTCAGTATCGTGACCGACGGCGGGCGAACCAGCGCGCGGAGGATGCACGGGTTTCCGTCGTAGCGTCTGCAACTCAATTAAGCGCGGGCCGAGTTTTAAAGATGGCTCTTGTCAACGTATATGTCGGCACATTTACGGCGGAATTTCCGTGGCTTACAGGTCTTCCTGGCAAAGGTATCGAGCGCTTCAGTTTTGACGACGCCAGTGGCAGCCTCCGTCATCTGGATACAGCCACAGGGATGCAAAGTCCTCAGTATCTGGCCTTGCACCATCGGCTTCCAATCCTGTACGCGGCTGAATTCGCCGTTCCCGGCCGTCTGACCGCATTTGCGATAGCTGCTGACGGCTCGCTGCAACGCGCGTTCACCACGCCTTCACTGGGTGAGATGGCGGTCGCCGTAAGCATCCATCCGAGCGCCAGACATGCCTATTTGGCCAACTGGGGAAGCGGCAGTCTTGCGGCATTGACGCTCGAGCCGCACGGGATGGTGACGGGCGCGGCGACGATCGCGCAACTGGAAGGCAGAGAGTCGCGCGCATCGCATCCCCACCATATCCGCCCGACTCCCAGCGGGAATAGCGTCCTCGTCGCCTATGCCGGGCTGGACGAACTTACAGCTTACAGCGCTGATCGTGCGGGCTCTCTGTCGGGCCTGCCGATAGTGCGGATCGAGTTCCCGCCTGAAAGCGCGCCACGCCACATCGAATTTCATCCTTCGGGGCACTTCGTGTACGTGGTGGGCGAGCGCGATTCAAGGCTGTATGTGCTCCAAAGCGAGGACGGCAGGCCTACACGCATAGGCGACAGCCACGTGACGACGCCGCCCGGTTACAGCGGCAGAAACTATCCGTCGGAACTCAAGCTCCACAAGAGTGGACGCACACTTTACGTGGGCAACCGGGGAAGCGACTGCGTGACGATCTTTCGCCTCGACCCTTCGGGCGGTTCGATCGAGGCTGTCGATCACCAGCCGAGTCTGGGCCGGGGGCCGCGCGCCGTCAGTATCGATCCGACTGGCCGATACCTGGTGGTCGGCAACGCCGATTCGGGAGATCTGGCGGTCTTTCAAATCGATGGCCAGGGAGGCCTTCGACCCGTTGGCCCACCCGTGGCGTCATCCTCGCCCAGCTCGATCGTCTTCGCCCCATCGACATAGGCTCCCTTAAAATCTCGGTAAAACTTGCCCGACGATTTGATCTCAGATGCGTGGCTGAACCGCTAAGCTCAATTCTTGAGCGCACGGCTCACCGCGCGGGACCGGTTCGGTAAATGCGCACGGAGCGCCTTGTGTGCTCCATTTCCAGCCAGAGGTCGCGGCTGTTAAACCGCAAATGGGCGCGCCAGCAAAAACTTTCAGCAGCGTCCTCGATTCATTTCTTGCGCGGGCGGCCGCGGCGGCGCGAGGATGGCGCCGACGGGATCTGCTCGAATTCACCTTCTTCGGCCTCGAACGGAGAGGCGTCGTGAATCGTCAGCAGCTCCTCGGGGTCGGTCACGCTGTTGGAATCCTCGGAAGCTTCTTCGGGCTCCTCATGCATTCGCCATCGCCGCCAGGGTTCGTCGCTGGGATTGGCGCGGGCCGCTCGTTGATCGCTACGCTCCTGCTGGCAATCCACGCAATAAATCGCGAACGGCAGCACCTTGAGCCGCTCGACCGCGATTTCGGTTTCGCACTGCTCGCAGATACCGTAGCGGCCGCGGCTGAGGCGGGCCAGCGCGTCGTCGATCGCCTTGAGCCGTTCCTCGGCCCGTTCCACGAGGCTGGCGTTGGTCTCGACGTCGGTCAGCGAACGCGCGACATCCATCTCATCGCCGGGCGAACCAGCGATATCGTCGCCCCGGTTGCGGCGCAATTCGCGGATCCTCGCCAGGGCGTTGTCGCGCTCTTGGGTTAACATGTTCTTGAGCACCTCAAGACGATGGGCTTTCATGGTTCCTCCGTCGGCTCCTGCGCCGCCCCTGACGATTTGCTCCAGCCGCTGTCCCTTCCATCGTATCACCGCCATCCACGATCGCGCGATATTGGCTTCAACGAGGACACCGAGCGACGCGGCCGCCGTCGAATTTCGGCTGGCGGAGCAGCGCCATGAGGACCTCGCCGATTCCGGCTCGCGCCAAAGTGCATCTAATGCTACGCCAAAAAGATAGGAAACCAAGCAACTAGACGGCGTCCGCAATTTCGAGCCGTCGATGCCAGCTTTCGGGACTGCCAGCTCGGGGACTGGCTCTAAAAACTTGCCGCGCAGCGGCAAGATATTCGTATAATACTGGAGTGATGCTGAGTTGTGCAAATCTATCCAACGCTGCGAGGTTATGATGAATAGATGGTTAATCTTCGGAGCAGGCGCGATATTGATCCTCACGCTGCTGTTGAGCGTCCTTTCCCCGCCGGTCGCCGCTCAGCAACTGGTCACAAACCGGGAGCTGGCTAACAGTGTCGATTTACGAAATATCGCTGCGAGTCCGGACGGAGATATTTCCGCCACCATCGTAAACCACACGAATCATGAAGTGCGCAACGTGCAACTGATGATCGACTATGCCTGGATGTGGAAAAACGACTTCAAGCCCGGCCAGAACAATCCTGGCCGCACCGTGTACGTCACCGCACCGGTGACTATCCCGCCCCACGGTGAGGGGTCCTTCACCTACCGGCCCTCGCCGCCCCTGGAATCGAGGTCAGACGGATACTTCATACCGGCAGTGCACATCGTTGGCTTCACCCAGATGGTTGAGCCGGGGTCATAATGCTCTGTTCGTGATGGAGCGTGCAATCGTATCAGGCATCCTCACCCGCTTGCACGACAGGGGAGGAACGAAAAAAAAGCGCCCGCCAATTCTGTTGGCGGGCGCTTTTTGATCAATCTCTATCGGAACTACGCGCTGGCGCGGCCGTGGCGCAAAAGCTTGCCCGGCGTGGCGCCCGTGCATTTGCCCTCGGCGAAGGTCTCCTGACCATTGACGATGATCGAACGGTAGCCCGTTGCCCGCTTGATCCGCCGCCATTCACCGCCCGGTAAATCGTGCGCGATGTCGCCGATCCACTGCGGCTCGATACCTAATCCGTTGAGGTCATAAACCACTACGTCGGCCCACGCGCCTTCGCGCAGCACCCCACGGTCGCGAAAACCCGCCGCATGCGCGGGTAGCGCCGACATACGGTAATGCGCCTCTTCCAGGTTGATCTTCTGTTCGTCGCGCACCATCCAGCACAGGAAGTCGGTGGTGAAGGCGCCGCCGGTGAAGAATTTGGTGTGCGCGCCGCCGTCCGACACGCCCGGGAAGGTGTACATCGAGGTGTTGATTATCTCCGCGATGTAATCCGGGTTGAACTTCTGCACCGGAGTCAGAAACTCAGCCTTCAAATCCGTGGCGATCGCCAGATCGAGCATCACATCGATGGGATCCTTGCCCTCTTCCTCGGCAATTTGGCCCACGGACTTGCCCAGGTACTTATCGAGTTCGGGTTGGTCGTTGAGATATTGCACGATCAACCGGACGATACGTCCGCCGATTCCGGCGGCATTTTTGTCCAGCGCCCGCTTCCAGCGCTCGGCCTTGGCCTCGGCGCGCAGTTGCGGATTGCGCATCTTGGCCAGTTTCTCCTCTTTGCTGCCGGTGGTCATCTCGCGCCACGCCGGTACGATGTCATACAGGTTCCAGTTTTCCAGGGTGAAGCCAAACCCGGCGCGCAGCGTGCCGGCCTGGCCGAAGATCGGCAGGCCTTTGGCGCGCAATTCTTCAATCCAGCGCAGGGTCCGGCGATGAATCTCGCCGTCGTGGCGGCTGGCTGCCACCGCCTGGAACAGCACCGGCCGATTTGCTTCTTCAACAAGGCGCGCGACGAAGGCGCGGTCTTCCTTGATATGGCCGGTGTCCTGCGTGATCTCGATGAAGCCTTCGTCGCGCTCGCGCAGCACCCGCGCCAGATTGAGGATGTCTTCATCGCACATGGTGTCGGTCACCATCGGAGAGCCGTCGTAGTCGGCCTGTCCCGAATGCTTGCCAAGGCGCTGGATCGAGAATCCGCACAGCCCGGCTTCGAGCCCCTCGGCCAACAGCCGGCGCATTTCGGCGCGCTCGCGATCGGTTGCGGGACGGGTCTTGGCCGCCTCAAGACCCATCACGTAGGTCATCAGCGATGCGGTTGGCATGTACTGGATGCAGTTGACACCCTTGGGTGACCGATCCAGCGAATCGAGATACTCGGGAATAGTCTCCCAATCCCAGTTCATCCCCTGCTTCATCGAGCTGTAGGGAATTGCCTCGGTGCGGGTCATAGTCAGCATCGAGCGTTCGCGAAAGTCCGGCTTGCAGGGAGCAAAGCCGAAGCCGCAATTGCCCAGAACCACCGAGGTGACGCCATGCCATCCGGAGATCGTGCAATAGGGATCCCAGCGGATCTGGGCGTCGTAATGAGTATGCAGATCGACGAAGCCGGGCGCCACGATTAGTCCGTCTGCGTCGATCACCTTTTTGGCAAAGCCCGGTGCGCGGCCGCCGATCTGTGCGATTTTGCCGTCCTTGATCCACACATCGGCCCGGTAACGCGGTACCCGCGTGCCGTCCACCACCGTGCCGCCTTTGATTTGGATATCGAATTCCGCCATCTACGGTTCCCTCCTCGCTGGTAAGGACCACGGCGTTGTGACGACGTCGTGAGTTCCCGAAATCCGCCTTAAATTATGTCTACCCCTTCCTTATATCAAAGCGGAAGGGTTACGCCAGAGATAGCCGGGATCCTGAACGAGCGCTCGGTATACCACCTGGTCGCCGCGCAAACGCAAAATACCGACCGCGTTTCCCCGCCGACCACAGCGGGTGGCGCGGCCTTGCTCATACCCCTTGGTGCCGTTTTAGCCTGCCCTTCGGACTTCGCACGGGACGCCGAGCACGCCGACGACGAATCCCGCGAACGCCGCGGCGCCGCAAAGCCGCCACACATATTTGTGGATCAAAGTACTCGGCCTGAACTCATCGCGGACAGTCTTTACCTTGTTGTCGATTTCCGAAACGTCTTTGCGGAGATCCTGTTTATCTTTTTCCAGCTCCATCTCCAGCTTGTTTATGTCTTCGCTGTCAACCATGGCCATTACCTTCTTTTGGTTATCAACCTTGTAATTGCGCGGGATTGACCAGAATACCGATTCCGCCGCACACGTTACTTGAGCAAAGCGCCTGCCAACACCTCGCAGTAGTCGTCACCCGCAAGATCGATCCGCAAGCTCGGGGCGGGAATGTCATGGCGGATGTACTTTGTAAAAATAGTGTACCGGCACGGTTCTGGTGATGCCCCCTTTTGGTGGGTTTCCGTCCTCAGACTTGCTCCATCCCATCACAAAGCATACCCGAAATGTCTCGCTTCGGCTCACCGGCGGGTTTATCATTATGGGCAGATGATGGATGAGGAAACGGAAGTAAAATATCGTAAAACTCCGAGCTGATTGCCCGATTCTGAACGTGAACGTATTTTAGGTTACATGTCAGGCCTGTCACGCAAAGCCAGCGAGGGTGAAATCGCCAACGAGGATCGGCTCATGACCGCCCGGCAGGTCGCGACCTATCTGAGCGTCAATGAACGCACCGTGATTAAGCTGGTCTCCGAAGGTGCTCTGCCCGGCGTAAAAATCGGTAATCAATGGCGGTTCCGCAAGGCGATGTTGGATACGTGGCTGGACGACCAGATGCTCGGCGTCGGACCGCGTTATCTGGAGGTGGGGGAGCGGGTCAGGGCGCCGGTGCGGATGCTGGATCTGGCCAGTTGTTTCCAGCCCTCGCACATTATCAGTGACCTGTCATCGCGGACCCGCAATGATGTAATCGGCGAACTGGCTGGCCACGCCAGCAGTCTTGGATTGGTTCGCAACCGAGCCTGGTTTGTGCGCGCGCTCATCGAACGTGAAAACGTGATGCCCAGCGGCACCGGCAATGGGGTGGCATTCATGCACACCCTGTATCGTCATCCGGAACAGGTAGTGCGCCCGTTCATGGTGTTGGGACGCTCGCGTGAGGGGGTGGATTTTGACGCGCTTGATGGCAAACCGGTCCATCTGTTTTTTGTGCTGGGCCTGAAGTTCAAGGAGTTGCATCTGCCATGGCTGACCAAGCTGTGGCAGATGTGCTCGCGCGGCAACGCGATTGAAGCGCTGATGCGGGCTTCAACGCCGGGCGAAATTTTTGCGGCCTTATCGGAGGCTGAACGCAGCCTGCTCCCCGCAGCCGGAAATTCCTAACCACCGCAGACTGAGTAAAGAGGGAATGACCAAGCAATCAAATCGCGGCAAAAATCGAGCCCTTGCCCAATGGGTCGCCGAAGCGGCTCAACTCACCAAACCTGATCGAATCGTCTGGTGCGACGGTTCCGAGGAAGAAAAGCGGCGGCTGACGCAGGAGGCGATCGCCAGCGGTGTTCTGATTGCGCTCAATCAGGCCAAACGCCCCGGCTGCTATTTGCATCGATCCAATCCCAACGATGTGGCTCGCAGCGAGCATCTGACCTTTATCTGCACCCCGGACAAGGACGACGCCGGCCCGACCAACAATTGGGCGCCGCCCGAGGAGACCTACGCCAAACTGCGTGGATGGCTCGCGGGAGCAATGCGCGGACGCACGATGTACGTGGTTCCCTATGTTATGGGCCCGCTGAAATCGCCCTTTTCGAAGGTGGGAGTCGAGCTGACCGACAGCCTCTACGTCGCGCTCAATATGCGAATCATGACCCGGATGGGTCAGGCTGCGCTGGACCTGCTGGGGGATGGCGGCGAATTCAATCGCGGATTGCATTCCATCCTTGACCTCGATCCCGAGCGCCGTCTGATCTGCCATTTCCCGCAGGATAACGCGGTATGGTCGGTGGGCAGCGGTTATGGCGGGAACGCGCTGCTGAGCAAGAAATGTTTCGCTTTGCGCATCGCCAGCTACCTGGGCCGGGCTGAAGGATGGCTGGCTGAGCACATGCTGATCCTGGGTCTCGAAAGTCCGCAGGGCGAGACCACTTATATTGCCGCCGCCTTTCCCAGCGCGTGCGGCAAAACCAATCTGGCGATGCTGCTGCCGCCGCCGGCTTTCAAGGGATGGAAAGTCCACACCGTCGGCGACGACATCGCCTGGCTGCGCGTCGGACCCGACGGCCGCCTGTGGGCGGTCAATCCCGAGTACGGCTTCTTCGGCGTCGCCCCGGGCACCAGCACCCGATCCAATCCCAATGCGATGAAAACGGTGGAGCACGACACCATTTTTACCAACGTCGCCGTCACCGCCGAAGGCGACGTTTGGTGGGAAGGGATGGGATTCGATCCACCCAAGGGGCTGATCGACTGGCGCGGCCAGCTTTGGGATCCCAACTCGGGCAAACCCGCGGCCCATCCCAACAGCCGCTTTACCGCTCCAATGACCAACAATCCGGTGTTGTCGCCCAAGGCCGAGGATCCGCAGGGCGTGCCGATATCGGCGATTATATTTGGCGGCCGACGGGCTTCGACCGTGCCGCTGGTGATGGAGGCCAGCGACTGGTCGCAGGGCGTGTTTTTCGGCGCCAGCATGGGATCGGAGACCACGGCGGCAGCCACCGGGCAGGTGGGTGTGGTGCGACGCGATCCAATGGCAATGCTGCCGTTTTGCGGCTACAACATGGTGAAGTATTTCGAGCATTGGCATCAGATCGCCAGCCGTCTGCGCAATCCGCCCAGGATTTTTCAGGTTAACTGGTTCCGCAAGGATCGCGAGGGCGCCTTTTTGTGGCCCGGATACAGCGAGAACATGCGCGTGCTCAAATGGATTGTGGATCGCGTCAAGGGGCGCGTCGGCGCCGAACAGACCCCCATTGGACTGGTGCCGCGCAAAGAGGACATCAACCTCGACGGGCTGGAGATCTCCGCCGAGCAATTGCGCCAGGCCACGTCGATCGATCCTGACGAATGGCGCGCGGAACTTGATCAGATCGAGGAGTACTTCAAAAAACTCGGCGCGGACCGCCTGAGCGATTTCCAGGTCCGGATTGAAAAGGCGCGGACGGCCCTCGCCAAATCCGGCTGAGATTCGCGCAAACCTTATTATCGGCGGCAGTCCCCGGCCGCGTTGTGCGCCGCAATTGGGAAAAGGCTTGTGCCAAAGCCCTGGCGCAAGCCTTTCCATTTCAATCACGGCCGTCCTGCCACTTTATCAATCAAGGCGCTTGGTGTTGTAGATCACGTGCTGGGTGAGCAGGGGGGCAGTCAAACCCGAAATGCGCAAGCGAAGCGGTAACCCCGATGCTTACGTCTGTGCTAGATTCCCCCTCATCTGACGCAAGGAGCCACTACCATGCATGACCTGGTTATTCGAAATGGCACGATTGTGGACGGCAGCGGAAAGCCCGCTTTCAACGGCGATATCGCGATCGATGGCGGCAGGATTACGGCAGCCGGCGGCAAGGCCGGCTCGGCGCGCCGCGAGATCGACGCCTCAGGGCTGCTGGTCACGCCCGGATGGGTCGATATCCATACGCATTACGACGGCCAGGTTTCGTGGGATCCTTACCTCAGCCCCTCCAGTTGGCATGGCGTAACCACGGTCGTGATGGGGAACTGCGGCGTCGGCTTCGCCCCTGTAAAACCCGGCGAGCAGGAATTCCTGATCGGCCTGATGGAAGGGGTCGAGGATATTCCCGGCGAGACGCTGGCCAAAGGGATGACCTGGAATTGGGAATCATTCGGCCAATACCTGGACGCATTATCCGCGATGAAACGCGCGATCGACGTGGGCGCACAGGTGCCGCACGGCGCCGTGCGCGCCTATGTGATGGGCGAGCGCGGCGCCCATAACGAGCCGGCAACCGAAGAGGACATCGCGCAGATGGCCAATATCGTGCGCGACGCGATGCGCGCGGGCGCGGTCGGGTTCAGCACCTCGCGCACCCTCGGCCATCGCGCGAAGAACGGCGAAGTGGTGCCCGGAACCTATGCCGCCGAGGATGAATTGCTGGGGATTGGCCGCACCCTGGGCCAGGTTGGTCATGGCGTCTTCGAGATGGCATCGGACCTGACTGGACCCGATCGCAGCATGGAGTGGATGGTCAAGCTATCGAAGGAAACCGGACGTCCGATCAGCTTCATACCAGTGCATCTGGCGCGCCACAACATGATTGACGGCCGCGAACTGCTGGCCGAGATTCGCCGGCTCAATCGCGAGGGGGCGCGCCTGGTGCCGCAGGTCGCTGCGCGCCCGCCGTCGCTGCTGATGAGCCTGCGCGGGACGGCGCATCCGCTTATTATGCATCCGACCTACCGCTCGATGGACAACCTGCCGTTTGCGGAAAAGCTGGCCCGCTTGCGCGACCCGCAGGTGCGCGCGCGCATCCTGGCCGAAGGCCGGGAACTCAAGCTGGGACCCAACGCGGAAATGCTGACGCGCCGCTTCGACAATTTCTTCCAGCTTGGCGATCCGCCCGACTATGAACCCGCCGCCGAGATGAGCATCGCCGCTCGTGCCCAGCGCGAAGGCAAGACGCCCGAGGAGCTGACCTACGACATCCTGCTCGAGCGCGACGGCACCGAGTTCATTTACGCCCCGATCAGCATGCCGCTGACCGACTATACGCAACGCAACCTGGACTTTATTGGCGAGCTCCTGGGAGATCCCGACACCCGTTTGTCGCTCAGCGACGGCGGCGCGCATTGCGGCCTGGTCTGTGACGCCAGCGCGCCCACTTTTCTGCTGACCCATTGGGTGCGCGATCGCAAGCGCGGCGCGCGCCTGCCGCTGGAAAAGGCGGTAAAGCTTCAGACCCGCGACACGGCCGAATTTTACGGCCTCATGGATCGCGGCTTAATCGCGCCGGGACTGAAGGCCGATCTCAACGTGATCGATTTCGAGAACCTGCATCTGTATGCGCCGGAAATGATCTTCGATTTACCTGCGGGCGGACGCAGGCTGGTGCAGCGCGTGGACGGCTACAAACATACCATTGTCAGCGGCGAAGTGATCTTCGAGGACGGCCGGCCGACGGGCGCGATGCCCGGGAAAATTGTTCGCGGCGGCCGGATCTGATCGCGGCTGCGCCCTGCGCGGGACAGCAAAAGAGGGGCTTGACGCGAGCGTCCGCCTGGGTGATAGTAATTATCATCCGATATGAATGATCAAACGCTCGTCACTGACAAGTGGCGCGCCGCTTATGCGGCCAGGCGGCTGGCGGAGTTCACCAGCCGCTGCCGCGAGCGCGGGCTGGCGATTACCCCGCAGCGCGTAGCGGTGATGCGCGTGCTGGTCGCCTCCGGGGACCATCCGCGGGCTGAAACCGTCTTCGCGAAGTTGCGCAAGGAGTATCCCAACATTTCGCTGGCCACCGTCCATCGCACCCTGGAGACGCTGTGCGCGATCGGCGAGGCGCGCAAGGTGACACCGCTGCACGACAGCGCGCGTTACGACGGCAACACCGCGCCGCATCATCATCTGGTGTGCGTTCGTTGCCGGAAAATCCGCGATATCGATGTACCCGAATTCAACGATCTGCTGCATGGACGCCAGAGCCTGGGCGAATTTCAACTGTTGGGGTGCGCGGTGGAAGTTCAGGCGCTGTGCGGGGAATGCCGGCGGGCAGCGAACTCGGGGGTCCGGACACCAAATTCACGAGGGCAAACCCATAACCTGAAGCAACGCATAACAAGGGAAGGAGAAACACTATGGCGAAAGCACTGAAAGGAACCAAAACGCACGACAATCTGAAGGCCGCCTTCGCGGGAGAAAGCCAGGCCAACCGCCGCTATCTGTATTTCGCGAAGATTGCCGACGTCGAGGGCCAGCCGGAAATCGCGGGACTTTTCCGTGATACCGCCGAAGGCGAAACCGGCCACGCTCATGGCCATCTGGACTACCTCAAACAGGTGGGCGACCCGGTTACCGATCTGCCGATCGGCGACACCCTGCTCAACCTGAAATCCGCTGTCCACGGCGAGACCTACGAATACACCGATATGTATCCCGGGATGGCGAAAACGGCTCGTGAAGAGGGTTTCCCGGAAATCGCCGACTGGTTCGAAACCCTGGCCAAGGCAGAAAAGTCCCACGCCGGGCGCTTCTCCAAGGCGCAGAGCTCGCTGTAAAATCCCGCGCGTCAAGGCGGCCGGCTGCGATGCGGCCGGCCGCGTGTGTTCGATCTGAAAACCCGCGCCCGAGGCGGCGCGCACAGTCAGGATAACTCCGAGAGGATTAACCGAATGAGCGGCCGTATCGAGTCGCGCCCCAGCGACGGGCTCACTTACGATCCCAACGATCCGAAATACTGGGATCGGGCCGGTTACGAGAAGGAACAGACACGGATTTTCGACATCTGTCACGGATGCCGCCTGTGCTTCAACCTGTGCCCGTCTTTTCCTGCTTTGTTCGAGGCAATCGATGCCAAGGGCGACGACGTGCGCAATCTGAGCGCCGCTGAGCGCGAGCGAGTGGTCGATCTTTGCTACGAGTGCCGGCTGTGCTATCTGCGATGTCCATACACACCGCGCGACGGCCACGAGTTCCAACTCGATTTCCCGCAGCTGATCCAGCGCGGCAAGGCGCTGAAAGTAAAGCGCCAGGGGATTGGGATTCGCGAGCGGATGCTGGGTGACCCGGACCGCCTGGGGAAGATTTCAAGCAAGGCTCCATGGCTGGCGAATTGGGCCAATCGCAATCCGCTACAGCGTCTGATCCTGGAAAAGACCATCGGTATCCATCGCCACAAAAAGCTGCCGGAATTTGCCGCTGAAACCTTCGAGCGTTGGCTCACCCGCAATGGTCTGCCGGCCGCGCCCGCCCAGCCAGCGGCCAAAGTGGCGCTGTTTTACACTTGTATCGTCAACTTCAACGACCCGGCTCCGGCCAAAGCCGCCGTCGAGGTATACGCCAAAAACAACTGCGCGCTGACCTGCCCCAAACAGAACTGCTGCGGGATGCCCGCGCTGGACGGGGGCGATATCGAGTTCGCCAAAAGGGAGGCGCAGGCGAACGTCGCATCGATGCTGCCGCTGGTGCAACAGGGGTGGCGCATCGCCGCGCTCAATCCGACCTGCTCGTTGATGCTGCGTGAGGAATATCCGCGGCTGGTGGGAACGCCAGAGGCCCGCCTCGTTGCTGAGGCCGTCGCGGATCCGCACGAAATCCTTTACGAGCTGCGGCGCCGGGATCTGTTCAACCGGGATTTCCGCTCGACGCCGGGCACCATTGCGTATCACGTGCCATGCCATCTGAAAGCGCAGAATATCGGCCTGCGCTCGCGCGACCTGATGCGGCTGATTCCGCAGACCCAGATCACCACCGTGGACGCCTGTTGCTCGCATGACGGGACGTGGGCGATGAAGAAGGAGTACTTCGAGCTGTCGATGAAGTGGGGGGAAAAGGCATTTGGTCCCTTGCGCGAGGCCGGCGCGCGGATCATGGCGACGGACTGCAGCCTGGCGGCGGTCCAGATCCATCAGGCAACCGGGACCCGTCCGCTCAATCCGATGGAAGTCCTCGCGCGCGCTTACAAGCCCGACGGCTTCAGCCAGCCGGTGCCGCCCGTGGCGCCCGCGGAGTAAGATCGACGACATGAAAGCCGTACAACGCGCCCAGATCCTCTCTTACGATCAATACGAAAAACTGCGGCCGCTGTTGCGCCCCCTGTTCATCGCCGAGAAGGAGCGTCATCGGCTGGCCGTCGGCGAGCATCTGACCGTGCTGTTCGAAAATGTTCGGACAGTGTGGTACCAGGTGCAGGAAATCCTGCGCGCCGAGCGTATCGACTCCGAAGAAGGCATCGCGCACGAACTGGACACCTATAACGAACTGCTGCCGGGCCCCAATGAGCTGGCGGCCACGTTGCTGATCGAATTCGCCGATCCTGCCGAGCGCGAGGAAAACCTGCGCAAACTGGCCGGTCTGGAAAACCGGATTGCGTTGTTAATCGGCGATCGACGGCAAAAAGCGCGGGTCGACCTGCGACAGGTCTCGCCTGAGCGCGTCAGTTCGGTTCAGTTTATTCGCTTCTCCCTGGGAGGCCTTGACGCCGAAGGTTTCGCCGCATTGTGCCGTGAAGGACGTGTCGCGGTGGAGATCGCGCATCCGGCGATGACTGTTCGGGCTGCGATCACCGGCGATTTGGCGGCAGCGTTGGCCCAGGATCTGGCACAAGGCTGACACTTTTTGTCAAAATACGCGCGTTTGGAAGTTCATTGAATTCACTGCCTGCAATGGCAAAGGGTATTTACTCTTGGCTTATGTATAGGCAGGCTGGAAGAGTTCCCCGCGCGTGGGGATAAAGGGAATCAGTAGCATGTCAGCTAGTGAAGCTTGCGATTGGTACCTGGTGCGGACGAAATCGCAAAAGGAACGATGGGTCCAGGACCAACTCAAGAATGTTGCGGCAGAGGCGTTTTTACCTATGCTGCGCAGCCGGACGCGATGCTTCGGTCGGGTGATGGTCACGGTAAAACCTCTGTTTCCATGCTACTTATTTGCGCGATTTAATCTCAAGGAACGCTACTTTGACGTGAAATATGCCGCTGGGGTGCACAGCGTAGTTTCGATCGGCGGCGAACCGGTGGTAGTTCCCCTGGCGATCGTTGAGGAAATCAGGCGGCGCGGTGTCGATGGGGTAGTCGAGTTGCCGCAACGCAGACTGGATCCCGGACAGAAAATTCGCGTGATTGACGGGCCCTTCCGGGATATTGAAGCGATTTTCGACCGTTATCTTTCCGGTAGTGAGCGGGTTGCGATCCTGCTTGACGTGATCGGCGCCAGCACGATTCGAGTCGTGTTGCCCAGCAGTTGTTTGGCCCAGTGACAGCTTCGCATCGGTACGCGAAAATCGGGGCGGACCGCGGCCGCTTCAGGGATTTCCTTTCGGTCGGCATGGCCGCCGCGCTGGCTTTGTGGGCTGCTGCATGCTTTGACGCGCATATCGGGATGCATTCAACGCGGGCAACCGGGTTGCGGTCCTTTCTGGGGATTGGATTTGGCGCTGACCTGAGGGATGCCGAGCGCTATTATCCCAATGGCATCAGGGAGACGAGCCCCTTAGGATACCCGTCATATCACATCACCCAAGCCTCGTCGGACGGTATTGCTTATCCCGATGTCATTTACGAGTTCGACGGCAGCAACGGGATGCAGGTCGTGGTCGCCCGCTTTGCTCCGTCCTCGGCCGATGCGGTGCTCGAGCGTCTGCGCCGCATATTGGGTGAACCAACGCAGCATACCGTGAACAAGGAGCAGCAGATGGACGAAGCTCTGTGGCTTGTTTCTGACGGGGAGGAAGTCCGTTTCGACCGCGTTCGCCATCTGTTAACCGTACTGGGTCCGCAGGGCCGCAACTTGAGTAAGGACCTGCAATTGCGGATCGAGAACAGCGCAACTGTGCTGTGAATCGATTCAACCCGGCGGGCTGCGAGAGAAACGAATTGAGAAAATCTTTTCTTTCCTTTCACGTCCCTGAGATCGGCGAGCAGGACATAGCCGCCGTAACCCAGGTGCTGCGTTCGGGATGGCTGACGGCGGGGCCGCGGGTAAAGGAATTCGAAGATCGTTTTGCTCGCTACATCGGAGCGTCAAACGCGGTCGCGGTTAATTCCGGGACGGCGGCTTTGCATTTGGCTTTGGAGGCGGCTGGCGTTGGCGCCGGTGACGAGGTGGCGGTTCCGACACTGACCTTTGCGGCGACCGCTGAAGTGGTTGTGCAGCTTGGCGCCCGGCCGATCCTGGTGGATTGTTCGCCCGACACCCTCAATCTCGATCCGGCCGCTTTGGAGCGCGCGATCAGCTCCCGATGCAAGGCCGTGATTCCGGTGCATTTTGCCGGCCATCCGTGCGATATGGATGCGATTGGGGAAATCGCACGCGCCCACCGGCTGGCCGTCGTGGAAGATGCCGCACATGCGCTGCCGGCAAAATGGCGCGGCCGGATGATCGGGACGGTCGGCGACCTCAGCTGTTTTTCCTTCTATGCGACCAAGACTATTACTACCGGCGAAGGCGGAATGATCACCACCGCCAACCCGGATTGGGCCGAGCGGATGCGTATCATGAGCCTGCACGGCATCAGCAAGGACGCGTGGAAGCGTTATACCGCCGAAGGCTCGTGGCGCTACGACATAATCGCCCCCGGATACAAATACAACCTGACTGACATCGCGGCGGCGCTGGGTATTTCGCAGCTTGCCCGATGCGACGATTTTCTGCGGGCGCGCCTGCGCTGCAAGGAGCAATACGACCAGGCCTTGCGCTCCGAACCGGCGATTGAAACCCCTGTCACGCGCCCCGGTGTCGAACATGCATGGCATCTTTATGTGATCAGGATCGATCCGCGGCAGCTGCGAATCGGCCGCGACCAGATAATCGAGCTGCTCAAGCAGCGTAACATCGGCGCCGCCGTCCACTTCATCCCCCTCCATCTCCATCCCTACTATCGTCAAACCTATGGCTATCAACCCGCCGATTTTCCCAATGCAAGCAGCGCATCCGAGCAAATTATTTCTTTGCCCATCTATCCCCGCCTGACCACCTCGGATATCGAAGACGTAGTCAGCGCGGTCACGGACATCGTTCGCGAATACCGGCGTTAAGCCGACGGACAATAGGTGAAATCGGCAACGGAAGCCAAGGCTTGACGCGTCTGCATATTATTGCCAGCATAAGGCGCTTGGACGTGGTGATGGCGCAATCGGGTGCCATCCAACGCGATTCTGACCCTCGATTCGGACCGATGCGGAGCCTGATGAAGGTTGAGCAGCTTATCGCTCTGGTTCTTGCGTTGGCTATCACTGCCTCGGCGGGGATGGTTGGCGCTCAACAGGTCAGTGGTCCTCCGGTCTATGATATGCACCGGCTCTATCAATTCGTCGGGCGTCTGTACAATATCGACCCCGACCTGCTGGAAGCGATAGCTACCGCCGAGTCCAACAACAATCCCCAGGCGGTTTCCCCCAAAGGGGCCGAGGGCGTTATGCAACTGATGCCCGGCACGGCCAGGCAGTTGCGCGTCGATCATCCTTTGGATCCGGTCGAGAATGTATTTGGTGCCGCGCGCTTTCTGACCGAGCTTAGAGCGTGGTCGCGTTTGCAAGCTCCCTACGGTGAAGTCGATTTGCCGGCGATGATTGCGGCATACAACGCGGGTCCGGGAGCGGTCGAAAAATATGGCGGCGTTCCACCTTACGCGGAGACTCAGGATTACGTGCGCAAGGTGCTGTGGCTTTACCTGTTGGGCCAGCCTCCCCCGCGCCATTCGCGCGGTCCTTCACGCCATCAATCCACGCCGGCACGCGCCGCCGTTGCGCCTCTTTATTACCGCGCCTCAGCGCGAAAAGTGAAGCCGGTGTCGGTTTACGATGAGTTGGCCGAGATCAGACGCGAACGGGCCAAAGCACAATCCGATCAAATGGCGGGGCGTTCTCAATCATCAAAGCTTGCGGACTGCCGTTCGTCATCAGGGGAATAGACCTCAGCCGATCTGTGGCCGGCGATAGACAGAAGAGACAACGGTCAACTGCGGGCCGGGAAGCCAGCCTCGCTTGACTTGGGCTACGGCTCACGTTTGGATGATTGATACAGGGGACCAGGGAATCTGAATTTGACGAACGCGAGTAGCGTTGAACGGCCGGTCGATTCGCCTGCCGATTCACTGGATAATCGGGCGATGGCGGTTGATTGCGGCAGTTGTGCTCCGGTCAAAAGCAAGGCGGGCGTGCGCGGGTTGTGGGCGGCGTGGAAAAGGATCGCCCGCAAGATCGGCGATTTCCAGGCCCGCGTGCTCCTGACGATTTTCTATTTCGTGCTGCTCGCGCCGTTCGCTCTGATCGTGCGCCGCACTTCGGATCCACTGGCGCTCAAAGCCGCGGCGCCGCGGGGATGGGGCGTCAGGCAGGGACCCGCGCAATACACGCTGGAAATGGCGCGCAAACAGTTTTAATTCCGTTTCGAATCCATCAATGGAAACCCACCTCAAGTGCTGATCCTGGGCGTCTCATGCTATTTCCATGACGCCGCCGCGGCCCTGCTGCGCGACGGTCAACTGGTGGCGGCCGCCGAAGAGGAGCGCTTCTCGCGCAAAAAACACGATTACGGCTTTCCCGAAAACGCCATCAACTTCTGTCTGCGCACCGCCGGAATCAAAGCTGAAGAGCTCGATTACCTGGTTTTTTTTGAAAAGCCGTTCCTCAAATTCGAGCGTCTGCTGCTGACCAGCATGCAGACCTTCCCCCGCTCCCTGCGCGTGTTTCGCGAGGCGATGCTGACCTGGCTGGGCGATAAAATCTGGATTCGCCATCTGATCCAGAACAAGCTTGGCCTGCCCGGCGACAAGATCCTGTTCAGCGAGCACCATCTTTCCCATGCCGCCAGTTCCTTCCTCTGTTCCCCGTTTGACGAAGCGGCGATCCTCACTATCGACGGCGTCGGCGAGTGGACCACCGCCAGCATCGGAATCGGCAAAGGAACCGAAGTCCGCCTGCTCAAGGAGATCCGCTTTCCCCATTCCCTGGGACTGCTCTACAGCGCTTTTACCGCCTTTCTGGGCTTTGAGGTCAACGAGGGCGAATACAAAGTGATGGGAATGGCGCCGTTCGGGAAACCCACCTATGTGGACCAGGTCAGGAAGCTTATCCGACTGTACTCCGATGGCAGCTTCGAACTGGACATGGACTACTTCAGTTTCCATCACTCGTCGGAGCAGACCTATAATCGGAAATTCGTCGATTTGTTTGGGATGCCGCGCGCACCGGAGTCGCATTTCTTCACCGCAGGCAGCGGCTACCCGTCTTATTTCGGAGAGAAGCCGTCCAACTACTCCGCGCTGTGCCAGCAGAACCAGCACTATGCGGACATCGCCGCCAGCATCCAGGTGGTGATCGAAGAGGCGGTGCTTAATCTGGCGCGTCAGGCCCGAATCGTAACCGGATGCCGCAATCTGTGCATGGCGGGCGGCGTCGCGCTCAACAGCGTCGCCAATGGACGGGTGTTGCGCGAGACCGACTTCGAGGGTTTGTACATCCAGCCGGCCGCCGGCGACGCCGGCGGGGCGCTTGGCGCTGCGCTGTTCGGCTATCACACCGTGCTCGGGCAACCTCGGTCCTTCGTAATGGATCACGCCTATTGGGGCGAAGAGCATGGCGCCGCCGCGACCGAAACTTTTCTCAAAAGCAACGCCATCGCGTATGAGCATTGCGTCAACCAGGAAGAATTGGTCGCACGATGCGTTGACGCGCTGGCGCAAGGCAAAGTGCTCGGATGGATGCAGGGACGGTTCGAATGGGGTCCGCGGGCCTTGGGCAACCGCAGCATCATCGCCGATCCGCGCCGCGCCGACATGAAGGAGATCGTTAACGTCAAGATCAAGTTCCGGGAGCCGTTTCGGCCCTTCGCGCCGTCGATCCTGGTGGAGCGAGCCGCGGATTATTTCGAGATCGGCGGCTGCGACGGAAAGTATCCATCCAGCTTCATGCTCAACGTGGCGGCGGTGCGCAACGACAAGCGCGAGGTGATCCCGGCCACCACTCACGTGGACGGAACCGGACGGCTGCAGACGGTCGCTCGCGCGGTAAATCCCCGTTATTATTCGCTAATCGAGTCCTTTGGAGAGTTGACCGGGGTGCCGGTGCTGCTCAATACCTCATTCAATTTGCGTGGTGAGCCGATCGTCAACACTCCTGGCGAGGCGTTCAGTACCTTTGCGCGCAGCGGTATCGACGTTTTGGTGCTGGGCGATTACCTGGTACGCAAGGATCGAAGTTAGTTTGTTGCGGAGCGTGCAATGAAGTTTTTCAAGGGAATCGGGCAGCGTGCTTCGACCGCCTCGGAACTGCTGGGTTTTTTTGGGCGGACCAAATGGTGGTGGCTGACCCCGATGCTGCTGCTGCTGTTCATCCTCGGGCTGATGGTTGTTTTCGTCCAGACCTCGGCGATCGCCCCCTTTATATATACGCTCTTTTAGCCGGCGGACGCGTGGAGTCGATAAGACCAGATTTCATTCGCGCACCCGCCCCGGTTCGCCATAGAGTGCTGAAAAGAGCACCCAATTCCCGTGATCCATCCAACCGGGCCGGCGATGGCTCGTATCAAGAACACCGCGCCGCTTGATCCCGCGCGCGCCCGCACGCGCAAACTGGCGCAGTTGTCGCGGCTGGTCAGGCTCGAAGATTTTGCCCGGCCGGTCAGGCAGGGTGGCAGCTTCGCGCAATTTTTGGATTCGCTTCCCGCGATTTTAGCGGCGGCCGAATTGCGCGAACTGGCACGGCGGATTGCCCGGGCCCATCGCGCCGGCCGAACCTTTCTGTTGATGGCCGGGGCCCATCCGATCAAAACCGGCCTAAGTCCGCTGATTTGCGAACTGATTCGCGATGGTATTCTCAGCGCCGTGGCCATGAATGGCGCGGCGATAATCCATGATTTCGAGCTGGCTTTTGCTGGGCGCACTTCCGAAGACGTCGGCGCCGGGCTGGTCGACGGCAGCTTCGGGATGGCGCGGGAGACCGGCGAATTCCTCAACCGGGCGGCGGCGATTGCGGCTCAGGAAGGACTCGGACTGGGCGAAGTGGTGGGGCGTGAAATCAACCGCCACCGCCTCAAACATCGCGCGATCAGTATCTTCGCTTGCGCTCACCAGGCCGCAATACCTGCGACCGTGCACGTCGCTATCGGCGCCGACATCATCCACATGCATCCCAACGCCGACGGCGCGGCGATCGGCAAGGCCACGCTGGCTGACTTTCACCGTCTCGCCGAGGTTGCCGGCTCGTTGTCGCGCGGCGTCGTGCTGAACCTGGGATCGGCGGTGATCATGCCCGAGATGTTCTTGAAGGCGCTCAACCTCAGCCGTAATCTCGGACGTAAGGTGCGAGACTTCACCAGTGCCGATATGGATTTCGTCCGCCACTACCGGCCCCGGGTCAACGTGGTCGAGAGGCCCACGCGCAACAACGGCCGCGGCATCATGCTTACCGGCCATCACGAGATCATGTTCCCGCTACTGATCGCCGCGGTGCGCGAGGAACTACGCCGGACTCGTTAATGTAATGCAACTGCCGCTTGATTTGCCCCAGCTCAGACCGGTCCGCGTCCTGGTGGCCGGTGAGGTCGTGCTCGATCGCTATTTGTGGGGCGAAGTCACGCGCGTGTCGCCCGAAGCGCCAATTCAAATCCTGCAGGTGAACCGGCGCGAGGAGCGCCCCGGCAACGCCGCCTTCGTATGCGCCAACCTGTCCGCCTTCGGTGCAGCGCCTGCGGTCCTGACGGTGGTCGGCGACGACGCTAATGGGGCCCTCCTGACCGCGATGATTTCCGGGTCCGGCGCCGACATCCAGGGAATAGTGCGTGACCCCAGCCGTCCCACCATCGTCAAGGAGCGCCTGCTCGGTTCCGTCCAGTCCGTCCGGCGCGCCACCCAGCAATTGCTCAGGGTCGACAATGAGGACTCGCGCCCCCTGAGCGCGGACGTCGAGGCCGAACTGATTGCGCGGCTGGAGCGCGAATTGTCACGCGCCGACGGCGTGTTGATCTGCGACATCAACAAGGGTCTGCTCACGCCAGCCGTGCTCAAGGCATTGATCGAAGGTGCTCGGGGTCAGGGCAAGCCCGTGGTTGTGGACCCGCGGATGACCGACGATTTTTCCATCTACCGCGGAGCCTCGGCGCTCACCCCCAACCGCTATGAGACGGAGCGGGCCACCGGGCTCAGGCTTTCGGAGCCGGCGGGGTGGCAACCGGCAGCGCGAAAGCTGATAGATGATCTTGGTCTGGATGCCTGCCTAATCACGCTGGATCGCGACGGGATGTACCTGGCGCAGCGGGGCGGCGAGGGGCTGCATATCACGACGGCGCCGCAGGAGGTTTATGATGTTACCGGGGCGGGTGATGTGGTCCTGGCAATCTTCGGTCTGTTTTTGATTGCCGGAGCGGAGATCGAGACCGCCGCCAAACTGGCCAACGCTGCGGCAGGATTGGAAGTCGGCAGGCAGGGAGCGGCGGTGATTTCCCGGGCCGAGCTGGCGCAGGCGCTGCGCCGCGCCCATCATGGTTCGGCCGGCAAGATCGTCAGCATCGCCGACCTCCAGCCGATTCTCGAGCGCCGCCGCGCCGAGGGACTGCGAATAGCGTTTACCAACGGATGTTTCGATCTGCTGCACGCGGGCCATGTCGAGGTCCTGGAGTTTGCGCGCTCGCAGGGTGACCTGCTGGTTGTGGGCTTGAACGACGATGCGAGCGTGCGGACGATCAAAGGCCAGGGCCGGCCGGTTTATCCAGCCGCCGATCGCGCAAGAATCCTCGCCGCTCTGGAAGCGGTTGATTATGTGGTGGTCTTTGCTGAAGTACGCGCGGAAAATATCATTCGCGCCGTCCGCCCCGATATCCTGGTCAAAGGAGAAGACTGGCAGGGGAAAACCGTGGATGGCGCCGACTTCATCCGGCAATATGGCGGCAAAGTAGTCTTCGCGCGGCTGCTCGAAGGACGCGCCACCTCCTCAACCATAGAACGCGTTCGCCAAAGCTAATTCCAGTTTTCCCGCCCACCCGCGCCGGCCGCTTCATCATTCAATCCTCAAAGTGATCCTGAGAGGCTTGCTCTTCGTCTTCGGTTCCGCGGTGCAATCTGAAATAGAGGCTGGATAGCGACGCCAGCACCAGTTTCCATCCGGTGGGAAATTCGAGTTCGCCCGGTTCGGCATGGGCGTCGGGATGGATGATTACCTTCTGGCCGCCGTGCCATTGGACGAGCAACACTTTGTGACCGATCTGGCGCCCGCTTACTCGATCGATTTCAAAGTCGCCGAACAGTGTGGTGGTCCGCAGATCTGCAAAGGCTTCGCGCAGACGGCCCTGCTCCAGGCTGCCGCATGCGCGCAGGGCCGCCGCACTGATCAGGCCTGCGGCGTAGATCTGCGCGGCGGGATAATCGCAGGCTCCGCAGGTATTGCGCATACGGGCCGCGAACTGTTGCGGACGCGGTCCGAGTTCGGGCATGAACCCGGCGTCCGGCTCCCATTGGCTGGGACCGACAATCCCTTCCGCATGCTCCCCCAACGTATCGGCAAAGCCCTGCACCCCTGCGCCGACGCAGGCCAGTATGGGGATGTTCAGGTCGGCTCTGACGACCCCGCTCATCAGCGCGACATCGTCGGCGAAACTGCCTGCGCTGACGAGCGCGGTGATCCGCCGGCGCGCCAGGCGAATCAGCAGGTCGATCGAAACCTCGCCGCTGCCATGGGTGGGCGGCGCCGATTCGCGGACTTTGAGCCTGACTCCGCGCCGCCGTATCGGGCGCGATTGGCATTCACGCTCGAATCCGCCGATCACCGATCGCGCGAACGGAGTTTCAAACGTCACCACCGCCACGCGCTTGCGCCACAGTTTGAGCTGGCTAATCAGTTGCGCCAGGCCCCTGAAGTAATCGCCGGCGGGGCTGAGCACGCCGACCATCAGCCGGTATTTCTGATCGTACAGGCTGTCATCGGCGCCGCCATGATTGACCATCACCATCCCGGCCTGATCCGCGACTGCCGCCGCGGCGCGCGTCAAATCGCTCGAATACGGGCCGAAGATGAGATCGGCGCGATTTTCAAAGCACAGCGCGCGATAGAACTCGGCGCAAACTTTCGGATTACTGCGATCGTCATGGCATTCAATGGCGAGACGATGGCGCCGCCCGCCGATTTCAATTCCGCCGGCGCTGTTCTGATCGGCCGCGAACAACTGCAGCGCGGCTGCCGCCTGCCGTCCCATCGCGGCGTACCGTCCGCTCAGCGAAAGCGTGAGGCCGACCGTGATCTTGTGCTCGGTTAAGGCCTTCAGGATTGCTTCACACCCCGATCTCCGCGAGACCGCCACGGATAACGGCGCGACCGTTTTGATTTACCGCATCGAACTCAAAGGCGCTGCGATCCGCCAACGGGTCGGCGGCCCAGATGCGCGTCGTGATCGTCTGGCCCGGGAAAACGGGGCGGACAAAACGCACGCGCAGGCGCCGCACTCGACGCGGATCGCCCTGGCATACGGTTTCGATTATCGCTTTTGAGCAAAACGCCATTGTGCACAAACCGTGCACGATTATTCCCGGCAGACCCGCCATTCTGGCGACATTGGCGTCCAGATGGATCGGGTTGAGATCGCCGGAAGCCTCCGAGTAGCGAAACGTTTGATCGGCGGCGATCGGCTGGCTCATCACGGCGATCGGCTCGCCACGCCGCGGCTCCTGCTCTTTTGAGTCGTTTTCGCTCCTCCCGGCGCCAAACGAGCGGATGAACGCGGTGAACACCGTATTCTGGACCGGTTCGCCGCGCTGGTTGCGCGCGCTGATTCCGATCGCCATCGTCTCGCCGGTCGCGCCAGCCTCGATCGACCGAATAGTCGCCGTCGAGGTAATCCAATCGCCGGGCCGCATCGGCTGGAAGATTTCCACGTCATGTTCGCCGTGCACCAGCCGTAACAGGTCGGCGCCGACTTCCGGGTCGGTCACCACCTTCACGATCGACTGCCAAATCGGCACGACGCCGAACATCGGCGGGGCGAGGATCGCACCGGGTTGGCTTTGGTCGAAGAAAAACGGGTTTTCGTGATCGTAGGCGCGCGCGTATTTCTGCAGCGCCTCAACCGTGACCGCCGCTTCGATTGGCGGATATTGTTTGCCGATACAGGCCTTGTTGAGCGGCATTTGCTCTTCCTGTTCTGACGAATTCTGCTCAGGAAACTCAGACTTCGGACGGAATGATTTATCTTAATCCAATTCGCAGCCGGCGATGAACACCGCTTTCAGGTTCAGCTCGCGATCGAGCACGAGCAGGTCCGCCCGGCATCCCGGCTCCAGTCTGCCGCGATCGGACAAGCCCAGCAGTCTCGCGGGATTGCCGGACGCCATCAATGCTGCCTGCCCAGGACTGACGCCAACCTCCTTCACCATCAGGCGGACCCCGTCGAGCAGTGGAACGAGGCTCCCCGCCAGGCGCCCGTCGGGCGCGTGCGCCGCGCCATTTCCGTTGGCAGGATTGGATTGGAAAGCGTCAGCCGGACGGGCGCCGACCTTATCTGAAGTCAGGATCATGCCTTGCGCTCCTCGAGCCCGGAAGATGAGCGCCAGGATTTGCGGATGGACGTGAATTCCGTCGGCGATGACGGCGGCCAAGGCGGGCGTCGGCTCCAGGGCGGCGGCAACCACGCCGGGGTCGCGATGATTCAGCGGGCGCATCGCGTTGAAAACGTGCGTGAACATGCGGGCCCCCGCCTCGATTGCAGACCGGGCCTGCGACAGACTCGCGTCAGTATGTCCGAGCGAGACAACGATGCCGCGTTCGCTGGCCCGCCGTGTCGCCTCGATCGCGCCCGGCAGCTCCGGGGCCAGGGTCAGAAGACGCAACTGCCCCAGCGCCAGCACGCGTTCAAGATTTTCCGCCCGCGGCTCCAGCGCCAATGGCGGATGCACGCCCAGGCGGCGTGCAGAGATAAACGGTCCTTCCAGGTGCATGCCTAAAATAGCCGCGACATCGGTTGCGTCCCGATTACGGCGGCGATTCTCCTCGATAACCCAATCGATTCGGGGATAGGTTTCCAGCGTACTGGTGATGGCGGTCGGCAGATAGGCGGTTACGCCTTCACGCGCGAGGTAACGGCTCATGTCCGTCAGATCGTCCACCGTGGCCGTCAGCACGTCCATCCCGTGGGTACCGTTGACCTGGAGATCGATCAGACCCGGCAGCAGGTAATTGCGGCCGCATTGGGCCAGCGGTTCGATCGCTTCGATCCGATCGGAGAACGCAATCCGGCCCGCGACCAGTGACCCGTCGGCGCGGGCAATTTGTCCGGCGATTTGCCGCATTTTGGTTTCCGGCGGCCGTCAATTCGCGCCGAAACGCTCGGCCAGCAAACGCGAAAAACGCGGCAGGTAAACGAGGTCGAAAACCTCGCCCTTGCCCGGAAACATCGCCAGGGCCGCGCTTTTAAGCGCCCGCACGTGCTCCCATCCCTCCTCCAGGGTAAGGGAAGGATCCTGGGCTATGAGGGCGGTGGTCAGTTCGGCCAAAATCCGCAACCGGCGAATCATCCGGGTTTCATCAGCAATCATTCTTTCGCGATCATCAACCGGCATAATCGTCTTCCCAGACAGGCTTATGGAAGGCAACCCTCCACGCCTGCGCGTTGTCTCGCCAGCCGCTAATATAGCATGGCGGGAGCGCAAATCAGGCTCATGCTCGACTACAGCATAAACCACACAGCCGTGGCGCGCTTGTCTTAAGGCGCCGCGGATGTAAACCTTGGCAAAATCGTGGCTGAAACACGCATCAAGAGCAGTTTTATTTACCTGGCCAACGCGGTCCGGGATCTGACGGGAAACTGGAAGGTGATCGGCCTGGTTCTGGCGGCGCCGGTGTTTTTATCATCAATGTGCCTGCTGCCCGACGCCATCAACCTTCAGCACCTTGTTTCCGAGGCGTTCAATATTGGCAATCAGGGCCAGAATGTCAGCTTCATTCCCGTACAGGCACCTCTGGCGACCCATATCGAGCCGTATGTACCGCAATGGGTTACACGAACAGCGAACACGGTTTTCGTGGTGCTTACCGCTGTTACGATCTTGCTTGTCCTGTGCACCTTGAGGTGGATCCGCGAGGAGCACGTCGAAGCAAGCCCGCTCAACTCGGCGTTGCAGATTTATCGGCGTTCTCTCAGGCGTCTGCTCCCTTTCGCCTGGTTGTACTTGCTGCAGTTGATCGCGGTCTTGCCGATGGTGCTGTGGGTCAATGCCACGCTTTCCCTCATCTATGCGGTGCCGGTGGTGGTTCTGATCGTCCCCGGTTTTCTCGCTTTCGTATGGCTGGCGGTGGCGCAATATGCGCTGGTATTTGACGGCTATCGCACATGGCTGGCGCTGTTTTATGGGCGTGAACTGCTGCGCGGACGGTTTATCAGGGTCGCCATCCGCATCATCGTGTTTCTCGCCGTATGGTCGGGTTATAGCTCCTGGTCCCTTGCGGCGTTTTTCGCGCTCAGCCTGCTGCTCGGTCTGCTGGGTGCATTTGCGGGCGCATTGTGGGCGGGAGTCTTTGTCGCGGATCTGCTATCGATGACGGTGGTATTTGCGACCACCGCCTTTTTCTTTGCCGCCGGCCTGCGGCTGTACGAAGACCTCAAAGCCAGTGCGCCGGCGACCGCCGCGGCGATGGTCGCGGGACCGTTATCAACCACCGGGCCGCTTCAAACCGCGGCCGCATCCTGAGCATTAACCGGCCATCAGGGCGAATTTTATACCGTTCGCTTTCATCCTGGCCTGCTGGTCACCCTCTGGCCCGAAGTCAGACCCGGCGGCGGATCGACTATCACCAGGTCACCGTCGCTCAGGCCCTGGCGAACTTCGATACCCTGCTCCAGTTCGCCGCCGCGCTGGATCGCAATCCGCTCCGCCTTGCCGTCGCGTACGGTCCAGACGTACGACGTCTGACCCTCGGATATCACCGCTTTTTTCGCAACCAGCACGATCGGCCCATGATCGGCTGATGCGGCGGAATCCAGAAAATTTACCCTTGCGCTCATCTCCGGCTTGATGATTCTCAGGTCGGGTTTATGGATGCTGACCTCTACCTTCACCGCGCCTTTCTGGCGATCCGCTTCCGGATAGATCTTCACCAGGGTCGCGTCAAATGAACGATCGGGATAGGCGTCGGGGATCACGCGGGCGGGAGTGCCGATTGCGACTTTGGAGATATCTCCCTCGTTGATATCGACCTCGGCGCGCATGTCGTCGGTATCGGCAAGCTGGACGATATCGGTGGCGCCGCCGCCGGCCTGGATATCGCCGCCGTAATTGATGGTATCGCCCAGCTCGCGAAACTTCTGCAGCACAATGCCGTTGATCGGCGACGTGATATAGCATTGGCTGACATTGAACCTGGCATAATCGATCGCCGCCTCGGCTCGCGCCAGCTCGGCCCGCGCGACGGCCAGCGCATTTTCGGCGACGTCAAGCGAGTCGCGCGATTCTACGCCGGTCTTGTACAGCGCCAGCAAACGCGCGGCCTGCGCCTGTTTGAGCTTCACGTTGGCGGCGGCGAGCTCGCGATCGGCAATCGCCTGGCGCAGTTGAGCGCGATAATCGCGGTCGTCGATCCGCGCGAGCAGATCGCCCCGTTTAACGTGCTGCCCTTCCTCGATCGGCTCCTCGATTATCTGCCCCAGGATTTTGGTTCCGATGGTAATGTACTTATGGCGCGTCACCACGTATCCTGAACCGGTCAGCACCGTCCCCGGCTGACTGCCGCGCTCAACCGTGACGTAGGCGGTCTCGACTTCGAGCGGACGGCCCAAAGTGCGCGCATAAATTTCGTATCCCACGACCCCAACCGCGGCCAAGATCAGCGCGATCAACGCGGCACGGAGCCATCCAAAGCGCGCCCGCACGGTTGCATCGCGTCTAATCCGCAAGGCTTCAAGGTCGCGGATCCGGCCGGGCTCACTGGCTGAGCCGCCCTCTGGCGATTTGAGCGCCATCGATCAAGTCCTGCGCAGGGCCTCCACGACGCTCATCTTCATTGCCTGGCGTGCCGGAAAGAAGCCGCCCGCGACCCCCATCAGGGCCGCGAACAGCAGCGCCTGTATGACGATCGCCATGGTCACGCGGAACTGAAAAGACAAGGTCGAGAACGTGATGTAATTGCCCAACGCGATGGACAGCCCGTTGATCGGCAATGCCAGCACGATGCCGGCAGCGCCGGCAGCGATGGCGAGAATCAGCGACTCCAATAAAAACGATCCCATCACTGCGGACGGACTGAAGCCCAAAGCGCGCAAGGTTCCGATCTCCTGAGTGCGCGCGGCTACCGCGGCGTACATCGTGTTCATCGCGGCGAAGATTGCTCCTACCGCCATGATGGCGGCGACCAGCATCCCGAGCTTGCGCAACTGGGCCGCGACCACCGATTGATCGCGGTAATAGTCGGGCTCGGTCTCGCCTTGCAGGCCGATGCGCGGGTCGTCGGCCAGACGGCTGATTAGCGCCGGTACGTTCGTCCCCGGCCTCATTTTCAGCACCGCACTGGCGTAGTATGCGCCGCGCTGGGTGTCGTCCTGCACTTTATGCAAACCGGCCCAGACTTCGGAATCGAACGAACTGGCGCCGGCGTCAAAGATGCCCACCACTTTCCAGGTGCCGCGACCCAGACGAAAGCTGGACCCGACGGCGCAATTGGCATAACGCCTGAGCATCGCCTTGCCGACGATCACTTCATTCAGTGACGGATTGAACATTCGACCCTGAACAATTCGGATCTTGTCGTGGACTTTAAGCGCGATCGGCAGCACTCCACGCAGCACGATGTTTTCGCGGCCGCCGCCGATTTTGGCCATCAGCACCTGGACGGGCAGTTCGGGCGAGACCAGCGGTTGGCCGTCGGCGTCGCGTCTTATCTGGGGCAGAAACTTGAGCGCCTGGAACTGGCTGAGGCTGAACGCAGAACCGGTTTCGGTGGTCGAGCCCTTGCGCAGGACGATCATATTGTCGGTCGAGCCGGTAGCGCGAATCGTTCCGCCAAATCCTGCGACCAGCGCCATCACGATAACAAATACCGCCACCACCAGCGCGATGCCCGCCGCCGTGATCGCGGTGGACAGGCGGCGCAGCAGCAGGCTGCGGACATTGTATTTGAACGGTATCGCCATTCAGGCCACCATCCGCAGCGCCTCGACGATATTGCGCCGGGCCGCCGCCTGCGCCGGGATCAAGGCGCTCAGCAGTCCGATCAGGCTGGCGGCAGCCAGGGTCTCGCCGAGCACGACCGGCGGCATGCGAATCGCGGAAAGCGGTCCTGCGGCGGGCGAACCGGATGAAAACACCTTGAGCACGATGTAGGCGCTGGCGCATCCGAGCAGGCCTCCCGCCAGTGCGATAATAAGCGACTCCGCCACCATCAATGTGACGAGCAGGCGCGGTGTAAAGCCCATGGAGCGCATCACCGCGATCTCGGCGCGGCGCTCGCGAACCGACATCGCCGCGGTGTTGGCGGCGACCAGCCCGATACTCAAGACGACGATAATTCCCAGCACCTCGGCCATCGTGAAAAACGCGCGATAGTTATCCATGAAGCTGCCGATGAATGAGGCTTCGGATTCGCTCTGGGTCTCGGCACTGGAATTGGCGAACTGCTGGTCGATATTGGCAATGACGCCGGGCACTGCCGCCGAACTGTCCGCGCGCACCCAGTAGATTGATACGATTCCCGGCCGTCCGATCGCCTCTTCCAGGTAGTCGCGCCGGAACAGCAGGAAGTTGGGCGGCGCCTTGCCCCCGGTCGTGCCCACGATTTTAAGCGTGACATTGATCGGATAGATCGTGCCGCGCAGCATGATCTGCTGCCCGATGTGCAGATTGAAGCGCTTCATTGTCCCCGGCCCGACCAGCGCGGCGGTGCGCAACTTCTCAAACTGATCGAAGGCTGGTTTGGAAATGTTCCAATCGCTCCACAACTGGGGCGCCGCTTCAGGATCGACGGCAAGATTGGGGAAAGCATCGGTGACCTCGTGGTAGATGCCGCCGAACCAGCTTTCTCCCATCACCGCCACGACGTGTGGCGTTGCCGCGATTCGCGTGCGGTAAGCTTCGGGCAGCGCGTAGGTCAGGCCGGCCTTGTTATGGACGGCGATCCGCGTTGACGAAGCGCTGTCGGCCAGCACCTGGTCGGCGACGGTCGGCAGGCTGACCAGCGCCGAGAAAACAAACAGCGAGACGGCAATCGAAATGACCGTCAGGCTGGTGCGGCGTTTGTTGCGCGTCAGATTTTTGAGCACCAGCATCGCATACTTCATGATACCCGGCTCCTTGCCGCGGCGGCCGCGTCGATGGCGGCTGGACGCGCCGGCTCGACTCCCGCCAGCACGCCCTTATCCAGCCGATAGACCGACTCGACGAAGCGCTCGGCGCGCTGATCGTGCGTCACCATCACGATGGTTTTGCGGAACTGAAGATTGAGATCGCGCAGCAGGGCCAGGATTTCCTCCGCGGATCGTGCGTCGAGATCGCCGGTCGGCTCGTCAGCCACGATTATGGTCGGGTCGGTCACGATGGCGCGGGCGATCGCCACGCGCTGCTCCTGCCCGCCCGAAAGCTGGCGGGGATAATGATGCATCCGGTCGGCCAGACCAACCACCGCCAGGGCGGCCTCGACGTGCTCAAAGCGTTCGGACTTCTTAAGCGGTGTCAACAGCAGCGGCAATTCGACGTTTTCGAATGCGGTCAGCACCGGGATGAGATTATAGAACTGAAAGACCAGGCCGATATGCCGCGCGCGCCATCCGGCTAGTTCGCGCTCGGTCATCCGCGAGACTACTTCACCGCCTACCGACACATGGCCCGAAGTCGCCCGATCGATCCCCGCGATCAGATTGAGTATGGTGGTCTTGCCCGAACCTGACGGGCCCATGATCGCGACGAAGCGTCCGGCCGGCACGCTCATCGTGACGCCATCGAGCGCGCGAATCTCGAAGCGATCGCGTTTGTAGATGCGGGTCACATTATCAAGTTCAATCGCCGCTGATTCCCCCATGACCATCCCTCACGACCCCCGATCTTACACGAGTGGGGCAAAATATCCCCACCCGCCGAGGCAATTTTATTTGCCATCGTTGATCGCCTTGAGCGCGGCGGCCAGACCCGGATACCATTTTTCGTGCCTGGGCAGATGGTTATTTAGTTCGAGCCAGGGCGCTTTTGACGATACCCATCCGTGACGCAGGTCTTCTGGGGGCGAACCCGGCCATGCGCAATTATCGATTGTGGCGGTCGCGATCGATATTACATTGGGCAAGGCGGCGATTTCTCCGGCCACGTGCGTTCCGCAGTTGCGGCAAAATCTGCGCGATACCCCCGCGGACGTGCTGAACGCTCCCATCGCATCGCCGCCGCTGTCCCAGGTGAACGCGTTGCGCGCAAACATCGAGTAGGTAACGAACGCGGCGCCGTGGATCCGGCGGCAGTTGGCGCAATGGCAATGATGCGTGTAACCCGCGGGCGCGGTAATCGTGTAGCGCACCCGCCCGCAGAAGCACCCGCCAGTCAGCTTGAATGACATCGTATTTTTATCCCCGGAAAAATTCTACCTCTCTTCCTCATCCTGAGCACGAGTCAAATCGCCGGCGACTCGCTGGCGGCCAGGGCAATCGAGGCCGGAGATTGTGCGCCATTTGACTACAGCGAACGCAGGGCCTTGGGCGGCATCGACCAGATAAGCGCGTATCGATCCTGCATATCGCCGGACAACTGTTCCAGGCAGGCCACCGCCCCTTTTTTGAATTCGATGTCGCATCCGCTGGCCGAACCCGTGAGCATGAAGGCCGCGAGTTCGCCTAGGCCGGGTTGATGGCCGACCAAGGCGATTTCCTTCAATCCTTCGTAGGGGTGAAGCGCCGCCAGAACGTCCGCCGGCATGAATGGACCCTGTCCCAGTTCCGGCAACTGCTCCACTTTGATTCCCAATTCGCCGCCAATGATTGTCGCCGTCTCCAGCGCCCGGCGCAGAGGGCTGGTAAGGATGATATCGGGGCGGAACCTCATTTTGCCCAGTCCCCTTGCCTGTTCGGCCATCCTCGCTCTGCCCTTGGGTGTGAGCGCGCGCTGCGCATCGGAGATGGGATGGTGGTCCTCCGCGATGCCGTGACGTACCAGGTAAAGCCTCATGATCTGCAAAATTGAAACGGCAGCGCCCGCCAGTCAATCAATTGCCTTGCTCGACGCGGTTGAAGCGGGTTGGCGGGCTGGTGACGACGCGCTATGCTCTGACGGCCGTGAACGACAGCGCCGATTGCCCCAGGGTTGAGCAAAACGCTCCATCTGCGCTCGAAAATCGGGAGAATCTCGTTCCCGACAGCCGGGTGCGGTTGCGCCATCTGCTGACCAAGCAGTTGCGCAACTTTACCGAGCTGTTCGCGCGGGTGCTGGCGGAAGAAGACGCGGACGCGGTGCATGACCTGCGGGTTTGTACGCGCCGGCTACAGCAGATCCTTGCCGCGGTACTGCCGCAGAATGAGTCGAACAGGATGCGCTCGGTCAGGCGCACGCTGCGGCGTGTCAGGCGCGCTTTAGGACGTTGGCGCAATTGCGACGTGGCCCTGCAGAGCGTGTCGCGCCACCGTCAGCGCACCTCCAATTCCGTGCGCAAGCGCGGATGGGAACTGGTCGAAAAAGGCATCCGGGCGCAACGCGAACGCGCCGTTCACAGCGCGCGGCGCAAGCTGTACAAATCGGGCGGCATCACGCTCAATCATCGAATCCGCCAGTTGCTGGAGGCGCCGGCCCAACCGCACCGCGATGGCGGTTCTGACCACCTCATCCGCGCGGCCGTGGCCCAGGCCGCCGCGCAATGGCACCAGGCGCTGGAGCGCGCGAACTCCGAACGCTGCGTCGAAAACATTCACGCCCTGCGCATCCAGGGCAAGCGGCTGCGCTATCGCCTGGAGCTGGCGCGCGAGCTGGGCGTTGCGGGAGCTGCGGGTTTGATTCAATGGTTCAAGCTGCTGCAGGACCGCCTGGGAGGTTGGCATGACCGCGAGGAATTGCGGCAGTTTATCGCCCAGGCGATCGCGGACAGCGAGGTGATGCTGGAGGAGCCGCGGGTCGCGATCGAATTGCTGCGGTACGTCGAGGGCGACCTCAAGAGCGGCGCTCGCGAAATGGATCAATTGCTTCATGTCGCCGAGGGATCGGATATGTCCCACCATTTCCGCCAGTGGGTGGAATCCTTCTGTGCGTCGTCGCATATGACCTCGCCGTCCGGGAAGGAAATGGCGCCGAATCAGCACGAATCAGATAACGCGGTGGCGCGCGGTGGCGCACAAGCGAGCGCAGACCCGGTCCACGGCGACGGAAAGGCGCAGAACTGAGCCGATGAAGAAGAACGCAACCCCATCATCCGACGCGCAATCCAACGGGCCGCGGACCCTGGCCGTCGACATCGGCGGTACCGGCATCAAGACCATCATACTGGATCCGGACGGCAAGCCGTTGACGGAGCGCGAGCGGATGCCCACACCGCCCCGCGCCACGCCAAAAAAGGTCATGAGCATCATCGAGCAGATGGCCCATCAGCAGGGAGAATTCGACCGCGTGTCGGTGGGGTTTCCCGGCGTGGTTAAGGACGGCAGACTGCTTACCGCTTTCAATCTCGGTCCGGGATGGACCAGGTTCGACTTTGAAAAAGCCTTGAGCAGACAGCTTATGCGTCCGGTCCGGATCGCCAATGACGCCGACGTGCAGGGGATGGGTTCGGTCAGCGGTGAGGGCATCGAACTTGTCATCACGCTGGGAACCGGAGTGGGTTCCTCGCTGTTCGTGGACGGCCATCTCGCCCATCTGGAGATGGGGCATCATCCGTTCCGCAAAGGCAGAACCTACGAAGAGGAATTGGGTAATGCCGCGTTTAAGCGCAAAGGTCCAAAGAAATGGAACAAGCATCTGCTCGAAGCAATCGAGATTTTGAGCCGCACTTTCAATTACGATCGGCTCTATATCGGCGGCGGCAACAGCAAACATGTCAGGCCTCCGTTGCCTCCCAATGTCCGGTTGGTGAGCAATATCGAGGGACTGCTGGGCGGAGTTATGCTCTGGCGCGAATAGCGCATCGGCAGGAAAAACGTGACGGAAGTCGCCGCGGTGAACTTTGAATCCAACCAGTAAAATCATGCCGCGAAGCGAGGCGAATTCGACGCAGACGGTTGCCGTCCCTGGATTCGCGAGGGTGCTCCGCGAACATGGTATGGGCACGCTGCGCCGTCAACGCCCGCGCACTCTCCAGATCAACGTCGGCAAGCTCTGCAACCAGGCGTGCCATCACTGTCATGTCGATGCGGGCCCCAGGCGCACCGAGCAAATGACGCCGCCCGTGGCGGCGCGGCTGATCGATCTGTTGAAGACGAGTCCCTGCATCAGCACGGTCGATCTGACTGGCGGAGCTCCCGAACTCAACGTCAACTTTCCCCTCCTGGTGAAGCAGGCGCGCGCGCTGGGCCGCCACGTGATTGTGCGATGCAACCTGACGGTGCTGTTGGTTCCCACGATGGAATGGCTGCCGGAGTTTTATCGTGAGGCGCAAGTCGAGCTGGTATGCTCGCTGCCTTGTTATACCGCGCAAAACGTCGAACAGCAGCGCGGCAAGGGCGTGTTCGCCCAAAGCATCGCGGCGCTGCGCCGGCTCAATTCACTCGGGTACGGCCGCCCGCCGCTGACCCTCAACTTGGTTTACAATCCCCTCGGCGCCTTCCTGCCGCCGCAGCAGGCGCAACTCGAAGCCCGTTATCGCCATGAGTTGGGTTTGATGGGCGTGACTTTCGACCATCTCTTCACTATCACCAACCTGCCGATCCAGCGCTTTGCCCGCCAACTGCGCAACTGGGGCAAAGAGGCCGAGTACATGAGCCTGCTGGTCAACCATTTCAATCCGGCCGCGGTCAGCGGGCTGATGTGCCGTTCACTGGTCAGCGCCGGCTATGACGGTGCGCTGTACGACTGCGACTTCAACCAGATGGCTGCAATGCCGCTGATGCTGCGCGGCAAGCCCCTGACCATCTGGGATGTGGACGATCTGGGCGTGCTGGAGAACGCCCCGATCTCAACCGCGCCGCACTGTTTTGGATGCACCGCCGGAGCGGGTTCGAGCTGCGGCGGTGCGCTGGTTTGAACGTCACTTGTGCATATGTTCAGGGCTACCCTGGCCCTCGTAGTGCAAACTGATCTCGCCGATTCCAGCGGCAACGTTCAATCCGTTCTGCCCCTCAATTGAAATTGGCTGAAGGGCAATCGAATTCTTAAACCCGCCGACCAGAACGTTGGCTCCCGCGCCGACACCCAGGGCGACGCTGGCCGTTGCGCCCGCATAATGTCCGGCCAGCGCTCCCGGAGCCAGAGATGTCGTCGGGGCCAGTACCGTCCACAGAATTACCGCCGACTGGAGATAGCCAATGTCCGCGCCGAATTTGTTGATGGTGCCGGAGTAATGCTCGACCCGATGTCCGGTCGTCGTATAGGTGCATCGCAGCTTGCGCGAAGAGCCGATTATGAAACCCCAACCCGAAGCCACATGGCAGGTGAGATATCCGGTCTTCACCTTCACGTTTTCAGCACGCGACGGCACGGCTGAAAGTCCGACCAGAACAAGCACCGCGAGCAAGGTTGTCATCAAGCGTCTGGTTTTCATGAGCATGGTCACCTCCGCATTCATAATTAAATGGGTCGCGCGCATAAGACAACGCAAAAGGTTGTGCTCGGCGGCTTGCGCCGTGCCGCGATACGGTATCTATTCCAAACTCTGTCTTTCGCCATAATCCTTGTCAGAAAACATCTATAATGGCATAGGGATTATCCATGAAAATGAAGCTGCGACTTTTGATGGCCGTGAGTGTGGTTTGCCTATGGATTGCGCCTTGCGCATGCGCGGGTCAGATCACGGTGGCCGCCGCTGCCGACCTGACGTTCGCCTTCGACCAGGCCGCGGCGCGGTTTCAGGAGCAAACCGGAAACGCGGTAAAGCTCTCTTACGGTTCCTCGGGAAACTTCTATTCCCAAATCATCAACGGCGCGCCATATGATGTGTTTTTTTCGGCGGACGCCGAGTATCCGAAACGGCTTGAGGCGGCAGGGCTGACGGAACCGGGCACTTTGTATGACTACGCGGTGGGCCGAATCGTGCTTTGGGTGCCGTCCGCCTCCAGACTCGACATAAGGCGCGGTTTGCGGGTCCTGCTGCAGCCCGAAGTCCATAAGATCGCGATTGCCAATCCACAGCATGCACCCTACGGACGAGCTGCGCTGGCCGCATTGCGCCATCAGGGGATCTACAATCAGATAAAAAGCAAGCTGGTGCTGGGAGAGAACGTATCGCAAACCGCGCAGTTCGTCGCTTCCGGCAGCGCCGATGCCGGGATCATCGCGCTGTCGCTGGCGCTCGCGCCGCCGATGAAGGCCAAAGGGCGTTTCGTGGAAATTCCTGCGCAGGACTATCCGCCGATAATCCAGGCCGCGGTGATACTTAAATCCTCGCGCAACATGCGGGTGGCTCGCCAATTTGTCGCTTTCCTGCGCCAGCCGGCTGGCCGGGCGTTGATGGAGCGTTACGGATTCGTTGCCCCCGGGGCAAAGGGCGGCGGGGTCGGGGATGAATGATTATGGAATGGAACTCGATTTTTCTCACCTTCAGGCTCGCCCTCGTTGTCTGCGCGGTCCTGCTGGTAGTCGCAATGCCGTTGGCCTGCTGGATTGCTTTCAGCCGCTGGCGCTGGAAATTCCTGGTCGAAGCGGCCGTCGCGCTGCCGCTGGTCCTGCCGCCTACCGTGCTGGGCTTCTATGTTCTGGTCGCGATGGGACCCGACAGCCCGGCCGGGCGGTTGTATCAACGCCTTTTCGGTCATGGGTTGCCGTTTACTTTCGCCAGCCTGGTCATCGCTTCGGTTATCTACAGCCTGCCTTTTGCGGTGCAGCCGATGGCATCGGCCTTTTCCCAGGTGGATCGCGACCTGCTGGGCGCCTCCGCGGTCCTCGGCGCCTCGCGCCTGCGCACCTTTGGCCGCATCGTGCTTCCGCTTTCGCGCGGCGGCATCATCACCGGCGTGGTGCTCAGCTTCGCGCATACGCTGGGCGAATTCGGTGTCGTGCTGATGGTCGGCGGCAATATCCCCGGCGTCACGCGAACGGTTTCGATCGCGATCTACGATCATGTGCAGGCGCTGGATTACGGCGGAGCCAACCAAATGGCGTTGCTGTTAATGGCGTTTTCATTCATTACTCTGTCGCTTACCTATGCGGTCAATCGGCGAATGTGGGCGGTGTGGCCGCTACCGCGGCAGAATGCTCGCCGATTACTCAATGCGGAATCCTGACGTCACACCGGCCGCGACCGATCCAAAACTATCGGTGGACATCATCAAGCGTCTTGATGGATTCACCTTGCAGGCGCGTCTGGAGGCGTCCCCGGGATTCACGATGCTGCTTGGACCGTCGGGCGGCGGAAAAACCACGCTGCTGAACTGTATCGCGGGCCTTCTGCGTCCCGATTCAGGCCGCGTCGCGATTGGCTCGACTGTCCTTTTCGATTCGGCGTCGCGCATCGACCTGCCGGTCGAACAGCGGCGCCTTGGATACGTATTCCAAGCCCTGGCACTGTTCCCGCACATGACCGTGGAGGAGAACGTGCGCTACGGGATCGCGAAGCTACCGGCGGCACGTCGCGAGCAGCGCATAAAATCGATGCTCAAGTCGTTTCGCATTTCCCATTTGGCCGCGCACAAGGTAACCGCTATCTCGGGCGGCGAGCGTCAGCGTACGGCGCTGGCGCGATCGCTGGTCACCGATCCGCGCGCGCTGCTGCTTGACGAGCCGTTGACCGCGCTGGACCTCGCCACCAAATCAAAAATCCTGGAAGACCTGCGCGAATGGAACGCGGCGCACTCGATCCCGATCGTTTTCGTGACTCATTCGCCCCAGGAGGCTTTCGCACTGGGTGAACGGGTAGTGATGATCGAGGCCGGAGAAGTGATTGCGCAGGGTGCGCCGCATGAGGTTCTTACTTCGCCGCGCCACCAGACCGTCGCGCAAATCGTCGGCTTCGAGAACATGTTCGATGCCACCGTGGTCGAAATGCATGAGCACCACGGAACCATGATTTGCCAACTCGGGCTGAGCGAGTGCCGACTTGAGGTCCCGCTCATCAGCACCAGTCCGGGGGCCGCAGTGCGTATCGCGATTCGCGCCGGCGACGTCATGATAGCGGCAGAGCCGCCCCGCGGTCTGAGCGCCCGCAACGTTCTGTCCGGCCGTATCCGGGCGATTCGCCGCGAAGGAGTGACGGTTATTCTGGCCGTCGATGTGGGAGTCGATTTCGAGGTCCACGTTACACCCAGCGCCCTTGAGGAGTTGGGCCTGGTGCCCGGGCAACAGATTTGGCTGGTAATCAAAACTTACTCCTGCAATCTGGTGGAACCCCGAGCCTGATACCGCATTGCGGGTTTCCCTGATTTCCCGCCAACGAGGCGGCAGCATCGCGCTGTCCGCCCTGCAGGCGAACATCGCTGGCAGCACGATGCCTGCTCATTGGGCCGTGCGGCGGGGGCGCAGGATGCCGAGCAGAGTGGCCAGGGTATGGCGCATCTGATGGCGCGGGACGATAGCGTCCAGCATGCCGTGGGTGAGCAGGAATTCGGCGGTCTGGAAGTCCTCGGGCAGACGCTGATTAATCGTCTGCTCGATCACACGTCGGCCGGCGAAGCCAATCACCGCGCCCGGTTCGGCCAGGTTCAAATCCCCGAGCATCGCGAACGAAGCGGCGACGCCGCCGGTGGTGGGATCGCAGCAGACCGAGATATACGGGACTCGCGCATCGCGCAGCCGCGCGATCGCCGCCGACACTTTCCCCATCTGCATCAGCGACAGCGCCCCTTCCTGCATCCGGGCGCCGCCCGACGCACTGAACACCACCGCGGGAAGCCGCCGTGAGCGCGCATGGACCAACAGCCGGGATAGTTTCTCGCCCACAACCAGGCCCATGCTGCCGCCCATGAAATTGAAGTCCATCACGCCCAAAGCGACATTGCGCCCACCAATGCGGCAGGTTCCGATCACGATCGCGTCGCCGCGCCCGCTGGCGGCGCGGGCCTGGGCGAGCCGCTCCGGGTAGGGCTTTGAATCGCGGAACCTAAGCGGGTCGCCGCCAATCAGGTCCGCGCTTAGTTCGTGCCATGAGCCGCGGTCGACGGTAATCGCCAGCCGTTGTTCGACGGTGAGGCGGAAGTGATGGCCGCATTTGAGGCAGACGTTGAGATTGCGCTCGACTTCCTTGCGATAGGCGATATCGCGGCATTTCGGACATTTGACCCACAGGTCCTCGCGCGCGGCAGGCTGGGCCGCTTCTGTGCGTTGCATCGGCATCTGACGCGAAAAATTAAACCTTTTTTGCCTTCGAAGGTAGCCGCTGGGGGGGTTAATTTTTGCGCTTTATGCAGAGGCGGCGCGGGGCTGGTTGGAGCGGGCGGCGCGCATCGCCTCTTTCATCGCGCCCACCAGTGCGCCGACCCTGGGCAGCAATTGATCGGTTTTGCCATGCGCTTCGATCAACAAAGACAGCGCGCTTCCAACCACGACGGCGTCGGCATAGGCGGCCACTTCACCAGCCTGGGCAGGCGTTGAAATTCCAAACCCAACGCCGATCGGCAGATCGGTGATTGAGGACAGTTCGCGCACATGCTGCTCAACGTCGCCGCCCACCCGTTCGCGCGCCCCGGTCACGCCGGTGACGGAAACATAATAAAGAAACCCGCTCGCCGATTTCGCGACCATGCGGCTGCGTTCGATGGGCGTGGTGGGAGCCAGCAGGTAGATCAGATCGATACCGGCGGCGCGTGCCGGTTTGGCCAGTTCGGCGCTTTCCTCGGGCGGCATGTCCACAACCAGCAGGCCGTCAACGCCGGCCCGCGCGCCGTCAGCGCACAACCGTTCGCATCCATAGCGGAAAAATGGATTGAAGTATCCGAACAGGATGATCGGGATTTGGGTCTGTTTGCGTAATTCGGCAACCAGTCCGAGAATCGCCGAGAGCGACGCGCCCGAGTTGAGCCCGCGCGCCAGCGCCCGTTGATTGGCCGGCCCGTCCGCCATCGGATCGGAAAAGGGCACGCCCAGTTCGATCAGGTCGGCGCCGCGCGCTTCCATCTCCAGAACCAGGGCGCCGGTGGCTTTGAGATCGGGGTCGCCGGCCACTATAAACGGGATCAGCGCGGCCTCGCTCCGGCCTCGCAACTCCTGGAATTTGCGCGTAATCCTTGCGTTGTTCGCCATCGTCCCGCTCTTCCTAAAGACTTACGCCAAATGCCTTGGCGACGGTTTGCATGTCCTTGTCGCCGCGGCCGGAAAGATTGACGATCATGATCGAATCGCGCGCCATCGACGGCGCCATCCTGATCGCATGCGCAACCGCGTGCGCGCTTTCCAGCGCCGGGATGATGCCTTCGGTCTCCGACAGCATCTTGAGCGCTTCGAGCGCCTCGGCGTCGGTCACCGTAACGTAGCTGGCGCGGCCGCTGTCCTTCAGCCATGCGTGCTCCGGTCCGACGCCGGGATAATCCAGCCCCGCCGCGATCGAATGAGTCTCGCGAATCTGGCCCATCTCGTCCTGCAACAGGTAGGTGCGATTGCCATGGAGCACGCCCACGCTGCCCGCGGTCAAAGTCGCCGCATGCGAGGGTCCGTTAAGTCCCAGACCCGCCGCCTCGACTCCGACCATCCGTACGCTGCTGTCCTTGATGAACGGGTAAAACAGCCCGATCGCGTTGGAGCCGCCATTGACGCACGCGACCAGGACATCGGGCAGACGGCCCTCACGCTGTAAAATCTGGCGGCGCGATTCGCGTCCGATCACCGCCTGGAAATCGCGCACGATCATCGGATAGGGATGGGGTCCGGCGGCAGTGCCGATCAGGTAGTAGGTATTTCTGACGTTGGTGATCCAGTCGCGCAGCGCCTCGTTGAGCGCGTCCTTGAGGCTGCGGCTGCCGGCGTCGACCGGACGGACCCTGGCGCCGAGCAGTTTCATCCGGAACACGTTGAGGGATTGGCGTTCGACGTCGAGCGAGCCCATGAAGACTTCGCATTCGCGCTCAAAGCGCGCCGCCATCGTGGCCGTCGCCACGCCATGCTGGCCGGCGCCGGTCTCCGCCGTGATGCGGCTTTTGTTCATACGCACGGCCAGCAGCGCCTGCCCCAGCGTGTTGTTCACCTTGTGGGCGCCGGTATGGCACAGGTCCTCGCGCTTCAAGTAGATTTTCGCTCCACCCAGGCGCGCAGTGAGATTGGAGGCGAGATAAAGCGGCGTCGGCCGTCCGACGTACTCGCGCGACAAGCGCTCGAGGTCGGCGCGAAACTTCGGATCGCGGCGGGCCTGTTTGTAGGCCTGCTCCAGTTCAAGCAGGGCGGGCATCAGCGTTTCGGCCACCCAGCGGCCGCCGTATTCGCCGAAGCGGCCATGCCTATCCGGCAGATTTTGCATTCTCGATGAAACTCCTCAGCTTAAGATGGTCCTTGATACCCGGGGCCGACTCCACCCCGCTGGCCACATCGACGCCGTAAGGCCGCAGCGCGGCGACCTCAGCAACGTTTTCCGGAGTCAATCCGCCGGAGATGAAGGCGTGGGACAGGTCCCGACCACGAAACCATTGAAGGGGCACGCGGCGCCCCGTGCCGCCGTGCAAGCGTGCGTCCATCGCGTCATAGAGCACGTAATGGCCCCAGCACGGAGCACGGTTTGCCGCTCCGTCTGGATCAAGCCTGACGGCACCTATCACCGGGACTTGCCAACCGAAGAATTCCTCGACCGGCTCGGTGCCGTGAAGTTGAATCAGGTCAAGGCCGACGCCCTGGCCGTAGCGCTCGATCTGAGCCCGCGTCGCGTTAACGAAAACGCCGACCAATTGTGCCCGTTGTCCAACCAGTCGTCGAATTTCGCGGGCGCGCTCGAATTCAACATACCGTGGACTTGCGGGGTAAAAATTAAGGCCGAGCATGTCGGCTCCCGCATCGACTGCCGCAAGAGCGTCCTCTACACGGGTGATGCCGCAGATTTTGACCCGAAGTCGCTGGCCGGCTTTGCGAGCGGCACTGCGATCCGAAGGCGCAAGCGGGAACCCGGATTGATAATCTAGCGCATATAGAAAGTCGCCGAGCAGGATTCTGGGAGTTGGGCAGCGCAGCAGACTCTCGCCGATAAGAAATGCCCGCGCCCCCGCTCGATCCAGCCGCGCGACATCCGCGGCGGTTTCGATGCCGCTTTCGGAAATGAGCAGGGCATCTCCGCGATAATCCCGCATCAGGCGCTGGGTAACTGAGATGTCGGTAACAAACGTGTGAAGATCGCGGTTGTTGACGCCGATGAGGCTTGCGCCGATGCGCTCGGCGATTCTGAACTGTTCCTCGTCGTGCACTTCCACCAGTGCGGCCATGCCGAGCTCGTGTGCCAGGGCCGCCAGGGCGCGTAAATCGCCCTCGGACAACATCGCCGCAATCAGCAGAATGCAATCCGCGCCCGCCGCCCTGGCTTCGTAAACCTGGTACGGATCGAACACGAAATCCTTGCGCAGCAGCGGCAGATCGACCGCGTTTCGGACGGTGTTGAGATCGTCAAGTGAGCCCTTGAAGCGAGGGTCAGTGAGCACTGAAATGCAAGCCGCACCCGCCGCCGCATATCCGCGCGCAACACCAGCCGGATCGAGGCCCGGCAGGATGTCGCCCTTGCTCGGGGACGCGCGCTTGATCTCGGCGATGATGGCAGGGCGATGACTTTTAAGCGCGCCGATAAAATCACGCGGCGGCGCCGAAGACGCGGCGCGCGCCCGGATTTCATCCAGTCCGATGCGGCGGCGCGTCTGCTCGAGTTCCGCCCGCTTGGCAGCAAAAATGCGGTCCAGCACCGACGCCATTTATTGCTCCTCGTGGCTGGCGGCACGCAGCCGCTCCAGCGTGTTCAGCGCGAGCCCCTGGCGCAGGACTGCGCGCGCAGCTTCAACACCTTCAGCAAGCGAGGCCGCGCCTGCGCCGACATAGATCGCGGCGCCTCCGTTGAGCGCTAGAACATCCGAGGCTGCGCCGCTTTCGCCGCCGAGCGCCGCGCAAAGCCTTGCAACGGCCTGTTCGGCATTCGTGGCCCTGATCTCCGCAATCCCACGGCCATTAATCCCGAAATCGGCCGGACGGATTCGATTCTCGGTGACCTTGCCGCCCCGTACCTCGAAAATCATGGTCGGCGCGCACGGGGAGATCTCGTCCATTCCATCCTCGCTATGCACGACGAGAGCATGCCGTGCGCCCAGTTCAACCAGCGCCTGCGCCATCACGGGCGCGGTGCGCGCCTCTGCTACACCGACCAGCCGCCGCGCGGGCTGCGCCGCATTGGCGATGGGACCGAGCAGGTTGAACAGCGTGGGAACACCCAACTGCTTGCGAATCGGCGCCACCCGCGCGACCGCAGGATGATAATACGGCGCGAATACGAAACAGATCCCGGCTCGCTCAAGGCATCGTCTGAGGGCGGCAGGTTCCAGTTCGATCCGCACGCCGAATTGTTCGAGCACGTCGGCAGCGCCGACGGCACCGCTGGCCGCGCGATTTCCGGCTTTGGCGACCTTGATGCCCGCGGCAGCGGCAATCAATGCCGCGGCGGTCGAGATGTTGAAGGTGCCCTTGCCGTCGCCGCCGGTCCCGGCGGTATCGAGCAGGTCATCAGCTCCGAGCTCCAGCCGGCGCGCGCGGGCCAGCAGCGCGCGCACGCCGGCGGCCAGTTCCCGCGGCTCCTCGCCCTTCATTCTCAGCGCGACCAGCAAACCCGCCACCAGAGCGGGCGGCGCGCCACCCTCAAGGATTTCGTCGAGCACGGCGCGCATCTCACTCTCGTCGAGCGATCGTCGGGCCAGCACCGAATCCAGCGCGTGACGCAAAACGGTCATTGACGCATGGCTCCGGCGAGGAAGTTTTTCAAAAGCCGCTTGCCATGTTCGGTCAGGATCGATTCCGGATGGAACTGGACGCCCTCGACCGCAAGCCGCTTGTGCCGCAGCCCCATTATCTCGCCCTCCGCCGTCCAGGCCGACACTTCGAGGCATTCGGGGAGCGACTGGGGCTCGATTAGCAGGGAATGGTAGCGGATTGCTTCAAACGGCGACGGCAGGCCGGAGAAGATGGTGCGGAAATCGTGCATGATTGGCGAAGTCTTGCCATGCATCAGGCGGCTGGCGCGTACGACGCGTCCGCCGAAGGCCTCGCCGATACATTGATGGCCCAGGCAGACGCCGAGGATCGGGACCTTGCCCGCCATTTGAAGAATCAAATCCACCGAGATTCCTGCCTGGCTGGGCGTGCATGGCCCTGGAGAGATCACAATCGCGTCGGGTGCGATTTCATCGATCGCGGCCAGCGCGATGGCGTCGTTGCGCCTGACGGTGACCTCGGCTCCCAGTTCGCCCAGATACTGGACCAGGTTGTAAGTAAAGGAATCGTAGTTGTCGATCATCAACACGCGATTATTCATGGCGATTCCCGCGGGCGGCGTTTTCGAACTGCGTAGCGGCGCTCAGCGCGCGCAGCATCGCCTGGGCTTTATTGACAGACTCCTGGTATTCGGCGGCCGGATCGGAATCGGCCACGACGCCGCCTCCGGCCTGGATATACACGCGGCCGTTCTGAATCAGCATCGTGCGCAAAGCGATCGCGGTGTCCATGTTGCCGGTATAGCTGAAGTAGCCGACGGCCCCGGCGTAAACACCGCGCCGCACCGGCTCCAGCTCGTCGATTATCTCCATCGCGCGGATTTTCGGCGCGCCCGAGACGGTGCCCTGCGGGAAGGTGGCGCGGAAAGCGTCGAAAGCGTCGCAATCCGCGCGCAGCTTTCCGCGCACGTTGGAAACGATATGCATCACGTGCGAGTAGCGCTCGACCACCATCAGCTCCGTAACCTCGACCGAACCGATTTCCGACACCCGGCCGACGTCATTACGGCCGAGATCCACCAGCATCACGTGCTCCGCGCGCTCCTTGGGATCGGCCAGCAACTCGCGCTCAAGCCGCAGGTCCGCCGCCTCGTCTGCGCCGCGCGGACGCGTGCCCGCGATCGGCCGCAGCGTGACTTCCCGGCCCTCCAGCCGGACCATTACCTCGGGCGAGGCGCCGACCAGGGTCTGATTGCCCAGCCGCAGGTAAAACATATAGGGCGAAGGATTGATCGTGCGCAGGCTGCGATAGAGATTGAACGGATGCACGGTCAGGTCGGCCTCGAAGCGCTGTGAAGGAACGACCTGGATAATATCGCCGGCCGCGATGTATTCCTTCGCCGCCATCACGGTCTGCATGTAACCCTCGCGGGTCTGGTTCGATACGATTGCCGGCTCGGCTGCGGCGGCGGGCCGATTAAGACAGGGCAGAACGGCGCGCGTGCCCAACTGCGCGATGGTCGCTTCGATTTTTTCGACCGCAACGCGGTAGGCGGAGCGCGCGTTGGCGAAGTCCTTCACCGGCACATTGACGATGATCTTGATAGTCTGGCGCACGTTGTCGAACACCAGCACGGTGTCGGTGAACATCATGTAGAGGTCGGGGACGCCAAGGTCGTCGGGCGGCGAGTTGGGCAGACGTTCGAAGTAACGGACAATATCGTAGGCCAGCACGCCGACCGCGCCGCCGAAAAATCGCGGCAGACCGTCGAGCTGGGGGGCGCGGCGGCGCTTTACTTCCTGGCGTAGCGCCTCGAACGGATCCTCGACCCAACGGACCTCGACGCCGATACCGGGGCGGATCAACTCCAGATGGCTGCCGCGCGCACGCACAACCAGCGCCGGCTCCGCGCCCAGGAACGTGTAGCGCGCCCATTTTTCGCCCCCGCGCACGCTTTCGAGCAGAAAGGCGTAATCACCGCGGCCGATTTTAAGAAAGGCTCCGACCGGAGTTTCCAAATCGCCGGGAATTTCGCGGCAGACCGGAACAATGTCAAAGCCTTTGCCGGCCAGCAGTTCGAAATCCGCTTCGCTCGGCGTCAGCATCTCCTCTCCTTTTGGCCGCATCGGGTTTGAATCAGCGCGTTCCACCATTGGAACAAAAAAAAGCCGCAGGTGCTTCCGCCTGCGGCTTTTGATTAATTTCGGTCTCGTATCGCTACGAAACCGCAGCCCAAGCGGGTGCGCCGACGTCCCAACGCCAAGCCGCCCGAGCCGTGCTGATTTCGCAACGCATAATCAAACCTTTCATAGCGGGCCGCAGTGCGGCTGTCAACATTGGTAAGTTCATTCCAAAGCTCTGGCGCGGCGCGGCCAGTTCCCGGGCGCATGCGATGCGGCTTCGTTTGGAGGAGGTCATACGCCGACTTTTTGTGCCAGTTCCACACCGAATTGCGCAGCGGCATTGATTCCGAGCATCCGCGCGATCGTCGCTTCGTTCACGTTGGCCCGGGTCAGGGTCTCGATCGCGTCCCAGGCGCTGGTCGCGTCGTGTTGCGGGTAGCGCGAGCCCCAGACGATCTTTTTTTCGAAATTCTGGGGCAGGCGCTGGATCATCCGCTCTTCAGCGTCAAACCCCAGCATCACGTGGCCTTCCTCCCACATCTCGTCCACGTCGGTACGCACCGGGTAGTAATGCACCAGCGGGATGGTGCGGGTCGAGGATTCCATCTTCTCGATCACTTCCTCCATCCACGAGGCCTTGCCATGCGACATGACCACCCGCATGTTCGGGTAGCGCTGCATCACCGTAAAGCCGATCAGGGTTGAGGCGACGAACATGTGATTGTCCAACCAGGGCGCCAGGATTGGCGCGATCGGATGGCCCAACGGCGGCGATGCGGGGAAGCTGCCCAGCCCGGGTCCGCCGCCGGCGAAAGGTCCTCCGCCGCTGACGCCGATGAAGGTGTGCTGCTGGAGGCGGCCCTTGATTTTTTCGGCGAATGGCCCGTGCGAGGTCCATTCGGGGTTCCATAATCCCGCCGTCGGATGGACTGCGGCAGCGAGGCCCAACTGCTCCAGTTCTGCCCACAATGGGTCGTAATAAGGATGCGTGAAATATCGTCCTTCGAGAAACATCGGGCGGATAAAGGCCGCGCGGAAACAGGGCACTGAGGCAATGCGCCGCAGCTCTTCCAGCGTGTAATCCATGTTCTGTAGCGGCACCATTGCGGCCGCATACAGCCGGTCGGGAGCGGCCTTGCAGAACTCGCCGATCCAGTTGTTGTAGGCGCGCGCCAGTGCATAGGCGACGTCAGGATCCTCGACCAGGTGGAATCCCTCGGCAAACCAGGTCGGATAAAGCAAAGCCTGGTCGATACCCATCGCGTCCATGTCGCGCAGGCGCGCCTGGGGATCCCAGGCCGCTTCGTTCATCGGATGGCGCACTTTGGGATCGAGTTCGCCGACCTTGTCCCACGTCATCCCGGGCCGCCAGATCGCATGGCGGGGGATATTGGAATTCATGGTGTCCCGGAACATCTTGCCGTTGATCTTCAGGTAGGATCCGAGCTTTCCTTCCTCGCGCCACAATGCAAACTTTCCCAGAGTACGGTACTCGGGCTCGAGATACTTATGCCAAAGCTCGGGCGGTTCGACGACATGCGAATCGCTGTCGAATACCGCAAAATTTTTTCTGCTCGCCATCGATTAACCCCAAAAATTTCGAAACCAGGCGGCGCAAAGCCGGCTAACGATTTGCCGGTGCCTCGAACGATCTCGCTCGAGGCCTCGGCGGACTTGACCATCTACTGTTGACGCATCGCGGATTCCGGTTTCAGCGCCTCTTTGACCTCTTCCTCGGTGGGCCACCAGTCGGGCCGCTCGATTTCGGTCACCCGATCGCGGATGAATCTGCTGGGTGGATCGATTCGATAAAGCTGGCGCGCGTTATCGCCCATGAACTTGGCCTGGTAGGACTCCGGCAATTCGCATCGGCGCATCGTTTCGATCGCGCGCCAGGCGTCGTCGCCGTCGTGATGATACACGTCGGAAGACCAGGCGAGGATGTTGCCGTAAAAATCCGGCAGACGCGAGGGCGGCGCTTCATCGCCCTCAAATCCCGTCACGCAATGCTCCATGAACGTTTCGCTGGGAAGCCGCTTGAGCGGATAACGCTGGCGATCGTTACGATACAGGCGGTAGGCTTTGTCGCATTCGTCAAGCAGAAAGCTGAGCCAGGTCGATGACGCCTCGAACACAGCCGCGCGGATTTTGGGGAAGCGCTCAAAAAAGCCCGACATCAGAACCATCGTGACCCACAACGCGGCTTCGGCCTGGAAGTTCTGCACGTTGGTCAGGAATACGTGCGGCAGGCCGGCGCTTTGCATGCTCAGATTGATCAGTTCGGCACCTGAATGCTGCTCGGTGTAGCCAGGCGGCTTGAGCGAACCGAAGGCGGGAAACGGATGCATCCCGTACACCACTCCGGTTTCTTCCATGGTCTTCCATAGCACGTCGTACTTGGGCTGGATTGGGTAGTTGCCCATCGCATCGATCGGACGAATCAGCCCGACGCGGCATCCCTTGGCCGCCACGCGTTGGAGTTCCTCGGCGGCAAATTTCGGATTACCCATCGGCAGGAGCGCGGCGAAGTACAACCGCTGCGGATCCTCCTGGCAGTATTCCCACGCCCAATCGTTGTAGGCCTTGCAAATCGCTTTGGACCCCACGTCGTTGAGCAGCCACGGATAGGTGTCGGTGTCGGTGGGGATGATCATCACCTGGTCGATACCCTGGATATCCATGTCGCGCAGGCGCGGCTTGGGCTCATAGGAGCCGCGATGGTCGATATATGCGGCCTGCTCCTTGGTCAGCGCGGTCCTGGGATGGACATTGCGGACGTTGAGGGTGCGCTGGATGTCGTGCTTCAGTCCGGGGCCGGCCAGTGACAGAACGTTGACCATCCCCGGCGTGCCGCCGATGCGCTGCGAGCCGATGCCCATCCCGGCCTTGCCGTTGACGATAAGCTGGCGGCTTTCGGCGTCGAACCACATCGTGTCTTCCAGTGCGCGCAACTCGCGCCGGCTGAGATTGTCCTTGGCGCGGTCCCAGAGCCACGGCGGTTCGGTGACGTGGGCGTCGCAGTCAAAGGTGGCAAAATTTTTGGTCATTGGTGCAAATTTCTGAACGCGCATTGCGCACCTCCATGGCCGTGTGAACAGGTTCGGCGAAATAGTACTACGCGCCACGGCCTCGTACTATAGCATCCTCCTATAGCATGATCGCGCCCAAAAAGCCCGCACCGCGACAGGCCCGGCGTCGGCCGCGATTTTTTGGATTGACGCGCCGCCATCGTGGGTCTATGTGATAATCCCGCGCGCAGCATCAAATGCAATTGGTCGCCGGAGGTTGCTTACCATGCGGCAATTCAAAGTCCTCGTCGACGGGCTCTGCTTCCTTGAAGGTCCACGCTGGCATGGGGATCGGCTGTACTTCTCCGACATGCACGGCCATACGGTCAACGCCGTGGATTTGAACGGTAAGCTGGAGGTGATCACGGAGGTTGCAGGGTGGCCGTCGGGGCTGGGATGGCTGCCGGACGGCCGGATGCTGATCGTTTCGATGACCGATCGCCGGTTGCTGCGGCTGGAAAACGGCGGCTTAAAGCTCCACGCGGACCTGAGCTCGCTCGCGTCGGCGCTATGCAACGACATGGTGGTCGACGCCGCCGGGCGCGCCTACGTCGGCAACTTCGGCTACAACTTCTTCCAGGGAGAGAAGGAAAAGCCCGCCGAGGTGATCCTGGTCAATCCCGACGGTTCGGCGCGCATCGTAGTGCCCCAGATGCAGTTTCCCAACGGCAGCGTGATCCCGCCTGACGGCAAGACTATCGTCATCGGCGAGTCAGGCGGCCATCGCCTGACGGAGTTCGACATCGCCGCCGACGGCTCGCTTATCAATCGGCGCGTGTTTGCGGAATTGGGCGAGGCGCTCCCCGACGGCATCGCCCTGGACGCCGAGGGCGCGATTTGGGTGGCCGCCCCGTTCACTCACGAATTGCTGCGGGTCAGACGCGGCGGCGAAATTACGGAGCGAATCAAGCGCGACCAGATGCCCATTGCCTGTGCGCTGGGCGGACCAGGCCGGCGCACCCTGTTCGTGCTGAGCGCAGACACGGTAATACCCGATGAATGCCGCCAAAAACGCAGCGCGCGCGTGGAAATCACCGAGGTGGAAGTTCCCGGCGCCGGCCTGCCGTAGAGCTGATCGCGGCCTGTAGCCGCTTCGCGCGCCGTGCCATCCCCTGATGATGGCACCGCTTCGACGCTGACTTCGAAACCGATCCAGCTCGCGTCGGGCAAATACGCCTGGGCCCGGGCGTGAAGATCGGTGAAATCCTCGGGCGGCCCTTGAGGACTTTCCAAGGGGTTTAAGCCCGGATGACGGACGCAGTTTTGCGACGCTCTCAAAGGGCGCGCAGGCGGTGTCTCGGTCCGATCAATTGCTGTCGTCCCCGAGGGATCCCTGCGACGAATCCGAACTACCCTCGCTATCGAGCGTCTGCCCCGGGTCTTGACCGTCGGAGTCATAGGAGGGAGCGGGATTTCCCTGATCGACCGCCTGACCCTCGCTATCGAGCTGATTGGAAATCGACGAGCCCAGCGACTGAACCTGGGGCATCTGGCCCGCGGACTGGCCCGTGGTTCCCAGATACTCGGTGGTGTCCTGGGCGAACGCGGGCGCGATGCAGAACAAAGAAATAGCTGCCGCTGATAAGGCGAATGCGATTTGTCGCTTCATGGCGCCTTCCTTCTTCGCCATACATAATGGCTTGTTTTTCGTCTTAAAGCCAGATGACGGTTTCCCCCACCAGGGATAAAATCGCGCCCGCGGGTTCCGGGGCACGCCCTTTACCGCGATCTGATTGGCGCGACCGCCAGGCTTCGGGTTTGCCGTCGGGCTTGATCTGGGATTCGCCGGCGTCGGGCGGAAGCGGGTGGTTGATGGGTTCAGGTGCCTGGGTCCACGAGCGCAGCGGGGTCTGAGGGTTCCACAGTTGTGTGGATGTCTTGAGCGGAACCTACCGGCAGCCGGATACGCGCGAGCACCCGATCCTTATGCATCTGCTCCGCACCCGCCCGCTCCGCGCTGATGGCGCGATGCAGTTCCTGCGCTTGCGCAACCAACGCCAATCCCGAAGCCTCGCCGTCGTGGCTGGCGAAATAAGAATCGAGCAGTTCACGCAGATTGCCGCGATCAATGCCCCGTATTCCCTTTTCACTGACCGTGATTTCGACCAGCGCGCCATGGTAAAAAGGGCCCCTTGGTTGCACTGCATTCGGGAAACCTTCCGGCATCTCATCGATCGGGGTTGGCTCGCCCAGCAGCACCACCAGGCCGCGCTCGTGATTGGCCGGAAAGGTCGAGACGTTGATGGTCGCCAAACGGTTGTGCGAGCCGTAAGCATTGATTTGCAGGTGCTGCGGTCTGGCGGGACCAGCGGCGGCCGCTTCCAGTATTTGAACCATCGGATGCTCGCTGCCCAAAGCATCCCGGATTGTTTTACCGGGCATCGCCGCGGCTGCGCCAAGAAGCAGGTGCGCTTTGGAATTGGCAAACCCTACCATCCCGCGCCCGTCAATCGTCAACGCGCCGTCGCCAATTGAATCCAGTAGCTCAACCAGGATGTTCTGCGTGATCGTTGCATCGCTGCTGTCGGATCTTCCAGCAGGCTCGGGTGATCGACCCGCCGGGTAAGCAGCCCCGTGCAACCGACGACCCTTGCGTAAGCCTGCTTCAATCAGGTTGTCAGCCGCGCCGGGCCGTAAGCCGTCGCGAGTTGTGGACGGGCCGGCGAGCAGGCAGAACGCCAACCAGGCCAGGCCAATCGTCAGCCCGCCGCCCCAAATCATCAGCCAGGTCTGAGCGTGGACACCGTCTACCATGGAGGCTGTCGAAACCCCGACATCGATGGTTCCAAGATTACGACCGCCGCCGAGTACAGGCCGGCGCAATTCGAACGTGTGAGGGCTCCACAGCGCCGGCAACAGCGCCAGCGCCATGGGCGAGCGCGATCGGCGGCGCAAGTCGTCAAGCGAGGACGCCTCCTGGGGAATCGAGTTGGCTCCTCGTTCCGCGCTCCAGAGCGCTTGTCCGTTGGCGGTTTCCATTTGCACATAAACCAGGCCGCTGCGCAAAGCCAGCAAGGTCGTCAGCAACCTTTGCAGTTCGACACTATCATGCAGGCTTTTCACCGGGTCATCGCCGCTGCCGGCCTGGCGCAGGGAAATCTGAATCTGCCGGTCAATCCCGGCTGCGATCCCTTCGGCCGTGTCGATGAGGTTTGCTGTCAGCAGGTGCAGAGCGCAGCTCAGCCCCAATGCCGCCATCGCGCTAATCGCCAGTGTTAAACAAAGCAAAGCGGCGGCTGCCGGCCTGGCGCGTGAACTCATTATTGCCTCCTTGACGGCTAAGGCGTTCTTTTCATTGCTTGTGTGACGCTGGACCTTTGAACATAGGCTGTTATGGAAAGCGAACCGGACCGTCAAGGAAAGACCGGGTGATATTCAGATCACTTGTAAACAATTCCATTTGCCGGTTGTGAATATGATTTCTCTGGACATTGCATCCAACTGGCTATTCATCCCGATTTATGCTGTATCCAGAGCGAGTATGTGGTAATATCTGTGCGCCATTGGTTGCGCAGTCGCTGCCTGGATCGGTGATTGTACGCGGCAAGGCGTGGAGGTAATGATGGCGGGAGGGGTTGAGGAGCGAGGCCGGCCCGACAGCGTGGCCGAGGCCATCGAGCAGACGTTCATAAAGCTCGATGCCGGCGGCGCAGCCGAGCAAAAACGCGACAGCCAAATTTCCCAGAAAGCGCCTGCACGGCCGGAGCCGCGCGAGCGGCGCCGTGGTGGCACGACCCGGCTGGATCTGGCCGAGGTCCTTGGATCAAACGAAGCAGCCGCCCGGATGCGCAGCCGCATCGCAGGGGTGGAACCGGACCATCAGCGTCCAGCGCCATCTTCCGAAACTTCCGCGCGCCGCACCCCGCGCGAGCGGCGCAAAGGCGGCACGACCCGGCTCGACCTGGAGGAAGTTCTCGGCTCAAGAGAAGCAGCCGCCCAGATGCGCAACCGCATCGCATCGCTCCAGCCGGCCAGCCAGCTCAAGGGGTCAACTTCAGACCGCAGCCAGCGCTCGCCCGCAGCGGAATCCACCGCAACCTCTCGCGCCCATGTGGGCCGCCGCCCCAAAGGGGTCGAATTGGAGTCAACTCCTCCCGACTCTGAAGCGGCGCTGCCGCCTGCCGCCGACACCAGCCGCGCGCCGCTGACCGCTGCGTTGTCGGAGGCCGCAAGCGGAGCGCGTGCCGGACAGGTCGTCCTTACCCGCGTGGATATGCAGGACCGGACGAAGCTTGCGAGCATGTCCGCCCGGTATCCTGAAGTAAACATTTTCGATAGCGGCACCGAGATTATCATCCTGGCGGATGTGCCTGGCCTGGATCTGAAAACGCTGGCGGTAACATCGGACGGGCATGGACTGACGATCGCCGGCCATCGCCGAGCTGAGCCGCGGATGGAGGGCGCGGTCTGCCGATGGCGCGAGCGGAGCAGCGCTCCGTTCGTGCGCACCTTGCGATTGCCTGAAACCGTGGAATTCACCCGCGCCAGCGCCACCTACCGCAACGGTATCCTCGAAATCCGCGCGCCGAAGGGCCAGCCGGTCTTCAAAATTACAGTTCAATGAAAGCGCGACGTTCGCAGTTGGCTAAGGTCGCAGATGGTCGAGCGCCGATCGGCGCACCTGCGGGCTGCCGGCTGTTCCGCATGCCCAGCATGGATATGTATGAAGGCGAGGCCGAATATCGTCTGTTTCTGGATATGTCCGGCGTTACGCAAGAAGAGGTGGCGGTCACGCTGGAAGGCCACACCATCCGAATCGAGGCACGGGCGGTGCCGAGCCTGGTCCCCGGATGCCGTCCCCTGCACGTTGAATTTGCCGCCGCGGACTATCTCCGGGAAATCGCGATAGGCCGCGGCGTCGACTCGGAAAAAATCCAGGCCCGCCTCAACGATGGCGTGCTCGAGCTGCTGTTGCCCAAGTCCAAAGCGGCAGCGGGGAAGAAAATCGCGGTAGCAGGCGGGGTGCGATAAATGCGCTCGGCGCCACCTTGATCGGCGCCACCTTGAGATGATGCTTTTGCGCGGTGGAAGGGCTTATTTCCGGAGTCTGGCAACATGAGGAACTGTGCGGTATGTGGCCGCGTTTCTCGGTCCAACCAGTTTCGCTGCGAACACTGTGGTACGCCGCTGCGGCCCGGCCTGTTCGCCGCCGCTCAGAAAAACGAGCAAGCTTCGCTCAGACCGCAGCCGCAAATAGCGCCCGCCGTCCCTAAAAACCGCCGCGATTCTCAACTCGGCGGGCCCGTTCGCATAATCGGTCAAAGGTATCGGATCATTAAGCCGCTGGGCGGCGGCGGGATGAAGCGGGTTTACCTGGCCCAGGATCTACGCCTTTCCAACCGACCCTGCGCTTTGGCTGAAATGAGCGAGGATTCCTGGAATCCTCATGAACAGGATGCCTTTGCCCAGGCTTTTGCCCGTGAGGCCAGCATCCTGGCCTTGCTCAAACACCCGCGTATTCCCCACGTCTATGATCATTTCAGCGAACATAACCACCATTTCCTGGTGATGGAGTACGTCGAAGGCGAGACTCTTGAGAACCGCCTCAAAGCCTCACCCAAAGGATTCCTGGACCAGAACTTTGTCATCCACGTCGCACTGCAGGTGTTGGAGGCGCTCGAATATCTTCACGGCCTCACGCCAGCAGTGATTTTCCGCGATCTGAAGCCGTCCAACCTGATCGTCTCGAACGACGGCTCGGTCAAGTTGATCGATTTCGGCATCGCGCGTCTATTCGAATCCCAGAAAACCGCGACCATGGTCGGGACGCACGGTTACGCGCCACCCGAGCAGTACGAAGGCAAGACCGAGCCGCGCACGGATCTGTACGCGCTGGGTGCGACGATGCTCAATCTGCTGAGCGGATGGGATCCTGCCGCTCACGCCCCTTTCAGCTTTCCGCTTTTGGGACAATTGCGGCCGGGATGCAATCGCGCACTGGAGGAAATCATCAGTCAGGCGCTGATGATTGACCCTGATCAGCGTGTGCCGAGCGCCCAGGAGTTCACCCGAAGGCTCCAGGCGATCAGGGTGGCGGACGCTAACCAATCAACTTTCAGGGTTGGCGCGACGATAAGACAGAATTGCTCCCCCGCCACTGTGGTAAGCGGTTCAGGACCGGCGACGCTTTCGATGAGTGGCGATGAAGCAACCGTCGTATTGACTCACCAGACAACGTGCCGGTTCTGTTCCAGGGAAATTCCGCAAGACGCCGAGGCTTGTCCGTATTGCCTGATGGCTTATCAACGCCCAACCGGGACTGAGCGTGCCCGGCGCTTGCTTCTCGTGGGGTTGATGTTCACCTCGCTGCTGAGCATCGCTTTCGGCGTTATCGTAGTCATCCAATACCGCAACGGGCAGGCGCGTGTAGCGGGAAAAGCTTCGGTCGTGTCAGAGGAAACAGCGTACCGGGCGGATGCCCGGCCACCAGGTATTCCCAAAATGGCGGCCGACGAGACGGTCAGCCGGAACGAAAAGCCCTTATCCCTGCGCGAGAAAACCCTCTGCGACCGGGTAGGCAAAGGAGCCCGGTTGCTCACCCTCGCGATGGGCCAGGATGGCGACCCAAGAAACATCAAAAACCTGAGCCATAAATTGCTGGCCCTTCTGGACGGCACCTCCGACAAAGAACAGAATCTGCTTCGGGATGCCTTCCGGATCGTTATTAATGATATACGGCAAAATCCCGACTGGACGCCCGAAGAACAGGCTGACATGTGGCGGGGGACCTGCCGCGCCGAGCGTTGGCCGGCAACCAATGCCCAGCAAAAGCTGCTAAGTCCAGCCTCGTTGACGGAGACTGCCGCAGTTCCAACACCGCGGGGGCAGGACTTTCAAAGGTCCGCGCCGCGCCAGTCCGCCAAAGAGGACAAACCTGCCGAAGCCCTCAAGTATTTCTGCGCAAGCGCGATGCTTGAACAGATTTCGCACATGACTTCGCAGGGACTGAACGAACTCAGCCGCGAATCATATCGAGAGCTGGCGCGTGAGCTTGGTATTACACAGGAACAGGCGCGCTCGCAGTTCGTCCAGATGATTCACTACTACGGCGGCTATGATGGAGCAGCGCAGGCTTGCGCGGCTCGGGGATGGTTGGCGGCAAATCCTTAGTTCGCAAGAACCACAAAACAGATTCCGAGCAATCCGCCTCCTGGCGCTTTACTAAATCACTATCGCGCCGGGTTCCGTCCGATTTGCCACCGGGTGGTAGAGTGATTCCCCGGGCGGTCCAGGGTAATTAAGCGCGCGCCGATTGAGAACGGGGATGCGAAAATCCTGGAGGTCCCAGTCAGTCACCGTGACGCTTTTTGGATTTTGGTCCACAAGGAGGGCCGGGAGAACGCGACGTCCCACCCTTCACCTTGCATCCGGGAGGCCGGTCGCTCGCCGCCAAGACCGCCGCACCTGAACTATTCACAGAACTCGCGGAAGTCAGTTCAATGCCGGGCTGTGCCACGGCAATCGGAGTGGTTCCAGGGGCCACTGACCAGTTAACGGTTAACCCGGAGTGCCCGAGATAACTCACCACAGTCTGAGTATGGCTGCCGATGCTCGCCGCTTCCAAGGTGATGAAGTATTGGCCCGGACTGAGACCGCCAATCTGGTATTGGCCGTCAGCATTGGTGTTGGTTGTGAAGGTGGTGGCGCCGTCGCTGGTGAGCGCGATCACCCTGGCGCCCTGAACTGCCTGTCCCTGGCCGTCGGCGACGGTACCGACGAGATCGGTGCAAAGCGCTGTCCCTGTGAGCATCAGCGTCAATGCGAGCACGGCACTCGATGCCGCAATCGATCTGGTCATTTTCAACATCTCCACCAAAGTACAATTTTTTCTCAGTACGATTCTGGCGACAATAGACTAAGTCAAAAGAGCCGACAAATACAAATACAATTATTCAGATCATCGAATACAAATCTGAGCACTTTACAACAAATCTGAGTTTCAATTAACCAATCGACTTTAGCAAATCTTTTCGCCACGCGTCCGGAACCTTCGGTTGGAAGACGATACTAAATCTTTTAGTTATTTTTCTTAGTTTAGTATGAGCTGCTCTGGCCATCGGCTTAACAAAGCTGCTAAGCTGACACCGCTCCCAAAATCTTTGGCTATTCGCCCAACTTGCCGCTTGGAGTTTTCGTCATTTGGTAAGTTACAAGCCAGGGAGTTGAAGAGGAGCAATGTTGCGAATCGGAAATTTTCGACACAGCGGCGCGTTCATGAACGCGAGATGGCGGACGCATGGCCGAGGAATTCGAAGCCGCCGTCGAGTTGCGCCGCGCCTGGTGTTGACTCGTATCTGTTCGTTGTCCTTGTCTCCGAGTAGGATTCCTGCCTTGTTCGGGCCATCGAACCGATTCCAGGTGCAGCGCTTGAGCAAGTACCTAATTGTTGTGTCGCTGATTGTAGGCGGCTGCGCTACTTCCAATTTTAATACCCCAATGACGCCTCAACCGGCTGCGGTTGAAACTCAGGCGGAGCCGGAGATGGACCCCGCCGGGTTGAAGGTCTCGCGGCTGGAGCAGCTATGGCAAAGCCGCCGCTCAGGCACCGGAGACTTCCCGATCGGCCCCGGTGATGTGATCTCGGTCTATGTGCCTGGACTCGATCTGGGTCACACCTCAGCTGTCCCGACGCTATCTGCTGAAGGCGGGCCAGCCGTTTCCGATCAGATGATTGATCAAACTGTGGACGGCCCCACCGTCAAAGTCAGTTCGCAGGGCAATGTCGAACTCCCGCTGGTTGGCCGGATCCATGCGGCCGGCCTGACCGAGGATCAACTCCGCGACGCGATCCGGCAGCGGCTGGAAAAATACATGTATGACCCGGAGGTGCAGCTGACGGTGCGCAGCTACAACAGCCGGATGGTGTCGGTCTCGGGCGAGGTGCGCAATCCCGGAATGTATCCGATCGGGCGGACTAATGAGTCGATTCGCGACCTGATCGTGCAGGCGGGCGGGACCACCGATAACGCCGGCAGCCGGATCATACTAACGCCCGCGCCAGCCAAATTGACCGATTTGATGGCCGTCGGCAGCGCGCCGCTCTCGCCGACTGATTCAACTTACGCCAGCGATATGAATCCGCTGGCGGCGCCGGGATTATCGGGAACGACCCTCAATTCAACCTACGTTATCGATCTGTCCAAGGGCCAGGCCAACCAGCGCTATCTCAATATTCCGGTCAGGCCCGGCGATACGATCTTCATCCCCCAGGCCGGCAGCGTGACCATAATCGGATGGGTTTACACGCCCAAGACCATCACGATCACACCCGGCCTGACTGTGCTCAATGCGATCTCGCAGGCGGGGGGCACGCTGTTTGCCGCCGACAACACCAGAATCAAAATCATGCGCGAGGGCCACGGCCATGAAACCAAAATCGTGGTGGTCAATCTCGACGACATAAGGTCAGCCAAAGTACCCGATATGCTGGTGCAGGCCAACGACGTGATCGATGTGCCGTATTCGGCGGCAAAGATTCCCGGTTATGCGCTCTATTATGCGGCGCAAGGGGTGCTGAGTTTCGCGCCCGCAGCCCTGATGGTGAACGGTCTCTAAGTGGCCAGCAAAGAAGTTTCGCCATATACGATTCGGCGCGCGCGGCCCGCGCGCCGCGCGCAACTTACCGTCCTCGCCGAAGACGTCGAAAGCAACATCCAGGACGACCTTCATCAGTATTGGCAGATTATCCGCAAGCATCTGGGCCTGGTGCTCGCGGTGCCCGCGGTGCTGGTAATGCTGGCGATTGTGCGCGATGCGATGACTACTCCGCTATATACCGCGACCTCCACCCTGCTGATCCGCAACTCCTCGCCCGCGCTGCTCGAAAACGCCACCGTGACGATCGTTTCCCAGAATTCTGATTCTGACTATGACAACGAGGATCAGACCCAGATCCAGTTGTTGAAATCCAGGACCCTCGCGGCCCGAGTGATTGCCGCCGAAGGATTGGCCAACGACCCTGTCTTCCGCGGCGCGCCCAGGCCCTCTCACGGCATCGCGCATGCGCTGAAAAGATGGCTGCAGGTCCGAGGACTGAATAATCACGCACCGGCCAGGACCGAGGATGCGGATAACGAAGCCGCGATGCGGGGGCTGGTCGGCAAGTACCAGGGCGAGTTGACGGTGACCCCGGTGCACGACACCCAGATGGTTGATATCAGCTTCACCACGCCCGATCCCGCCTTGTCGGCGCGCCTGGCCAACGCTCATGCGCGCGAGTTCATCAGTTGGGGAATCGAAATCAATTCCCATCAGAGCGAAGACGCCGAACATTTCCTGGAGGGCAAGCTGACCCAGGTTCGCGAACAGTTGGAAGCTTCGGAAGCGGCGGTCAACCGTTACCGGCGCGACAAGGGAATCGTCCCGGGTCTGATCTCGGTCAACGGCAAGGAAGACGTGATGTTGTCGCGGCTGAACAAGCTCAGCACCGATCTTCAGGAAGCCCATCTCCAGACCATCGCGCTCGGCACCCAGGTTGCGCTGATCAAGGAAGGCCGCCAGGACGCGTTGCCGGCCGTGGTCGGAAACGCCTTGGTGCAAAAGCTCAAGGAGCAGTTGGACGACGATGAGGCACAGTACGCCACGATGGCCGGGCGCTTTAAGCCCGATTATCCGCCGATGCGCCAGCTCCAGCGCAAAATCAACAGTACGCGCAGCATTCTCAAGGCGGAAATCCGAAACGCCGAAGCCGCCGTCCAGACCCAGTTCTTCGCCGCGCAGCAGCGCGAGAACGCGTTGCAACACGATCTGGCGGTGGAAAAGTCCTATGCCTTCGGACTCAACGACTCCGCCGTTCGCTACCTGATTTTGGAACGCGAGGCCGACAGTAACCGAGAGCTTTACAACGCCATATTAAAGCGCGTCAAGGATCTGACCGTCGTGGCCGATGTCCACGCCTCCAACGTGTCGCTGGTCGATCAGGCCGAACCTCCCGGAGGTCCGTCCAGCCCCAACCGCAACCGCGACACGATGACCGCGCTGGTGCTGGGTTTGGCCGCCGGAATCGGATTGGCCTTCCTGATGGATCTGCTCGACAACACCCTGAAGGATGCGCGCGAAGTTGAACGCTACCTGCGCCTGCCCAGCCTCGCCCTGATCCCCGAAGCGCCCAAACGCGAATCGCTCTATCCCGCAGCCCAGCCGGAGACCCGGGAGCTGAACGGGTCCTATAGAAGCGGCCAGTATAGAAACAATCAGTACGTGGTCAGCTACAACGGCCGCTATTCGATCCTGGGCGAGGCCTACCGCAATCTGCGCACCGGCCTGATGCTGTCGCGCGCCGGCTCCCATCCCAGAATCACCCTGATTACCAGCGCGGTTCCCGAGGAAGGCAAGACCACCGTATCGATCAACACGGCAATCGTACTGGCGCACACCGGCGGCAAGGTGCTGCTGATCGACGCCGATTTGCGCATCCCGCAATGCCATCGCCGGTTGATGGTCAGCAATACGCGGGGGCTGACCGACGTCCTCACCGGCCTGGCCACGCCCGAGGAATGTATCCAGCCCACCGCCGTGGACAACCTGTTCCTGATGACTTCGGGACAGACACCGCCTAATCCCAGCGAGCTGCTCAGCGCGGCGCAGATGCGTCAACTGCTCCACCATCTTACGGAGACTTTCGATCACATCATTATAGATTCGCCGCCGGCGTTACCGGTCAGCGACCCGATCGTGCTGGCGCAACTGGTGGACGGCGTGGTGCTGGTGGCCGGCGCCAGCAAGACGCCCAAGCATCAGATCAAGGCGGCATTGGGGCGGCTGCGCCATGCGCATGCCAAGGTGTTCGGCATCGTGCTCAACCGCATCAAGCTGCACAAGCTCGATTACTTCTATCCGTACTACAGGTACTACGGCGCGCCGTCGGAGGAAGAAATCGAAGAAAAGCCGGATTCCAACGACGCCATCGTCAATTAGGTCCGGCCTTTTCAGCTCAAACCTTCCGTCAGTCAGTTGGATTTCTGGGACTATCTCGTTGCCGCGGCCATCGGCCTGCTGGTCCTTTTTATCCCCTTCGCTTCGGGTGGGGTGACCGTATGGGCGACCGGCGCGGCCGAAGCGATTTGCTTCGTGCTGGCGATACTCTGGCTGGGCAAGAGTTTCCTGAGCGGGGCCGCATTTCCCAGCCTGGCGCGGCGCGAGTTCCGCTCCCTGGTGATGGCGACCGGCGCCTTTCTCATCTTCCTAATGTGCCAGTTGATCCCGATGCCGCCACCGCTGATCAAAATCCTATCGCCGCACAGCTACGACCTCTACCGCAACAGCATCCCCGGATGGCCCGATGCGCCGGTCTATGCCAACGCCTCCTATGTCCATCCAAAGCCGCCGCGCAACACTCGCGCGATGCTGGTCATGCTCCCCACGGTGCAGGAAGTCAAAGCCGGTATCGCGGTGCCCTTTGCTCCCGGACGCGGCGCCCAAAATCGCTCCACCGCCGATTCGGCTCCGATTGCAGTCAGCGCCTGGCGCTCGCTGTCGGTGGCGCCGGTTCTGACCCGCGCCGCGATCCTGAAAGCCGCCGCCTATGCGTCGCTGTTCCTGGTGATAATCTTCTACCCAGCCGGCGACGCGCGCACGGAGCGCCATTTCCGCCGCATGGTGCTGCTCATTATATTGGCGTCGGGCGCGGCGGTGGCGATCGCCGGGCTGACCCAGCAGGCGTTTACCTACACGCGCAGCCTGTGGACCGACGTGGCGGTGGACGCGGAACGCGCCAGCGGCCCCTTCGCCAACCCCGATCATTTCGCCAATTACCTGGCGATCGTGTTGCCGCTGGCCGCCGCCGGCGCCCTGTTTCGCGTCCCGCTCGATCCGCTCCCCGAACGCTTGAGCGGCTTCCAGTTGCTGTGCGCGGCCATCGCCCTGCTGATCGCCGCCGCGATTATGATCAGCTTGTCGCGCGCCGGATGGATCGAGATCGGGCTGGGCCTCTTCGTCTTCGCCTGGTTGCTGCGCAGCCGCTTGCCCCGTCGCGAGCAGGCCGATGGCCACAGGACGCTCAGGCGGCCGGCGCGATGGTTGCCAGCGCTGGGAATCGGGATGGCGGCGGTGGCGATCGTGCCGCTGATCCTGATTGGACCGGGCGGTAGACAACAAGCCGGCGCACGGGTGGACGAAAGCGTGTCCAGCGGCGTCGGGTTGCGGGATCGCCTCGATATGTGGATCGATTCCGCCGCAATCGTCCGCGACTATCCGCTGTTCGGGTCGGGCTCCGATTCGTGGCCCACCGTGTTTCCCAAATATCAGCGCCCGCCCTGGAGCGTGATGTTCGCCGGCGAGGCGCAAAACGACTACGTCGAAGTGGCCGCCGAATGCGGGCTGGTGGGGCTGGTGCTGCTGGGATGGTTGTGCTGGGAGGTTGGGCGCTTTCTTAAGGAGGGCGCGCTGTGGATCCCCAGCCGCCATTGGCCCCTGTTCGCCGCGCTGATTCCCGCGCTGGTCATCATGGCCTTTCACGAAGCGCTCGACTTCTGCATGCAGATCCCAGCCAACGCGATCCTGTTCGTGATCCTGATCGCGATGGCCTTGCGGCTGGCGCGCACCCACGGCGGCAGTCCGCTCGGCCGGCCGGCGGGACGCGCCGCGCGCATCGCGGTGCCCGCGGCGATTGGCGTGGCCGCCGCCGCCGGCCTGGCCGCGATCCCATGGCAGCGCGAAACCGTTTACCCCAACGACCTGATGTATCCGGCCTCGATCCACGACAATGAAGCGTCGATCGTGGCGTATCCGGCCAGCGCGATTCCCCATCTATGGCTGGCCGATCGCATCCACAATTCGACCGGCATATGGTTGGACCGCGAGCTGCGGGCCGCGATCTGGCTTGACCCGACCAATCCCGCAGGACGCGACCGCTACGTCCAGGCACTGCTGAGCGAGGGGCAAAAGGCGCAGGCGCTGGACGAGATGGCCCGATCCGTCTATTTCGCGCCGGCGCTGGGCGATCACGGATACCTGAACCCGCGCATCGTTGCGTGGCTGTCGCGCGGCCAGCGCGCCGCCGTCGAACGGGGCCTGCGCGAGGCGCAGGCGCATGGTTTTGAAGGTTCGATCAGCGGTCTGGCGCAACTGTACCTGGCCGAAGGGCGTCCGCTTAAGGCGGCGGCGGTGTACGAGGCCGCCGCGCGGCACCAAAGCGATCCTGCGCGCCAGTTCGAATACAGGCTGGACGCGGGCGCCGCGTACGCGCAGGCGCAGGACCGGGTCAAAGCCGAAAAGTTGCTGCTGGCCGCGGCCCGCACCATCCCGGATGATTGGCGGCCGTATGGCGACCTGATCACGATGGTTTACGGACCCGAGCGCAACACCGCCGCGGCCAGCGGCGTAATCCGCATGGCGACAGACAACGGCGCCGATCCCGAGCCGCTGTACCTGGCTCTGCGCGACGCCGCCGTCGCCAGCGGCGACCGCAAGCTGGCCGAAGCCGCCCTGCGCGCGGCGGTGCTGGCTGACCCGTCGTTTGCCAACTGGATGGGACTGGGCGGTTTTTACCTCCAGCAGGGAAACTACGCCAGCGCCAATGTCGCGATCCGCCGCGCGCTGGAAATCAATCCGCAATCCGGCGACGCCTGGTTCCTGCTCGCCCAGGCCGAGGAAGGCGCCTACCAGTACCCGGCCGCCAAAGCCGACTATCAGCGCGCAGTGGCGCTGTCGCCCAACAACACCGAATTCAAAACCCGCCGCCACGACCTGCTGCAAAAAATCGCCGAAGACAGCGGCAAACCGGTGGACGGCAACAATCCATCGAACTGACGGAACCCTGTTGCGAATCCTTTATCTCAATCCGAGCGGGAGTCTTGGCGGGGCTGAGCGGGCGCTGCTCGACCTGATCGATGCGGTCCGCAAACTGCGTCCAGGATGGGCGCTCGACCTCATTGCCGGTGGGGCGGGCGACTTTCCCGACGCAGTCCGGACGCTGGGCGTGAATGTTGATGTAATGCCGTTTCCGCCATCGTTCAGCCGGGTCGGCGACGCCGGCGCTGGAGGACCGGCTGGCAATGGCGTCTCCGGTTCAGCCGCGCTGACCAGGTTGTCGCTGTCGGCGCCGCAAGTCGCGGCCTACGTATGGAAATTGCGGGGGGTGATCGCCGAGCGGCAACCCGACGTGATTCACAGCAACGGCTTCAAGACCCATATGCTGGCGGCCTGGACGGCGCCGCGAAAGTCGCGGGTAATCTGGCACGTGCACGACTATGTCGGCGCGCGTCCCCTGATGTCGCGCCTGATGCGCGCGCACGCGGGCCGCTGCGAGATGGCGATCGCCAATTCGCACAGCGTCGCGCGCGACCTCGACGCGGTCTGCCAGGGCCGGTTGAAGATCCGCACCATCCACAATGCCGTGGACCTGAAGCGCTTCAACCCCGAAGGCCCCGCTTTGGACCTCGACGCTCTGTGCGGCCTGCCTGCGGCGCCGGCCGGGACGATGCGCGTGGGCCTCGTGGCCACGATGGCCCGCTGGAAGGGCCACGACGTATTCCTGCAGGCGATGTCATTGCTGAATAAAAAAGTCATTTGGCCTGTGGGGCGGGCGTCCCTGCCCGCCATTCGCGGCTATATAATCGGCGGGCCGATATACGCCACGCTTGGCAGCCAGCACACGATAGCGGAGCTGGCGGAGCGGGCGCGGCAATTGCGGATTGAGAAAAATATAGGTTTCACCGGCTACGTAAAGGACGTGGCGGCCGCGATGCGCGCGCTCGATATCGTCGTCCACGCCAGCACCCAGCCCGAACCCTTCGGCCTCGCCGTCGCCGAGGCGATGGCCTGCGGGAAGCCGGTGATCACCAGCGACGCCGGCGGCGTGAGCGAAATAATCCGCGACAACGAAACCGCCCTGAGCCATACGCCCGGCGACGCCGAGGCTTTGGCAGGATGCATCAAGCGGCTGGCATCCGCCCCGGACCTGCGCCGCCAGTTGGCAACCCAGGCCCGCCGCGACGCCGAGGCACGCTTCGACAAAGAGCGGCTGGGGCGCGCAGCGCTGACCGTTTATGCCGCCCCGGCATTCAGGCTTGTGAACAGCGGCACGGGTATTCCTGCTGTGGTCGATTGGTCTTGATGCGTGTCCTGCACATAGTTCCGGGACGGCTGTTCGGCGGTGTGGAGAATACACTTATTACCGTCGTGCGTTTTCGCCACTGCTGCCCTGAGATGCACACCGAGGTCGCGGTGTGCCTGCCGGGCCGCTTAAGCGATGAACTGGGCGCCTTGGGCGTGTCGGTGCACAAACTGGGACTGGTCCGGGCCAGGTATCCTCACACGGTATGGCGCGGAAGGCGCCGTCTGCGGGCATTGCTCCGGCGCAACCCTTTCGACATCGTCATCTGTCACATGCCTTGGGCGCTCGCGATGTTTGGTCCCGTCGTTCAGTCCGAGGGTATTCCCCTCGCGTTTGGCGCTCATGGACCATGGGAAGGCAACCATTGGATAGAGCGCTGGGCTGTGCGGGTCCGGCCGGATATCGCGATTTGCGTCAGCCATTTTCTGGCTCGTGATATTTCAAAACCGTATCCTTACGTTCCTGCGGAGGTGATTTATAACCCTTCCCCGCCTGTGAGGCGGTTGAGCGAAGCAGAACGGCAGGCCGTAAGAGCGCAAGCGGGTACCGCCAAAGATGCGGTTGTCATTGCGCAGGTCTCGCGCATGCAGCCTGGAAAGGGACATGGAGTCTGCCTCGAAGCTCTTGCAAAACTCCGTAATCTCGAAAACTGGGAATGCTGGCAAATTGGGGGCCCGCAAACGCCTGCGGAGGTAGAGTACCTGCGCGACCTCCGAGAGAGGGCGGCATCGCTGTCTATCGCCGGACGAGTGCGGTTTTGGGGCATGCGCGCGGATATCGCCCGGCTGCTCGCCGCCGCCGACATCTATTGCCAACCCAACGACACTTTTCTCGAAGGCCTGGGCAACACTTTTGTCGAGGCGCTCCGTGTCGGCTTGCCGGTGATAACCACGAGGATCGGCGCGGCGCCCGAAGTGGTGGATGACACGTGCGGCATCCTGTTGCCGCGGGCAGATATACCAGCCACGGCAGGAGCGCTCGAAAAGTTAATACTGGATCCCGACCTGCGCGGCAGATTGGGAGCTGCGGGACCTCCTCGTGCCAGTCTGCTGTTTGCCCCCGAAACTCAGATTCCGCGCCTGCGCGACGTGTTGACAAGGGCGGTTGAGCGTAGCCGAAATCCTAACGAAGTAAGCTATCGGCAGTCGGCGAGTCTATGAAAGACCCACCCAGCCTCAGTTTGGCTTTATTGACTCATTCGACGACTAATCAAAATGAAATGCGCTAGCCTGTGTCTTTCAGAGCTCACCCTACCGGGAACGCACCAGGCGCTTTTGGAAAGGGTCATTCGGTTACCGGGAGTAGGCCCCGAGACCCCCATTCTCGACCTGGGGTGTGGTTCGGGAGCATGGCTTAACCGACTCGCGGAGCACGGCTTCAAGAAGTCGCACGGAGTAGACAACGAATCATTTGTCACTCTGCCCCAGGGACCTCTGCCTTTCTCATGCTCCGCCGCGGACCTGGATCAGAATCCGGACTTGGGACTGGGAGACGCCAAATTTGGCCTGATAACCGCGATCGAAGTGATCGAGCACGTGCGTAACCCTGGCCGGCTTCTCCGGCACGTTTCTCGTCATCTGGCTGACAATGGATATTTCCTTCTGACCACCCCAAATGTTCACTCGGTAAGGGCGCGGATCAGATTCGCACTGACCGGAAAGCTGGCGGGCTTCGACCCCACAAATGTGCCGGCTGAACCAACACACCTATATCCGGTTTTTCTTATCTGCTTGGATCGTCTTCTCTCACAATATCGCTTGAAAGTGGTTGATACGTGGACTTTCCCGCCTGATAGGGGAAGGGGGTCACGTCCTTTGGCGCGATTGGCGGCACTGTTTTTGGCAATGGTTCTTCCCGATCCATATCCGGGCGATACGTTGTGTGTCCTGATCCGACATGCAAGGGCAAATCGAGGCCGATCCTCGACGAACGGTAATAGCAATACAACCACAGTGAATGAGACCCGCTGATGGCCTCAATCATTCTTTGCGGGGTCGCGTCTGTTGTCGTGTACTGGTGCACCAAACGCTCGCTGGTAGCCGGTCTGAACGCGGTTCTGACAGTGGGGTATGCTTACGGGATCGTGCGCGCGAACATTCCGCAGGTGTTCTCTCATTTCATTTTCGATGCCGGTATCGGCGGCTTGTATCTGGGCACCCTTAGCGGGGGGCTGACCCCGATACAAAAGCTTCGAGTAATGAAAGTAAGAGGCTGGGTTATTTTTCTGATACTATGGCCGATGCTGCTATTCTTCATTCCAGTACAGGACATCATGATCCAGCTCGTAGGTATGCGTGGGTCAGTCTGGTTTGTACCCTTCCTGCTGTTTGGTGCCTTAATCGATGATAAGGAACGGTCACGGATCGCGACCTGGCTGGCAATCCTGAATCTCCTCGCCCTGGCCTTCGCGCTGGCCGAGTTCAGCCTGGGATTATCCAGATTCTACCCGCACAACGCGGTGACCGAGCTCATTTACCAGCAGAACGACGTGGTAAAAGGAAACTCTTCCGCCTTTCGCATCCCCGCCATTTTCGTGAACCAGGCTTCTTACTCCGCCACCATGGTACTGAGCATGCCGCTGCTGCTGGGCGCCTGGATGCAAACCGGATGCACCAAGAAACAGAAAGCCGTTCTGACGGCGGGGATGATTGCGGCGATGCTGGGCGTATTCCTGGGCGCCTCGCGCACGCAGGCCCTGTTCTTGTTCGCGCAACTGCTGACGGTCGCCAGCTTCGCCAGGATCCGTCTCAGCCATCTGGCGGCGTTTGCGATGATAGGGGTAGTAGTCGGCTACTGGGTTTATAAGGAACCGCGTCTGCAGAGATTTACTCAACTGGATGCCGACATCGTCGAGGAGCGCGTGCATGGAAGCGTGAATGAGAATTTCCTGGATGCACTGTTCGAGTATCCACTGGGCAATGGCCTCGGCGGCGGTGGCACCAGCATACCCTATTTCCTTCAGGATCGTTTGAGACATCCAGTCGCAATCGAAAACGAATACGGACGCATCCTGCTCGAGACCGGGATCCCCGGCATGGTGCTGTGGGTTGCCTTCATCCTGGTTACGCTGGCCAGCGCTGCCAGCGATCCCACCGGTCCCTGGCGCGTGGGATGGCGCCTGGCGCGGGTCACCGTGGCTCTTAATTTCGGGACCGCATTCATCGGCACCGGCCTGCTGACCGCGATTCCCGGCGCGTTTATGATCCTGTTTATGACCGGATGGCTGTGGGCGCCGCGTTTGCGCAAGGTGCGCATCGCCGCCGATGATGCCTTCGCCTCGGTCTATTCAGCCACCGGATAATGGCAACCGCCAACCCGATTCCCGGCCAGCGCTCAGGCGATTGCTGGGTGCTGATAGCGGGAGGATTTCACCGCCACGGCGGCATGGACCGGTTAAACCTGGCGCTGGCCCGGTATCTCCTGCAACGGGGTGGCAGGGTCCACCTGGTCTGCCATCGGGCCGATCAGGATCTGTACAAGCACGGCGTGCCGGTGGATGTGGTGCCCAGGCCGGCGAACTCATTCATGCTCGGGGGATTTATGCTGGCGCGGCGGGGGCGGGAAGTTGCGCAGCGTATGACGGCCGAATTTCCGGCGACCCGGGTGCTGGTCAACGGCGGCAATTGCACCTGGCCCGACATCAACTGGATCCATTGTGTTCATCACGCCTGGCCGCGCAGCGATAGCTATTCCCCGCCGTGGTTCAAGCTGAAAAACCTTTGCGCCCGCCGGCTTGCCTGCGCGCAGGAGCGATCGGCACTGACCCGAGCGCGTCTGTTGATCGCCAATTCGGAGCGGACTCGCGACGACCTGCTGAATCATTTTGGGGTCGCTCCGGGTCGCGTTCACGTGGTTTATCCCGGTTCGGATCCCGCTTTCGGTCCGGCGTGCGGCGCTCAGCGCGCCGCCGCGCGTGCCTGGCTGAAAAAAGACGACCGGCCGCTGGTTGTGTTCGCGGGGGCTTTGGGCCACGACTCCAACAAGGGCTTTGATGTCCTCTTCAAAGCCTGGCAAGCGCTTTGCGCCAGGCCCGATTGGGACTGCGCTCTAATCGCCGCCGGCGGAGGGCGGGCGGTTGAGCGATGGAAGCGGAGGACAGCCGAAGCCGGCATGGAAGGGCGGATCGAATTTACGGGCTTCACCGATCGCATTCCCGACCTGCTGGCGGCGGCCGACCTGCTGGTGAGCCCGGTACGCTACGAAGCTTACGGTATGAATGTTCACGAGGCCATTTGCTGCGGCGTGCCGGCCATGGTCACCCGCACGGCCGGAGTGGCCGAGCGCTACCCGGCCGAACTGCAACCCCTTCTGATCGACGACCCTGAAGACTCCGAGGCCCTGGCTGTCAAACTTCTGCGCTGGCGCATGGCGATGCAGTATTGGCGCGAGAAAGTGGCGCCATTCTCCGAGGCCCTGCGCGCCTATACTTTGGAGGACATGGCGAAACATATAGTGGCGCTGTGCACGGAGAACTCGCGCATTGAAAAACACCTTCGCGCAAGCCCGCTGAATCCATTGCTGGCGGACCGGCGACTTTTGCCGTCATCCCGACCTGGGGCGTCATCTTTGGGCGCGAGGCGAAGCGATCGACGCGAAGCGATTTGGCCGGGTTTCGAATAGCGCTCACAAGTAACGCCGGGCATGAGAACTGAGTTCGCAAACGACGCGCAACGTGGATGGGAGTCACCAGCTGCACTTCAAGGACCGGAGCCTTCTCCAGCATCGCATACTGGCCATGTTCTGCCCGACCGGCCGCTGCTCAGCATCACGCCGCCGCGCGGATGGGTCAGTCTCAACCTGCGCGAGCTGTGGGCCTACCGCGAGCTGCTCTATTTCCTGACCTGGCGCGACATCAAGGTTCGCTACAAGCAGACCGCGCTCGGAGTGGCCTGGGCGATTCTCCAGCCGGTGGTCTCGATGGTGCTGTTCACGCTGTTTTTCGGCAAGCTGGCGCATATGCCCTCCGACGGCATCCCCTACCCGATCTTCGCCTATGCCGGCCTGCTGCCGTGGACCTTTGTTTCGACCGCGGTATCCGGCGCCGGCGACAGCCTGGTGGGCAGCGCTGCGCTGGTTACCAAAGTGTATTTTCCCCGCCTGGTCATACCGGTCGCCGCGGTGTGCGCCGCGCTGGCCGATTTCGCGATCGCCTCGGTAGTGCTGTTCGCGATGATGCTCTGGTACGGCGTGGCGCCGCACTGGCAGATGCTGATGCTGGCGCCGCTCTCCGTGACCGCGGCGCTGCTCGCCGCCGCTGTGGGGATGTGGATGTCAGCGCTCAACGTGAAGTACCGCGACGTGCGCTATGCGCTGCCCTTCCTGATCCAGGTTTGGATGTTCGCCACGCCGATCATATATCCGGCCAGCATAGTGCCTGAGCGTTGGCGCTGGACTGTGGCGTTCAATCCGCTGACTGGAGTTATTGAAGGATTTCGCAGCGCACTGTTCGGAAGGTCCTTTCCATTGGGCGAGATGTTGACGGCCGCGCTGATCACGCTGGTTGGATTGGTTTACGCCTCCTACGCTTTCCGGCGCATGGAGCGCGAATTCGCCGACCTCGTATGACTACCAATCGCCTCTTGCGAAATCGCCTCTCTTTAAACCTGGGAGAGATCGGCGTACCCGCCGGGTTAGGGTCCTTGAAAGAGAATCAAGGCTGCGACCGTAATTCATGAAACCGATCATCAGAATCCAGGGTTTGGGCAAGCGCTACAAAATCGGCGAGCGGGTTCGTTACGGTAACCTCCGAGAGAGCATTACCAACTCACTGACTGGCACCATGAAAGCGCTGCGAACGCTCGGGCGCAATGGGAACGGCCGCAGTGCCGATGAAGATTCGCACATCTGGGCGCTGAAAAACGTGGATTTGGACGTGATGCCGGGCGAGGTGCTCGGAGTAATCGGACGCAACGGAGCTGGCAAGTCCACTTTGCTCAAGATTCTTTCCCGAATCACTGAGCCTACCACCGGCCGCGTCGATCTGTACGGCCGAGTGGGCAGCCTGCTCGAAGTAGGCACCGGGTTTCACCCGGAGCTGACCGGGCGCGAGAACGTCTATCTGAACGCCGCGATCCTCGGGATGAGGCGAAGCGAGATCCAGCGCAAATTCGATGAGATTGTGGCCTTTGCCGATATAGAGAAATTCATCGACACGCCGGTCAAACATTATTCCAGCGGAATGTACGTGCGACTCGCGTTCGCCGTGGCCGCCCACCTCGAGCCGGAAATCCTGCTGGTCGATGAAGTCTTAGCGGTTGGCGATGTAGCTTTTCAAAAAAAATGCCTGGGAAAGATAGACGAGGTCGCACGCGGCGGTCGGACTGTTATCTTCGTAAGCCACAGCATGGCTTCTATAGAATCACTTTGCGATCACTGCTTGCTGCTTAATGGCGGCGTAGTGCAAGCAATAGATGAGCCGATCCGGATTATATCAGCCTATCTGCGTTCGCAATCGCCCACTGATTCCGGCGTGAAAGGCTTGGTTAGCCATCCAGGTCGGCGTGCCGGATCGATCGCAACCATGACTGCTGTGGAATTGTCTTGCGGTGGTGAGACGACCGGCGTCATCCGGATGGGATCGAAGCTCTCGATTGCGATTACCTTTTGCGCCTCCCAAGCTTTTCGTCCAGTACCCGGGATCAGTTTTAAAACTGCTCACGGGACGCCTGTTTTTAATGTCAGCGACAGATTCGCTCGTCAACTTCACTGCTGCCGTCCGGTAACGAGGGGAACCATCGTTTGCGAAATAGAAACACTCGCATTGATGCCGGGAACTTATGTTCTCGACCTGTGGTTGGGAGATCCTACGCATGACTTCGATATAATATTCGACGCGATTTCCTTTGAAGTGACTCCGGCCGACCTTCTCGGCACCGGACACCTGCCGCCATCTTCTCTGGGCCCCGTATTTTGCCGCGCAAACTGGCTGCTTTCCTGATCTCTCGATCGCGGTAGCGTGCCAATCTGACTTCTAATCACGTCCGAAATCGAATCCCGAACAGCACTGCGACGCCATTACATCGTGAATCGTGAAAACAATGGACGTACCGGTGATTTCCGGGTTTCCGTAATTGTTCCCGTGTTCAACGGCGCGGATATGGTCTCCGCCGCTATTGACAGCGCCCTTGCTCAAGATTTTGCAGACACCGAGGTCGTGGTGGTGGATGATGGATCTACCGATGACACCTCGAAGATTCTGGAAAAGTACGAAACGCGGATTCGCCGAATATGGCAAGCTAATCGTGGCGCCGCGGCTGCGCGCAACCTCGGAGTATCAGCCGCAAGCGGCAAGTACCTGGCGTTCCTCGATGCTGATGATACGTGGACGTCCGATAAGTTGCGCAAGTGCTGCGGCGCATTAGACGAAAATCCCGAAGCCGTGCTGGCCTTTTCAGCTTTTCAGCGGCTAGATCCAAGCGGATGTAAATCCGAGCCTTATCTTTTCGCGGGAGCGCCCTCGATGCGGGATATGCTGGCGCGGCGCTCGGACATTTTGCCCAGCACCGTAGTGATGCGGCGCGATGTGTTTGAGCGCTGTGGCGGATTTTGCGAACGGTTTTTTCCCAATTGTTTTGAGGATCCATACCTGTGGATCCTGGCCCGCGAGCATGGCGAGTTCATTTACATTCCCGAGTGTCTAGTTACCTATCGCATGCGCGACCGGAACATCGGGAGGGATTACTTCAGGAACGGCAGAATTTTTATCGAACTGGTGCGCAAGCGGTATGGCAGAGAAGCTCACGGCCTGCTGGCGGATACCCGCAACCATCTGGCCAGGCTTGCGCTTTTTCAGACGGCTAATCAGGCAAGGAAGGGCAGTGTCGGGCACGCGGTCAAATGGCTGCTGGAAGCGGCCCGTTTCCCAACCTCGATCGTTTTTGCACCTGACCTGGTCGCGCGACTCGTTGCCATGCGTAACTTGCGGTACCTGTTCAGGGTTCCGGCCGTCCGCCGCGGCGTCGAGTAGAAACACGGATTGAAGTACTCTCATCTGAATACGGGAAAAATTGGCGCAACCCCCGCCGTTTCCCCGTCGTTCCGGGTTGTGCACCTGGTGCCGGAGCTTTTTAGTGAGCCAGGGACCGTTGGCGGCGGCGAGCGCTACGCTTTCGAACTAGCCAGGCACATGGCTCAGATCGTACCCACCGAGTTGCTGACTTTTGGCGAAAAAGATGCAACCGAGAGAGTGAACGAACTAACCGTCCGAGTAATCGGGCGGCCGCTCTTTGTGCGTGCTCAGCGCAACAACCCCGTATCAATCGCGCTGTTTTCCGAATTGCGCAAAGCCGACGTGATTCACTGCCATCAGCAACATATAGTCAGTAGCACTCTTGCCGCGTTGTTTTCACGGCTTTGCGGAAAACGAGTATTTGTCTCCGACCTTGGCGGCGGCGGCTGGGACCTCTCGGCCTATATCTCCACCGATAGCTGGTATCATGGCCATTTGCACATCAGCGAATACAGCCGGCGTGTTTATGGGCATGAGGCAAACGCCAGGGCGCATGTCATCCTCGGCGGCGTGGACGTGGACAAATTCTCGCCCGACAATTCGGTAACGCGGGACTCGATGGTCCTTTTCGTGGGCCGCATTTTGGCTCATAAAGGTATCAACTATTTGATTGAAGCATTGCCCCGGGGACTGACGCTGGAGATTATCGGGCAGGTCGTCGATCAGCGCTTCCTTGCCGATCTGCAACGGCTCGCCCACCGCAAGCATGTGGTATTTCGCCATGACTGCGACGATGCGGCAATTGTCGATGCCTATCGCCGCGCGCTATGCGTCGTGCTGCCAAGTGTTTACCACGACATGTATGGCGGCGAAACCCGGGTCCCGGAACTGCTCGGCCAGACGTTGCTGGAAGGAATGGCTTGCGGCACGCCCGTCATTTGCACCGATGTCGCCAGCATGCCCGAGATTGTTGAGCATGGCGTGAACGGGTTTGTCGTGCGACCCAATGATCCAGGGGCCCTCGGCCAGAAGATTGAATGGTTATTCAATCATCCAATCGAAGCGGCCGGGATGGGCCGCGCCGGGCGTCGTCGGGTTTTGGAGAAATTCACCTGGCCGCAGGTGGTGCAGCGCTGCCTTGAGATCTACAGAGGCAATTCCAGGAGCGAGCTTAAGACTCCAACTGTTGGACGGTTATGGAACGAGCATTAATATTCGAGTTGTTTGCAAATGTACGAACCGAACGTGGAAAAGATCCTCAAGCGATTAGGGCCCGATGACAAGGTACTCGATATCGGCGGTTGGGCCAGGCCGTTTAACCGGGCGAATTATGTGATCGATGCGGAGCCCTACGAAACGCGGAGTTATTTCAGCGACCCAAGGCTCGCGAGCGTGCGGGGTTGGTACGCTCCTGCTCAGGGGGGCGAGCGTGAGTGGTTTACGAAGGAGACGTGGATACAGCGAGATATTTGCGCGCGGGAACCGTTTCCCTTCGCTGACAAAGAGATAGATTTTGTGATTTGCTCCCAAACACTTGAGGACCTGCGCGATCCGCTTTGGGTGTGTTCGGAAATGGTCCGGGTTGGCAAGCGCGGCTACATCGAGGTGCCCTCGCGGCTGGCCGAATCTTCGAGAGGCATCGAGCCCAATCAGGTCGGCTGGTCGCACCATCGATGGCTCATCGACATCGCGGACAATCATGTTTACTTCACTATGAAGTACCACAAGATCCATAGTCATTGGCGCTTTTCCATGCCAGCTCGGTACTTGCGGAAGCTGCCGGAAACGGCCCGCAATCAGTGGCTGTTTTGGGACGGCGCATTCAGCTTTTCTGAGACGACTATACATGGGCCCGATCACATTGCCGTGATGCTTGAGGACTTTGTCCGCCGTAACCAGGCATATCCGAAATGGCTCCTGGATGCGCACCAGAGCCTGCGTCAGATTACATCCTTTGCGGTTCGCGGCTCTCGGAAAGTGCAGCGGCTGTTCCGGAGGTTGGGCGCCGAGCACGAATCTGTCAGCGCATGCACCACTGGCAAATCATCACCGGCGAGTATCCTCCGCAGCCCGGAGGAGTGAGCGACTATACCCGTCTGGTTGCGCGGGCGCTGGTCAACGCCGGCGACGAGGTTGAAGTCTGGGCGCCGGAATGGGACCAATGCGAGGAGCCGGAGCCGAACATCCGCATTCATCGTCTGCCGGGTCATTTCGGGCCGCGGGCGCTGACGATATTGGATCGAGCCATCGAGGGCGCCGATCACCAGCGTGTGCTGGTGCAGTACGTTCCTCATGGGTTTGGGCTCAACGCTATGAACCTGCCATTTTGCTACTGGCTGTACGCGCGCCGGCGCTTGAACATCACCGTGATGTTCCACGAAGTGGCATTTCAGAGACGAACTGTCCAGCCAATCAGACATAATCTGCTGGGCGAAATTACCTCACTTATGGCGATGCTGGTGGTCCGTTCCGCTCAGCGAGTTTTCGTCTCTTCTCTCGCCTGGGAGGCGATGCTGCGCGCGTTGGGTGGAGGAAGAAAGAGGATTGACTGGCTGCCTGTGCCCAGCAACGTGCCGGTGGTAAACGACTTTTCGGCCATTGCAGCGATCAAAGCGAAGTACGGGGCGGGTGCCCGGCTGGTCGGGCATTTCGGCACCTATGGTCCGAAGATTTGCGCTTATCTGGAAGCCTTCCTCCCGCAACTGTTAACGGCGGAAGGACACAGTCTGATTCTATTGGGCAGGGGCAGTGTTTCTTTTCGCGGGGAACTGGTGCACCGGTATCCAGGACTGGCAACTAAGCTTCATGCAACCGAAGAATTGTCGGCCGAGGACCTGTCACGCCATCTCGGAGCCTGCGACCTGATGATTCAGCCGTACCCCGACGGGATCAGTGCGCGGCGCACCAGCGCGATGGCGGCGCTGGCGCATGGGCGCGCGATGTTGACCACCCGCGGGCATCTGACGGAATCTCTGTGGATCGAAAGCGGGGCTGTGGCAACCGTCCCGGCGGAGAATGCCGCGGCGCTGGTGCCGCTTGCCTGTAGGCTGCTGAGCAACTCATCAGAACGCGAACGGCTGGGACGGAGCGCCGCGGCCCTGTACCGCGATCGATTCGACGTCCGCCACACTATCAATGCATTAAGGACTACGGATGCGTATTGCGATAGTAAACTGGTCCAGCCGTAGGGCCGGCGGTGTGGAGGCCTACCTGGACCGGGTCATCGGCGGTCTTCATAGCGCCGGGCATGAAACGGCTTTTTTCTGTGAACTGGATAGTCCGGTATCGCGACAAGCTATCAGGGTGCCGGCTGAGACCCCGCTGTGGTGCGCCTCGGAGATCGGCAATCAGGCTGCGATTAGTGCTTTGCGCAACTGGCGGCCGGATATTATCTATGCGCACGGCCTCATGGATCCGGCATTGGAGGCTGCAACGCTTGGCATTGCGCCCGGTGTGTTCTTCGCCCATAGCTACCGCGGCACCTGCATCAGCGGTGCGAAGACTTTCAAATTTCCGGCTGTGCGGCCGTGCAGTCGGCAGTTCGGATGGCAATGTCTTATGCATTTTTATCCCCGCCGTTGCGGCGGTCTTAATCCGATAACGATGCTCAACGACTTCCGCCTCCAGTCGCGGCGGCTTTCAATGCTACGTTCATACTGCGCGATTGCGACAGCCTCGGAGTATATGCGGGAAGAGTACCTCAGGCACGGATTCGCTTCCGAGACCGTCACGGTCATTCCTCTGCCCATAGAACCTTCAATGGAATGCCATGTTCATGAGCCGAATCGCGAGCAGGGTTTGCCATTCAAACTTCTATTCGTGGGACGGATGGAAGCTTTGAAGGGTGGGCTGGTGTTACTCGACGCTTTGCCGATGGTGTGCGGCACAATCAAACGGCCAATCCAGATGACCTTTGTGGGGGATGGGAGAGAGCGAAGCAGGTGGGCAGCGAAAGCGGCGCGGATCACGGCCAACGAGCCAGCCTTGAAAATCGAATTTACCGGATGGCAGGAAGGCGCAAAGCTAAACCAAATCGTGTGCAGTTCGGATCTGCTGGTAATGCCAAGCCTATGGCCTGAGCCATTCGGACTGGTGGGCCCGGAAGCCGCGGTCCGCGGCATCCCTGCTGTGGCTTTCAATGTGGGCGGAATTTCGGATTGGCTATTTGATGGCGTCAATGGCCGCCTGGCTCCTGGCGATCCTCCGACTGCTCATGGGCTGGCGCAGGTGCTGATCGAGTGTTTGCGGTTCGAAGTGCATGACCGGCTTCGACAAGGAGGGCTGGAGCTGGCACAGCGATTCAATATCGCGAACCATATAAGCCAGGTTGTCGAATTGTTCGACAAGGTATCTGGTGCGTTGCCTGCTTCAAGAGTCGGCGCATGTAGCCCTGAATCAGGAGTTCCTGACAGTGTGTTGCCGGCTTGGAACCACAGTGTTCCAGAGTGACATGGGATGTCGGCCATGAGCAGGTCGAAAGCTTTAGCCAGACTGGGTTCTGCCCTCGCGTGTCCGGACAGGGCTAAGAGTCAAACGAATTGGAGCGCGTGTCAAAACATATCAGGCATGCCCTGCTCGTAGCGCGACAGAATCAAGACATTTTCGAGCCCTCTAAATTGGGATCTTTGCCCGATCAGCGGTTTTTCTAGCTCTGCGACGCAATCACTAATGCGCAGCGCAAGACAAGTTGCTGGCGCTTTTTCTGTGCCCGAGGATGGCAGACTGCGCGTCCTCTTCTTCGTTGAGGGGTTTACCGACATCCGATTTGTTACTGGATTAAGTGAGGTGTGTTCGCTGACTTTAGCTGTGCCAGCCAGACAATACGCCGAGAGCGGACTGAAAGAGCGCGTCGCGCTGAGCGGCGCCCGGATTTCAGTGGCTGAGATCCGTGGTGGGCGGTTTGAGTTTCAGGGCCGCTCGCTTGCTTACCTTTGGAAGCACGCCAGGCAATTTGACGTAATTCTTGCGCAGGAGGTCCTGCGCGGAGCGTTGAACGCGAATCTTGTTGGCAAACTGCGTGGAGTACCGGTGATTACCTACATGTGTATATCACCGGCGGAATATTTCGGGTGCCGGCGCGAGAGAAGCCGCATCGGTGTGCTAACGGGAGCGGTTGGCGAATTTGCCATCCGATGCATGATGGCGGTGAACGGACGGCTTGCCAGTTGCTCTGTGGCAATGGGTCCTTATCTCCAGAAGGTGGCGTCAACATATTCAACCCGGGTTAAGGTGGGGCTCTATTATGGTGTAGATACCAGTTTATTTCGTCCGATCGACACGCACTTGCGAACTGCGCTACGCGAGCGGCTCGAGCTGCCGCGGGAGAATTTTATCGTGCTCCTATCGAGCCGGATAAGTCACGAAAAAGATCCCGAAACGGTGTTGCGCGCGGTTTCGATCGCGCGGTCAAAAGGCTTGGACGCGATAGTGCTGAACATCGGCGGCGGTTATCGAGACTTTCTGGAGCTGGCGAGGCACATGGGGCTTGCGCAAAGCAAGCAATGGGTGCTGGGCCGGCCTGCGCTCCATCCGATGAGCGAAGTTCATCGGTACTACAACGCTTGCGACATGCTTGCGCAGGCTTCCCTGGCCGAAGGCGCAGGACTATCTCCCCTGGAGGCGCTGGCTTGCGGAGTTCCCGTTGTCGCTACGGCGGTCGGAGGAATGGCGATAATTCTGAAGGGCTACGCTCGTTTGGTGCCGCGGCAGGACGCTAAAGCCATGGCCGAGGAGATTCTATGGGTTGCCTCCAATCGCGAGGATGCCGCAGCTCAAGCGTTAAAGGGGCGCGAGTACGTTATTCGCGAGTGGAGCCGCGAAAAAGCATTCGCAGATCTTCGGCGGGTTTTGGAGGACGTGTCCGGAGTTTCTTCCAAACAAACCATGCAGGCGCAGGAAATCGCAACACGTTGACTTTTTTCGACGGGCTTCAGGAGAGGCTCTCGGCGGTGTTCGGCGTAACCAACTGATGCGGGTCGGGTTAGTGTCCGATTACCTTGAAGAGAGTTGGCCGAGCATGGACCTTGCCTCGGACATGCTTTTCAAGGAGCTGGCCGCACAGCGCGACGGCCTCATCCCCAGCCGGATTCGGCCCCGATTTGTCCGCCGCTTTACGCGTTTCGGCCCAACCAGCGCCAAGCATCTGTTCAATGCCGATCGGTTGCTCAACCGGTTTTTGGATTACCCCCGCTATCTGCGCCAACGCATCGGTGAATTCGATCTGTTTCATGTCGTCGATCACACCTATGCGCATCTCGTTTCGGTTGCTGGCGGTAAGCGGTGTGTCGTTACCTGTCACGACATCGACGCGTTTCGCGCGGCGCTTGAGGCCAATTGCGATCGCGGTTCATGGCTGATGGCGAAAATGGCGCGCAGGATAATTGACGGGCTGCGTGGTGCGGCGGCGGTATCATGTGACAGCGCGGCGACGCGCGACGATCTTGTGCGGTATCGGTTGGCGCCGGATGAGCGGCTCAGCGTGAATCCGAATGGCGTGGCAGAAGTATTCACGCACCGGACTGATCCTTGTGCCGACGCGGCGGCGCGGCGGCTGCTTGGAGCGCCAAAGCGCGATCGGTTTGAGATTGTGAACGTCGGCTCCACGATTCCGCGCAAGCGCATCGACGTGCTGCTGCGGCTGTTTGCAGCGCTGCGGCGCGAGATGGCGGGGGCGCGATTGATCAGAGTAGGCGGCGCGCTGACGCCGTCACAACGGCAACTGATGCGCGAACTCGATCTGCCCGCCGATTCCATCGTTGAAACGCCCTTCGTGCCGCGCGAGGTGCTCGCCGCGATTTACCGCCACGCCGCCATTGCCGTGCTTCCTTCGCAATACGAAGGCTTCGGGTTTCCCGCGCTCGAAGCCCAGGCCTGCGGCACTCCGGTGGTGCTGAGCGACATCGCAGCTTTGCGTGAAATCGGAGGGCCGGCGGCCACTTTTTGTTCCGTTGCGGACGTACAGCAGTGGACCGAAGCGATCCTGACTTTGGCACAAGAGCGGCGGGAAAATGCGCGGCAACGGCGGGAGCGAGTGGAGGCCGGGATCAGATGGGCGGCGCGGTTCACCTGGAAAGACCATGCGCAACGTGTGGTCCAGCTCTACCAGTCAATTTGCTGAACTGATTCAGTCGCTGCGGGCGCATCACAGCTTATGCGCATCAACGATTGGCAATGTTATTTACTTATCGATGGATTTACTTACTGCGAGTAACCTAGAGCGTCTCTGAGAACTGGAAGATCTCTTTATGGCAAGCGACAAGAAGCTCCGTGTCCTGCAGGTCGGTAAGTTTTATTGGCCTCATGTGGGCGGGATGGAAACCCATCTGCGAAGCTTGTGCGCCCAGCTTAAGGATTCCGTCGATCTGGAAGTGATGGTGGCCAATGACGGTCCGCAAACGCAAAAAGCGTCGCTTGAAGGCGTCAACCTGACCCGTCTGGGCACCCCGATCAACCTGTACTCGACGCCGATTTGTCCAGGGATGGCGCGCGGTATCCGCGAGTGCCGCGCGGACCTGGTGCATGTGCATCTGCCCAACCCGTGGGCGATTATGTCCTATCTGTTCAGCGGCCATCGCGGAACGCTGGTGGCGACGTGGCACAGCGACGTGGTGCGCCAGAAAGCGCTGAGCCCGGCTTTCGAATTGTTCCAGCGCAGATTTCTGCGCCGCTGCGACACGATCATCGCCAGCTCCGGCAACTACATCGAAAGCTCAACCGTGCTCTCGCGCAACCGCGCGCGCTGCCAGGCGGTCCCGTTCGGTATCGCGGTCGAGGATCTCCGCTGTCGCGACGCCAACGCGGTCCGGCAAATCCGCAATCGGTTCGGTCCGCGGATCGTTCTGAGCGCCGGCCGCCTGGTCTACTATAAAGGGATCGATTACCTGATTCGCGCGATGGACTGGGTCGACGCCAACCTGCTGATCGTGGGAGACGGGCCGCTGCGGCGCGGATTGGAGGCCCGGGCCGCTTCGCTTATCGGCCGGCGAATCCACTTCATGGGACACGTTGAAGACGTTACTCCCTATTACCATGCCTGCGACGTTTTCGCGCTGCCGTCGATCGCGCGCAGCGAGGGGTTCGGTATCGTGCAACTGGAGGCGATGGCGTGCGGCAAGCCGGTGGTCAATACGCGCCTGGAATCGGGGGTGCCGTTCGTGTCGCCTGACGGCGTCACCGGGCTGACCGTGGCGCCGCGCGATTCGGCGCAACTGGCGGATGCGCTCAACCGTCTGCTGGACAATCCTGAACTGCGCCAGCGCTATGGCGCCGCGGCGCTTAATCGCGTACGCACCGAGTTCACGGTGCAGCGCATGGTCAATCGCACCATCGATGTTTACCGGCGGGTCACCGATCGGCCGATTCTCCATCCCGGCAACGTGAAGCTTACGCCAGACGTGGACCTGGCTACGGCGGCAACCTGAGTTCCACCCATCCCTTCGATCATGTTCGAACTGATACGCACCTACGTCAAGGCGCTGGGCGGGGTTGGCCGCTGGCGGCTGGGCTGGACGCTTGCGCTGATGGTGGCGGCGTCGCTGACCGAGGGATTGGGACTGGCGCTGATGATCCCGACGCTGCAGATTGCCGGCGTCAGGATCGGGGCGCACAGCGCGGCCGGACGCTTCGCGGCGATCGTACGGGGCGGCTTGGATGGGATTGGGCTGCGGCCGACGCTGGCGCTGATGCTGGCGCTGTTCGTCGCGATCGTGTGTCTGCGCGCGCTGCTGGCGCGCGCGCAGACCGTCGCGATCACGGCGCTGTATGAGAATTTCGCGCAACGGCTGCGCCGGCGGCTGTTCGAGGCGGTCAGCGGCGCCGACTGGGTATTCATTTGTAAAAGCCGCTCCTCCGGCTTCGTCCACGCGCTGACCAACGAGGTGGACCGCGCGGCGGTCGCGGCCCACCAGGGACTTTACGCGCTGGCGGGCGCCGCCGTCGCCCTCCTTTATATAGGCGCCAGCCTGGTCCTGTTCCCCGCCGCGACCGCCCTGATGCTGGCGATGTGCGCGGTGCTCGGGTTTTTGCTGCGCGCCCGCACCCGCGCGGTCCAGCGCGCGGGCGAGGACTTCTCCGCTATCTCCAGTGTGGTGTACGCCGCCGCGATCGAGCATTTCCAGAGTATCAAGACCGCCAGGATGTACGGCGCGCGGGCCCGCACCTGCGAGATGTTCGCGGCGCTGACGCGCGAGATGGCGGCGGCCAGCGTGCGGATCAACCGCGAGCAATCCTCCGCCGACGCCTGGTTCGAGGCCGGCTCGGCGCTGATGATGGGCGCGACGCTACTGGCGGCGATCAGATGGCTCGGCGCCTCGCCCGCCGAAGTACTGATTCTGCTGATCCTGTTCGTCCGCGTGGTGCCGCGCGTGCGCATGCTGCAAAGCACGTGGCGCGGGTTCGCCGGCTACCTGCCGTCATTCGGCACGGTCACCCGAATCGAGCAGCAATGCCGCGCCGCGGCCGAACCAAGCGGGGCGATCATCAAGCCGATCGAGTTGCGCTCGGCGATCCGTTTCGAAAACGTCTCCTTTGCCTATCCCTCGGGACGGGAGCCGGCCGTGCGCGGGATCGACCTGACGATTGCGGCCGGCCGCATCGTGGCGATCGTGGGGCCGTCGGGCGCGGGCAAGAGTACGATCGCCGATCTGTTGATGGGCCTGATGGCGCCGGCGTCGGGCCGGATCACCATAGACGGGGTTGCGCTGGATGCGGAACGGGCGCTGGCGTGGCGCGAGCAGATCGGCTACGCCGCGCAGGACACCTTCCTGTTCCATGACACGGTGCGCGCCAATCTGGCGTGGGCGCGGCCCGCCGCCAGCGAAGCCGAGTTGCGCGGCGCTTTGCGGATGGCGGCGGCGGAGGAGTTCGTCGCGCGCCTGCCGCAAGGTCTCGACACGATGCTGGGCGATCGGGGCGCCACGTTGTCGCAGGGCGAGCGCCAGCGCATCGCGCTGGCCCGCGCGATCCTGCGCCGCCCGCGCCTGCTGGTGCTGGACGAGGCCACCAACAGCCTGGATTCGGAAAACGAGGCGCGCGTGCTGGGCGCAATCGCGCAGATGCGCGGCGCAGTCACGACCGTGCTGATCGCGCATCGCCTGTCCACTATCCGCTGGGCCGATCTGATCTACGTGATCGAGGACGGACGGATCATGGAATCGGGCGACTGGAGCACGCTGGCCGCCCGGCTGGATGGGCGCTTCCGCACCTGGTATATCGCGCAGGGCCTGGCCGCCTGAGGAGTGAGGGTGAAGAAGTGAGAGACCTGCCGTCGGCGCGCCCTCTGTGAGCCTCTCCCTGACGGGAGAGGCCATCATGAGCCTAACCCCTGAAACTGACCTCCTGCTGACATGCACGCGGCATTTCGCCGGCACCTGCGGTGATGCTGATGTAATCGAGCGCGCGCGTCGCATCCAGGATTGGCCCGCTGTGATGGATCTGGCGCGGACGCATTGCATGGAACCGCTGATGGGATGGCAGCTCAAGAGCCTCTGTCCGGACGTGGTCGATGGCGATTTTTCAGCGCATCTCGACCAGGTGCTGCGCTTTTACACGGCCAGGCACCTGATGCTCAGCGCAAACCTGATCAAGGTGTTGGGTATCCTGGAGGGGGAGGGAATTCAGGCGGTCGCGCTCAAGGGTCCGGTGCTGGCCGCGATGCTGTGCGACGATATTCCATGGCGCGATAGCTGCGACCTCGACCTGCTGGTGCGCCGCGGCGATATCACGCGGGCCAAGGACGTGCTGATCGCAGCTGGCTACCGGCTGGACACGCAGCTTCCCCCCGGCGAGGAAAAGGCGGCGTTTCACTGGCGCTCGCAACTGGTGCTGGTGCACGACGGCATCAATCCGGCCGTCGATCTGCATTGGCAGTTGCTGCCCAGCCTGTTTCCTGCTGCGCGTTATCTCGAATCGGTGTGGGAACGGGTCGAACCGGCGATGTTTCAAGGCCGCAAGGTGATCACATTATCGCCCGAGGACCAGCTCATGTTTCTGTGCGGGCACGCCGCCAGGCATTCGTGGCAAAGTCTGCGGTTGGCCGCCGACCTCGGGCGGCTGATCCATCTCCATGATGGACGGAGCGGGCGTCCCGGTGCGCCATTGCGCGCATTGGATTGGGAACGTGTCATCGCTGCCGCCCGCAAAGCGGACGGCAGTCGGGTGCTGGCGTTAGGCCTGTGGATCGTGAATCGTTTGCTGGAAGTGCAACTACCACAACCGGCGCGGGCTTACGCCGACGGATCGATCGGTGAAAAGCGCTTCGCACACGGCCTGCTTGAGCGGATGTTGGCGATAACGCCGGAGGAACAGGAAAGGTCGTCGGAGTTCGGCCTGCAATTGCGCCTGGCCCCGGGAATGTGGCCGAAAATCCGCTGCGCCGCCGCGTTTGCGCTGCTGCCGAGCGACGCCGACGGCGCGCTGCAGCTTCCTGCGCCGCTCTATCTTCTTTATTATCTTTACCGGCCGCTTCGTTTGATCGCGAAGTATGGAGCAAGAGCTGTCAGGCCCTCACGCCGCTGGAAGCATCGCCGGCGCCGTCCGTTGCAGGCCCCCGCGCAATGGGTCAGGCCGCGCGGTACCGCCCCACCCCGGCGGCGGTGTCCGCGCACTCAGGAATGACAGCGTTGTAAAGCTTGTTTTGAAAAGTCTGTCCGGCGCCGCAAACGCATCAAAAGCCGCAAGCGCGACCGTTCATAACGATCAAAGGCGAATACTTGCTAAGTTATTTCCAAACCGGGAAAATTTCCGATCGCGTGAATAGTATACCGACACCGTCTCCGCGGTTTGACAGCATATGGTTTGGATTGATTGGCGCGAAGGTCGCATAGGTCGCTTATATTCCTCTTTTCTCGGCAGCGAGGGGAAAAGTGGAAGGACACATTTTTGCTAAAAGGAGAGTTGGCGTGAAAAACCAAAAGCTGTTCTTCTGGGGCTTAGTTAACGCGGTCGTGTTGCTCCTCTTTGTTCTCGAGTCTGTCGGTTCCTGCGCCGAGGTGCGAGGGCAAATTCGGGCTGCCGACGGGGCGGCAGTCAGCGGCGTTAGCATTCTGATTGAGCCGCAAAAGAAGACCGCGATCGACCCGAATTTCCGTCTGGTCGCCTTTGGGGCTGCGTCCGCGTCCTCCGGCTTGCGGGCAATCTCAAAGAGCGACGGTTCTTACGCCTTAAGCGGGCTTAAGCCAGGCAATTACGTGATGAAACTTGAACCCGCCGCCAGCGGGTTTAAGGCGGGGGAAGCCGTGGCCGCGGTTGGTAAGGATGGATTGACAGTCAATTGGATCGTCTCGAAAAAGGCTCCCGCCCTTGCTTTCGCATCACGTGGGGTTACCTCCACTCTGGCCCAGATCGCGGGTCCTGGGACCGTGACGCCTAGTCTGATCCCCGGATTATCCGCTGTGCAATCCGGCCTGGTCGTTGGCGCCGGCGCGAGCGCTGTTATCCTCGGCGGCACGATCGGGGGTATTGCGGCAGCTGGCGGATTCAGCGGCCCCAAACACCCGGCCAGTCCGTCGCTATAGAATTCTGCTCCCGTGGTTCGGAGTCTTCCGGCTCGGCGACTATGCGGGCGCCTTGCTCGTGCTCTGTCCTCTGGGGGGGCGCCCAGCCTCGGGCCTATGCGACGAGTGAGGCGCTGACCTTCCTGAAGAGCGCCGTCTGAATGATGGCCGGTCGCAGAGGGGATTGCACGGGATATCTGCGTTCAATCCCAACGTGACGCGCAACAGCAGGTTGCGCAAAAAAGGATTTTCCGCGACCTGCTCCCCTCACTCCAGTCTCTCCCAGAGGGAGAGAGATAAAGGAAAGCAGCCATCTTTTATCCATGGCGCGGTACGCAGCATCTTGATAAAGGTGCAACCGCTCCTTTTTTCCGCACCCTGATACAGGTGTGCGGCTGCGGCGCTTGCCTCGAGCTTTGCGAAGTTCGCTGAAGTCAGAAGTGCGCGAACGCGATCGGCATGTTGACGGTGGAAAAAAATAGTTTGCTCAGATCTTCTCTGCGTGACAAACTTGTAATAGCTAGTGGCTGCGGACTTATGGTTTATCATGATCGTGCGAGCCGCGGCCGGGGCGTCAATGATGAGAAGACGCCTGCAATTGCTCACGACAGCGGTGGTATCGGCATTGTTCGCCGTACTGCTTGTAGCGCGGTGGCGCCCGGTATCCTTGGCCGGGTTCTTCACGGGGCCGTTACTGTCCAATTCGCCCACCGCCGTGCTCCGGCATATGCCACTCGATGTCAGCAGCGGCGCGTACGAGATACAGTCTGCATCGGAATGCAAAATCGCGCTGTTCGAGGGCGATTTTCATCCGCAACGCCGTCCTCCAGACTCACCGCGAGCGCCCAAACGCGCGCGCGCATTTTTTGCGCTGGGCCCTTTTTGGACCGGGCGAATCCTTCGGCGGATAACTTCCGCTGAACCCGACGGGCATTAGCGCCGCAGTTCTCTGATTCGATAATCCGGGCGCTCTTTCAGGCTGAAAAAGCGTCGAGGCCGAACACTCTGGTCCCCATTAGAACAGTATCGAAGAGAGAGCTGACATGAAAATGAAATGGACGAAATTGCTTTTATTGGCCATGGCGGCGTGCGCGTGGCTGCTTTGCACGGGCATCGACGCCCAAGCTCAGATGGTTTCCTGGAGCGAGCAGAGCTACGATGCTTTGGTGCCCGCGAGTTCTTCGCGGACGATTCCCGCCGGAACGGTCATTACGGCGCGCAATTGGCGTAAATACAAGGATTTTATGCCGGTTGGCATGCAGGAACTGTGGGCCGGCAAGTTCTTCTGGCGCCTGCCTGCCAATGCCGAAATGGCGGTGGGAAAGACCACATCTACGCCATTACCCCGAATCTATCAGGAGGATACCGAGAAATACTCAAGCCAGGTCAAGTTGGTAAAAAACTCCAATGGCGGCTACAACATCAGCGGCTATGTGGCCGGAGCGCCATTCCCTCATCCGAGTGGACCAGCGGCCGGCGATGAAATCATGTACAACGAGTATTACGCGTATATACCGTACCTGATTACGACATATTCGAAGCTTGGCTTTACGATGGACAGGTTCGGAAACAAATACGTCAATGAGGTGCGCGAGGTTAATTTCAAGGTGAAGCATCTCAGCGACCCCGGTAAACCAGTCAACATACCCGGGACCGGCAACGTCTTCCTTACCCAGAACAACGTCATCATGGAGCCTGAACAGTCGAAGTACATTAATTCACTTCAGATCTTTCATAACAATCCGGCCGATTTGCCAGAATCCTATGTATTCCTTCCCTCGCTGCGGCGGTCGATTCGTTTGACCACCGCGGCCCGTTGTTCGCCGCTGGTCGGCAGCGACTACACCCAGGACGATGAGCGCTCGATGAATCTGCAGCCGCCGATCTTTCAGGCGCGCTTCCTCGGCTTCAAGAAAATCCTCGTTGGTTATCCAGTGAAAGGCTACACCAACAAGGCGAACTACTATAAGCCGTTGTATTTCCCGGGCCCTGAGGCCGTGATCTGGCAAGTGCGGCCGGTGGCGGTGCTGGACATCAGGCGCGTACCCGCGCTGAGAGCCGGCTATTGCTATGGCAGCCGGATGGCGTTTATCGACGAGCAGACCTGGCAGCCGATCTGGATGGACCTGTACGACTCCGGGATGCATCTGTGGAAGATTGGTCCTTCGATTTACCGTCCGATGCCGATTCCTGGCACCAACGGCGACGTTTGCACCGGCGCCGGCGGTCCCGGAGACGGTATCTACACTTTCTGGGACGTTCAGAATGATCATTTGACGCTCGACATCCAGAGCGGCGGAGAGATCAACCAGAATGCGGGCAGGTTCGATAATTATGTTCGATGGGGAACGCCAGGCGGAATGGACGAAATAATGCAATAATCGCTGACCGCGCAGTTGGCGTCCTATGGGCCCTTGCGGCGATAGTCGGCCGCAAGGGCCCATTTGTTTGGTGGTCCGCTCGGCGTTTCAGGAAGGCCAAGCCGGCAAAAACCATTTGAGCCGGCAAAACCGGTGTCACCGGCTGGCAACAATCAATTAACCAATCCACAAGCGCTGGTGCGGGAACCTGCAAAGTGTTGTGCGACGGACTCGTTCCACAATGCGGCCGGGCTGTTGGCGTTATTGTTTGAACAGTTAACCAGCAACCGGTTTTGCACTCCTTTGGACGAAGCGCTGCGCTCTTATAATACATCCGGCCCGAACGATTGTTGTTTGGGTTGCCAAAGATCTTTCTCTATGCTGGCCGGAGCGTCGAGCACGGGAGGTGCTATGAAAATCACACGCAAAATCGGCCGCAGTCAGATCCTGATGGGTAAACTGCTGGGTACCGGCGACACTCCGGTCAGGTTGTACGGGGTGCGGAACAGTCCGTTGACCGACGTCTACCATTACCTCGTTAATGCGCCATGGTCGGTTGTCCTGCTATTGGTCGCGGGCGCATTCGTCGCCGCCAATGCATTGTTTGCTCTTGCTTATCTGGCGACCGGCGGCATCGTCAATGCGCGCCCGGGTTCTTTCAGCAACGCCTTTTTCTTTTCCATTCAGACGCTTTCGACCATTGGATATGGCACGATGTGGCCGCAATCCGATGCGGCCAATGCGCTGGTCGCCCTCGAAGCGCTGACCGGCGGTCTGGGGCTGGCGCTCATGACTGGGTTGGTGTTCGCGAAGTTTTCGCGTCCGACCGCGCGCATCAGGTTCAGCAGCGTTGCCGTGGTCGGTGAGCATCGGGGACGGCGGAGCCTGATGTTTCGGATGGCCAACGAGCGCGACGATCGCATCGTTCAGCCCCAGCTATACGCTGTGCTGCTGAGGGCCGAGCCTGAAGCGCAGGGCGGTTATTTTATCCGCGTTCATGACCTGCCTCTGGTGCGCGACCGTCATGCGTTTTTGGCTTTGACCTGGCTGGCGATCCACGCAATTGACGAGGACAGCCCGCTGCAGGATTGCACGCCGGATTCGCTCAGCCGCGGGCAGATTGCAATAATCGTGTCGTTGACCGGAATCGATGAAGGCCTGTCGCAAACGGTTTACGCGCATCATAGCTACAGCGCCGGAGACATTCGCTGGGATGCTCATTTCGCCGATGTTATCCAGTCCGGCGACGGTGGCTGGCTGATTGACTATTCGCAGTTCGACGAAGTCCGCCAGCGAGCCGAACGTTAATAGCGTCAGCCAGCCGCCTCAGCCCACGGTCGCGGCGAGACCTCGGTCCCCTCAGCGCACTTGCGCGCGCAGGCGGACTGCAAGTTCGCGGGCGCGGGCCAACTGCACGGCCTTGAGCGCGTTGTGGTAGGCAGGCTCGTAGAAGCTGATTCCCTGCAAGCGCTGCTCGGCGGCGACGATTTCCTGCGACAAGGCTTCGCCTTCCACCACCGCTTCCGCGGTTTCAGCGCTGGACGCCAGTATCGTCAGGACGCCATCCTTGACCTCGGCCAGTCCGCCCGAGACTACGAACAGGCGGAAGGTCCCGTCGTTCAACTTGACCGTAACCACGCACGGCACGACCGCGGTGACGTAATTAACATGCTCGGGCAAAACCCCGAATTCGCCTAATGGATTGACCGCGATCACCTCGCGGACCGCGTCGTCGAACAGCACGCCTGTGGGCGTTATCAATTTGAAGGGCAGTGCTTCCTGAGCCATCCGATTCCGCCCCCGCTACTCAGCGCGCCTCGCCGCGGGCCAGACGTTCAGCCTTGGCGCGGGCGTCGTCGATCGTACCGACCAGGTAAAACGCCTGCTCCGGCAGGTCGTCGCACTTGCCTTCGAGGATTTCCTTGAAGCCGCGGACGGTCTCCTTGCGTGGAACGTAAGCGCCGGGAGTGTTGGTGAAGACCTCCGCCACGTGCATCGCCTGCGAGAGGAATCGCTCGATCCGCCGCGCCCGCGCAACCACGGTCTTGTCTTCGGCCGACAGTTCGTCCATCCCGAGGATCGCGATGATGTCCTGCAAGTCCTTGTAGCGCTGCAGGATCGCCTGAACCCGGCGGGCGACATCGTAGTGCTCCTCGCCAACCACCTGCGGATCCAGGATGCGCGAGGTGGATCCGAGCGGATCCACCGCCGGGAAGATTCCCTTTTCAAACAGCTTCCGATCCAGAACCGTGGTGGCGTCCAGATGGGTAAACGTGGTAGCCGGTGCCGGGTCGGTGAGGTCGTCGGCGGGGACGTAAATCGCCTGCACCGAAGTGATCGCGCCTTTTTTCGTCGTGGTGATGCGTTCTTCGAGCGCGCCGAGGTCGGTGCCCAGGGTCGGCTGATAGCCGACCGCGCTCGGCATCCGGCCCAGCAACGCGGAAACTTCGGAATTGGCCTGCACGAAACGGAAGATGTTATCGATAAAGAGCAGGACGTCTTTGCCCTCTTCGTCGCGGAAATACTCGGCCACCGTGACGCCCGACAATCCCACGCGGGCGCGGGCTCCCGGCGGTTCGTTCATCTGTCCGTAAACCAGGGCGGTTTTGGACAGAACGCCGGATTCCTTGAGTTCGAGGTATAGGTCGTTGCCCTCGCGCGAGCGCTCGCCCACGCCGGTAAACACCGAGACGCCGCCATGCTGCTTGGCGACGTTGTTGATCAGCTCCATGATGGTGACGGTCTTGCCCACACCGGCGCCGCCAAACAGTCCGATCTTGCCGCCGCGCGAGTAGGGGCAGATCAGGTCGATGACCTTGATGCCGGTTTCGAAAATCTCGACCTCGACTGCCTGTTGATCGAAAGCGGGGGCGTCGCGATGGATGGGCATACGGGTGCCCTCGATCGGGCCGTTTTCATCGACGGCTTCGCCGGTGACGTTCATCAGGCGTCCGAGGGTGCCGGGCCCAACCGGGATCGCAATCGGACCCCCGGTATCAGTCGCCACCATCCCGCGCACGAGTCCATCAGTGGAATCCATCGCAATACAACGCACAGTGTTTTCGCCCAGGTGCTGCGCCACTTCCAGCACGAGGTTGCCGGGCTTGTCGCCCAGAGCCGGGTTGGTCACCCGCAGCGCGTTCAGAATGGCCGGCAAAGAGCCGTTGCTGAATTGGACGTCGACCACATTGCCGAGGACCTGAATGATTTGTCCCGCTGTTGCGTTGTTCATAGGAATTCGATCTTCTGAAACTTGGTCCGATGTTTATTGTAAATTTTCCGTCACGCGCTAAGTGCTTCCGCGCCGCCGACGATATCCATAAGCTCGCGCGTAATGCCGGCTTGGCGTGCACGATTCATCTCCAGCGTAAGGCGCGAGATCATGTCCGCCGCGTTGTTGCTGGCGGCATCCATCGCCGTCATGCGGGCGGCGTGCTCGCTCGCCTCCGCTTCCAGCAGGGCGTGATACACCGCGGACTGCGCATAGCTCTGAATAATAAGCGGGATCAATTCCGCCCGGCTGGGTTCGATCAGGTAGTCGGATGGCCCGCCCACGCCCGCGGCAGTCTGTTTGCCGCTCTCCACCGGCAGGATGCGCTCGTAGGTCGGGCGCTGCGACAGCGCCGAATGGAAGTGGCTGTAAATCACGGCGGTCTGCTCGTAATTGCCGGCGCGGAACTCGTTCAACATCATGTCGGCGATCGAGTTAGCAAGTTCCACCGTTGCCAGCCGGGGTGCGTTGTTGATCTGCTGGCCGGCAACCAGAGCGCCGGTGCGCTTGAAATGATCCGCGGCCTTGCGTCCGACCGCGAAAAACGACACTTGCAGCCCCTGGCTGCGCAATTGTGCGGCCTGCTCTTCGGCCTGCCGCAGCAGATTGGCATTGTACCCGCCGCACAGGCCTCGATCCGATGAGATTACGGCAATCAGCGCGGTTTTTTTTGCTCCCGGCGGCGGCTCCATCGTTTGTCCCGCAAGCAGGGAACCGGCCAGACGGGAAAGCCCCTCGGCATAGGGGCGATCGTTGAGCAGGGCCTCCTGAGCGCGCCGCAGCTTGGCTGCGGACACCAGCTTCATTGCGCGCGTGACCTGCTGGGTTGATTGGACCGAAGCGATGCGGCGACGAATCGCCTTAAGGGTTGCCATCTTTTAGCGCAATCCAATCAGGCCGCAGCGGCCTTCTCGCCCCCGTGTTCGGCGGCGAACACCTCGCTGAATTGATCCAGCGCCTTGCTCATACGCACCCGCAAGTCATCGGAGATTTCGCGCTTGCTCCGGAGCTCCTCCAGAATTTCGGAGAATTTGGTGTCGAAGTAAGACAACAGCTCGCGCTCGAAGTCCTTGACCTGATCGACCCGCAACTTGTCGAGGTACCCCTGGTTGCCGGCGAAAATCAGCAACACCTCGCGTTCCATCGCAAGCGGCGAGTATTGCGGCTGCTTGAGCATCTCGGTCAGCCGCTCGCCCCGATGGAGCAGGCGTTGGCTGGCCGGATCCAGATCGGAGCCGAACTGCGCGAACGCCGCCATCTCGCGGTACTGCGCGAGGTCCAGTTTGAGCGTGCCGCCGACCTGTTTCATGGCCTTGGGCGCCGCTGAAAAACCGACGCGCGAAACCGACAGACCGACGTTTACTGCCGGACGAACGCCGGAGTTGAACAAGTCCGTATCCAGAACAATCTGGCCGTCCGTGATCGAGATAACGTTGGTCGGGATATAGGCGGAGACGTCGCCCGCCTGCGTCTCGATGATGGGCAAGGCGGTCAGCGATCCGCCTCCATACTCATTGCTCATCTTGGCCGCCCGTTCGAGCAGGCGCGAATGCAGATAAAAGACGTCGCCCGGATAAGCCTCGCGTCCCGGCGGACGGCGCAGCAGCAACGCCAGTTGCCGATAAGCCTGGGCATGCTTGGAAAGATCGTCATAGATAACCAGCGCATGCTTGCCGTTATCGCGATAATACTCGCCCATTGCACACCCGCTGTACGGGGCGATGAATTGCAACGGCGCCGACTCCGAAGCGGTCGCCGCCACCACCGTGGTGTATTCCATCGCGCCGTAGCGGTTGAGACGCTCAACCACCTGTGCCACCGTCGAACGCTTCTGGCCGACCGCCACATAGATGCAGTGCATGTTCTGGCCGCGCTGGTTGATAATCGTATCCAGCGCGATGGCGGTTTTGCCGACCTGGCGATCGCCGATGATCAACTCGCGCTGGCCGCGGCCAATCTGGATCATCGAGTCGATACTCTTGATTCCGGTCTGGACCGGTTCCTTGACTGGCTGGCGCACGATGATTCCGGGGGCTTTCAACTCGATCCGGCGATTCTGCGAGGCCCGGATAGGCCCCTTGTCGTCGATCGGCTGTCCCAGCGCATTGACGACGCGGCCGAGCAAGGCGTCGCCAACCGGTACCTCCGCGATCCTGCCGGTACGCTTGACTTCGTCACCCTCGCGCACCGACTCGGGATCGGCAAACAGCGCCGCACCCACATTGTCCTCTTCGAGATTGAGGACGAGACCGAAAATGTTGTTGGGAAATTCGAGCAATTCACCCGAGGCGGCGTTCTGCAGCCCGTAAATGCGCGCAATACCGTCGCCGCAGGAGAGCACGCGGCCGGTCTCGCGCACGTCAACGCGCGCCTCGAAGCCTTTGATTTCCTGCTTGAGAATCTCACTTATTTCCGCTGGTCTGATTTCCGCCATAACAATAGTTACCCTTGAACCGCCAGGCGTCCTCCATAGCCATCACGGCCCAATTCGCGCTGCAGAATCAAAAGCCGGTTAGCCACGCTCGCGTCGTACGTCCGACCCTCAAGTTCGGCGACGACGCCCCCGATTAGACTGGCATCGACTTCGACCTGCGGGATTACTTTCTTGCCCGAAACCCGTTCCAAAGCTTCAACCACGGTCGCCAGTTCCTCGCGGGAAGGCTTCGCAGCAAACGTGATCCGAGCCCGCGTGCGGCCCAGATGGCGATCGAGCAGGTCGCGATAGGCCTGTGCAATCGCCGCCATTTCAGCCAGCCGACCATGGCGCGCTACGACCACGGCGAAGGAGCGCAGAGGGAAACTCAGCTCCATGCGTGAGGCGATCAGCGTCACCGCCTCGAGGCGTTGCTGATCGGGAAGTTCGGGAGAAGTCAGCCGGGGCAGGAGTTCGGGGCTGGAGATTACCTGGGCTAGACGTTCCAATTCCGCGCCCCATTTTTCAAGTTGACCCTGATCGGCGGCCAGCTCCAGCAAGGCCTGGGCATAACGCCGGGCTACCTTGGTGCTGGTCACGGCCGTCTCTCCTCAGTAACGGCGTGCAGAAATTCGCGCACCAGTCTGGTCTGATCCGCCGGCTCGAAGTTATTCACGATCAAATCGCGGGCAATCCGGGCCGCGGCGGATGCGAGATGGGCCTGTATTATCCCGCGGCCGTTTTCGACCAGGGAGCCCGCCGTCAGTTCGGCGTCGCGTCTGATTCGTTCGACGGCCGCCTTTCCGGCGTCGCGCAGACGGGCAATTTCGCGATTCGTTTCCGCACGCATTTCACTTAGGATTCGTGTCTTTTCAGTTTCCAGGTTGGCCATAGCGGCACCGGCCTCGTCCGCCGTCCGGCTGGCGCTGCGCAGGCTGGATTCGGAAACCTTGAACTGTTCCCGAATCTCGCTGGCGCGCTCAGCAAAGAACTTGAGGATGAAGGGTCCCGCATAATGGACCATCAGGAAGAGAAAAATCGCAAAGTTGATAACGTAAAAAATCAGCGCGATCCACGAGCCCCTGTTCGCGGCCGGCTGTTCGGCGCAAAAGGCCAGCGCCGGGCTGAGCCCGACGCTTAAAGTCACTGCCAGTAGGGTCTTCAGTTTCATCAATCAGGATGGCGACGCTTCAGTTTGGGGAATGTACGCGAGGTCCGCCGGTTTTCAACGTACGGCCCAATACCCGTTCCGCCAATTCCGTCGCGAGATTTTCACCCAGGCTGCCGAGCTGCTGCTCTGCCGCCCTCAGTTCCCGTTCGATTTCAGCCCGCACCTTCTCAATTGAATCCCTGGCTGCCATCCGTGCTTCCTCGATTTGGCGTGCAATCTCCTCTTCCGCGCGCCGGCGTTCGTTTTCACGTTCGGCCAGGGCGGCACGGCGGACGGCGATTATCTCACGCTCATGCCGTTCGTGCGCCTCGCGCCCTTCGCGAAGGAGCTGTTCAGTGCGCTCCTTTAAGCTCTTGAGCTTGCGCTCGCGTTCGGCCAGCAGCTTCAGAAAGGGGTCAAACAAAAACCGTTTGAATATAAACCAGAAAACCAGGAACGAAACAATCAGGGCACAAAACGTCCCCCAATTCGGCGGAATGTTAAGCATTTGCGAGGTTCTCCGTTGGTCAGGACGGATTCAAAAGCGATCGAGGCGGGGGAAACCGGCGAACAGGCACTCAGTTAGCCGAGTTTGTTGCCGCCGGCCGCGACTTGCGCGACCACGCGCTCCTCCTTGGCCACGATCGGGGTTACCTTGCGATCGTCCTTGATTTCGCTGTTCTTTACTTCGGCGTTCATCGCGCAGTGCCCCTCGAACAGCGCGCCGTCATGCACCACCAGAACCGGCGTCGTCAGATTGCCGAAAACCCTGGCCGTCGGCCGGATCTCCACCCGCTTGCCAGCGATTATATCGCCGCTGACTTTCCCCGCAATCACCACCGCGGCGGCCTTGACCTGGGCGGTAATCACTGCGCTCTCGCCGATCACCACGGCGTCGCTGGCGCTGATTTCGCCGTCGACCTGCCCGTCGATTCTGACCGGGCCTTCGAAAAAGAGCTTGCCGCTGATTTTACTCGCCTTATCCAGGTAGGCACGAGCCTCGCTTGCAGGTGCGACCACCTGCGTCGCGGGCGCAGCCGCTCGGATGGTGGCACGCTCTTCGGGCTGCGATGCCGACGGCGATGCGGCCGGAGCCGCAACCGGCGTGGCCGGCTTTATAGTGTCCCGGGATTTTGGGTTATTTTCGGGCTCTTTGCTGAAAAGCGCCATCTCGGTTATGCTCCTTGGTTAGACCTGCCGCCCCATCAACGACGAATAACAGCGATGCTCACCGCGCTAATATACCATGGTGGAAAATCAGTCAATTTTGGGCTGCTGCCGCAGTTAATACAGCATACTGTCGGCAGCCGGCCGTTGCGGTCAAGAGATTCAGTGGCGCAAGGCGTTACATCTTTCCAGAATAATGCCGGATAACCCGCCAGAATCGTAGGAACAACCCGCGTCGCCCGCGCAGATTGTTCATTTTATCCCGAATCAAGCCTAAAGGATTTCATCATGGCCTCCAAAGTTCCCGGCAATTTTATGGATCTGCTGGTCGAGAAAGTAGCTTTCGCCAACCTGGCCACGATTATGCCCGACGGCTCACCCCAGGTGACGCCAATCTGGTTCGAATACAAAGACGGCCTGATTCGCATCAATACCGCCGTCGGCCGCATAAAGGCGCGCAACCTCGATCGCAACCCCAGGGTCGCGATGGCCATTATGGACCCCGCCAACCCCTATCGCTACCTGCAAATCCGCGGACACGTCACGCGCAGCACCAAAGACGGCGCCGACGCCCACATCGACGCTTTGGCCAGGCGTTATCTGGCCAGGACAAATACCCGTTCCGCGCGCCCGGCGAGGTTCGCATTATCTACGAAATCGCGATCGATTCCTGCCATGGCAACGGCTGAGCGCCGCCATCTCGGGGCATCAGGCGAGAATTTCCGCTGCGCGTAACTCGGCGATCCGTTGGGGCGAATAGCCAAGCAGCCGCTGCAGGACGTCGTCGGTGTCCTGGCCCAGGCAGGGCGAGACGCGGCGCAACTTGCACGGTGTCAGCGACATCGTCCAGGGCACGCCGGCGTAGGTGCGGACGCCGACTTCGGGATGGTCGAGATCGACCAGGAAGCCGCGCTCGCGCAGGTGCGGATCGTTCACGATGTCGATATTGGTAAAGGTCGGTATCGCGGCGACGCCCGCGCGTTGCAGCAGCTCGGTGATTTGCCAGCGGTCGCGGTTGGAGGTCCAGGCGCTGATTATTCGATCCAGTTCATCCTCGTTACGCTTGCGCGCCGCGGCGGTGGCGAAGCGTGAATCATTGGCTAAAGACGGCTGGCCGATCGCATCGCACAGCGCGCACCATTCCCGCTCGCTGCCGACCGCGATAGTGACCCAATGCTCCGGATCGCCCAACGTCTTATAGCAGTTGTGCGGCGCCATCAGCGGGTCGTGATTGCCCATCGGTTGCGGGTCGCGCCCGTTGATCGCGAATTCCAGCAGCGCCTCGGGCATCAGCATTTCCAGCGCTTCCAGATTGGATAAGTCTATATATTGTCCCTGGCCGGTGCGGGCCCGATGGATCAGGGCGGCATTGAGCAGCCATGCGCCGAAAATTCCCACCACCGGATCTCCGTAGCTGATTCCCGGATTGCGCGGACCGTCGCCGGGATAGGTGGTCAGCGTCTGCAATCCGCAATGGGCCGCCATAATCGGGCCGTAGCTGACATAATTGCGAAATGGTCCGCTCTGGCCGTAGCCGGCCAGCGAAATCATGATCAGGTCGGGTTTTACGGCGCGCAGGCTATGGTATCCAACGCCAAGCCGATCGATGACCCCCGCCGCAAAATTCTCCGCGGCGATATCGCAATGGCGCGCCAGTTCATGCACCAGCGCGACGCCCTCAGGCTTCTCCAGATCGATCTGGACGCTCAGCTTGTTGTGATTCTTCTCGTTGAAACTGCCGCCGCGGTTGAGTCCCGCCTGGCCGTCGGCCTGCGGAACGAACAGGCGGCCGACGCAGGGATGGCGCGCGCTTTCGACCCGAATCACTTCCGCCCCAAGGCGGGCGAGTTGCGAGGTGCAGAACGGTCCCGCCCACACCCAGCAGAAATCGAGCACCCTGATGCCGTGCAGCGGCCCGAATTGCCGCGCCTGGCGATCAGTCGGCGGCCGCGGATTGCTCCGAACCGGGCGCGCCGCCAACTCGCGCATGATTTCCGCCGTGTGCTCGGCCAGCCGCGGCGCCGCACCACCAAACGACCATCGCATCGCCGTGGACTTAAACGGCGCGCCCGGCGCAAGGATTGTCGGCTCGCCTGCCTCACGGCACGGCAAGGGCACGAAGAACTCGCGCGCTTTCAGATGGGGATCGGCGTAAATGCGGCTGGGGTTGTTGATCGGAGCGGCCGGAATCCGCCGCGCCTGCATCTGTTCGACCAGTTCATCGACCGTGCGCGATCGCGTCCACTCCTCGATCAGAACCGTGAGCGCGTCGATATTTTTGCCGCGCGCGGTGCGGTCTTTAAAAATCTCCTCGCCGGCCCATTGCGGATTGCCCATGAGTTCGACGAGCCGGCGCCACTGCGTTTCCTCCACGCAGACAATCTGGACCAGACCGTCAGCGCATCGATGCGCCCCGCCGGGTCCGATTACGGCGAAGCCCAGCCGCGAAGTCTGCATCTTCTGGTAGGTGTACCAGACCAGGCTCAGGTCGAGCATCGTGGCCATGCATTCCTGTTCGGAGACTTCGATCGCCTGTCCGGCGCCGGACTTCTCGCGATAGATGTACGCGGCCAGCGCGGTCATCGCGGCGTGAATACCGGACTGGAACTCGGCTTGCGCGCCGAAGTACTTAAGCGGCGGCAGTTCAGGATTTTCGCACAACATCGGATTGAGAATCGCCGAGCCGCTGGCATGGATGGTGTTGAGTTCGTAGGCCTTGTAATGGCTGCGCGGGCCCCAATCGCCGAAGCGCGAGATTGCGGCGATCACCAGGTGCGGATGGCGTGCTGCAATCATGTCGGACCGCATCGAGCAGCGATCGCGCTGCGGTGTTGGGATGTTGTGGATTAGGATATCCGCCCGCTCCAGCAGATCATCCAGCGTTTTGCGTCCGCGATCATCGGCGAGATCCAAAGCAATACCGCGCTTGCCGTGATTAAGGTAAAGGAACAGACCGCTCTTTTCAGGGTTGGCTATATCACCGGCAAACGGACCGCGCCGCCGCGTACCATCGCCATCCGGCGGCTCGACCTTGATCACGTCAGCGCCCAGCAGCGCCATCAACTTGCCGCCGAAAGCGGCCGATACGCCCTGGCCGCATTCGACCACCGAAACTCCGGCCAGCGGTAGTCCTGAGGTATTGGGGTTATCGCCGTTTGCCTCGATCCGCGCCTGCTGCGCCATCGCTTGATCTCCCGATGAGCACGGTTCGAGATGATCTACGCCGCCTGAGCGATTTGTCAAAGGATCAAAACGAGTCATGAGCCGCAGCCGAGTCAGACCTGCCTTGAGCGCTTGCGCGCCACCGCAGCCGCGCTTTAAAAAAGATAATTCAGATGGCGAGCCAAACCGTACCGGCCGGCCGTTTGATGATTCTCTGATGAAGACCGCAGTTGCGATCCGCCATGTGCATTTCGAGGATCTCGGCAGCCTCGAACCGGTTCTGACACAAACCGGACACGCTATCCGATATCTGGACTGCGGGGTTGACGATATCGGGGCGATTGATCCAGCGACGACGGATTTGCTGTTCGTGCTGGGCGGGCCGATTGGCGCGTACGAAGACGACATTTATCCGGCGCTGAAGGACGAACTCAGGTTGTTGGAAGGCCGCCTGAGGGCGAATCGACCCACGGTGGGAATCTGCCTGGGCGCGCAGCTGATGGCCCGTGTGCTCGGCGCGCGGGTCTATCCATCGGGAGTCAAAGAGATCGGATGGGCGCCGATCACGCTGAGCGCGGCGGGAAGCGAGTCCGCGTTGCGCCATCTGGGCCAGGACAACACAGCCGTACTTCACTGGCACGGCGACACTTTCGACCTGCCGCCTGGCGCGACCCTGCTCGCCTCGACGGCGATTTGCCCCAACCAGGCCTTTTCATGGGGCGCCAACGCGGTCGGCTTCCAATTCCATCCGGAAGCGGCCGCGGCGCGCCTGGAGCAGTGGTTCATCGGCCACGCCTGCGAACTGGCGGCGTCCCAGATATCAGTGACGAAGTTGCGCGCCGACACCGCGCTTTACGCGTCGCGGCTGGAGGTCCAGGCGCGCAAGTGGTTCGACGAATGGCTGAAGTCGGTGGGCTAGTGCGCGGCATCAAAGCCCGCGGCCAGAGCGATCAGCGGTCGCATTCACCGCCGATCATGTTGATCATGCCGAAGGTGGTGATGATGTCGGGGATCATGTGGCCAATCAGCATCTGATTGAGCGCGGCCATCCCGAAGAAGCACGGCGGGCGCACCCGCACGCGGTAGGGACGCCCACTGCCGTCGCTGACGATGTAAAAACCCAGCTCGCCGTTGGCGCCTTCCACCGCGCTGTAAATCTCGCCGGCGGGCACCTTGATCCCTTCCATGATGATCTTGAAATGATTCATCAGGCCTTCGATCGAGTTATAGACCTGTTCCTTAGGCGGCAGGATATAGCGATAATCGTCGATGTTAACGGGGCCGTCAGGAATCTGGCGCATCGCCTGCTCGATGATCCGCTGGGACTGGTAAATTTCCTGGAAGCGTACGTTGAAGCGATCGTAGTTGTCGCCCCGATCGCCGGTTGGAACATCGAAGTCCACCCGATCGTACAACAGGTAGGGATCGGCCTTGCGTACGTCGTAAGCGACTCCGGTGGCGCGCAGCAGCGGCCCCGTCAGCCCATAGGAGATCGCCTTGTCGCGCGGCAATATTCCGATTCCGCTCATCCGGTCGATGAAGACGCGGTTGCGCGTTAGCAGCTTGTCACAATCGTCCATCACGGCTTCCAGGTTATGGAACGCGAACTTGATGCGGTCGCCAAAATCGTCAGGCAAATCGCGCGTGATACCACCCACACGGCACCAGCTCACCGTCAGCCGGGCGCCCGTAGCCGCCTCGACCAGGTCATAGAGCAGTTCGCGCGCCTCCAGCATGTAGAACATCACGGTCTGCGCGCCGACCTCGCCGCTGGCCATCCCAAGGCAGGTCAGATGGTCGGTGATGCGTGAGATCTCGCTCATGATCATGCGCACGTATTTGCACCGGTCGGGTACCTCGATCCCAATCAGCTTTTCCACCGCCAGCGCGAATGCGACGTTGTTGATGCAGGGCGAGGCGTAATTGAGCCGATCGGTATAGGGGATGGCCTGGGTCCAGGTTCCCTGTTCGGTCATTTTCTCGAAGGCGCGATGCAGGTAGCCGATCTCGACGTCGCAGTCCATGATGCGCTCGCCGTCGAGTTTAAGATTGAATTTGATGGTGCCGTGCGAAGCCGGATGCGACGGCCCCATCTGGATCTCCATGATCTCGTCGGCGGGGTCGGACGCTTCGAGCTTCTTGGCCCATCGTGCAGGCAGTGCCATATCGTCGTTAATGCTCCCTGGAATTTCTGACGGCTAACGCGAGGGCGGGCGCGGCGAGGCAATCGGATCGATTTCCTCGACAATCGGTTGGCGGCGGTCTACGGGATAATCCTTGCGCAGCGGATGGCCTACGAAGGAATCATACATCAGGATGCGGCGCAGGTCGGGATGACCCCGGAAATCGATCCCGAACATGTCGTAGCATTCCCGCTCCAGCCAATCCGCCCCATTCCAGACCTCGACCGCGCTCGCAATCCAGGCATCGTTGCCGGGAACGGGTACTTTGACGCGCAAGCGATGGTTGCGGGAGAGCGACTTGAGCTGATAGACCACCTCGAACCGCGGCTCGCGACTGAGCCAGTCTACCGCGGTCAAATCAATCAGAACATTGAATTCGAAATCGGGCTCGTCGCGCAGCGCGCGCAGGACCGCAGGAGCCGCTTCACGGCTGACGGTTATCACGTCCTGGCCGCGGCTGTTTTCAGCGTTGAGGAGCTCCGATTGAAAGCGTTGTTTGAGTGCGTCGATCAACATCTGTTTTCCATTCCTGGTTGGCTTAATCCCAGTCCAGGGCCCCGCGCTGCCACGCGTAGACCAAGCCAACAACCAGGATCGCGATGAAGACCAGTACTTCGACCAGGCCAAAGACGCCCAGATGCCTCAGTTCAACCGCCCACGGATACAGGAAGATGATTTCCACGTCGAACACCAGGAACAAAATCGCGGTCTGGTAAAAGCGCACGGAAAAACGGCCCCACGCGCTGCCGCTGGGCGGATTGCCGCATTCGAAGGCCTCGGACTTGATGAGACCCGGCCGTTTGGGGCCGAGAATCCTGTTGATCGAGACCATCGCGCCCACGACCAGAGCGGCAAAGCCCAGCGTGACCGCGATCGGAAACCAGGTTGTGACCCAAGGTGCCATCAGCTTTTCGCCCTTCCCGCCGTTCCTTGCGTAAGAACGCAGGCGATCCAGTGCATAAATTCGCAAGCCGCGCGCCCCAAGGCAATACCGTATACCTCGTGATTTTCCAATGCTCTCGCGCAGCTTGTATGTTTGACGCCATGGAATAGCGGGGCGCCCACAGCTAAGATTCCGCCTGTGGCGGACGACTGGCAAGATGCAATGCGGCGGTGGGCCGAGCAGGCGGTGGAGCATCGATGGCCGGGGGCGCGTCTTGTCGGGCTGCGCGCGCTCAAGGGCGACGCTTCGATGCGCCGGTTCTGGCGCGGTTTAATTGAGGCCGATCCTTCGTGCGCTCCGGCCACGGTTGTGGCGATCGACCTCGGACCCGATGACCTGCCGCTTTATGCCCGCGTCCTTGCACTGGTCAAGCAGCCTCCACCCGAGCCGCCGTTGCTGAACGTACAGCGGTTGATGGAACGAATCGGCGTCGCGGTCCCCGCGCTTTACGCGGCCGATCCGCCCCGGCGCAAGCTGCTGGTGGAGGACCTGGGCGACCTGTCGCTTTATATGGCCGTGAAGGACAATCCGGCGCGCACCGCCGAACTCTATCGCCTCGCAATCGATGAATTGCTCAAGATTCATTACGGCCGCAGCTCCGCTCCGACTCAGGACTGTATCGCCTATGCTCTGGCCTATGACGAGCGCCTGTTCCGATGGGAGATGGAACAGTTTGTCGCATACGGCATTCCCACGATTGCGCCCGGCGCCGATTCGGCTGCGCTGGCTCCCGAACTCGATCGACTGGCCGCAAATTTAGGCAGATTGCCTCGAGTTTTGTCCCATCGCGACTACCACTGCCACAACCTTTTCATACAGGAGCGCGACGGTGCGGTCCGAATCCGCGTTATCGATTTCCAGGACGCGCTGATGGCGCCTGCGGCGCAGGACCTTGCCGTCCTGCTGACCACTCGCGACACGGGGGCGTTCATCTCGCCGCGGTTGGAATCGGAGCTGCTCGATTATTACCTGGGCGCGGCGGCAAAACAGGGCGCGCCAGCGCTGGACCGCGATGCCTTCGTACAAAGCTACCGATGGTGCGTGCTGCAACATGCGCTCAAGGTGATCGGACGCTTTGTGTTTCTCGAACAGACCGGCAAAGCGGGTTATAAGCAATATCTCCCCGCCGCTATTGCGCAGGCGCGCCGGATGCTCGAAGCCGGCAGTGGCTTTCCGGCACTGCGCGAGATGATGAGTCGGGTATGAAAGCGTTGGTCCTGGCGGCGGGCAAAGGCGAGCGGCTGCGTCCGCTGACCGAAACCATGCCCAAGCCGATGCTCGAGGTCGGAGGCCGGCCGCTGATCCATTATCCTCTGATGATGCTGAAGCGGGCCGGGATTACGGAAATCGCGGTCAACGTCCACCATCTGGCCGAGCGGATCCAATCGGGCCTGGGCGACGGCAGCTCGCTCGGTTTAAGGATTACCTATGCTCCGGAGAAGGTCCTGCTCGGAACCGGTGGGCCGTTGTGCAGGCTGCGTGATTTCTTCGGATCGCAGCCGTTCGTGGTCGCCAATTCAGACACCATCATGGATCTGGACCTGCCGTCCATGCTCGAGTTGCATCGCACCCGCGGCGCGGTGGCGACCTTCGCGCTGTTTCGGCCTGCCAACATGAGCGCGTACAGCCATCTGGAAATCGATCACGACCGCCGCGTGCGCCGGATGCGCCTTTTGACCGGACGGGACGGAGGATTGGAGGATTTCCCTCCCGGTCCGCCGCCCGCCGCTGTTGAGCCATACATGTTCTGCGGTCTTTACATCTGCGACCCGCAGGTCTACCAGGGGATGCCGCCGGAGGGACCCTTCAGCAGCATGAAGGATCTGTTTGCTCCGATGTTGGTACGTGGACTGCCCCTGTACGGTTACGTACATCGAGGCTTTTTCCGCACCGTTGACGATCTGACGGCCTACGAAAAGCTCAGATGTGAATTCGCCGCAGCACCGCCTGAGTTCAATTGAGCCGCAGTAAAGCGCCCGGTTGCAAAAACACGTTTAAGATGAAAACTTAAGGCTTTGATGACTGCAAGCATCGGCGCGGCGGAACCGCAGCGGGCAGGCAGTGCCGCCAAATTCCATCTTAGCTGGGTTGTGCGACTGGCTGTTCTGACCGCCGTTGCTGTCCTCGTCTATGTGCTGGGCACTTCATTCTTCTCAGCCGCCCGGATGGAGCCGATCTTTTATCCATACTTCCGTTCTCTGCTCCATGTCAGCGACAGCGGTCAACTCTTTTTCTACCTTTCGATCGTAAGATGGACCGCTCATTTCATGGAGTATCTTGTCCTGTGCCTGGTCCTGGTCTGGTTGGTCGGACTACGGCCGTTTACCGCGATGGTGATTTGCCTGGCTTTGGGGGCGGCGGATGAAGGCCATCAGTATTTCATCCCCGACCGCACCTGCAGCCTGCTCGATCTGAAATACGACTGGGCCGGCGCGCTGAGCGCGTTCCTGTTGAGCGCAGCGGCGATCCGGCTGCGTCGGACGCTGCGTCCGAAGACCGCTGCGGCGCCCGAGCAGCAAACCGCCACCTCCGCGTGATTACAGCCGCGCGATAATCTGGTTGCCGATTTGCTCGAGCGAACGGGTGATGCCGTCGCGATCGGTAGCGGCTGAACTCAGGAACACGCGCGTGACTCCGAGGTCCTCCAGGCGTTTGATGAAATCGAGGTCGGGGCCGGCGCCCGTGGTGATATCGAAACCGTCGTACTTGCGCCCGGCCTTATCGCATTCCTCCTTGAACATCGCGAGAAGCCCCTTCATCGATTTCAAAAAATCGATTTTGGCAATATCGGTATCGACGATTGGGGTGAGCGGATAGAAGCCGTCGCCGTAGCGGGCCGCGCGGCGCGCCGCGGCCCGCGAATGGCCGCCGACCAGGATCGGCACGCCGCCGCGCTGCACCGGTTTGGGAAAGCTGCGGATGCGCTCGAAATTGAAATGGGTGCCCTTGAAGGTCGAGGGATCCTCGCGCCACAGCACGCGCAAGGCCTGCATCGCCTCGTCGGTGCGTTTGCCGCGCTGATGGAAATCCAGGCCGAGAGCGGCGAATTCCTCCGCGCACCAACCGCTGCCGATTCCCAGCAGCGCGCGACCCTTGGATATCAGATCCAGGGTGGCAACCTCCTTGGCCACATAGAACGGATGGCGCTGGGGCAGGATCATGACGCCGGTGCCCAGCCTGATCTTCGAGGTCAACCCGGCGACGAATGACAATGCCGTGATTGGTTCGACCAGCGGAGCATCTGGGCCGCCGGGTATTTCGCCGTCCGGAGTATAGGGGCATTTGGTCTGATGCGCGTCGGGAACCGCCGAATGATCCGGAGCCCATAGCGATTCGAAGCCGCATCGCTCGGCGGTGCGCGCCACGTGAGCCATGATATCCGGATCGCTGAAGGGACCCAGTCCCATCGAACCCATGCCAACTTTCATTTTCTAGCCTCGCGCTCGCTGGAGTGTGTATTGCATACCGCCATGTCTTGCCCGCATTTGTCAATCGGCGCCGCCCCGCCCAACTGGAACGATGGCGCGCAAGTTTTTGTATACTCGGCCTCGAACCAATCACCCGGAGGAGAACAACGATGGCGATCAGGTTGGAAGAATACGCGAACAAGTACAAATTCATCAAAATGGAGCGCACCGATGGCATCCTGCAAGTGACGCTGCACAGCAAGGGCGGACCGCTTAAATGGGGGATGCGCCCGCACGAGGAACTGTCCTACGCCTTCGGCGATATCGCTCGCGACCGCGACAACAAGGCCGTGATTCTCACCGGTACCGGAGACGAATTCATCGCGGACGCGCTGTGGGGCGGCGATACCACCAGGATCCCGCCCGGCGCGTGGGACCACACCTTTTCCGATGGCAAGCATCTGCTGATGAACCATCTGGATATCGAGGTGCCGATGATCGCTGCGGTCAACGGTCCCGCGCTGATCCATGCCGAACTGGCGCTGCTGTGCGATGTCGTGATCGCGTCGGACAACGCGGAGTTCCAGGACCTGCCCCATTTCCCCGGCGGACTGGTTCCCGGCGACGGCGTTCACGTCGTCTTCCCGCTGCTGATGGGATTCAATCGCGGGCGCTATTTCCTGCTGACCGGGCAGAAAATCTCCGCGCGCCAGGCCCTGGACATGGGGCTGGTCGCGGAAGTGATGGCGCGAGACAAACTGATGCCGCGAGCCTGGGAACTGGCTCGCCAGATCACGGAAAAGCCGCCGCTGGCGGTGCGTTATGCCCGCCAGGCGCTGACCATGCATCTGAAGCGCTTGATGCTCGATAATCTGAGTCTCGGACTGGCATTGGAAGGTCTGGCGGCCGGCGAGCATTGGGTGGCAACCAGACCCAAAGCCTGAACCCGCACGCCCCGCCAGCGCCTGAATACTCAGGCCGCGGTTGTTGACCGGGTTACTCAGAGAACTGGTCTTTTGATGCGTGGTTTTCTTTGGCGCCACCTTATTCTGTTACAGATTGAATAAGGTGGCGCTTGCGACTCCTATGACTGCGACACCCTATCCTACCATAGCACCGGCGGGTCGGGGAATTTGTTATTTGGACAGGTTTAGTTTGAACACCTCGATGGCGTTGTCGCGCAGGTAGCGCCGTTTTACTTCGTCTTTGAGGGGGACGGCCCACCCTTCCTGGGAGCAGCGCTGCATCGGCAGGATCGGGTAGTCGCTGGACCATAGGATTTTGTTGGCGCCACGGGTGTTGGCCAGATTCCACAACTCCTGAGGGACGTGTTTGGGCGCCCAGCCCGAGGTGATCATGTAGAAGTTGGGGAATTTCTGCAGCAGGGCAACCGTTTCCAGATGCCACGGATGGCCTACGTGAGTGCCCACCACGGTCAGTTCGGGAAATGCGATCAGCACCTCGTCGAGGTTCATCGGTTGTTGCAGACGGGCCTGGCGCAGCGGGCCGGGGACGCCGCAGTTAATCTTCACCGTGATGCCTAATTCGGCGCATTTAGCATAGACCGGAAAGTAGCAGGCGTGATTGGCTGGCAGCCCGACCAGCGCCGGCATCATCCAGATCGAACGAAAACCGTATTCCTTGTAGGCGCGCTCGACCTGCCGTACCGCGCGCATCATCCCGGTCGGATCGATCGCGGCGCATCCGTAAAGCCGCCCCGGATAGCGCTTGATAATGTCCGCCACTTCCTTGCAGGCGGCATTGAAGGTTTCATCGCTGATCCTCTGGCCGACCGAGTAGGGACCGGTAGGCAGCTCGGGTTGCCCGGTGGCGGTAAGGATCGCCGCCTCGATCGAGGTTTCGTCCATGTCGGCGATCATCTGCTCGACCGTCGCTCCTTCCATCAGCGCCTTGGAGTTGCGAAACCAGCGCGCGATGTTGGGGTCCTGCGAGGGATTGGGAGCCTTGGGTGGAAGCCCGATAAACGGGTCAACCAGTTTGTATTCGTGCGCCATTGCCTACCTCCTGTAGCGCCGGCCCTTGTGCCGGAATGACTGTCCTCTTGTCCACATCGGGCGCGAATGATCAACGGCCTTTCGCCGGAATTACCGGCAGCACGACGTGGGAAGCATGCTGCGAGTCATGAAAAATGGTTTGCACGGCCGGCTTGGTGTGCCGCGCCATCGCCGCGGGTTCTCCGGTGTTGGGATTGCGGTCGAACTTGGGAAAATTGCTGCTGGAAATCTCCAACCGGATCTGATGGCCGGCCATAAATACGTTGCCGGTTCCGTTAAGATCGATGGTGAATTCATAAACCTCACCCGGCTGCATCAGTTCGGGTCGCGCCGGCGAATTGCGGTAGCGCGCCCGAATCAGCCCGTCGCACAGATTGGCCGCATAGCCGTTGGGAGCGACATCGACCAGCTTGGCGGTGAAGTCCGTATCGGGTGCTGAACTGGAAGCATAGAGCACCACTTTGACCGGACCTGTAACTTCGATCGCCTCGCTGAGCGGCGGCGTCGAATAGACCAGCACCTCGGAGCGCGCTTCGACCGGGCGTTGATCGTAGATGCCGCCGACGCCAACCGTCGGAGTCGGATTGAGCGGATTGTAAAGCATGATATCGGGCGGCTGCGAGCCCGGCGTATCGCGGCTGAGGCGCCCGTCGCCATTGAGCGAGTTGGCACGTCCGCCGCTGTGCAGGTAGTAGCGCGTCCACTGCGTGCCTTCCAGCGGCCATTGCTGCTCATGACGCCATCCGCGGTTCAGCACATAGACGCGCACAGGCGCCTCCGAGACCACCCAGTTGTCCGCATCGCGCAGCCAGTGATCGAACCATCCGATCTTGGTCTCGCTCAGCGGCACCAGCGAGCGCCATCCGTAGTCGCGCTCGCCAATGGGCGAGAGCTGCGATTGCAGGGAGCCGTGCACCCACGGCCCGAACAGCAGGCGTTGGCCGTCGCGCGCGTGCGGCGTGGCGGCGCGGCGGCGCATGCCGGTGAAATTGTGCAGCGCTCCCGCCACGAACAAATCGTACCATCCACCCATGTGCAAGCCTGGAACGGTGACGCGGTCATGATGGGCGGTGATATCGACGCGCCGCCAGTAGTCGTCGTAATCCGGATGCGCCAGCCATTCATAAAAATAGGGTGCCAGCCCTTCGAGCTTGAACAGCGGCAGTTCGGACAGCGGCCAATGTGACACCGTGCGGCGCAGGCGCTCGATGCTGTCAAGCAGGTTCTGCCGTTCGCTTTCGCGCCGGGCAGGCGGCAGCGGCAGCCTGTCGATATTGGGGGCGGCGAGAAATTGCGCGGCCCACGCGGTGACGAAGGCGAGCCTGAACGCGCCGCCTTCGTAAATCCATCCGTTGTGAAAATCAGCCCCGCTGACCACCGGGCAAATCGCGGCCAGATGCGGCGGCGCGGCAATCGCGGCCAGCAATTGCGTGGCGCCGACATAGGAGGTGCCGAACATTCCGATCCGGCCATTGGACCACGATTGATTGGCGCACCATTCCACCGTGTCGTAGCCGTCGTTGATGTCGCACAGGAACGGTACGAACTCGCCGTCGGAATCGAAGCGCCCGCGGCAGTCCTGGATCACTACGGCATACCCCGCCTCCGACGCCTTCAGCACATGGATCGTGTCCAGCACCATGCGAGGGAGCGTTTTGCTGTACGGCGTGCGTTCGAGCAGCACCGGACGCCGTCCCGCGCCGTTTTGACGATAGACGTCGGCGCGCAGCACCACGCCGTCGCGCATCGGCACCGGCACGTTTCTTTCAATGATTATCTCAGCCACCTGTTCTCAGTCCTCGATCAAAGTCCGCTGGAAATGCCTGGCGGAAAGGGAGCAAGCTGTCAGCGCGCGGCGCTGTCCTGCGCGATTACAGACCGATTGCCGTTGCCACCCTCTCCAGGTGATCCTCGATCGTCCCCATCAGGACCTCTTCGGAGCGGGCGCGGCGGTAATAGAATTGAAGGTCGTACTCCTGCATGTAGCCGATGCCCCCATGGAGCTGGACCGCGTTGATCGTCGCCATGCTGTAGGCCTGAGCGGCGAACGCCTTGGCGGCGCTGACTTCATAATCGCTGGACGGGTTGCGGTCCACCGCCCAAACGGCTTGACGCGCGGCCAGTTCGGCGCCGTCGGCCATGATCGCCATGTCGGCACAAATATGCTGAACGGCCTGGAACGAGGCCAGCGTGCGTCCGAACTGGACGCGCATTTTGGTGTAGTCCACCGTCATTTCCAAAACGCGACGCGTACCACCCGCCATTTCCGCCGCGCGCAGGGCCAGGAATCGGTTGATGGTCCGGTGAATCATTGGCCATCCGCGTCCCGCATCTCCGACCAGACTGGCGGCGTCGGTTTGCACATCCTGGAACTCCAGTTCGGCCACCGGATCGCCGCCGGTGCTGGCGAGGGTGCGCCGTGCCAGCCCGCGGGTGTCGCCGCCGACCAGCATCAGCGTGGCGCCTTCTTCCGCTTCGGATTGGTTCACGCGGCCCGAGCAAAGCAGCAGATTGGCGGCATGGCCGTATTCGACGAAGCGCTTGAGTCCGGTGAGCCGATAGCCTGCGCCTTGTGGAACGATCGCGAGCTTCAAGGCCTTTGGAATCGGGCGCGGGTCGACTTCGGTAAAGGCGGGAACGACCACCAGATCGCCGGCGACGATTTTGGCCACCAGGTCGGTTCTTCCCCCTTCGAGCAGCGTCAGGCCGGCCGCGACCGTATGGATGTAGGGGCAGGGAAGGCAGGCGCGGCCCAGTTCTTCGGCCAGCAATCCGGCGTCGATCAGGCTGCCGCCGACGCCGCCGGCGCTTTCCGGAAACGGCATGGCGAGCCAGCCCAGGTCAGCCATCTTGCGCCACAGCGCGGGCGAATAGCCGAGCGGGTCAGCTTCGATTTGCCGGACGACACTTTTGGGTGCTTCCTTGGCCAGAAAGCCGCGCGCGCTTTCGCGCAGCATCTCCTGCGCTTGACTCCATCCCAGATCGATCACGTCTTGCTCTCCAATTCAGTTCGACGACCTCATTTTGGCCAAAAGGCTTAATCGCGCGGCATCCCGAGTCCGCGCTGCGCGATAATGTTGCGCATCACCTCGTTGGTGCCGCCGGCAAACTTGTAGAGCGGGAAACTGCGGTACAACTTCTCCAGCCGGCCCCCGACCGGCGCCAGCCGGTCCTCGCCGCGAATGGCGGCATAGGCGCCCATGATATTTTGTGCGGCCCTCGCGATATGTTCATTGAGTTCGCTCATGTAAATCTTGAACACCGACGCTTCGGCGTTGGGCACCTGCCCGCGCTCGATCATCCACGCACAGCGCATCGAGAACAGCCGCAGCACTTCGACCTCGACCGCCAGCCGCGCCAGCGCGATGCGCACGTGGTAATGCTGGCTGAGCGGGCGGCCGTCCTTCACCGTGTTCCTGGCATAGTCGATCAGATTGTCGAGATGGGTGCGGATGCGCGCATGCGGCATCAGCCGCTCGAAATCCAGCGCCATCGTGACATACTGCCATCCGCGATTCTCCTCACCGACCAGGTTGGCGGCGGGAACGCGCGCATCTTCGAAGAACACCTCGTTGCTGCGCTCGCTGCCCATCGTTTCCAGCGGTCGAATGGTTACGCCGGGCGTGTCGATCGGTACGATAAAGATGGAAATGCCGCGATGTTTGGGCAGCTTCGGGTCGGTGCGCGCCAGCAGCCAGATATGCGTGGAGTGGTGCGCCGCCGAGGTGTAAATCTTCTGGCCGTTGATGACGTAGCTGTCGCCGTCGCGCACGGCCCGGGTCTGGAGCGAAGCCAGATCGGAGCCGGCGTTGGGTTCGGTGTAGCCGATCGCGAACTCGATCTCGCCGGTCAGAATTTTCGGCAGATACTCACGCTTTTGCCGCTCCGAGCCGACCCGCATCAGGGTCGGTCCGGCCGAATTGAGGGTCAGACCGCCGGTGGGCAGGTTCTCGGCCGCCATCTCCTCCAGAAAAATCCACTGGTCGATCGCGCCGCGTCCCTGACCGCCATATTCCTTTGGCCAGCCGATCCCGAGCCATCCCTGGCGGCCCATCAGGCGGACGAAATTCTTGCCCAACGGACCGATCGCGTACTGCTCGCGTTCGACCTCCTCGCGCAGCTCCGGGGTCAGATGTTGGCGGATGAAGTCTCTGACCTGTTTTTGAAACGCCTCCTGCTCGGGCGTGAGCGAAAAATCCACCGATCCCCTCCGGTTACCAGTTCCAGTATTTCCCCGCAAAGCGTCTGTTGCGCTCCTCGATTCCGCCGCGCAGCCCTTTTTCGCGGATGGTTTCGCGAAAATCAAATTCGTCGGCTTTGCGTTTCACATGCAGGGCCAGCGGATGAATCGTGTAATGGGGCAAAAAGAAGCTTGGTATGCCGAGCGTGCCATAGATTTCGTGCTGGAAGGATTTGGCGAAGGCCAGGCTGTCGCGCGGCAGGCTGCACAGGGCGTGGATCAGCTCGCCCACTTCGTCGTCCAGCTTTTCCATCGGCACCGCATGGTTGATGAAGTTAAAACGCTCAGCTTCCTGGGCGGTAAACTTGCGCCCCGTCATCAGCAGCTCGCGGGCGCGCTTAAGCCCGCATTGCATGACCACGAAGGGAAAGCACCAGACCCCGCCGGCGTCGCCGTAACGTGATTCGGGGAAGCCAAAGACGGTATTGTCCGAGGCGATCGCGAAATCCGCTACCAGGGTCAGGAACAGGCCCGCGCCAATACAATGGCGATGGACGCGCGCGATGGTTGGCTTGAGCACGAACATCATGTCGCGCATGACCTCGGTGCGAAAGCGCAGCGCATAGATGCCGTCGCGGACGTTGTTTTCGCCGACGTCGGCGCCTTCATAGAACAGGTCGGGGTCGCGCAGGTCGAAGCCGACGCAGAAAGTGTCGCCCTTGCCCATCAATTCGATTACCTTGACGTCGTCATCCTGCTCAGCCCGGTGGTAGGCCTCGACGATTTGGGTGAACATCGGATCGGTCAGGGCATTGCGCCGCTCCGGTCGATTCAAGATGACCCGAGCCACGGGGCCGTCCTTTTCGTATAAGATCGCGTCGTCGCTCATCGTTTCCTCCATGGGGCTTTGGAACCCGAACATCAGAGGTACTACGGGTGGCGCTCGCCTGCCAACCTCGGTAGGGTCGGCTGAACTGGCTGCTCGATCGGCGTACCGCCCTGTGGTGGCGGCAGGCTTGAGGCCGCGAGACTGCCGGCCTTTTAAAAAAATTGACTTGAGCGGCTAACGGTCAAGTTCCGAAACGACACTTTTTTGCGGTCAAAAAGTCCGTTATTGACATCTTCTCAATACGGCCGCGGCTGGTGTGGCCAGAGGATAACAGGGCCAGTTATTACCATCGAGACCAAGTAATTAAGCGAAATCAGCGGAGAGACGTAGGTTGAGGCAGGAATAACCAAGGCTTCGGCGGGCTGCTTTAAGCTGCTATTTTCGCCTCTAAAAGCGAAAGCCGGTATGTTCCGCAACCTAAAGGTCTCCTATTTGTGCTATTGATTTCCCAGATTGCGTCTGGTACTTCTTTTTGTTCACGAGATTGAAAGCGGTTAGCAGATCAGTTTAGCTTTGGGCAGGCTTTCGCAGCTCCATCGTTTTTGGAACGCTAATCAAGTTAAATCAATATATGACTTTTTTCACTGTGACTTCGGCTATTTCGCGATCGAAAACGACTTGCAAATATGGCTCATCGAGCCTTGCGCCGTATTATGGTAATGAGCTTGGGGCCTTAAACAGCTGGTTTTCCCCGGTTTGATTCCTGAAAACGAGGGAATTAATCATCTGCACAGTGGCGGCAACTTTTCCGGGTTCTACAAAAACCCGCAATTGCGGTCAAAACCCGACATAAAGTAAGTCTTCTGAGAAACCAAACACTTCTGAGAGGTACATCGGGTTCTTTTTGCCAGAAGCACGAGTTTGGTGCTTCTGCTGACGAATAAAAGCTGATTTCAAGGCAGGCGATATCCGCCGGCCGGTCGTGCTTGACCTTCTGGCACGAGATGGCGGACGCGTGTCAAAAAATGAACAAGACCCTAAGTTTGTTTGTTTTTGCGAATCGATAGATCGATGGCTCGACTTTGAGTGATTTGCTGAATCCCTCTAAATCGTCGAATCGAACCGGAATTCAAATATTCCCACGCAATTTGAACTTTTTTTGATATCGCAAGTGAAGCGCCCGCTCTTGCGCCGGCCGGCAGCATTTGCCCTGGCAAGGCCCCTGCGCGGACTGCGGAATCGGTCGCTGAAGTTTAGGTTTGCAGGCGGAGGCCAATGATGTTTCACCCTCGTATCCGCACGTTAAGTTGGGTTGCAGGCGGTCTGTTGGGAACCGCCGCCATTTTGACGCTCGCCTTCGGGTCCCAGGCGCAGGTAAGCTCGGGAACCGCATCGTCCTCGGGCAGCGGGTATAGTCTGCCAAGCAACGGCTATGGCCAGGCGGCACCCAACGTCTCGAATGGGTATCTGGGAACACAATCGTTTATGAGCTGGCGTGCGGCCGCTTGCGCCAGGGACCCGCGAAATTGCACCAACGCCCCGTCCAATGGCTACCTGGGCCCCAATGTCGGGCCGATCGGCTCGGGCAGCTACTATCCACCGGTTTACGGCAATAGTTTCGGACCCAACTCGGGACCTGGATATGGCACCAGTTCCGCCCTCGGCTACGGCCCCACCTTTGGACCCGGATATGGGCAGACAGTTCCAGGATATGGCGGCAGTTTCGGTTACAATGCAGCCCCCGGATACCCTGCAAGCCCGGGCACCAGCTTCGGGCCCGGTTACGGCGGAAGCTATGGAGCGAACTATGGCCCGACGCCGGTGCCCGGCTATGGCTCAGGCTACGGCCAGCAGATGAATCCAGCGATGGGATCGATGGGCGGGAGTTCGTTCGGTTATGGCGCCAACGGCATGCCGTATGGGGCCACCAATACGCCTTGGATGCCGATGGGCTATGCGGGACCCGGTGGTGCTAACACGAGCTATTCGGCCGGATCGGCCAATCCCGCTAACAGCCAGATGCCTGGTTTTGGCGCTCCTTCGCCTGCGGGTGGATACCCAACTTCGAGCGGTTTCCCAAATGCGGGCACCCTGGGCCAACCCTTTGGTAGCGGACCTGGTGGCGCGATGGCAGGTGGCCTCAATGGGGGCGCCGTGGGGGGTAGCACCATGGGTGGAGCCCTGGGGTCGTCGGGCTTCTCCAACCTGGTGAGCGGGATCGATCAGAACACCCTCAACACGATTGCTGCACAGCTCGGTGTTTCCGGCAGCCAGCTTAACCAACTGAAGAATCAGATTGCCAGCGGCGCGGTCAGCCCCGATCAGATACAGCAGCTTACCGCGCGTTTCAGTGCATTGAATTTAAGCAACACCCAGGTTGCAGCGATCGGCAGGACGCTGGGATTGAGTGATGCGCAGTTGGGTGCGATTCAACAAATGATGGCCTCGCGGGGGATGCCAACGGGTCCACAAGGCCCCGGCTTCGGCATGCAGCCGCCAGGGATGCCCCAGTCCGCAACGATGCCGCCCTATGGCGCGATGGGCGCCAACGGCAGCACGATGCCGGCGAACGGGATGGTTGCGCCTTATCCCAACGGCGTTACGCCTGCCAGTACGACCATGCCACCTTACGGCATGTCACCGTACGGCGTCCCGCAGCTCAACGCAATGACTTCGCCCACCGGGAACCCGCCGCTTGGCCCCAATGGTTTGCCCTTGATCAACGGCGTCAACTGGATCCCCTCGCCGATCGAGACGAAGTTCCAGATAATCGACAATCCTCTCGACGTACCGCCACCGCCGGTTACCGACAATTTGGTTCAGTTTGGTTATAACTTTTTCACCTCGATGGTTTCGACTTTCGCTCCGGTCGGCAATGTTCCGGTTGGCAACGACTATGTGATCGGTCCGGGCGACGAAATCGACATCCTGCTTTGGGGCCGCGTTAACACCGTTTTGAACCCGGTCGTCGATCGTCAGGGCACTATCCAGATAACCGAACTGGGGCCGATTCAGGTTGCCGGTCTGACTTTCGCGCAGGCCAAGAAGCTGATCGAAAGCAAGGCCAAAAAGATGACCGGAACCCAGGTCGATGTGACGATGGGTCAGTTGCGTACCATCACCGTCACCGTGGCCGGTGACGTGATCCAGCCCGGCAGCTACCAGGTCAGCGCGCTGTCGCGGGTGTCCAACGCGTTAGTGGCGGCCGGCGGTGTGAGCAAGGTGGGCAGCCTGCGCCGAATCGAGGTGCGCAACGGCAATCAACTGGTCGACGTCATCGACATGTATGACATCCTGTTGCACGGCGACAATTCCGCGGACCGGCGGCTGGAGGACGGCGATGTGATCTTCGTGCCAGTGATCGGCAGCGTGGTGGCGGTCGCCGGCGAAGTGAACCGTCCGGCGATCTACGAGCTCAGGAAGGATCACCCGGAAACGCTTGGCGAGGTTTTGAAACTGGCGGGAGGAATCGACGGCTTCGGCTTCGGCGGCCATCTCCAGGTGGAACGGATCCAGAACCATCGAAGGATGATCGCGCTCGACGTAAGTCTCAAGCGGCTGACCAACCAGAACTACACGATTCGCGACGGAGACGTAATCAAAGTTTATCCGGTTCTGCCCGGGCGGGTTAACACCGTGGTGCTTTCGGGTAATGTGCGCCGGCCCGGAGAATATCAATGGTTCAAAGGGATGCGGGTCTCCGACCTGGTCAAGAAAGGCGAAGGAATTCTGCCCAATACCTACTTCAAATATGCGCTAATCAGGCGCCTTTCCGGACCCGAAAAAACGGTGCACTTCCTGCAGGTGGATCTCGCTGACGCGTTGTCCAATCCACGCATGGGGCGGGGTGATATAACACTAAATCCCAAGGACGAAGTCGATATCTATAATCTCGACGACATCCGGGATCTGCCCTCCGTGGCAATCAACGGTGAAGTGCGTTTGCCGGGGCGCTTCGTATTCAGCCCCGACATGAAGGTGAGCGATCTGGTGTATATGGCCGGTGGGTTGCGCGATGACGCCTACCAGGACCGCGTGGTGCTGGTGCGCTCCGATGTCAATGCCGCGGGGAAAGCCGTGCGCAGGTATATCGACGTCAATCTCCGCGCTGTCCTCAAGGGTCAGTACGAGTTCGACGTGCCGCTCAAGCCCAATGACGAGATTTTCGTCAGGACCATCCTGGATTGGCAGCGTCCGCCGGAATTCGTGGAAATTTCCGGCGAAGTGCGTTTCCCCGGCATCTATGACTATTATCCCGGAATGCGGGTGAGCGATCTGGTCGCCAATGCCGGCGGAACGCTGGACGACGCATACCTGAAGCGGGCCGAACTGGCGCGCACTGAAGTGATAAATGGATCGGCGGCGCGCCATGTCTATATGGATATCGACCTGCGTTCGCATCCGGCGGGTTCCAATGACAAGAACATCGTGCTCAAGCCCAACGACGAACTGCTGGTCAAGGCGGCCTCCAACTACCATCTGCCGTTCACCGTGCTGGTCAGCGGCAAGGTGATGCGTCCGGGGGTGTACACGATTCGGGAGGGCGAGCGGCTGCATTCGGTGCTCGAACGCTGCGGCGGCTTTCTGCCTGACGCTTTTGTCAAGGGTATAGTGTTCACGCGTGTCTCGGTGCAGCAGGTTCAGCAGGAGGTGCTGAACGAGGCTCGCGACCGTCTTATGAAAGAGGCTGCCAATGCGGCCCTGGCGCAAACCCAGTTGGCGGCCGCCGGCGCCAGCGCCGCCGTATCGGGCGGCTCCAGCACGTCCATGATGCTGCTGCAAAATGTTCTCAACAGCAGCCAAAACCAGCAGGCCGACGGCCGCATGGTTATCCACGTCAACGCGATGGGTGATAAATCGGGTACCCCGGATGATGTGGTTTTGGAAGACGGAGATCAAATTATGGTTCCGATGATCCCCTCCTCCGTCAACGTGATGGGTGAGGTAAACCATCCCAGCTCATTCCTGAGGCTGGCTTCCTATACCGTCAGCGACTATATCAACGAAGCCGGCGGTTATACGCGTTTCGCGGACAAAAAGCAGGTCTTCGTAATCAAGGCGGACGGATCAGTGGTGACGGCAGAAGGTTATGATCAAAGCCGCCGCTCCGCTCTGTTCCCGGTGCTGCCGCTCATTTCAGGTGGCCTGATGAGTTCCAAGCTCGATGTTGGCGATACGGTTTACGTGCCCGAGAACCTGACGCGGTTCCAGAATCTCCAGGAGACCAAGGACATCACCACGATCATCGCCAACAGCGCCCAGGGACTGGCCGTGCTGGCTCTGCTGGCGACGCAGTTGTAACCGGGCGGGTTCGGTTGATGGGCGCGCGCCGCGCCTGTTCCGGATTGTCCGCGCGAGTCAGCCTGCGTTAGCGGCGGGTTCGGTTGATTGCGGACCCGCCCCGATAGCCGAGTCCTTCGATGATTTCCGCGCGCCGCCTGATTTCAGCGAAAAGACAGGATGCCGGGGAAAGTAGTTATGGAAAATAATTCCACCCTGCGTCAGAAGGCCGCCAGGACTGAGGTTTGCAGAAAACATGGGCGAACTCCGGTTGCTCCGACGCCTGCCGTGACGAGGACCGGAAGCCTGCTGCTGACGGCCGTCGCGCTTGCAATCGGCGCCCTATGGATTCTGATACTTGCCTCCGCGTCCGCGGCCTCAACCTATGTTGTATATGTCGCGCTGGACGATCCGGTCTATGATGAGCTGGACACGCTCAACGGACTCGGACTGTTGGATGATTATCTGTCCGAAATCAGACCTATTGCCCGCGTGGAGGCCGCGCGCCTGACCTTGGAGGCGGAGCGCAATCTCAATGATTCCGAGCAGGCCGATCCGCTGGCCAGCTCTATAATCAATTCGATGCGGGAGGAATTCAGCGAGGAGGTCCAATGGCTGGAGGCCAACCACGAAGACAACCCGCCCACCATGATCCATCCGCTGGAGCGCGTCGAGGCCGAGTACGTCTATTCCGGGGGCACCCGGCGCCTTTTTGATCTCGCTCAAAGTACTACTGAGTTTCAAGGACGTGAAGGCACTCCTCTGCTCCCCAACAATGATGGTTTGTCCACTTTGAGTGGAAGCAACGAGATTCTCCGCGCTTCCAGTTGGGCAGGGTTGGGGGGATTTATGACCGCCTATGGCGAAGCGGCACTCGCCGGACCGATCAGCCGCAATCCACAACTGTTTCGCCAGGCCTGGCCAAAGGGTGGAATGTATCCCGGTTCGCCGGCGGTCACGCAGATCTCGGATGAGAACCGGCTCCAATTGCTGCGGGGCGGCGTGGTCGCCAGCCTTGGAAACCAGGCGCTCGCCTTTGGTTATCAGGAGATGAGTTGGGGCACGGGATATTTCGGCTCTTTGTCCCAAAGTAACAACGCGCCGCCGTTTCCGGCTCTTATTTTTCAGAATGTCCACGCCAGGCCGTTGCCCGGGTTCTTGCGCTACCTGGGGCCATTTCGGCATCAAATCTTTGTCGGCGAACTGGACCACGGCCGCTATGACGAAACTTTCTTTCCAAAGCCGGTGAAGATTGGCAATTATCCCTACCCATGGATCTCCGGACAGGTTATTGCCTTTAAGCCGCTTCCCACCTTTGAGTTCGGCGTCGATCACGTGATCATGTTCGGGGGTACCAATAACTCCAGGTACGGATGGACCGGATGGCTGGGCCGGGTGACCGGGCTCAACACCGGCTCGCGAAGTCAGGGCGATACCAACTCCCGGGCTGGAGCCTTTCTCAAATTGTATTTCCCCAGCCTGAGAAACACCGAGATTTACCAGGAGTATTTAGCCGAAGATAACAGGGGCAAGCTGCCGATTTTGTCGACTTCCTTTCAGGGCGGCGTGTACATTCCCAGATTGACCCGCGACGGGCTGACCGACGCCCGGTTCGAGTACGCCGTAATGGAGCCAAATTATTCACGGCATGACGATTCGCTCTATTGGGCCTATTACAGCCAGTTGATGGGAGATCCGATGGGACCTGACGCGACCGAGGTCGACCTCAGCGTGGGCCGCTGGGTTGACTACAGTTATAAGGTTGACACCGACCTGTTTTACACGGAACGGGCGCCGGCATTTGGCGTGGCAACGTTGAGCAAGGAACGCAGCGGCGGCATTGCCATCGACGTGTTTCGGATCCCCGGCAATTTCGAGTTTCAGAATTTCAATCTGTTCGGAGCTTTGAAAGTGCGTGTCGCTTGCGAATATGTGCACGATATCAACTGGATGCCCGGTACGGATTCCGTACGCACGCTGTTCCAGCTTTCCGGATCCTTATGGCCGACCCGAGAAAGCTGGATTTGGCGCTGAGCGAGCAAAGTGTGTTTTTCTTTCTTCCACCACAACAGGAGTTCAAGGCAGCTGCTCCACTGATCGATCCGGCGAAACCGCATAACGGAATCGATTCGTCAAAGCCTGCCAGGGAGGCCATCGCCGATGGCTAGCAAGGAATCAAACGGTTCGGATTACACGCCAGATAGAAATGGCAATGGTGCCGTGGTGCTCGACCTCGTTGACGAGCGCGAGGCCGGCGGGATCTTACAATCATATTTCGTGCTGCTTGCGTTGCGCCATCGGCGGTTGCTCATGGTTGCGGCGTTATGTTCGCTGGTCGGGGCTTATTGCCTGACCGCTTTCGTAATGAATCCCAAGTATGAAGCCACCGCGATCATTCGGCCGGTGGGCCAGAACCCTAACAGCCTTGGGGGACTTCTCCAGAGTGCCGGCATAACGCAGAGCGTTAGCGGTGTCGGGATCGATAGCGATATCGGAACCAATGTGCATGACCCTGAGGAACTTGTCGCGATTTTGAACAGCTATAACTTCACGGTTTCCATGATCCAGGCCGAGAACCTGGGACCGCATCTGAGCGGTGGCCGCAGTCTCTCGTGGCTTATTCCCTCGCTGCCCTTTTCTCATCACGAAGATGCGCATGACTCGCCGCTATGGGGCTACTATCTCAGGATGAGCTCAGCCTTTACCTGCGAAAACAGCGTGCGCACCGGCAATATCACACTGAATTTCCTGCACAAGGACCCGGCTTTTGCCAGGCATGTGCTCCAGCTCTATATCGATCGGCTCCGCGACTATCTTCGATCGCACGATGTAGTTTACGACAAGGACGCCGCAAATTCTCTGGAGGAAGCGGCGGCCTCGGCCTCGGACCCGATGCTGCGCGATGATCTTTACCAGTTGGCGGCGATGCAGGTTCAGAAGACCAAGACTGCCGAGGCGAATGCGGATTTCGCCTTCAGTGTCATTGAGGAGCCTTATGTTCCTCCCGTCCCTTCCCGGCCGTGGGTAATCCTGGATACCCTTTTTGCCACAATTGCGGTTCCACTGTTTATCTTCGCGGGGCTGGTGATCCGTGACTGGATTCCCCGCCTGAAGCAGGAACTGGCGGAGGCCGCGTCGGAATCGGAACGCATACCGGAAAGTATCGCGCTGGCCCGCAAACCCCGAGCTCCGTTGCCCGAAGATGATCGTCCTTACACCTACTGACTGCGTTTGTCTGTCGGCTGGAAGTTTGGTTCCCGAAAACCGTGAAACGGCTCGGTTATGCCGAATAGAGAGAATCTCATGAAGGTGGTGATCCTGGCCGGAGGTTTGGGCACGCGGCTGCGTGAAGAAACCGAATATCGCCCCAAGCCGATGGTCGAAATCGGCGGACGTCCCATCCTCTGGCACATCATGAAATGTTATGCGCATTTCGGTCATACTCAATTCGTGATCTGCCTGGGCTACAAAGGCGATGTCATCCGCGATTACTTCCTCAATTATGAGATGCGCAACCGCGATTTCACGGTAGCCCTGGGCTCGGGCCGGCGCGAAATTCACGGCGAACATGACGAAGACGGATGGCTCGTCACGCTGGCCGAAACCGGCGAAAAAACCAATACCGGCGGCCGGCTCAGGCGTATTGCCCGCTACGTCAAAGATTCCACTTTCATGGTTACATACGGCGATGGAGTTGCAGATATCGACATCGAGCGCCTCACCCACTGCCATCGGCGTCAGGGAAAACTGGCTACCGTCACGGCGGTGAGGCCGTCTTCGCGCTACGGCGAACTGGCAATCGAGAATGACGTCGTCAAGGTCTTCCGCGAAAAGCCGCAGGTCCATGAGGGCTGGATCAACGGCGGCTTTTTTGTTTTCGAGCCCGAGGTATTGGATTGGATCGAGGGCGACGAAGAAAGTCTGGAAGCGGGCCTGCTGACCAAACTGGCCAATCATCGTCAGCTTGCCGTGTACCGGCATGATGGTTTTTGGCAATGCATGGATACCTACCGCGAGATGCAGATGCTCAATGAGGCATGGCGCGACGGCACCGCTCGCTGGAAGATCTGGTGAGCGCGTCGCGCGGGGGCAAGGAGGGGATTTTTGGCTGATTCAATAAGACGGGTGCTGGTTACCGGCCACGCCGGCTATATCGGTTCGGTGATGGTTCCGACCCTGATTGCGGCGGGCTACGAGGTCACCGGTCTGGATACATTTTACTTTGACAAATGCGATTTCGGCGGCGGATTCGTCCCCATCCACGCGCTACGCCGGGATATACGCGATGTCGTGGCCGCCGACCTGCTGGGTTTCGACGCTGTCATCCATCTGGCGGCCCTGTGCAATGACCCGCTTGGCGAACTGAATCCCCAACTCACGATGGAGATTAATCATCAGGCGTCGGTGCGGCTGGCGAGGATGGCCAAAGATGCGGGTGTGAAGCGGTTTCTGTATTCATCCTCATGCAGCATGTATGGAGCGGCGGGCGATGAAGCCGTAAACGAAGACGCGCCGCTGCGTCCGCTGACCGCGTATGCCGAATCCAAGGTGCGCGCCGAGGAGGATATCGCGAAACTGGCGGGCGACGGTTTCAGCCCGGTCTTCATGCGCAACGCCACCGCGTATGGAGCCTCCGCGCGGCTTCGGGTGGACGTGGTGCTCAACAGCCTGGTCGGATGGGGCTTCACTACCGGCTGTATACGGATCATGAGCGACGGCACGCCCTGGCGTCCACTAGTTCACGTGGAAGACATCTCCCGGGCTTTCGTGGCCGCGCTTGAGGCTCCCGTCCAACGCATCCATAACGAAGCCTTCAACGTCGGCTCCAACGGCCAAAACTACCAGGTCAAGGATCTCGCCGGTATCGCGCGCGAGGCGCTTGCGCGATGTGCCATCGAATACAGCGGCAACAACAGTCCAGACCCGCGCAGTTACCGCGTTGATTTCAGCAAATTCTCCGCTCATTTTCCGGACTTCACGCCACGCTGGAACGCGCAACTGGGAGCCGGCCAACTGGTGTCGCAATTTCATCAGACCGGAATGAGCGTGGAAGATTTCCAGGGACGCAAATTCAATCGCCTGGCACAATTCAAATATTTGCTGGATCGCGGTCGTCTGGACTCGACTTTGCGTTGGAGCCCGTGGAATTCGGAGCAGGGCCGTGCCGGACAATCATAAGACTACCGCCTGTTTGGGCTGCGGGGCGGCGCTTGCCCCGCCGTTTTTGAATCTGGGCCGAACGCCGCTGGCCAATAGTTACTTGCGGCCCGAGCACGCCGCAGCGAATGAGCCGGTTTTCGACCTGGCGGTGACATACTGCGGCCAATGCCATCTGGTACAGCTCACCAGCACGGTGCCCCCGGAAAGCCTGTTCTCGGAATACCTGTATTTCTCGTCCTATTCGGAAAGCTACCTTGCCCATGCCAGCGAGATGGCCGATTCGCTGATTTCACGCCTGAATCTTGACTCTTCATCCCGCGTGCTCGAAATCGCCAGCAACGACGGCTATCTGCTGCAATTCTTTAAAAGAAGAGGAATCCCCGTCCTTGGCATCGAGCCCGCGCACAATATCGCGGTGCAGGCTCGCGAGCGTGGGATTCCCACCATGGAATGTTTCTTCGGAACGGACAGCGCCGCGGCAATAGTCGCGCGAAATTCGCTGGCGGATTTGATCATCGGAAATAATGTAATGGCGCATGTTCCCGCCATCAACGCTTTTCTGTCCGCGGTTCGTACCTGCCTCAAACCTCAAGGTACGGCGGTGTTCGAGTTTCCCTATTTGGGAGACCTGCTGGATAATAATGAATTCGATACTATTTACCATGAACATGTTTTTTATTACTCGCTGGGTGCGGTTTGCGCTCTGGTGCGGCGCGCGCGCCTGAAACTGGTGGATGTTGAACGCCAGTCCGTGCATGGCGGTTCTTTGCGGATTTTTCTCCAGCATGAAAGCGCGGGGCCGCCGGCGCCCGCCGTGCCGGCGATGCTTGAGGAGGAGAAACGGCGCGGACTTCTCGGCCCTGAACTTTACCGCTCCTTTGGGAAGGCGGTTGAGGACCTGAAATCCGAGTTGCTGAGATTGCTGTGGGAGCTGAGGGCGTCGGGCAAGAGCGTAGCTGCTTATGGGGCCCCCGCCAAAGGCAATACGCTTTTGAATTACTGCGGTGTCGGCCGCGATCTGGTGCAATTCACGGTTGACCGCAGCCCGCATAAGCAGGGACTTCTGCTGCCGGGCTCGCGTATTCCAATCCTCGCGCCGCAGGCGCTGCTCGAGAAGCGACCGCAATACGCGGTCATCCTGCCCTGGAACATCGCCAGCGAGATAATCGAGCAGCAGCAGCAATACCTGCGCGCCGGGGGTAAATTCATTATTCCCATACCGCATCCAGTTATCGTTGACGGCTAACTTTCCGGTTCCGGAAAAGTCGGGCGGTGAGATTCGTAGAGACCGAACTCAGGGGAGCCTTCATCATCGAACTCGAACCGATCGAGGACGAGCGGGGCTTTTTTGCGCGCAGCTTCTGTCAGCGGGAATTTGCGGAGCATCGGATCAATCCCGCAATCGTGCAGTGCAACATTTCCTTCAATCGCCGCCGCGGAACGCTGCGCGGGATGCACTACCAGTCCGCTCCCCATGAGGAAACCAAAGTGGTGCGCTGCACGAGAGGGGCGGTTTACGACGTAATCGTCGATCTCCGCCGCGGCTCGCCGACCTTTAAACGGTGGATCGGGGTGGAGTTGTCGGCCGACAATCGCGCGGCGCTGTATGTTCCCGGAGGGTTTGCCCATGGCTTCCAGACCCTTGAGGACGAGACTGAAATTTTTTACCTGATGTCTGAATTCTATTTTCCTCAATGTCAGCGAGGCGTGAGATGGGACGATCCGGCATTTGCAATCCGCTGGCCGATCGCGCCGCCGATTATGTCTGAAAAAGATCGCCTTTATCCGGATTTTCAGCCATGACACGCGTATTGCTAACCGGCGCCAGCGGTTTCATCGGCCGTCATTGTATCCGCGGCCTGCTCGAAAAGGGTTACGAAATCCACGCCGTATCATCCGCCGGTCTCCCGCCGACCGATCGGCATATTCAATGGCACCGCGCAGACCTGCTCGATCGCAAACAGCTCCGCAATCTGGTCGAAATCGTGTGTCCGGACGTGCTTCTCCATCTCGCCTGGTACACCGTTCCCGGCAAATATTGGACGGCGCAGGAGAATCTTTGGTGGTTGCAATCCGGGATCGATCTGTTGGTGGCGTTCACCGATTGTGGCGGCAAGCGCGCCGTAATGGCGGGGACGTGCGCCGAATACGATTGGAATTTCGGATATTGCCGCGAGGACCTTACGCCCACTCGTCCGGTCTCATTGTACGGCACCTGCAAGAACGCCTTATACCTGGTCGTCTCTCAATTAGCGGCGCAGCGCAAGCTTAGCCTGGCGTGGGGGCGCGTGTTTCACCTTTATGGACCGCACGAACCGCCCGCCCGACTGATCCCTTCGATTATACGCGGACTGCTGCGCGGCGAGCCGGTGGCGTGCGGTGACGCCCGGCTGATCCGCGATTATTCCCATGTGCAGGACATCGCGGATGCCTTCGTTGAACTGCTGGCCAGCAACGTCGAGGGACCGGTGAACATCGCGTCCGGTCAGGCGATTAGCATGCGATCGCTGGGATGTATGCTCGAACAGCTTCTGGACAAGCGCGGCCTGGTCAGGTGGAACGCCATTCCCGCCCGTGAGCACGAACCGCCGCTGCTGGCGGCTGACACGCGCCGGCTCAACGACACAGTGGGTTGGGTTCCGAGATTTTCAATCGGAGATGGTCTTCAGCATGCGGTGGAATGGTGGCGGACGGCCGCCGCAAAGGAAAGCGGATGAAAATTGTCGTTGATACGTCCTTGTCAAACCTGGTTGTCGAAGACGATAACCGAGTCGCCGAGATACCGCTGTTCTCGACTGAAGCGTTCGATCTGATCTCCAAACTGTGGCTGAGGGTCGGCTGGAACCGGAAATACAGTTATGCGTTCTCCTGGCTCGGCCGTCCCATTATCCAATTACCCGAAGATATGATCCGGATTCAGGAGATTATCTACCGGCTCAAGCCGGACGTGATAGTCGAAACCGGTATTGCACATGGCGGTTCGCTGATCTTTTACGCCAGTTTGCTCAAGCTGATCGGGAAAGGAAAAGTTGTCGGCATCGATGTCGAGATACGTCCCCACAACCGCCGCGCAATCGAGGCTCACGAGCTCGCTCCGATGATTACCTTGATTGAGGGAAGCTCGATCGAACCGCACGTCGTGGAAAAGGTGCGTGCCCAGGTCCCGTCCGGCAGCACCGTGATGGTGGTGCTGGACAGTAATCACACGCGGGATCACGTACGCGCCGAACTCGAGGCTTATAGTCCGCTGGTCTCGGACGGTTCTTACATCGTTGTCTGTGACGGTGTGATGGCCGATATCGCCGGAGATCCCAGAACGGCGGCCGACTGGAAGTCGAATAATCCAAGAAGAGCGGCTGAAGAATTCGCCAGCGAGCATGCGGAGTTTATAATCGAGGATCCTCAAATTCCCTTCAACGAGAGCCTGGTGCAAACTCGCGTGACATACTGGCCCGGTGGTTTTTTGAAACGCATCGCAAGGGGCGGCGCGGACTGTATACAAAATGGGGAACACAGCCGCATGGGGCGGCCAAACTGATTGTGGGCGTGAAGATAGTCGGGGTCCTTTTCGGTCAGGGTATCGGCGCGTGAAGCAGGCGGTAGTCACGACGGTAATTCCAACTTTTCGGCGGCCGCATCTGTTAAAACGGGCGATCGCAAGCGCCTTGAATCAGACCTACGAGGCGGTCGCCGTTGAGGTATTTGACAACGCTTCAGGTGACGAAACCGCCGCGGTGGTGGCTGAAGCGGCCAGCAAGGATCCTCGCGTACGATACTTCTGCCACCCCTGCAATATCGGGTCGATTCGCAATTTCGAGTTCGGAATGCGCCAGGTCAGGACGCCTTATTTCTCCTTTCTCAGCGACGATGACCTGCTCTTGCCGCGCTTTTATGAAGAGGCGATCGGCGCACTCGAACGAAATCCCTCTGCGATGTTGTTTGCCGCCCCGGCAATCCACGTCAATCTTGATGGTGGCGTTATTGGCCTGGCGCTGGACAAATGGCAAGCGGGTGTGCACCGGCCTCCCGCAGCGCTCTACGCAATCTTACGTGGCGAAATGCCGTTCTGGACCAGCCTGGTTTTTCGACGAGAGATACTTTCGACGGTCGGGCTGCTCGATGTTGATGTCGGAGAGGCCGCGGATCTGGACTTTCTTATTCGTGCCGCGGCGCGACATTCCATCGTCGTGTCAAAACAGCCTGGAGCCATTTACGTTTTGCACCCGCAATCAGCGACCGAGCAGTTGAAGCTGAGCGTCCTGTGGAACGGCAGACTTAATATAATGCGCAATATGAGAAACGGCGCGCTGTTTCCCAATGAATATCAGACCGAGGCTCTCAGATTGTTTGAACGGCTTTGTCAGAAGCATGTTTTTTTTCATGCGCAGAAAAGCGCCATGAAAGGATCCCGCACCGAAGCCCTGAAAGGCGCGGACCTGCTGGAGGGCTATTTCGGATCGAAAAATCAGGCCAATAGAATAAGACTTTTGGTACAACTGGATCGTCTCGGCCTCGGCAGCCTGATGCGGTTTGGCGCAGCGGCCACCAGATCCATCAGACACCCGTACGGATTTTTCCACACCATGCGGAAAAGAGCCAAATATCAGAAACTGCTCAACAAAACATTCGAGGATTTCAGATCCGCCGTGTCCGCTGCCTGTTAGACTTGGCTTGACCACAAGCATGAAGACAAGCGCGCGACACATAATGATCTTCGACGACTCCGACCTGAATGGATATCACGGCGATCAAATTCGGCGCCTGGTCAAGTACTGGTGCGATCACGGTTATCGGGGAAGACTTGATGTCGCACTGATTCGCCGATTTCTGGATAACGAACAACCGGAATTGGCTGAAACGATCTCGGCCGGCGCTCACCGGGGCGTGGGAGTGGTGGGGATTGAAGATGGCGCCAGGGGCAATGGCGGACGGCTGCTCGGCGCTCTAAGCAGCGGACGTTTGGTGCACGAGTGCGTCCAAAGAGTCCGTCCCGACAAATGCCTGCTTATGGGTCTGGACGGATTGCGATTGCCCTTGGCGTTCGGCCTTCGTTTCAACTTTCCGGTGAAGTTCGCCGGTATCTATTTGAGCCCGATGTTCCACTATCGGCAGTGCGGGTTCTCGACCAAAAGAGGGGATCGTTTTCGGGCCCTGCACCAGAAACACATTCTTTGGCTGACCGCGCGCAATCGACATTTGGAAACAATTTTCTGCGCGGATCCCTATAGTGTTCCTCCATTGGCCGCCATGGCTCCGGGCGTCAGAGTCTTGTCCCTTCCCGACCCGGTCGACCTTCCAAGGGGAAGAACTGACATTTCCTCTTTCAAGCAATCTCTCCGAATTGAGCATGACAGGTTGGTTTTGTTGCTCTTTGGTCTGCTCTCGAGGCGCAAGGGGATCTTTCAGACCCTGGAGGCCCTCCGACTTCTTTCGGAGCAGACCATCGGCAGGATTTGTCTCGTGCTGGCGGGTAAAATTCCTGAAAGCGACCGTCCCGCCCTGCTCTTGAAAGTTAATGAAATCAGTGAATTGCGGCGAGTCCAAATCATTGTTCGGGATGAGCGCATACCGGAACACGAACTGGATAATTTCTTCGCCGCGGCCGATCTGGTGCTGCTGCCTTACCAGCACCATGTTGGTGATAGCGCGGTCTTGATGCGTGCTGCGGCCGCGGGCGTGCCGGTGCTGGCGCAGGACTACGGATTGATAGGGCAGTTGGTGCGCCGCAGGAATCTCGGTATCACGGTTGACACGTCGGACCCTGAAGAGATCGCCAAGGCGCTCGAGAGATCGGTCCAGATAGGTTGCGATGCACTACTCGACCGCAGCGAAGCTCGCAGCTTCGCTGCTGAAAACAGCACTGAAAAGTTTGCTTGTACAATTTTCCAGGGTATGGGGCTCAATTGATTGCGCACATTCCGGCGATGATTATCCGCGCTTGAGGCATGTCGCCGAGCTGCTTTTCACGAATATCTCGCAGGGACGGAGCCGAGACACTCAACCAGGAATACAGGAAAACGGGATATGACATGGTCAGTTTTGGTCAGCCCGACAAATCCGATTGGGCGTAGATGAAGAGATTCTGGCGCAATCTGCAAAGCCGCAGCGCTTTTGGCGCCAATGCCGCGCTGACGGCCGTTACGAATCTGGGAATCGGCGGACTCGGTATGGTCACCGGAATGCTGGCGGCGCGATTGCTGGGTCCGCACGGACGGGGAGAACTGGCGGCAATTCAGACCTATCCAACCATGGTTGGATACTTCACTCTTTTGGGAAGCGGAGCGGCGCTGGCTTATTATTCCGCGTGCGACCCGGAGCGCGCTGGCCGCTATCTCGGTTGTGCAGCGATAATCTCACTGGCCGGGTGCTTGCCCGTTGTTGCCGTTACATATATCGCGATGCCGGCCCTGTTATCTGCTCAATCTTTGGCGATTGTCGCGGCTGCCCGATGGTATCTTTTCATCGTTCCGGTGCTGGCGCTACACGCAACACTGCTGTTTGCACTCCGCGGCCGCAGCGAGTTCGTGCCATGGAACGCGCTACAAACTGCTCCCCCGCTGGCCTGGCTGGCCATTCTCTTCCTGGCCTGGACTCATGGAATTAACGATCCGGAGAAGCTGGCGGCAGCGCATCTCCTGGCTATGACGGGACTCTTGATTCCGACCGCATTGGTGGTCAGGAAGTACATTCCCGGCACATTCAGACCTGATTCCCGCTATTTCAGACCGATGCTTTTTTACGGACTGCCGTGTGTCGCATCCAATTTCCCGAAAATCCTCAATTTGCGGCTGGATCAGATGCTTATGGCCGGCTTGCTGTCCCCTGAGAACTTGGGTCTATACGTCGCGGCGGTGGCCTGGAGTGGCGCAATCAACCCGTTAATGAGTGCTATAGGGGCGGTGTTGTTGCCCAAAGTCGCGGCGCATGAAGCCGAGGCCGATCGTTTGCGTAGCTTCTGCCGCGGAAGCCGGCTTGCGGCTCTGTTCGCCCTTTTGCTTACTCCGCTATTACTGGTGGTCACGCCTTGGGGCGTTGTTTTGCTGTTTGGCCGGAATTTTCGCGCCGCAATTCCGGCCGCGCTTATCTTGGTGCCTGCCGGAGCTATCGCCGCCTTGAATACGGTGATTGAGGACGGCCTCCGGGGCCTTGGAATTCCGGCCGCGCCTCTGTATGCGCAGCTTGCCGGAATGCTGACAACACTCATCAGCCTATATTTGCTGTTGCGTCCCATGGGTATTGTCGGGGCGTCGATTGCTTCGTTGGCGGGGTATTCCACGATAATGCTGGCGCTGTTGCTCGAGACCCGCTGGTTGACCGGCCGGTCCCCCGCGGAATTGCTACTGCCCCGCACCGCCGAGCTGCGTGCCGGAGTCAGGGAGTTGGCTATATTGGCGCGGTGGATGGTGCCGGCGATCTCTCGGGTTTGAAACGAAAGCTCAATCAATTCCCGCCCGGAAATAATGTTCGGCTGGGGTTCAGTGCATAATTGTGACGAACACTTTAGTAAAAATCACAGGGTGGCCCGCCACTATCCTGCACGGCGATCCGTCCGTTTTTGACCGTTGGCGGTGGATTCGGCGTCAGTTGCTTCATGGGTCCGTGCGAACTCTCGATGCGGGCTGTGGTTCGGGTGCCTTCACCATGTATGCCGCCAGGTGCGGCAACGAGGCGGTCGGTATTTCGTTCGATGACAGGAATAACTTGATCGCGACTGAGAGATCTCGTCTGCTCGGTCTGACTAACATCAGGTTCATCACTGCCGACCTGCGGAAACTTGACGAAATTTCAGAAAATCTCGGGAAATTCGATCAAATCATCTGTACCGAGGTAATCGAGCATATATTGAACGATCGAAAGCTGCTCGCCGATCTTTCGAGCCTTTTGAAAAGCGGCGGTAGGCTGATCCTGACCACTCCTTTCAAGCATGGACGGCCAATTCACGGCGATAGGATTTCTGATACTGAGGATGGAGGTCACGTCCGTGCGGGCTACACGCACGAGGAGATACGCGACATGTTCGCGCAAGCTGGTCTTGAGGTCGCGGGCGAGGCCTGTATGTGTGGAGTCATAACCCAAAGTCTGATGGAGGTTATGCGGAGGCTTGAACCGATTGGACGAACATTTGCCTGGGCCGCCACTTTTCCGCTGCGAATCTTTCAAGCCGTCGACGTGCCGGTGACCCGGGCAGCCCGCTCCCCCTTCTATATCATCGGCGTGGTCGGGATAAAGCGCCATGTCTGAGTCGAAACCGACTCCGCCGGCGAAGTGCTTACGAATTGACGTGGCGATTCTTGGAGCGCGTATGCACTATGCTGTTCCAAGAATACTGGCGCAGGCCAACCTGCTCGGCAGGTTTTACACCGACAATTATATCGGCAATAAACCGCTGCTCCTTTGGATTTTAAAGGAACTTCCATCCCGATGGACACCGGCGCCGCTTCGCCGGCTGGCCGGACGGGAAGCGCCGGGGTTGGCTGCCCAGGTAGTTTCATTTGATCTGCTGGGATTGAAAACACAGTGGCGGACGCGCAGTCGCCGTTCGCAAAGCGAAATCGCCAGAGTCTTCGCCGAGACCAACCGGATGTTCTGTGAACGTGTTGCGCGCGAAATATCGTCGCAGACGGATGCCGTCTACGCGCTCAACGGCGCTGCCGCCGAGATTTTTCGTGCGGCGAAGCGGCGCGGCATATTCTGCATCCTGGAACAGACCATCGCGCCGGCGCGCGTCGAGCAGAAACTGATGGCCGAAGAAATCGACCGCTATGGGCAGGGCCGGCCCACAACCGCGGATCAGTGGGATCTGAGTCCGCTGGCTGAACGGGAAGAGGTGGAGTGGCAACTCGCGGACCGCATTATCTGCGGCTCGGAGTTCGTCGTCGACGGATTACGCCAACTTGGTGTCCGATCGGGCAAGTGTCGCCTTTTGCCATACGGAGTCGATACTTCACGCTTCTGCGCGCCGCCAGACCGACATTCGGCTGGCGGCCTGAAGGTTTTATTCGTCGGCGCAGTCGGGTTAAGAAAAGGGGTGCCGTACCTGCTCGAAGCCTTGCGCAAGCTGCGTTCGCCGCAGATTCACTGTCGGCTGATCGGCCAGGTCGAGCTTGGTCTGTCATGGCTTGCTCGCTACCGGAACCTGGTCGAAGTGCTCGGGGCGGTCCCGCGCTCCGAAATAATGCGCATGTACTGTTGGGCGGACCTGTTGGTTTTACCCTCGATATGCGAAGGCTCGGCGGTCGCAACCTACGAGGCCTTGGCCTGCGCACTCCCGGTGATAACAACGCCCAACTCAGGTTCGGTAGTGCGCGACGGAAAGGAAGGATTTGTCGTGCCGATTCGCGACCCCGACGCGATTGCCGATCGCTTGCAACAGTTCCTGGAAGATCGTGAGTTACTCCGGGCGATGTCCGCTCAGGCGCGCCGGCGCAGCCTTGAGTTCAGTCTGGATAAATACGCGCAGCGGCTCGTCGAGTTCATCAAGTCGCTGTCAGGCGCAATTGCATCGATCGACAGTCCTGCTTCTGCAGCGTTTAATGGTTAGGGATTCTCAGCATGGTAGAGCCACGGACCCGTGAATGACTAGCGAATTTATAATTTACGATCTAATTGCGTTGGCGGCGTGGGTCATTGCACTGCTGTTGATCAAGCCGCGAAACGCCATTGATTTCAGCCGTTGCGTGGGATGGTACATGCTGGTGTTCCTGACCACCTACGCCATACGGCCGAGCCTGTCTGAACTCACCGGCGACTTCTGGCTGTACGACTGGTTGCGAATTGGGACTTTTGAAGAACACTGGCAGTTGATGGCGACAGCGGTGCCGCTTGCGTTGTTTTCGTTCGCCATCGGATACGCGGCTGGCCGGCCCGGGACTCATGCGCCGTCATCCCTACGCTCGAAGTCGGAGCCGAAACCCAATCCACGGGCGGTTAAAGGGCTCGTTTTCGTCCTTCTCCTTATAGGCTATATATCGACCCTGTTCGTCATTAAACACGGCAGTGGGGTAGCCGACCTACATTATGCCGATGCCAATATGGGCGCGTACGAACACAACACTGCCTGGTTCGCTCAGGACGACCTGCTTATTTCCAGCGCCACTATCTTGTACTACATACTTACGGGCCATCTTGGAACCAGCCTCCTGCTCTCCGCTCCATGGATGGCCATTAGGATCTTGAATGGGGGAGGCAGAACGAATCTGATTGGCCATTTTTTCGGGCTGATGGCTGTCTATTTTCTAAGGCAGCGTTCGGTAACCCGCGCTGCGAAGGTGAAATCGCGTCAGGTTTTAACGATCAGCGCCGGGGTGCTGGTTGTGCTGGTGCTGTTTCCCCTGATGGGCATGCTCCGCGCGCTCAAACACGAGCTGGGAATCAACTCGTTATATTCCAAAGATGCGTTTCTGATGCTTAGATCGTCCACGGATCCCGACGATCTGGTGCAGGACTATGTTGGTACCAGCAGCCCGGTCGCCGGATTCGAACTGACGCTGGCTCACCTGATCAATGACAACCGGTCCGAGTTGGGCACCCAGTATTTGTATTATTATTTCGTGCAGCCGATCCCGCGAGTCCTGTGGCCGGGAAAGGGCACTCCGTACGCGTGGCCGGAGAAGCTGCGCGGTATCGAGGTGGATCCGCGTATTGGACTTATAGGCGGCGCACCCGGCTCGATCGGCATGGCATACGAGCAGTGGGGCTGGCTGGGGATACCGTTTGAGTTCATACTTACGGGACTGATCATTCGGAAGTGGGAAGAAGCCGCGCGCCGAAGGCCGGGAGCGCTGCACATACAACTCGGTTATGCGGGCCTTTATAGTATGTTGCCCCAACTTGGCCGAGACAGCCTATTTTTAATGTTCGCGAATTTCTGGCTGTTCAAATTCGGAATACCGGTTTTGGTTCTCTGGATGATGTACAAAGCGGCGAGAGAGCGCGCTCGTATGCCTCGGGCCATTGGCGCGTTCTCGGGTGCCGCGATCGTAAGTGGCACTATGCGATGAAAGGGATGCGTGCTCAAATGTCGAAGGCGAAAATTATCCGATTTGCGATTATGGCCGTTTTGTTGACGCCTTTCCTCGCGCGTGCCCAAACATCCGTGTCGGCCGGACCCAAAGGGCTGGCTTCATTCAGCTACAACGGTGTCTCGTACCTGGGAGGAGGGCAGAGTTGCTCGGCGCTCAGTGTGCTCTTGCGCCAGGGGGGTCAGAACAGGTCGGGACAGGTACAATTGGTCAACTCTCAAGTCAATTATGGTCCCGGGGTAGTCTCTATATTACGAATGTACAGGTGGGGCACCCTGAAATGCGTGTACTCGGCGGCCGCTGACTACGTACGTGCGAACGTGACCATTAAGAACGCAACGTCGGCCGCTTTGGCGTCTGTGCGCGTCATCGTGGTTTCGCTAAAGACGCCCGATGGTCAGACCAGTCGCATGCCCGGATCGGACGATAATCTGGGTGGCCCTGACGTCTTGATGGTCTCGTATAAAGGATCCAAATTGTTCATCGGCAACCAGCAGGTCGGGCGGCCGCTGGGACTGAATGCGCCGATTATGGGGGGAAGCCTTGATATCCTGATCAACTCCGAGGTTGCGCCTCCGCAGGCCCATGCCCCTGTCACGCGTCCAATCCAGCCCGGTGGCTCCGAGAACTATTGGCTGACTTTCCGCTTCGCCAATCCTGCGGACCAGCCTTACGTGGTGATGAAAGACCTTTTCGAGCGCTGGCGGGCCCGTTTTCCGGGGACTTTGAACTGGACCGACCGGCGCCCGATTGGAATGCTGGTCCTGGGCAGAAGGGGACCCAATGTTCCGTTTAATCCGCTCAATCCAAGATACTGGGGCATTGCCGACCCCAAACTTGATATCAACTCCGCACAGGGGCGTCAGGTGTTTAGAACTCGCCTTCTTTCTTTGGCCGCCAGAAGCGTGGCCAATCTGAAGCGGATGAACGCTCAGGGTGTAATCGTGTGGGACATCGAGGGGCAACAGTATCCGCAACCCCAGGTAACGTATGTCGGTGATCCTCGCTATCTTCCGCCCGAAATGCAGAACGGCGTGGCTCAGGAATTCATGAAACAGTTCACCGGAAACGGCATCCGCTGCGGAGTCACCCTTAGAGCACAGAAAATTTCCACACCACTGGGCCAGCAGCTCAATTCCAACTCACGCCAGATATACAGTGACGATCCCGACACGGTCTTCCAGTGGCTTAGCGCAAAGGCACAGTATGTTCAGCAGCAGTTGGGCTGCACCCTGTTCTATGTGGATTCCAACGGGACGACCGGCTGGCCGTTGGATTGGCGGATCTTTGCCCGACTTCAGCAAAAATTTCCAAACGTTCTGTTTATCCCGGAGCAGAAGAATATTCTTTACTATGGCTTCACCGCGCCATATTGCGACGAGCGAAACAATAAAGATGATTGCCCATCGGCGCAGGCGCGATGGATTTTTCCCAATGCCTTCAGCGTAATCAATCTGAGCGCGGCCGATCTGGCAGCAGGGCGGAATCCGGCAAAAATGGATCCGTCTGAGAGGGCCATCGGCGGTGACGTGTTGATGACGCAGGTATGGTTCAACGATCCGCATATTCCATTCATCATCGATACCGAACAAAGGGTTTCGGTCGTGCGGAGGCGCCACCGATTTTAGTGTATGGACGCCTGGAGTGGTCGCAGACTGCGGCTCGCGATAGTTTTTGTGAATTATGGTCCGTACCATCTAGCCCGGGCGCGCGCGGTTTTACGGCTTCCAGAGCTGGATCCGTACTTCGTCGAACTGGCGTCGGTTGAAGCGAAATATCCATGGCGTGCCGAGAAGGGCTGCCTCGGGGAACGCCTGCTCACTTTGCGCGATGGAACGTATGAAGACTCAGCGCCTCGGGCGTTGGGCAAAGACCTGATCGGCGTGCTATCAGGATTACGGCCGCACGTTGTCGCTCTCGCCGGGTATAGCGAAGCGCCGATGAGGTCTGCGGCGAAATGGGCGCGATGCTTCGCCGCTGCCGTGGTAATGATGGGCGACTCGACCGAGGCTGATCACCACAGATTACCATGGCGGGAGCTGGCCAAGCGGATGTGGCTCAGGCGGTACGCCGATGCCGCTTTTGTGGCCGGGCAGGCCAGCCGCGATTATTTCGCCAAACTCGGCATTCACCCGGAGCGGATCAGCGTCGGTTACGATGTTGTGGATAACGACTTTTTCGTCCGCCGCTGCGGTGAGCTGCGCACCGTCGGTCACAACGCCCAGCTAAAAGCCGGACTTCCCGAACGCTACTTCTTATACGTCGGACGTTTTGCGTCGGAAAAGAACCTGCCATTTTTACTGCGTGCCTATCGGCGTTACCGCGAGCTGCGAAAGGATCCCTGGGATCTGGTGATGGTGGGTGACGGGCCACAAAAATCGGAGCTCCTGCAACTCGCGCGAACTGAAGGGCTGGAGGGCGTCCGCTGGGCCGGCTTCAAGCAATTTGACGAACTTCCCGCCTATTATGCTTTTGCTGATTGCTTTATCCTGCCCAGCGTTCTGGAGCCGTGGGGCCTCGTTGTAAACGAGGCCATGGCAGCCGGATTGCCGGTCCTCGTTTCGCGTCGATGTGGCTGCGTTGGAGACTTGGTAAGAACGGGAGAAAATGGTTACAGTTTCAATCCTGACAACGCCGGCGAGTTGACTACCCTGATGGTGCATATGTCCGAGCAATCACGCGCGCAGCGGCAAGCCATGGGCGACTCTTCGCGCAAACTGATTGCGCGATGGAGCCCTGAATTCTGGGCGGACAGCATGGCGGTGGCGGCCAGGACCGCACTCGACGCAAGCCGCACCAAGCGGACCGCGCGGCCTCAGTGATTTTCTCTTAAGCCAAGAAAATAGCTGATGAGGCTGCTCTTTTTAGTAGATGCGCGGAGCCCGATAGCGGCGAGCTGGATCCGCTACTTCGTCGCCCATGGATACGACGTGCATGTGGCTTCCTCTCATCTATGTCCGCCACAAGCCATTGAAGGTGCCAAGCTTTACCAGTTGCCGATTGCCTTCGGCGGCGTCAGTCGCTCCCATAAGGGCAGCAACGCTGCGGGTTCCGGCGGCGGATTTGTCGGGGCTTTGCGCCGGCTCGACCGCGTGACCAAGGGCAGACTGCGAAGCTGGGCAGCTCCAATCGATCTGCTCCCGCACGTTCCAAGATTGCGCAGGTTGTGCAACGCGGTTGCGCCCGACCTGGTGCACGCCATGCGGATCCCGTACGAAGGAATCATGGCAAGCCTGGCCGTACGCCACCGGCCGCTGCTGATCTCCTGCTGGGGCAATGACTTCACGCTCTTCACCGCCACTGCCCCGGACCGACTCTTGGTCAGGCATGCCATGTTACGCGCGGATGCGCTGCACTGCGACTGCATCAAGGATGTCCGCCTGGCTCGCCGCTGGGGCTTCGATTCACGCAAGCCATCCGTGGTCCTGCCGGGGGCGGGCGGAGTGGACCAGTCGCTTTTTCATCCCGGCAAACCGCACCTCAATGGATACGGCCTGGACCTTCCGGCGGATGCTCGAGTGATTATCAACCCTCGCGGGATGCGGCTTTATGTCCGCAACGATTCGTTCTTCCGTTCCATTCCCATGGTGATTCGGGAAGAACCGGCGGCTTTTTTCATCTGTCCCGGGATGCAGGGCGAGCCGTACGCGGAAAAAACGGTGCGGGAGCTCGGGATCCATTCTCGCGTAAAGCTGCTGCCCCAAATGAGCCGTGAAAATCTGGCCGAGCTATTCCGCCTTGCTCAAATATCAATTTCACCCAGCACCCATGATGGCACTCCCAATACGCTTCTGGAGGCCATGGCCAGCGGATGTCTGCCGGTCGCCGGCGATGTGGAGTCAGTGCGTGAATGGATCGAGCCTGGTTCAAACGGGCTCCTCTGCGATCCGAATTCGGCCGAATCCATTGCCTCGGCGTTGATCAAGGCACTGCATGATGCCAATTTACGCAGGTATGCCACTGACTGTAATGTTAAGATGATTTCGGAGCGGGCTGGCTACGACAAGGTAATGCGGCATGCAGCGACCTTCTATCGCAACCTGATTGAGCAAAATCGTGTGCATTCGGAAAGACAGTGATCCAATCAGCCCCCCGGTTCGTGGGCGATTCATCGATCTGAAAGCCTGAACCAGGCGGCTATAATGTATGCGTAAGCCAAATTTTTTCATTATTGGGTCTCCTAAATGCGGCACTACCTCCCTGGCTCGTTATCTTATTGAACATCCGAAAATATTCTTCCCCGCGCGCAAGGAGCTGCATTTTTTCAACACCGATATGCGTTCTCGCATGCTGCACTCTGAAGGCGAATACTATGCCTACTTCAGCGGTGCCGGCCCGGAACACGCCGCGGTGGGCGAAGGTTCCGTTTCCTACTTGTACTCAGATGCGGCGGTGCCCAATATTCTCAAGGCAATCCCGGATGCCAGATTCATTGTCATGCTCCGAAACCCAATAGAGATGATGGCATCCTGGCATGCGCACCTGCGTCACTATGGACTTGAAGACACTCGAGACATCGAACGTGCGTGGCATAAGCAGGAAGCCAGACGCAACGGCCGAGGAATACCCTCTTTTTGCGCCGACCCCAGCCTTTTGCTTTATGGCCAGGTCTGCAGCGCGGGATGGCAACTGAAACGGCTATATGGAAGAGTGCCGAGAGACCGCGTGCTGGTTTTGTTCCAGGACGATCTGCGCGCTGATGCGAGGTCTGTATATCAGATGACCCTGGACTTCCTCGGTGTCCAGGACGATGGGAGAGTCGAATTCGGGGTTCACAACCAGCGCTTCAAACCAATCCGCTCGCAATTGGTTCAGGTTGTTATCCATTTCGTTTCCCAATTCAAGCTCAGATTCGGAATCAACAGGTCATTCGGCGTTCTTCCGCTTTTATATAAGTTCAACACGCAGGGCGTCAAGAATGAAGTCATTAATGCACGGTTCAGATCCGAGCTGGCAGAGTACTTCCGCCCGGATTTGGAACAGCTCTCCGAGCTGGTAGGCCGGGATTTGTCTCTATGGCTGCGCGTGTAGATACCCATGTACTGTAGTGGACATGACCGGCCGGCGCGGACATGACCGGCACGACTTTTCAAGCTGCTGAATGATGTGTGGCATCACCGGTGTATACGCGTACGCGCGGCTTGAGCCTGCTTTGGATGACGCGGTGCTGGCCCGGATGGCTGGTTCGATGGCGCATCGCGGACCCGACGATGAAGGCGTGTACATAAGCCGTGACCGGCGGCTGGGACTGGGTTTTCGCCGGCTGGCGATCATCGATTTGTCCCCCGGTGGCCATCAGCCGATGAGCAACGAAGACGGCAGTATATGGATTGTCTTCAATGGCGAAATATACAATCACGCCGAGCATCGCCCGGCGCTGGAAGCGCGGGGCCATGTTTACAGAGGCCGCAGTGATACCGAAACCATACTTCATCTATACGAGGAGTACGGTGAAGACTGTGTCGATCATCTGCGGGGGATGTTCGCCTTCGCGATATGGGACGAGAACCGACAGGAACTCTTTCTGGCCCGCGATCGGTTGGGGATCAAGCCTCTGTATTATGGTTTGTTCAACGGGGCCTTCGTTTTTGGTTCGGAAATCAAGGCAGTTGCCGCTTTTCCCGGGGTTAAGCGCGAAATCGATAACGAGGCGCTGTATCATTACCTGACCTTCATGATCCCACCCGCGCCGCTGACCCTGTTCAGAGGCATCAGAAAGCTTCCCGCCGGGTTCCGAATGAGCGTCGACCGCCGCGGAAACGTCCGTTCCGATGCCTATTGGGACGCGGTTGTACCCGCGCCGCCAGGCGATCAGTCCGACGAAGCTTACGCGCAAAGAACACTCGAACTGCTGCGCGAAACGACGCGGATACACATGATGAGCGATGTCCCGGTCGGAGTGTTTCTCAGCGGCGGTTTGGATTCCAGCGCCCTGGTCGCGTTGATCGCCGCTCAGAGCGCGCGGCCGGTCAACACTTTTTCAGTCGGCTTCAAGGATCACGACGCCTACAACGAACTTTCCTATGCCCGACAGGTTGCCCGGCGCTTCGGCGCCAACCATCACGAAGTAATCATCGACCACCGCCAGGCATTGGAGTACCTGCCGGAGCTGGTCCATTCGCAGGACGAACCAATTGCCGACTGGGTATGTGTACCGCTTTACTTTGTCTCCAAACTGGCGCGCGACAACGGGGTGATAGTGGTGCAGGTCGGCGAGGGCGCGGACGAGTTGTTTTGCGGCTATCCGCTGTATCTGGCCAGTCTGGCCATACAACGGATGTGGCCGTGGCTGGCGAAAGTTCCGCCTGCGCTGTGGCAGGCTGGCGGTGCGCTCGCCGCGCGGCTGCGCAACGCCGGATTGCGGCGAGCCCACAAAGCCGAACGCCTGATGCAGATACTGGAGGAGGAGCAGGGCAGGTTCTGGGGCGGCGCGATCGTGTTTCGCAACGGACCAAAGAGTCTGCTGCTGGATACCGCGATGTGGCGCGACAACGGACATTTGGAGTCCACTGCAGTGATCGACGGGATCGCGGATCAATTCGCGCGTGACAAGCCCGACGCAGACCTGCTTGAGCGGATGACCTATTTTGAACTCAAGCAGCGCCTGGCGGAATTGCTGCTGATGCGAGTCGACAAGGTAACGATGTCAACTTCGATAGAGTCGCGCGTTCCCTATCTGGATCATCGGCTGGTCGAATTCGCTATGGGCATACCCGAGCGGGTCAAGATACGTAATCATCAGACCAAAGCCGTACTCAAGCGGGCGGTTCGCGGTCTTATACCTGACGAGATAATCGATCGGTCGAAACAGGGCTTTTCAGCACCGGCTTCCGAATGGCTGCGCAATGAATTGGCTCCCGAGATACGCTCCTGTTTACTGGACGGCCAGATGATCAAGCGCGGCTATCTCAACCGGAACTTTGTGAAAACGCTTCTCGACCAGCATCAGTCGGGCCCGGCCGATCACGGGGTGGAGCTGTGGAATCTATACAATCTGGAAATGTGGCATCGCCATTGGATTAATTGACTATACAGCCATTATGACAGGCCGACTGGGTTAGTGGTTTCGCGCCGGACTTACACGGGTCGGGCGATTGGTTTTGCGCGCAGGCAGGCCACCGGAATTGGCCGGCGGCTGCTGGATTTGATCCATCCCACTTATGTCGCAGGTCCAGCATTCGAGCCGGGCTTGGGATTGTATTTCCGGCCGGTTTCTGCGCGATTGCTCAATGCTTATCGGACACGGTTTGCGGGACTTGCCGCTAACTACCTGGAGCATCGGTTTGACCTGCTCGGATCGGGATGGACTGTGGTGCGGCACGGCATGAGCTGCCGCGGAGTGGAAGGTTTCGGGTACGACGGCGGCAAGGAGGTCCGCGTGGACCCCGATGGCCGCTGGCTGGCCGGCAGGATCAATGGTCCAAACCTGGAAGAATCGCAGCGCATCTGGCGGCTGGTCGATGGCGACTATATTCCGATCGACTGGCAGCGCGACTTCAAGTCCGGCTACCGCTGGTCCGAAAGCGTCTGGTATCTCGATATCCGTTACGGGCATAAGCCGGGTGTGGACATAAAGGTGCCCTGGGAACTGGCGCGGATGCAGCATTTGGCGCAACTCGCATGGGCGTATGTGCTGGCCAGAATGGACTCGCGGGGTTTTGCTTCTCCGCAACGATACTGGCGCGAATTTCGAAGTCAGGTGCTGGATTTTATCGCAACCAACCCGCCGCGTTTCGGCGTTAACTGGCGCTCGGCGATGGAAGTGGCTATTCGCGCCGCCAACTGGGCGGTCGCGGCCGATCTGTTCCGCGCGGCCGGCGCCGATTTCGATGACCCGTTTCAAATGGTGTTGGCGCGCAGCCTGTTTGAACACGGACTTCATATCGAAGCGAATCTGGAATGGGATCCGCAGGTGCGCGGCAATCACTATCTGGCCAACATCGCCGGTCTGCTCTTCATCGCGGCTTATCTTCCGCGCACGCCCAAAACCGACGCGTGGCTGGCGTTTGCGATACAGGAGCTGGTGCGCGAATGCGACTTTCAGTTTGCCGCCGACGGCACCCATCGCGAGGCTTCGACCAGTTATCATTGCCTGGCGGCGGAGATGATCGCGTACGCGACCGCGTTGGTGCTCGCTCTGCCGCCGCACAGACTCGAAGCCCTCAAACGCTATGACCATCGTCTGATGACCTGCCGGCCCGCGCTTGCCGCGGCGCCAATCCCTCTGTATCGGAGTGCATGCGGTGAGGCGTTGACGCCGTTTCCGCAATGGTACATCGAGCGGCTGCAGCGGATGGGCGAATTCGCGGCGCATTTGACGAAACCCGACGGCCGCCTGGCGCAGATCGGCGATAATGACAGCGGCCGGTTTTTCCGTTTTGACGCCGCCTACGAGCGGATGACCGTCGCGCAGGCGCGAGATCACTACGACAATCTGCAGCAGTACGCCGACCTGCCCGATGATGCGCCCTATTGGGACGAAAGCCATCTCGACCATCGCGGATTGATTGGGGCGATCGGCGTCCTGACCGGGCGCGACGATCTAATCATGGCCGCCGGGGAAGGTTCGCTGGAGGCCGAAGTAATACGAGGTCTTGGCACTGCGTTCGTCTCCGACTCCGGCTCCCCGCGCCCGTCAATTCCCCAGGCGCAGACTATCGAGCCGGATGGCGCAGATAGAATTGCATCGCTGCACCAGGAACTTTGCGCTCAAGGCGCAACCCTGTCCTACGAATTTCCGGCTCATGCTGGCAGCGATTTGCGCGACGGGATGGCCTGTTGCGGATATCCGCAGTTTGGAATCTACGTGTTTCGCTCGCCGCGTCTTTACCTCGCGGTGCGCTGCGGCAGCTTCGGTCTGGTTGGAAACGGCGGCCACGCCCATCATGATCAGCTATCAATAGAACTTTGGCTGGACGGACGTGATTTAATTCTCGATCCCGGCACCTGCCTGTACACCGCGCTCAAGTATCGCCGCGACGAGTACCGTGGCGCCTCGGCTCATTTCGCCCCGCAAGTCGAAGGGCACGAGGCGCAAGGCACGGGTCCGGGGTTGTTTGAAATGCGCGACCGCGCGCATGCCGAGTGCCTGTATTTCGGTCCGCGGGGTTTTGCCGGATGCCATCGCGCGTTCGGGCCAACGGTCTATCGGATCATAGAAATCGGCGCGCACGCCGTTTCAGTCACCGACGGGATAAAGGGCGAAGGCCGGCTGCGGCAATTGACGCTGGATTGCGGATGGCGTTGCGGATGGCGCGAAAGCCCGCGCTACTCCCCCGGATACGGCATCGTGGTCAAGGATCGAGCAGCCTGATTCGATGAAACAACTGCTGCAGGATCTTTCCAACGGGGATATCAGAATCCTGGAGGTGCCCTGTCCGCAGGCGGCCCCCGGCCATCTGCTGGTGCGCACCGCTGTCAGCCTGGTTTCGGCCGGCACGGAGCGGATGCTGCTGGAGTTCGGCAAGGCCGGGCTGCTCGGCAAAGCGCGCCAGCATCCCGACCGCGTCCGGGAGGCGTGGAACAAGGTCAAAACCGACGGCCTGCTTCCGACCATCGAGGCCGTGCGCGCCAAACTCGATCAGCCAATCAGCCTTGGCTATTGCAACGCGGGCGAGGTGCTGGAAGTCGGAGCGGGAGTGGAGGGCTTCGCCCCCGGAGATCGGGTTGTATCCAACGGCGCACATGCGGAAGCAGTGATGGTTTCGGCGAATCTGTGCGCGAAAATTCCGCCCGCGGTCAGCGATCAGGATGCCGTCTTCACGGTTCTGGGCGCGATTGCCTTGCAGGGTATCCGGTTGGCTGCGCCGACTTTGGGTGAGAGCTTCGTCGTGATCGGCCTGGGTCTGGTCGGGCAACTGGCCTGTCAGTTGTTGCGGGCGCAGGGATGCCGCGTGTTGGGCATTGAGCCCGACGCGGCGAGGGCGCAACTGGCGCGCAAATCCGGAGTCGAGACTTTGGTGCTGACCGATGGCGCCGACCCGGTTGCCGCCGCCGGTTCATTCAGCGCCGGACGCGGCGTGGACGGCGTGATCATCGCCGCGTCCACCCCGAGCGACGAACCGGTGCATCAGGCCGCGCTGATGTGCCGCAAGCGTGGACGTATCGTGCTGGTCGGAGTGACCGGGCTGAAACTGGCGCGCGCTGATTTCTATGAAAAGGAACTGAGTTTCCAGGTTTCATGTTCTTACGGCCCCGGACGCTACGACCCTCAGTATGAGTCCGGATCCTGCGATTATCCGCTTGGCTTCGTGCGCTGGACCGCGCGGCGCAATTTCGAAGCCGTGCTCGAAATGATGGCGTCGGGCCGCCTCGAAGTTGCGCCGCTGATCAGCAACCGTTTCACGCTTGAGCAGGCAAGCCAGGCCTACGGCGCTCTGGCTTCGGGAGCGTCGCTGGGCATCCTGATCGAATATCCTCGGGCGGATGCCGACGGGGAGTCACTGCGCCGCCATACCATCCCGACCGGCGTCACGCCCCGTCTCGCGCCGCATCCCGCGCAGCCGGTGGCCGCCGTCATCGGGGCCGGTAACTTTGCCGCACGAGCGCTGCTGCCCGCGTTGCGCGAGGCCAACGTACGTCTGCGGACCGTGGTTTCGGCTAACGGTGTGAGCGCGGCGCGGATGGCGCAAAAGTTCGCTTGCGAACAGAGCTCCACCGACGCGCATGGCGCGATCGCCGACCGCCAGGTCAACACCGTGATCGTGGTCACGCGCCATGACAGTCACGCGGCATTTACCTGTGAGGCGCTTAAGGCTGGTAAGCACGTATTCGTCGAAAAGCCGCTGGCGTTGAGTCAAAGCGAGCTGGAGCAGATTGAAAAGGCGCACCAGGCCGCGGTGCGCGATTTCGGGGTTCGGCTGATGGTTGGTTTCAATCGGCGTTTCTCGCCGCTGACGCAGAAGATGAAATCTCTGCTTGAGACCGTCAACGAGCCCAAATGCTTCATTGTTACGGTCAACGCCGGAGCGGTGGCGGCGGACCATTGGACGCGCGATCCCCGGGTCGGCGGGGGACGGATCATCGGCGAGGCGTGTCATTTCGTGGACCTGGCGAGATTTCTGGCCGGACATCCCATCAGCTCGGTGCAGACGGTTCGGCTCGGCGCAAGTGGCGAGTCCGTCTGCTTTACGCTGCGGTTCGCGGACGGATCGGTGGCCACGATCAATTACCTGGACAATGGCGCCAATTCCTTTGCCAAGGAACGCATCGAGGTATTCACTGCGCACCGGGTTTTGGCCCTGGAGAATTTTCGCCGCCTGGTCGGCTACAACTGGCCGGGCTTCAGACGGATGGCCTTGTGGCGGCAGGACAAGGGGCACAAGGCGGCGATCGCGGCCTTCGCCGAATCGATCAGACAAGGACTTCCGGCGCCGATTGCTTTCAATGAACTGATAGAGGTGACGCGTGTGAGTTTGGAAATTTCCAGCCACGCGGCTTTTTGAGCTTGCGGCTTATCGATGTTTTTGGATGCGAGGCGCGGTTGGCTGCCAACCGGCGCCATCATGGCCGCCAATTACGCGAGGCTGGAATCAGATGAAGATAGTGGTAGTGGCCGGCGCGAGGCCAAACTTCATGAAAGTGGCGCCGATAATCGAGGCGCTGAAAAAACAGCAGGCCATCGACCCCGCTTTGGAATTGCTGCTGGTGCATACCGGGCAGCATTACGACGAGCAGATGTCGCGCGCTTTTTTCAACGACCTGGGGCTGCCGCGGCCCGATGTCGATCTCGAAGTCGGTTCGGGCACCCACGCCGAACAGACCGGCCGCGTGATGATCGCGTTCGAGGCGCTGCTGCTGGAACGCAAACCTGACTGGGTAGTAGTGGTGGGCGATGTCAACTCGACCGTCGCCTGCGCGCTGGCGGCCAAAAAGCTCTGCATCAAGGTCGCGCATGTCGAGGCGGGTCTGCGAAGCCGCGATTGGACGATGCCCGAGGAAGTGAACCGGGTGGTAACCGACGTCCTGTGCGACGCGTTGTTTACCACCGATACGCTGGCCTCTGACAATCTCAGGCGCGAGGGCGTCGAGCCGGCGAAAATTCATTTCGTCGGCAACGTGATGATAGACACCTTGCTCAAGCACCACGTGCGCGCGCAGGCGCTCAGGCAATGGGAGGATCTCGGACTGGCGCGCCGCGGCTATGGCGTGGTGACGCTGCATCGTCCCAGCAACGTCGATGCGCCTGAGGAGTTCAAAAAAATCGTCGATGCGCTGGACGTAGTGCAGGACGAGCTGGCGCTGGTCTTTCCGGTCCATCCGCGAACGCGGCGGATGGCTGAAAATTTCGGACTGTGGAACCGCCTGCAGGGGATGAAGAATCTGCGCCTGCTCGCGCCCCTCGGATATCTGCAGATGCTCTCGCTGACCGGCAGTGCAGCGCTGATTCTGACCGATAGTGGAGGTTTGCAGGAAGAGGCGGTGGTGCTGGGCGTTCCCTGCATCACGCTGCGGCCCAACACCGAGCGGCCGATTACGATCGCGGTAGGTGCAAATCAGTTGGTGGACAACGACACGGACGCGATCGTCGCCGCGGTGCGATGCAAACTGGCCGCAGCCGGCGGCACCTTCCGCCGCCCGGAAAAATGGGATGGACAGGCTGCGCATCGAATTGTGCAAATCCTGCTGAATAGCTGATGCGTATACTTTTTCTTAGCGAGAATTTTCCGCCCGAACGCAACGCTGCCGCCAGCCGCGTTTACGAGCGGGCCTGTTACTGGGTTAAATGGGGACATCAGGTGACCGTCGTCACCACGGTGCCGAATTTTCCCGAAGGCAGGATTCACAATGGTTATCGCAACCGCTGGTACCAGCTTGAGGAGCGCGACGGCATCCGTGTCGTCAGGGTCAAGAGCCTGATCGCCGCCAACGAGGGCGTGTTGTTGCGCACCCTCGATTTTCTGTCCTTCATGTTCACCGGATTTTGCGGCGGCCTGGTGCAGCCGCGGCCCGATGTCGTCATCGCAACCTCGCCGCAATTCTTTACCGCGGTTGCCGGCTGCGCCCTGGCGGCGGCGCGCCGGCGCCCTTTTATTTTCGAACTGTCCGACCTGTGGCCGGCTTCGATAACCGCGGTCGGCGCGATGCGCGATAATCTGGCCCTGAGGATGATGGAGCGCCTGGAGCTTTTCCTCTACCGCCGGTCGGCTAAAATCATAGCCTTGACCAACGCCTTCAAAGCCGATTTGGTCAATCGGGGAGTCCCGCCACAGAAAATAGCGGTGGTGATCAACGGGGCGGACATGACGCGCTATGCGCCGCGTCCACGTGATTGCGGCCTGGCCGCGGAACTGGGTCTGCAGGGGCGCTTCGTGGTCGGGTATATCGGCACTCACGGTATGGCGCATGCGCTGGAACGAGTGCTGGATGCCGCCGAGCTGCTGGCCGATACCCCCGCGGTACGCCTGTTGTTCGTCGGCCCCGGGGCGGCGCGTGAAGCGCTGGTCGCGCAAGCGGCGCGGCGCGCGCTTTCCAACGTGATCTTCGTGCCGGCGCAGCCCAAGGAGAAAATGCCCGCATACTGGAGTCTGTGCGATGTGGCGCTGGTCCATTTGAAAGATACGCCGTTGTTCAAGACGGTAATTCCTTCCAAGATCTTTGAGGCGATGGCTATGGGACATCCCATCCTGCTGGCTGCGCCCGACGGCGAGGCGGCCAGTATTATTCGCGAGACCGGCGCCGGAGTTGTGCTCCCGGCGGAACAGCCGCGAGTTCTGGCGGAGGAGATCAAAAAGATGGCGGCTTCGCCCCAGTTCGTGCAGGCCCTGTCCCGAAACGCGCTGGCGGCGGCCCCGTTGTTCACCCGCGAAAAACAGGCCCGGGACATGCTGGCCGCCTTCGAAAAGACCGTACCATCCGTCCATCAATCGCTGAGCCACATTCACTCGGCTCCGGTCGGCAAGTGAAACCCGGCGTACTGCCTTATCCATCCCGCGGCGTACTGCTGCCCTTTGAACCAACTCTCAATGAGTCTGGAAACGGAGCTTGACGCGCTGGATGGAAGTCTGACGCCGGTTTGAGAACCCTGCTATTGTGGTCCACTGAATGAGAATTGCGATCAACGCTCTCACGATCCGGGAGGGAGGCGGCCTCGTTGCGCTGGAGAAGTTGCTTTCCGAGTTTATCCGCCTCAAGCCCGAATACGAATATTACCTGATCGCAAGCAAGGCGCTGCCGCGCCTGCACTGCCTGGAACATAAAACGGTACACCGCTGCCATTTCGTATGGGCTGAGCGCAATTTTCCGATGATCACCCTGTGGTACCTGGCGGTGCTTCCGGCCTGGCTGCAAAGAAAGCGCATCGACGTCCTGTTTTCACAAACCAGTTACCTGCCGCCGCTGATTGGCTTGAAGCGCGCGGCGTTGCTGGTTCAGGATGCCACCTATTTCTGCCGCAATCCGGCGTGGTACCCACGGCTGTCAACTCTGGACCGCGTGAAATTCGGCCTGCGCCGCCTGTGGGTCCATCGTTCGGTGGCGATAGCCGATGAGGTGACGGTGCAAACCCAGGCGTTGGCGAATCTGATCAGCGGCTGTATCCCGTCGGCCACCGATCGGATCAAAGTGATACCGCATGGACCCGGTTATTTGGACAAGCCCTGTCCGCGCCAAATCGGTCGCCTCCAGCCGTCGGACATTTTCGAAATCGTCTACGTCGCCTTCTATCGCGACCACAAGAACTTCGCGACGCTCATCGAGGCGGTAAAACTGCTCAGGAGCAGAGGAATCCCCGTCCGGTTGCATTTGACGCTGGATCGCAGCAAGCCGGAGGTGATTAACCTGGAGCGGCAAATCGACCAGCTTGGCGTCTCCGATTGGATCATCAATCACGGCCAGCTCAGCCGCTCCGCCGTATCCGAGCTCTACGAGAACTCCCATGTATTCGTCTTTCCCTCGATTTGTGAATCCTTTGGCTTTCCGCAGGTGGAAGCGATGGCCTTTGGCTTGCCAATCATCGCGGCGGACACGCCCGTCAATCGTGAGGTATGCGGTTCGGCGGCGGCGTTCTTCGCGCCCGACAATGCCGAATTGCTGGCGCTCCTGATTCAGCGCTACTACAACCATCCGGAAGAGCTGTCCATGGCCTCCCGGCGCAGCGCCCAAAGAGCCGCCCATTTTGACTGGACCAAAGCCGGCGGTGAGACGCTGGGCTGGATGACCAACGGACGCGCCGCTCACTGAGGCGACTTACACCGCAATGTCCCGCGATTGTTCTGAGCGATCATCGAGCTGCTCGGTGGTGATCTGCACGCGCGATCGGCCGGCGGAGCTTGGCCGTTGTCTGGAATCTCTGGCGCATCAGGACTATGGCCGCTTCGACGTGCTGGTGGTGGATAACGCTTCCAGCGACCAACGCACGCGGGAGCAGGCGCGGCATTGGGGCTGCCATTACACAATCGAGCCAGTCCCGGGGCTCAGCCGTGCGCGCAATCGCGGGCTGGCGCAATGCGGCAGCGAAATCGTCGCCTTCATCGATGATGACGCTATCGCGCAGCCGGGATGGCTGGCAGCGCTGGTACGGGAGTTCGAGGATCCGCAGGTTATGGCGGTGGCGGGGCGAATCGTGCCGCTGGAGGGTTTCGGCGATCCGCCAAATCCATGGGCGGCGATGCTGGATCGCGGTCCGGTGCGGCGCGCTTTCGATAATCGGACCGCGCGATGGTTTGAGCTGGCTAATCTCGGGGCCATCGGGATCGGCGCCAACATGGCTTTGCGCCGCCGCATCATCGAGGTCTGGTCTGGATTCGATCCGCGTCTGGGACGCGGAAGCCTGGTGCCTGGCGGGGAGGAAAATTACGCCTTCTACCAGATTCTCAGTCTCGGTTACCGGGCGGTTTATACTCCCGCTGCGGTCGTGCGCCATCATATGCCGCTCAATTACGAGGAAGCCCGCGCGTGGCGCCTGGAAGTGGCGGGCAGCGCCGGTGCATATCTGGCGTTTCTGATGGCTGAACAGCGGCAATACCGGCTCTGGATTGCGCATTTGCTGCTGGATGCTCTGCGGCGCCGGCGGCGAACCACCGAAGAACAAACCTGCGCGCACGCCATCCGCCTGGCGCCGCGATGGCGTGAATTGCTGGCCGCTTTGTCGGGAGCCGGATCCTACATGGGAACGCGGATGTGGCATAAGCTTTCAAGCGCCGAGGCGTTGCCGCAATGAGCCGGTCCCTCTTGCGGCACCGCCGCCGATATCAAGGCGAGGTAGCACTTGTTGCGGCCCGCCGCTTTTGAATAATGGCCTGCCTTGCGAATCTCGGTCCTGATTGCGACATATAAAAGGCCCGCGCTTCTGAGACGGACCTTGCCGACCGTCCTGGATCAGGATCTTGCGCCGGATCAGTACGAAATCATAGTCGTGCTCGACGGCCCTGACGAAGAGACCGCGCGGTGGCTCAAAAGTCTGCCTGCCGTTGAGCCGCTGCTCCGCGTGGTCGAGCAGGCGCATCGCGGGCTGGCGGCGGCGCGCAATACCGGGCTCAGGGAAGCCCGGGCGGAAACGGTGCTGTTGCTCGACGATGACCTGATGTGCAGTCGCCGGCTGGTCAGACGCCACGCTGAGGCGGCCCGGGATAACCTGATTGCGATGGGAGCGGTGCCGGTTTCCAGCGACAGTCCCCGCGCGATTGCCGCGCAATGGGTCCGCAGGTCGGTCGAAGCCAGGACGCTGCGGCTGGCGACAATTGGCCCGCAATGGCCCGTGGATATAGCGCTGTGCGCGAATTATTCGGCACCGCGAAAATTGCTGTTGTCGTGCGGCGGCTTTGACGAAACCTTTGTGGGCGCCTGCGAGGAGTTCGACCTGGGGATCCGGGCCAGAAAGGCCGGTGCGCAATTCCGCTACCTGCCTGACGCGGTGGCCAGCGAGATTTATGTCAAAACGGCCCAGGCGATGGTGCGGCGCGATTGCCCTGCCCGCGGCGCCAATGAGGTACGTTTGTGCCGCAAGCATCCGGAATTCAGGCCGGTGTCAGCGCTGTCGCGTTTCAATCAAGGCGCCTGGACCACCCGCACGCTTCGTTATGCAGCGGCCCGCGCGCCTTTTTCGCTCGAACCGGTTCTGGCTCCCGCGTTTCGTGCCAGCGAAGCTCTGACACGGCTGGGAGTCGGCGAAAAAATCGCGTTTCGCCTGCTGGATTTCCGCCGCGGGTCGGCGCTTTATCGCGGGGCCGTGCGCGAGGCCGGTTCCTGGCCGTCGTTTCGTGGCGAGTTCTGCGCAACTCTGCCCGTTCTGCTCTACCATCACGTCGGTCCGCGCCAGCCCGGTGCCTATCCGTTTTTGACTTTGTCCTATGCAAAATTCGAAAGACAGATGAGATGGCTCCGGCAGCGGGGATACACCGCGATTCGCTCCGCGGACTGGATCTCATGGAAGCGCGGCGCGGGTGCGTTGCCGCGCAAGCCCGTGCTCATCACCTTCGATGACGGGTATGCGGACCTCGTTCAGTACGCATTGCCGGTGCTCAAGGACTACGGTCTGACCGCCACCATATTCATTCCCACCCGCTGCATCGGCAAAACAAATGAGTGGGATGATGGGACTTGGGCGCTGCTTCCTCTCATGAATCGGGCGCAGATTCGTGAGTGGGCGGCGCAAGGCATCGAGTTCGGGTCACACACCCGCACGCATCCGGATCTGACCACCGTTTCGCGGGAGCGGCTCAAGGATGAGATCGAAGAGAGCGCACGCGAACTTGAGTCGATAACCGGCTCGCGCCCGGTTGCCTTCGCCTATCCTTATGGATGTTTCAGCGACGAGGTGCGCGATTGCGTCAGCCGGGTGTTCGATTTGTCCTTCACCACGCGTGAGGGGATCAACTGTCTGGGTGATGATCCTTTTCTGCTCCATCGCCTGGAAATTCTGCCCAACGACAATCTGGCAACCTTCGCGATGTTTCTGGCCTGGGGCTCTCGCCCGCTTACGGCCTTGCGCAAAAGGATGGCCATCCGATCCCGCCTGCAGGCCGCAGTCCGCAGACTGCCCCGCCCCCATTCCGTATCCCCTTCCGACGTTAAAATCACCAGACGCATTGGAACTTGAGCGCCGGCATTCACGGCAGCTTCCGCTGTTCAGAGCGGGAGCCACGGCGCCTTGGGGACCAAGGTTCAGGCACCTCGTGATTCAATTTACGCGCAACAGCCGCCTGGATAAGGCCGCTTGAAAACCGTTCTCACACGTTTGGAAACCGCGTCCTCTTCGGATGCTCCGGCCGCAGGCTTCAACGGCGCCGTGAAAGATCCACGGCTGTGGCTGAGCGCGGTTATATTGGCCGCGTTCGCGGTTCGCGCGATGTTTTTAGTCCGGCCGGGATCGCGTTGGGCTTTCAGCGATGACAGCGGCTATTATCTGGAACTGGCGCGGGGTTTCCTGCATGGCTGTGGTTTCGCGCCGTTCTCCGCTTATTGTGGACCGCCTGAGGTGTTGCGGCTTCCAGGTTATCCGCTTTTTTTGATCCCGTTTGCCGGGCACTTTCGCCTGACAGTAGCGGTCCAGGCTCTGCTGGGCGCGCTGACATGTTATCTGGCGGCGAAAATGGCGGGGAAAAAACGAGGAGCGATCGCGGCTTTGATCGCTGCGGGACTGGTCGCGTTCGACCTTCCCACGATCCTCGTTACCAAGGAACTGGTTTCTGAGGCCCTGTTCCAGTGTATGGCATTCGCAGCGATTTTCGCGTGCTTCGAAGGCCTGGGAATCCTTGCCGCCGGGCTGCTTGGGTTGTGTATTTTCATTCGTCCGGTTGGCTTGGCGATCATACCGGCCGGCGTGCTTATCCTGTGCGTCAAGCGCAACTGGAAAGTTGGTTTCGCCGTTTTGGGAGTTCTTTCGGTTTTGGTCCTGACGTGGGCTTTGCGCAATGACCGGCAAATCGGCATATTCAATTTCACCATCGAGGGCGCGGCCAATCTTTTTTGGTTCACGGCTCCCGGCGTCATCGCGCATCACGACGGGGTCTCGCCGGCAGCAGTCGAGGAATCGTTGAACCACGCGTTGGACGCTCACCTCGGCCTTATAAAATCATATAAACCATCGCTCATCTGGGGACCGGCAGGGACGCCCGCGGGATCGCGTCTGATGCTGGCGCGAGCCATCGAGACAATCCGCGATTACCCACTGGATACTGCGCTGGTTACCCTGGAAGGATTTGCGCAGCTTGCGTTTGAGCCCTATCAACTTGAAACGGGCTGGCAGGGATTTATCACCAACAAGGACATCGTCGCACTAGTTAAACGGGCCTGCGCGATAATGCAGACCGCTCTGCTGGTGTTGCTATGGTCCGGGGTTGTGCTTGCTTTGATAAAGCGGCCGGAAGATCGCGACGGGTGGCTGCTGTTGTGCGCGGCCCTTGTTCTTCTGCTGGCAGCCGCGCCTTTTCCCGGAAACATCAACGTCCGGTTTCGCACGCCAGCAATTCCCTTTCTCAGTGTTCTGGCCGGGATGGGCTGGGCGTCAGCCGTATTGCCCCATCACGTTCGGGGTCGCATTGACGAAACTTGAAACTCTCGGTCGTCATTCCGACGCGTAATCGCCGCCATCTGCTGGCACGGACTCTGCCTACGGTCCTGAATCAGAATGTGGCGCCCGGCGAGTACGAAGTGTTGGTTGTATCCGACGGTTCGACCGACGGCACGGCGGATTTTGTGCGGGGCGTCAAGACCACCGTCCCGTTGCGGGTCCTCGATCGGGACCATCGTGGAATCGCGGCGGCACAGAATGCCGGAATCGAGCAGGCTCGCGGCGATTTGGTCATGGTGCTCGACGATGACATACTTTGCGGGCCAGCGCTGATGGACAGGCATCTCGACGCTCATCAGGAGGATTTCTTCTGCGTTGCCTTTGGTCCCCGTTTTTTTTCCCCCGAAAGCCGGCCGGGACTGGCAACCGCGATGCTGGGCAACTGGTACCGCGACCACGCCCGCAGGCTGACGCAGGAAGGTGGGCCGCGCGGCCGCTTCGATGTCTGGCTCGACAGCAATTTTTCCGTTCCGCGAAAACTTCTCCTGGCCCATGGCGGCTTTGACGAAAGCCTCAAATACAGCACGGAGGACCGCGAACTGGGGACGCGACTGTGGGACGCGGGTGTGCGCTTCAAGTTTCTGCCCGATGCCCCCGTGTATGAGATATATACGAAGTCGGCCGACGACGTGGTGTTCTCCGATGCACCCTCGATCGGCGTTGACGAGATAAAATTCTCCCGCAAAGCGCCTGGATACCGGCGTTTCTCGCTGCCAGCCTCGCTGCTTGGCCAATCGCGCGCCAAGCAGATGGCATGGTGGATGTTTTGCGCGCCGCCGATTTCACCGGACCCTGTCCTTCGGATTCCGTGCCTGTTGACTGAACGTCTGCGAAGGAACGCCAGGATTGAGAGCTTTGGCATCCGTGTTCTGCAGTACCGTAAAGCGACGGCGGTCATGCGCAGCGCGATGCGCGAAGCCGGTTCATGGCGGGCGTTGCGCGATGAGTTCGGAGTCCTGCTGCCGGTGCTGCGCTATCGCGCGAAGGTTGGCTGCCGGTTCCAAGCCCAGGTGCGATGGCTGGCACGGCGCGGATACGTGGGAATCACTCCATCCCAATGGCTGGCCTGGGTGCGAAGGGGCGCTCCGCTTCCTGAGCGGCCGGTGTTAATAAGCTTCGAGCCGGCACACGGGCAATTAGCCGAGCACGCGTTGCCGGTTCTGCGCCGTTATGGCTTTGGCGCGGTGGTCCATGTCGCCCTTGCCCAAACAGACGGCAGGCCGCAATCCGACCGGCGTTCGCAACCGCGTCCGATGACGGCGGAGCAGATTCGCTATTGGGCCGGGCATGGTATCGAGTTTGGTTTGTGCGGTCGCAGCTATAGCGGGCTGACGGAGTTTGAAGGACCGGCGCTGACTGAGGAGGTCGCAAGCGGACTTAAGGATTTGGAGCAGGTACTCGGCTATCGCCCCGTATCATTCGCCTATCCCCACGGACCGCTGGATCACGCGATGGTCGAGCGGGTGCGGCAGTGCTTTGATCTGGCGTTGAGCGGTGCGCCAGGACTCAACTCGCTGTGTACCGACCCGCACCTGATGCGCAGCGCCGCCATCACGCCCGACTCGCACATGCGCGAACTTGCCTGTGCGGTCCTGTTCGGCCGCCCGAAACTTCGGTTGCGCGGTTGGCCTGGCAAGTGAAGCTTTCGATCGTTATACCGACGCTCAATCGCTGCGCGATGCTGGCCAGAACTTTGCCGCACGCCCTCAATCAGGATTTGCCGCCGGGCGAATACGAAGTGGTTGTGGTCTGCGACGGATCCACCGACGGCACCGCTGAATTTGTCCGCAGCATAAGATCGTCGGTTGCGCTGCGGGTAATCGAACGTCCGCATCGCGGTCTAGCGGCTGCGCGCAACGCCGGCATTGAGGCAGCGCGTGGTGAACTGGTGTTGCTCCTGGATGACGACATGTTTGGCCAACCGACGTTCGCCGCTCGCCATATCGCGGCGCACAACGACGGCTTCGACGGCATCGTAATTGGACCTCTGCGCAGCGCGCCGGAAAGCAGAAGCGGTCTCGCGACTGAACTGGTAAGACGCTCGCATAACGAATATCACGACCAGCTGGCCGGGCAGGGACCGATGCGGTCCGCATACAAAATCTGGCTTGCCGCCAACTTTTCCGCCCCCCGAAATCTGCTGCTCAACCATCGGGGCTATGACGAAAGGTTTTCCAGCTCCGAGGATCAGGAGTTCGCGATCCGGCTGTGGAATGCAGGAGTGCAATTCAGGTTTCTGCCCGACGCCCCGGTTTACGAAATCTACTCCAAAAGCGCCGGCCAGGCGGTCGCTTCAGATGCGCCGCGTACGGGTAAAGCGGATGTACAGTTGGCGCGCAAGCATGGCGGGTACCGGCGCGCATCGATCCTCGCCTCGTTGATTGGGGAATCGCGCGCGAAGCTGATGCTCTGGTCGCTGTGCTGTATTCCCCCGATTTCGCCGGACCTGGCCCTGCGTGTACCGTGTTCAATGGCGGAAAGTCTGAGCGCGAATTCCCGAATCGAGCAGATCGGCCTTCGTGTTTTTCAATACCGCAGGGCGATCGCGATCATGCGCGGCGCGATGCGCGAGGCGGGTTCCTGGCAAGCTTTGCGGCGCGAGTTCGGGATGAGGCTGCCAGTGCTGCGCTATGCGCGGATTGAATCGGCGCAGAGTTTCCAGGCGCAGGTGCGATGGCTGGCGCGCCGCGGATATGCCGCAATCGCGCCGTCGCAATGGCTGGCCTGGATAAGAAGGGGAGAAGCGCTGCCCGATCGCCCGGTGCTGATAAGCTTCGACTGCGCCTACGCGGAGTTGGCGGAAAGCGCGCTTCCGATTCTGCTCCGCCACGGTTTCCGTGCTGCGGTTCACGTGGTCACCGCGGAAATCGGCGGCACGTCGCAATGGGATCGCGAGTCGGGCATCGGTCCCCAGCCCCTGATGACCGCCGCGCAAATCCGGTACTGGGCGGAAAAAGGGATCGAGTTTGGCTCGCATGGCCGCCGCCTTCGCCATCTAAGCGGGCTCGAAGCCGATCGGCTGGCGGATGAGATCGAAGGCAGTGCCGCGGACCTGACCCGGGTGCTGGGCCGTCCTCCACTGTCCTTCCTATATCCCGGCGGTGCCGTGAATGACGCGATTTTGGACTGCGTGCGGCGATCGTTCGAGATGGCAATGGGCGACCAACCAGGTCTTAACGCGCTGTGCACGGATCTTTACCGGATGCATACCACGGCTATCAGGTCTGACCATCGAATAGGCAATCTTGCCCTGGCCGTTGAATTGGGCCGGGTGTCGCTGCGCGCCCGTAACCCGGTTGTCGTGAACGCCGTTTCTTCGCCCCGAACCCAACCGGTCTTGGGGCATTCGTGCAAATTGCGTAGCAACGAGCATGCCGGCGTCCGCTGAAGCTATCGCTGACCTGCCGGAAATAAGACCGGCACCGCGCTCCGCCACTGCGGGAACTTCGGAGCCGATGCGGCTGATGGGCCACGGACTCATCAACGGCGGGAGCAAGCTCCTTCTGGCCCTGGTCGCAATTGTTCTGGTCCCGCTGATGCTGAAAGGGCTTGGAACGGATCTTTTCGGTCTATGGCTGTTCGCCTCGATGGTCACGGATGCGGTCGCTACGATTGCGGATCTCGGGGTGCAACTGACGGTGATTCGCGAGGTGGGCGCCGCCGGGAACGAACATTCGGAGGTTGCCCCGTTCATCAGAGCCGCCGCCAACTTTTATCTGCGGATCATGATCCTGGGGGCGCTGGCTATAATCGGTACGGGTCTGGCGCTCGCGTCGCGCCGTCAAAGCACCGTTGTGACTCCCGGCCTTGTCACCAAGGTATTCATAATCGTGGCGGCTGGATTTATCGCCGACCAGATGTGTTCGTTGCAGCTGTCGGTGCTGCAGGGATTGCGCAGGTTCGACCTGTCCAATCTGATTGCCGTTTCGACCTGCCTGTTGAACGCATTTGCGATCGTGTGCGTGCTGTCGTCGGGCGGGCGATTGCTTGCCGTAGTTCAAGCCGAGGCCGCGGTATCAATACTCAGTCTGGTCGCCGCTTATGCTGTGGTCGCCGCAATGGTCCCTGCGTTCAGGCAGAAGCCCCACCCGCTGGAACTGGACATCCTGCGGCCGCAAATGAGCTTCAGCCTTTTGAGTCAGGCCAGCGTTCTGGCCAACGCCACCCTGTGGAACGGGCCGCCGATGCTTATCGGGCTCATGCTCGGACCTGCCGCGCTGGTTCCCTACCAGCTCGGCTGCAAGTTCCCGCTTGCGGCGGGCAACATCGCCTGGGAGCTGACGACGGCGATCATTCCGGCGTCAAGCCGGCATCAACGCACCAACTGCGCCACCTCCACGGCGCAGACGCTCGAGACCGGCACGCGCTTGGTGGTCGTGCTGACCTTGCCCGTCTACATCATTTTGTGGATAGCCGCTCCATACCTGCTGACGGCTTGGCTGGGCCGCGTGCCCGAAGGCACGGTGCTGGTCTTGCGCCTCATGGTTGTGGCCTCGGCCATCAGCGCGTGCGACGCAGCCGCAGCGAGTCTCCTGACCGGCCGTGGGATGGTCGGATTCTTATCGGCGACGGTGTTCGGCGTGGCGCTGGTGGCGCTGCCTCTGACCGCCTACCTGCTGAGACGGCTGGGACCGGTGGGCGCCGCCTGGGCCTTGATGTTTTCGGCGCCGGTCGCGGCCGTTTTGATGCTGCGGGCGGCGGCAGACGTCTGCGGCGTCGCGCTCTCCGATCTTGCGCGCCGCATCGCCCGCCGCGTCTGGATACCCGCGATGGTCTGTGCGTGCGCGGCTCTGATTACAGTACGAAGCCTTCATGATGGGCGCTGGTTTGCGGTGATCGCGGCCGCGTTGTCAGGGGGACTGGGCTATTTCATCGCCTACGCCGCACTTGGCGCCCACGAGGAGGAACGGAGGCTGATGCGGTTTGGAATCGATGCGCTGGCCGACCTGTTTCTGGCGGCCGTTAAAAGCGCTTACCCGCTCTTGCGCTCATTCGCCCGCATATGCGGTTTGCAAGCATCGCGGCATCCGAAGCTCGCCGGGGTGGTTTATTCGATAAGGGATCCCTACAGGCAGGTTGGGGCCTTCGACGTCGAATACGAACGCGCGCACGACCCATGGAAGTATACCACCGACTCCTCCAAGCGCGAGCTTCATCTCATGGCCCTGGGGATGCTCGAGGCTGTGCGTCCTCCGCAAGGATTCGGCCGTGTTCTGGAAATCGGCTGCGCCGAAGGCGTCTTCACCGAAATGCTGGCCCCGTTGTGCGGCTCGCTGATGGCGGTGGACTTCTCCGACATCGCACTTCAGCGCGCCCGTGAGCGATGCGTTTGGGGCGCGCACGTGACTTTTTCTCATTGGAATCTTCGCAGCGATCAGATTCCCGGACATTTTGATCTTATCGTCGCCATGGACGTGCTTGGTTATATCCGCCGTCCGGGAAAATTGCGCGCTGCGTTCGATCGATTGGTATCAAGTATGCGCGCCGGCGACATTCTTTTCGCCGGCGACTTCCGCGAATCCTTTGATGAATCGTGGTTAGCCAAACGCCTTCACTTCGGGGGAAGGTGGGCAATCGAGGAACTCGCGCGGTATCCCGGCCTTCAGCGGCTCCAAAGGACCAGCACTCCGACTCACGAATTTGTGGTTTTGCGCAAGTTGTAGCTGGTTTCCGGGTCCGGGAGTGAAGCGCTTGTAAGCCAAGAGGTTTCATTTGAACGGCCCGCGTCATTTTGCGCACGCCGTCGTGCGCTGGATCGCGGTAATCTGGATTCAGGTGGGACTGGTCCTCTTCGGCCTTATCGTGCTCGATGCGATGGCTATCGTCGTATTCCATTCACGGACGGTTATCGACCGCCGCGCTTTCGCCGACGCTTATCATGGAGCCGCCTGGACGCGCGAGTATTTCGACGAACTGGCCAAAAAGAACTCAAGATGGCAGCCCTACGTGTACTGGGTTGGCGCGCAGTACACGAGCAAATACATTAACGTCGATGCGGCGGGATTGCGCAGGACCGCACATGCGCACGGCCGTACTGATTGCGAACATCCGGCTCGCGTATTCATGTTCGGCGGATCCACGATGTGGGGTATCGGCGCGCGCGACGATGAGACAATAGCGTCCTGGGTTCAGAAGATGCTCGACGCCCGTCATATATGCGCCGAGGTCACGAATATGGGCGAGGACGGCTATGTCAGCACCCAGGAGGTATTGTTGCTGGCCGAGTACATACGAGCCGGCAACATACCCGATCTCGCTGTTTTCTTCGACGGCTACAACGATGTCTTCTCCGCGGAATATAATGATGCGCCCGGCCTTACCTATGATGAGGAAACAAGAAGCAGGGAATTCAACCTCTGGAGTTCCCGCCGGCGCCTGTTCGCCGCCGCCGCCGCGAGATTTGTTCTGGATACCGGAGTCGCCGAAATAGGCAAGAAGCTGGTCGTGGCGCTGGCGCCTGAATCCTACTCCGAAGTGGACGGACGCCTGGTCGCAGCCGGGGCCGCTAGAGAGACCATCAGGCGCCTGGCCAATGACGATCAGTTCCAGCAGCAGGTCGTTCGAATGTATTTATTGAATAAACGCTTCGCCGATGCTTTGGCCCTGCAATTCGGTTTTCGCGTCCTGACTTACTGGCAGCCGTCCCTGTTGGACAAGAACCAAACCAGCCCTTTCGAGCGGGTCGTACAGGATCAGGCCTATTTCCCCGAAGAAAAAGCTTTCGACCAGGCAATCGGCCGCCGTATTTCGACAATCGCCGGTAAAAATCAAATCCATGATTTGAGCGGTCTTTTCCGGAATAAACCGCAGCCTTATTTCATTGATGAAATACATGTCAGCGGCGCCGGCAATCGGCTTATTGCCGAAGCCATGATAGACGATATCGCCGCTGCCCTGGAACAAGTGACCCCAAAGCTCAATGACCAGGTCCGCGCGCTGGAAAGCAACAGTCACTGAGCCCAGGTTGGTATTGGCGACAAAACTGGTATGGCACGAGCGTCTGCGTTAAATACCGGGATGATCTCCAAAACCACTGCGGCCAGGCGATCCGCCGATTTACACGGGGGTTTGGCCGAATGCGGCCCGCGGGAGAAAAATCTTCTAACGCGGCTTGAGGGATGGCTTCCCGCCGATCGGCCGGTTACCGCAATGTTGCGGGTGTTCGCCGCGTCGTTGGCGGTGCGGTTGCTCTATCCCCTGGCTCACGCGATATTCCGCGCGCAGCATATCCCGGCCAACACCTTCGCCTTTGCGGAGATCGGAAATATAGCCCTCAATATATTTCACGGTCGGGGCTTCAGCTCGCCCTTTTCCGAAGGGAACGTGCCCACTGCATGGGAATGCCCGCTTATGCCCTATCTCTGGGCCGCCGTGATGAGACTGCAGGGGGAAGCCTCCGAGCGAACATACCGGGCGCTGGTCTTACTACAAACGATACCAACAGCGTTGTCGGTTTCTCTGTATTGGCTGGTAGCACGTTATGTCACACGGCGCGCGCCCCGAGTTCCGTCGTATACACCCGCTGCAGCCGCCCTGGTCTTTTGTTTCTGGCCCGAGTCGTTATTGCGCATCCCGGAAATCTGGTATTACCAGTGGCAGGAACTGGCGATCGCCTTGCTGGTGTGTGCCGCGCTATGGTGGTGCGATGATCCGAAGCGGCGCTCCGGCGCGGCTTTGGGTGCAGCCGCCGGCATCCTGGCCCTGATTAACGTGACGCCGCTGCCGGTGTATGCGGTGGCCCTGATGGAGCCGTTCATACGCAGGCGTGCGCCGCTGCGCGCGATGGCCGGAGCCGCGGCGGTGTCGGCGGCGGTTGCCGGCTCAATCGTTGCGCCGTGGCTGATCCGCAACGCCGTCGAACTTCACGCCTTCGTGCCGATGCGATCCAACGGATGGTACGAGTTGTTCCAGGGCAACAACCCCCGCGGATGCATTCGCGAGCAGGCCACCTCGCTGCATCCCGCCCTGAACGCGCAGGAAGCGGCGCTGTACAAATCACTGGGAGAAATCGGTTACGTACGCCTTTGCCGCGAGCGGGCGCTTAACTATATGCGCGCCCATCCGGCGCAGACCGTTTGGCGCGCGACGGAGCGCTTTTACGTAGTCTGGTGCACCGACATATTCGATAGATGGCCCTGGGACGCCCGGGAACGGCTTGAGCGAACGGCTTTCACCTGGATCAGGTATATTACGATTACCTGCTCCGCCGTGGTTCCCCTGGTTATCGTGATCTATGGTCTGTTCTCGGGCGGCTTAAGTGAGTTGCCGCACCCTCTGGTATTTCTGAGTCTCTTTGTGTTCATGCCCTTGCCGCATTACTTTACCCTGGCCGATCATGAATACGTGCAGACCATGCGCACGTGGCTGGCGTTTCTGGCAATTATCGTGCTTTTGCGCCGTTGCGGTTTGTCCGGCGATTCGCCTGAACGCCGCGATCTTGAGCAGCAAGCCCACCGGTGAAAGAGAGCGCCGCCAAATCAATGCGCGCAGCGGTCGATTATTGCCAATGGCGTGGGCCGCGATTTGCTTTCGATTTCGGAATTGTCAGGGATTGCGTCCTGATCACCGGTGTTTGCGTATTCACTTTCGCCTCGTACGCCGGAAAACTGGGTTTTTACAGTGATGATTGGGGCATGTTTGCGGACCTCTCGACCGTACGGCATCCTTCGATTTTGGCATGCTTTGCCGCTCTTTCGACCCACGAACGGCAGATGCAGATGCGGCCTGTGCAGATATTTTATTTTGCCGCTCTGTACCGGCTGTTCGGCAACCGGGCAATCGCATATCACCTGACCAACAGCCTCATAGTTTGCCTGGTCTCCGTGCTGCTCTATCTGGTGTGCCGAAAAGTCCTTTCACGTCTGGATAGCCTGGCTGTCGCTCTGATCTATTCGCTTCTCCCGCACTATTCGACGGCCCGGTTCTGGTTTGCTTCATTCCAGGCGCCGATGAGCTGCGCCTTATGCCTCCTTGCCGTACTCGCAATGCTTAATGCTGCCGGGCGGCGTGGAACTCCATCGGTGTTGTGGCTGCTGCTCGCGTCGGTTTCGGCAGCCTTGAGCGTGTTGGCATATGAAGTCACTTTTGGTTTGATGCTTCTGATTCCGGTGCTGGTAAAGTTCAGCTCGTCGAACTTCAACTCGAGCGAGCCTTCAGTTCGTTACCGATCCTTGCGGCTTTACCTGCCGTTCGCCGGCGCCTTGTCCGCGGCTATGTCTTACAAGATCGCGGTAGAAACGCGTTACTATTCGCGCCATAGTTACAATGTGCTGCGGGACTTCGGACCGATTGCGCGCGCCTTTGCCGCGCATCTGATCGAGTTCGACTTCGGCCGCTTTGCCCTCGAGGTCCCCTACACGGCATGGCAATGCCTTCATCTCGCTCCATCCGGTCAATTTGTTTTCACCGCGGCCGCGTTGGGCGCGCTGGTGTTTGCTTATATTCGGAAAGCGGGAACGCCCGTTGACAGGCCGCCGGTCAAAAGCGCAGCGGCCTGCCTCATCGCGTTTGGTCTGCTCACCTCCATCATGGGTCTGGCCTGGTTTTTTGCGGACAAAAAAGACAGTTTCATTGCGACCGGAGCCGACAACCGCATAACGATAGCCGCGGCCATCGGCGCCTCGGCCGTTGTTGCGGGCTGCGCGGGCTTGTTCTCAAACCTTTTTGGCCAGGCCAACCGGGCCGCGATTTTCGCCTTTTTCATCGCGGTATTATGCGGATCCAACTACCTGATCGTAAGTACAATCGCGCAATACTGGATAGCCGCCGGGGCGCGTCAGTCGCAGGTGCTGGCCGCGGTCCATCGGGCGCTGGTGCGTGCACCGGTGGGAAGCACCGTTTTGGTGGCTGGATTCTGTCCCTACATTGGACCGGGGATCGTGTTCGAGAGCACCTGGGACATGACAGGGGTGCTTCAACTCAGTTACGGTGATGACACTCTCAGAGGGGACGTGGTCAATAGCCACGCCAAACTGGCAAGGAACGGTGTAATTACGCAGTCTTACGACGAAAACAGTTACGGATTCAACGATTTGCTCCTCTTGGTGGACGTCGGCACGGGAGAGGTGGACCGGCTAAACACGAGCGCTGCGGCAAAACAGACACTTTTGCCCAAAATTAAACGCAGTCCGTGTCCCTGGGCAAAACCGGGGCGGGGGCTGCCGGTGTTGTAAGTTTGGAGGGGCCGGATGTATTGGCGGGGCAGCCTGGCTTTCTCTACCTCCGGTAAACCGTCAATCGCCAAGCAATGCGATTTCAGACCGCGATCATTTGACGATGGCAGATCTGTATAAAGTAGCCGCGGGCCTGAAGCGTGCGCTGTGGGTGATCTGGATCGAGGTCACCCTGGTTCTTTTGATGCTTGCTTTCTTAGAGCTGACCATTGATATCGGCCTGCATTTTACGCGCAAGCCGGAAGTCGATCCGCGAGTGTATGCCGACGGTTATCAGAAGGAGCGCTGGACCCGTGAGTATTACGATGAGCTGGCCGCATTCACGGTCCAATGGCATCCTTATGTTTACTGGATCGCGTCGCCCCGTCGGGGCAGATACATCAACATTGGAGACGACGGCATTCGGCCGACCTGGCGCGGCGCCGAACGCTCAAACGCGGTGCCGAAAACAAGAGTGCTGCGTATCTTCATGTTCGGCGGGTCCGCTATATGGGGCGAAGGCGCCCGCGACGATTATACGATTCCTTCTCTAATCCAGAAATTGCTTGCGGCCACTCCCTACAGGGTGGAAGTAACCAATTACGGACAACGCGGTTATGTCAGTACTCAAGAAGTACTCTTTCTTCAGGAGCAACTGCTTCATGGAAGCATCCCTGACCTGGTTATTTTCTATGACGGCAGCAATGACGTCGAATCGGCGGCGCTCAACAGCCGGGCGGGAGTCACCTATGATGAAAGGTATCGCGGCCGGGAGTTCAACCTGCTGAACTGGCACAATCCGCACGATCGCTCGCTCTTGTATTATGAGGCGTTCAAATCGATGGTTGTCAACTCCGGTCTCGGAGAGATGGCGCAGATGATCGCCGAGCGGCTGGCGCCCCAAGAGTATCGCCTGCTTCAAGGCAGGTTGATCAGACTTATGCACCGGCGGCGCGGACAGACCGCGGAGAAGCGGGATCCCCATCTTGAGGATGACGTTATCCGCGATTATTTGTACAACAAGAGCGTTGTCGAGGACGCGTCGCGGCGGTACGGTTTCAAATGCCTGTTCTACTGGCAGCCGGTAATTTACTACAAGAAGAAGCTGACACCATACGAAGCCGCCTGGGAAAACGATCCGTGGGTGCGCGAGAACCGAGACCTTTATATAGGCGTCTACCAAAGGATGGCTGAGATTCACGAGAAAGTCGGCGTCCGCGACATGAGCGGTCTTTTCAGTACATCCAGCGCGCCTTATTTTCTCGACTATGTACATATCAACGAGGCCGGCAACATGGTTGTAGCCAAAGCGATGCTGCCTGATATAGTGGACGCACTGCAGAAGCTCGACAGCAAGCGTGCCGGCGCTCCAGGCCATCCAGCTGCGGTTCGGATTGCAATCGGCAACTGAAAGCGCGCGCTGTTCATTCAAAGTCGATCCGGCGCCTGACCCGGGTCGCTCGCGCCGAGCTACCGCCAGGATGCTGTTGGCGGTGGTGATTGTCGCGATGATTGCGCGGCTATTGATGGTCAGGAACTGCGCGCCTGCGGTTGATCCCGACACCCCCAGCTATCTCGAACTGGCCAGTGACTTCAGTTCGCTGAGCTTCGGAGGTTGGGACGCCAGCAGAACGCCGGTTTTCCCCCTCCTTCTGCTGGCGAGCGGGAGAGACTACGTCACGGCGAGGCTGGTGCAAACCCTGATCGGCGTTGCGACAGCTTCGCTGCTGGCTCTTTTGGTAATGCGTCGAACCAACAGCAGTGTTTTCGGGATTCTTGCCGGGACCGCCTGGGCGCTCGATTTGGGCGCGATAACCTATGAATCGGCAATGATGTCCGAAACCGTGTGCACGTTTTTTTTGCTGGCATCGGTTGTGGCGCTGCAACGAACCGTTTCCAGGCCGTCCACGCGCAGGGCGGTGACCTGGTACGCAGTAACAGGCTTACTCACCGGTATGACCGCGCTGGCCCGGCCGTTGTACGCCTTTCTATTATTCATATATTTTTCGGCTCTGCTAAAACTCGGTGAGCGGGAAGGCGCGGGCGCGCGAACCAGGCGTCTTGCAGCGTTTGCAATACCCGCGGCCGGGCTGATGCTGGCCTGGTGCATTTTCAATTGGTTCGTGGCTGGTTACTTCGGTCTCATGAGCACGGTGGGTCTGTCACTGAGTAATCATAGTGGTGAGTTTATTGAACTTGCTCCGGAGCGTTATGTCGCTATTCGTGAGCCGTATTTGCGGGTGGTGAGAAGGCAGATTGCAGAAGGCGGATCGCGTTCCGAAGCGATCTTCGAAGCGGCTCCGGAAATATATAGAGAGACCGGATGGACGGAGATCGAGCTGTCACGCAGACTCACCCGCATGTCGCTCGAGATGTTCATCGCGCATCCGCTGCTCTACGCGCGCAGCGTGTTGCGAGGCTGGAACCGATTCTGGATTCCCGACGCATATTTTGGATTTCCGGACCAGTTTTACAAGCCGGCGTTCGGCCTTTTTGTACGCAAGCTGTGGAAGGTCCAGAAGCTGGTTTGGTTCGCCGTAAACCTACTGTTCCTGCTGATCGCCGGCTGGGGCGCGCTTCAATTGATACGCCGGCGCTTGAGCCTGGATTTCGACTGCTGCGTAATCGCGGTGGTGCTGGCGGCCTCGCTGGTGCAGGCGGCGATTGAACTGGGGGAAAATTCCCGTTATGCAGTTCCCACAGTTCCATTGGTAATCTACGTGGTGGCGGTCTGGCTTTGGAAAGTGAACAGCCCGGAAAGCTATCCGAACGAAACACGCGCCATCCCTGCCAGCTCACTTGTTGAGAGGCATTATAATAGCTTCGATTCGTGAGAGAACCTTTCGATTTCTTTGATCTGGACCCTTAGGTTATGGTCAAACCTTAATTTTCTCCGAATCGGGGCAGAGGAATTTGCAATTGCACCGTGTTGGCGGTCAACGATTGCTGACTAAGCCATGATCACGCGATGCGACGGCTTACGGTATGGCGCGGTCGCGTTGCGCGTGTCCACGATCAACGGGGCGTGGTTCAGGATCAGGCGGTAGTCTATATCGGCATGATCGGTGACTATTATGACAGCATCGCTCGCCGCAACAATCTCGGAGTTTAATCGGACTGAGAACAGCGGCTTTTCCAGATGACGGGTTTCCAATCGCGGCACGTAGGGATCGTGGTAATTCACCGTGGCAAGGCGTTCGTGCAGGAGCTGGATAATGCGGATGGCTGGTGCTTCCCTTACGTCTTCGACATTCTTCTTGTAAGCGGCGCCGATCAGCAGGATGCGAGCGCCGTTAAGCGCCTTACCCATCAGGTTCAATCCTTCGATAAGGCGGTCGACCACATGCTGCGGCATTCCCGAATTGATTTCGCCGGCCAGTTCGATAAAACGGGTATTGAAGTCGTATTGCTTGGCTTTCCAGGTCAAATAGAAGGGATCGACGGGAATGCAGTGCCCGCCCAGTCCGGGACCCGGATAAAAAGGAGTGAAGCCGAAAGGTTTGGTCGCCGACGCCCCAATCACTTCCCAAACGTCGATACCCATCCGCTCGAACAGCAACTTGAGCTCGTTGATCATCGCGATATTGACGCATCGGTAGATGTTTTCGAGCAGCTTGGCGGCTTCGGCCGCCCGGGCCGAGGAGACTGGCACGACTCGCTCGACCAGCGCGCCATAAGCGGCGCCTGCGACCCTGCCGCAGTTGGGAGTTATGCCGCCAACGACTTTGGGAATGGTGCGGGTTGAAAAATCCGGGTTGGCCGGGTCCTCGCGTTCGGGCGAGAACGCGAGAAAATAATCTTCTCCCACTTTTAATCCGGAACTCTGAAACAACGGCAGCAGTATCTCATCAGTCGTCCCGGGGTAAGTGGTGCTTTCCAGCACTACCAGTTCCCCGCGATGCAGGTGCTCGGCGACCGCCGTCGCTGTATTGATGACAAACCTCAAATCGGGCGTGCGTCCTTCGCCCAGCGGTGTCGGCACGCAGATGATGGCGGCGTCGCAATCACGCAACAAGGAAAAATCCGTAGTCGGTTTCAAACGTCGGGATTTAACCAATTGCGCGATTCTTTCACCAGAAATGTGGCCAATATAGCTTCGGCCGGCCTGCAACTGTTCGATTTTCGCCGGGTCGATATCGAAGCCCATGGTTTGAAATCCCGCCTCAGCAAAACAGCACGTAAGAGGCAGCCCAGCGTAGCCCAGGCCCAACACGCCGACACGGGCGCTGCGATCCTCGAATTTACGAATTGCATGCTCGAGCAAACCCGCCATCAACTTCTCTCCTGCAGCCCATCTAAAATCCCGACCGAAAGCCGCCTTCGCACTCCGGCACCGACCTCCAGGGTGAACGCGACAATTAGACAAAATATCGCCAAATTAGCCTGATGTAAAGGTATTTCGCAACTTTAAAAGGCTTTACGTTCAGGCACTCCCTTTTTTCAATAAATTCAATACGAATGCCATAGAAACTTAGGTGAATTTCATAATCAGCCGGGATTGTTCGTAGGATGACGCGTTTGCGACTGAAGCAGCCGCGGTTGGGCCTGGGCCCTTGTCGTGCAGCCAGGCGCCGCGTTGGGGATCCTGTCGTTGACGCGCTGGATCGGATGATGCTTAGCTCGGTCTCAGGATTTTGATCATGAGCGAGCAGATTTACGATGCGGATCGCATTAATCGCGAGCAACTCGAATTTTGGAACAGTGCGGCGCCGGGCTGGAAGCAGATGTGGACGATGCTGGAGCACGCCGCCCAGCATGTCTCCAATCGGCTGGTCGAACTGGGCGGCTTGAAAACCGGCGACCGCGTGCTCGATATCGCCAGCGGTTCGGGCGAGCCGGCAATCACCGCGGCGCGCAAGGTCGGGCCAGCCGGACTGGTCGTGGCGACCGACCAGTCACCGGCGATGCTTGAGCTGGCGCGTGAGCGGGCCGCCGCGCTGAGGATTGGCAACATGAAATTCGTGGTCACCAGCGCCGAGCAGTTGGAAGTCGAGGAGCGGGACTTCGATGCGGCAGTGTGCCGATGGGGTCTGATGTTCGTCGGCGACCTCGACAAGGCCATCCGCCGCCTTGCGCAAGTGCTGTCCGCACGAGGGCGGTTTGCCACGGCAGTCTGGGGACCGGCGCACAAAGTGCCGATGATCAGTCTGGGTGACGACGCCGTCCGCAATCTGGCCGGACTGCCGCCGCCGCCGCCCAATGCGCCGGGTCCGCTTAAGCTGGCCGATACCAAACCGCTGGAGCGCGCGCTTGAGGCGGCTGGATTCAAGGATATCCGAGTCGAGCCGCTCAACGTGCGGTTTGAATTCGAATCGCCCGCGGCCTTCGCCGAGCAGCGGCGCGCCGTCTCGACGCCCTTTCGTGCGCTGCTTGCAAAGCAAACGCCCGAGCTGCAGCAGCGGATCCTTGACTCAATCGCGCAGGAGGCGCGACGCTATGCCGACGCGTCGGGACGGGTGCGGATGGACAACGAAGCGCTTTTGCTTGCGGCCCATCTGTAGGCGCGCGTTTCTGCTTCGCCGAACAGCCTCATAACTCACTTCCCACAAGGTGGATCGTATGAATGTTAAACTCGAGGGCAAGGTGATACTGGTAACCGGCGGCGCTTCGGGGATGGGCCGGGCGACGTCGATCGCGGCGGCGCGCGCGGGCGCCAAAGTCGCGATTTGCGACGTCGATGGAAAAGGCGGCGAGGAGACGCTTGGGATGACGCTGGCGGCGGGCGGCGATGCCTTCTTCTCGGCCTGCGACGTCAGCGCCGCGGCGCAGGTCGAAGCGTTCGTCAACCAGACGGTGAAGAAGTTTGGCCGCCTCGACTGTGCCGCCAATATCGCCGGTATCGAAGGGAAATGGGGAGACAATATCGCCGATGCGCCGGAGTCAAACTTCGACCGCGTGATCGCCGTCAATCTCAAGGGCGTGTGGCTATGCATGAAATATGAGATCGCCCAGATGCTCAAGCAGGGCAGCGGCGGTTCGGTAGTCAACCTGGCGTCGGCTGCGGGCCTGGTGGCCAATCCAGGCTCAGCCGCTTACGGCGCATCCAAGCACGGAGTGATCGGACTGACGAGAACCGGCGCCTTGGAATATGCTCGGCAGAAAATCCGTGTCAATGCGGTTTGCCCCGGCGCGATTGAAACCCCGATGTTGTCGCGAATCTTTGAGGTAGTGCCCCAGCGCGGCGCCCGCATGGCCGAGATCGAACCGGTGGGGCGGCTCGGTACGCCCGACGAAATCGCCGCCGCGGTCCTATGGCTGTGCTCCGATGACTCCTCGTTTGTGACCGGTGCCGCGCTGGCCGTCGACGGCGGTCTGACCGCGATGTAAGCCCGGCTACCCTTCCAGAATCCGGCGCGCCACGCCTTCGATCCGGTCGAATGCCTTTTGCAGGTTCGCCATCGAAGTTGCATACGAGATACGCACATGCTCGGGCGCGCCGAAATCGTTTCCCCCCACCAACGCGACCTGCGCCTCGTCCAGCAGTATCCGCGCCAGCCCGTCGCCGTCCCCGATCGGCGCCCCCTTCCATTTGACGCTCAGCAGCGGACTTACTTCGGGGAAGGCATAAAACGCGCCCTCGGGCAGGTTGGGCAGACTGAAGCCGGGCAGCGCGCGCACGCGCTCGACCACGTAGTCGCGCCGCTTGTGGAACTCCGCGACCATCGTGGCGACTTCGTCCTGCGGTCCTTTCAGCGCCTCCACCGCCGCCGCCTGGGCTATCGAGTTGGGATTCCCGCTGTTCTGTCCCTGCAACCGCGCGACCGCCTGGATCACCTCGCGCGGTCCCGCCACAATTCCCACCCGCCATCCGGTCATTGCATAAGTCTTCGATAGCGAGTTAAGCACGATGCCGTGATAGCGAAGCCGAGGTTCGATGCGGAACAGATGGGGCGCGCTGCCGCCGTAGGTCATGTGCTCATAGACGTCGTCGCACAGCACCCAGATTCCCGACTCGGCGAGCACGCGGCTTAACTCCCGCAGATGCTCCTCGCGATAGACCGCTCCGGTCGGATTGCAGGGCGAATTGATTATAATGCCGCGCGTTCTGGCGCTGATAGCCGAGCGTAGTTGCGCCGCGCTCAGGCGAAAGCCGTGATCCTGGGACGCGCGTACCAGTTTGGGCTGCGCGCCGGACAGCCGCACCATCTCGGCAAAGCTGACCCATGCCGGGGTGGGTATGATGACTTCGTCGCCTTCGTCGAACAGCGTTGCAATGACGTTGAAGGCGCCCTGCTTGCCGCCCGCCGAAGCCATCACCTCCGCCGCTTCGTATTCCAGTCCGTTATCACGCTTGAGTTTGTAACAGATGGCCTGTTTGAGCGCGGTGGTGCCGCTCGCTGCGGTGTACTTGGTCTGTCCCGCGGCCAACGCCCGGCGCGCCGCCTCCTTGATTCGCTCCGGGGTGTCGAAATCGGGCTCCCCCGCGGCCAGCGATATCACGTCGGCGCCGGCTTCCTTCAATTCCGTGGCGCGTGCCTCGGCGGCCATCGTCGCGGACGGGCGCAGCGCGGCGACTCTACGATTGAGCTTGAGCATCGGGATTCCTTAATGGCGCTCAGTCCAGTTTGAACTTTTCGCGCAGCCGCTGCATCACGGGGGCCGGCACCAGCGCGGGCAGCCGCTGGCCGTAGGCGGCGACTTCCTTGATCAGGTGTGAGGCGGAGAAGAACAGCGCCGGATTGGCGAACAGGAAAATCGTCTCTACGTTGGGCTTCATGTACTTGTTCATGTGCGTCATGCCCAGTTCGTACTCGAAATCGGTGACCGCGCGCAGACTGCGGATGATCACCTTGGCGCCAATGCGCTCGGCGTATTCGACCGACAGGCCGCTGAACTTGTCGACCCGCGCGCGCGGTTCAAGATCGCGGATCGATTCGCGAATCAGCGCCACGCGCTCATCGGGCGTGAACAACGCGTTATCCTTGTGCGGATTATAGGCCACCGCCACGATGACTTCGTCGAAAATCTCCACGCATCGGCGGATAATGTCGATGTGCCCGTTGTGAATCGGGTCGAAGGTTCCGGGGTAAACCGCACAGCGGTGCGCGCTCTCCTTGCTCTTGTTCATTACGCAGCCTCTCCGCTCTGGCGCCGGTAAAGGGCGATTTGATGGTCGCCGAGCGTGGCCAGGCTTAGCCGCTGCAAACCGGGCAGGGAAGCCGGCACCGCCTCCAGACGCGAAACCTCAGTTGCCGCCCACGCTCCGTCAGACAATAGATCGAATTCCATCAAGCGGGTCAACACAATATCGCCCCAGCCCTTGCGATAGGGCGGATCGAGCAGCACCAGGCCGAAGCGTTCGTGCTCAGCGCCGAGCGCCTGGATTGTCCGGATCACGTCGCCACGGATTACCCGGGCACGGCCGGAAAACCCCAGCGCGTCAAGGTTGCGGCGCAGCGCTTTGATCGCCGCGCGCGCTGAATCGACGAAGGTGACATGTCCGGCCCCGCGCGACAGCGCCTCGATCCCCAGCGCGCCGGTGCCTGCGAACAGATCCAGTACGCGCAGACCCTGAAGATCAAGGCGCACGCTGAGCCGTGAAAACATCGACTCCCGCACCCGTGCCAGAGTAGGGCGGGTGGCCAAGCCGCGCGGTGCCCCGAGTTTGTGCCCGCGCGCATCTCCGGCGATAACTCGCATCTGGCTATAAATCTAACTGCTTGCATCAACGCAGCCAAATGGGCGTTTCGCCTGGGGGCGGTCCCGGTCGATTGCGTGCTCGACGATGGTACTTGTGCCGGATGAGTCGCGGCGGAATACTTGCGGGGAACGGAGCTTTTGGCTAGGTGTCATAAGATTTTTGCAAGCGGCGCTATCCACGGATAAGGCGCTGCATTACGCTGACGGGAAAATGGCAGACCAAAAACCGATCGAGTTCTCCCAAGCCACGCTCAAAGAGTATCGCGAGGTGCTCGGCCGCTACCCCACGCGTCAGGCCGCCCTGCTGCCGACCTTGTGGATGGCGCAGCGCGAGTTCGGCTGGATCAGCGAGGAGGTCGAGGACTACGTCGCCCGGCTCATGGAACTGCCGGCCGCGCATGTACGGGCTGTGGTTTCGTTCTATACAATGTTCTACCGCAAGCCGATGGGCCGCTGGCATCTTGAGGTTTGCGCCAATCTGCCCTGCCGCCTGCGGGGCGCCGAGCAAATCCTCGATTGCCTCAGCCGCAAGCTGGGAATTGAGCCCGGCGAAACCACCGCTGACGGCAAATTTTCACTTACCGAGGTCGAATGCCTGGCCTCCTGCGGCACCGCTCCGATGCTCCAGCTCAATCACGAACGCTTTTACGAAAACCTGACTCCTGAATCGGTCACCAACCTGGTTGACGAGCTGGCGCGCCGTGTTAGCTGAACTGATTATCGGCGCTATAAAAGCGATCATCGTCCTGCTGATGGTGCTGAACCTGTCGGCGATTCTGCTCTGGTTCGAGCGCAAGGGCAGCGCGCTGATCCAGGATCGCGTCGGGGCCAACCGCGCCGCGATTGTCGGCGTCGGACGCCGCCTGGGCCTCCCCAATCTCGGCTTTGTCAACACCCTGATGGCCGACCCGCTCAAGCTGTTCACCAAGGAGGATTTCGTGCCCGCCGGCGCCGATCGATTCCTCCATGCCCTGGCTCCGTTTTTGGCCATGTTTCCGGTGCTGATCACGTTCGCCGTGGTGCCCTTCGGCGACACCCTGATCATTGGCGACCGTTCCATCAATTTACAGGCCGCCAACCTCAACGTCGCCGCCCTTTATATCCTGGCCACGATCGGGCTGGGAGTTTACGGCGTGTCACTAGGGGGATGGGCTTCCAACAATCGCTGGGCCCTGCTGGGGGGAATTCGCGCCACCGCCCAGATGATCTCCTACGAACTTGCGATGGGCCTGGCGATCGTCTCGATGGTGATGACCTACGGCACGCTCGACCTTCAGTTGATGTGTCGCGAGCAGGGCGGGGTATGGTTTGGCTTTTTGCCGCGATGGGGAATTTTCGTCCAGCCCCTGGCCTTCCTGCTGCTGCTGACGGCCGGGATGGCGGAATCAAAGCGCGTTCCCTTTGACCTGCCTGAAGGCGAATCGGAACTGATAGCCGGATATTTCACCGAATACTCGGGTGGCAAGCAGGCCGTATTCATGCTGGTGGATTTCGCCGAAATCGTACTGGTATCGGCGCTGGTCACGACCTTTTTTTTCGGCGGATGGCAGTTTCCCTGGCTTTATCCCGACGGTTTCCATCTGCCGGGCGGCGCGTTCTTTCATTTGCCCAACCTGGCCGTAGCCATCATTCAAATCATCACCTTCACGCTCAAGGTGGTGGCCTTCTGCTGGCTGCAAATACTCCTGCGATGGACCCTGCCGCGTTTCCGCTATGACCAACTGATGCGGCTGGGGTGGAAGGGGTTGCTGCCGCTGGGCCTGCTCAACGTCGCCGTCACCGCCTGCGTGATCGTGTTTGGGGGAGTCTAGGATGCCTCTGTGGCTGTTTATCTTTCTTGCTGCGCTGGCAATCATCGGAGCGGCCGGTGTCGTTCTCCAGCGCCATCCGGTGCACAGCCTGCTGTCGCTGGTGATGACGCTGGTGGTGATCGCGGTGCTGTTCATCGGGCTGGGTGCGGCCACCGTCGGATTTCTCCAGATGATCGTGTACGCCGGCGCGATCATGGTCCTGTTTCTGTTCGTGATTTGGTTGCTTAACCTGCAATCGCAACCGCTGGAACCGGGGCATCTGGCGCTTAAATTCCTGGGTTCGCTGGGCAGCGCGGCCCTGATCGCCGAACTGCTCCTGTTCGTGGTCCATCCCCCGCCGGCAATCACGCAAAACCGGGCGGTCGCGATGGATTTCGGTTCGATCGGACGCCTGGCGCAAAGCCTGTTCACCGATTATCTGATCGCGTTTGAGGCGACTTCGGTCCTCCTGCTGGTGGGAGTAATCGGCGGGGTCGCATTGGCGCGGCGTACCACAGCTGGCGGCGGGGGCGCCCCGGGAGGAACTCCATAATGGCTCCGCCAAGCTATTACATGATTCTAAGCGCGGTCCTTTTCTGTATCGGGGTGTCGGGAGTTTTGCTCCGGCGCAACGTGCTCATCATCTTCATGTCGATCGAGTTGATGCTCAATGCCGTCAATCTCGCTTTCGTTTCCCTCAGCCGGGCCTGGGGTTCGGTTGACGGGCAATCGATCGTGTTTTTCGTAATGACCGTGGCGGCCGCCGAAGCGGCAGTCGGGCTCGGAATCATCCTGGCCACTTTCCGCAACCGCGCCACGGTCAACGCCGACGAAATCAACCTTATGCGGTGGTAACGCGATGGCGGAACATTTCCCCCTTGGCTTAATCCTGCTGTTTCCCGCGATCGGCGTGGTCTTCAACCTGTTTGTGGGGCAGCGCGCGGGACGCACCACTGTCGGCATCGTGGGAGCCGGCGTAATCGGGGCCGCTTTTGTGGTCGGCGCCGTCGCTTTTGGTCGGCTGCTGGGATTGCCTACCGGCGGCGCGCTCACCTCCACGTTGTGGCCGTGGATCGAAGCTGGCGCCTTCAAGGTTGACGTCGCGCTGCGCTTTGACGCGCTGACCGCCGTGATGGTCCTGGTGGTGTCGGGCGTCGGTATGCTGATTCACATCTATTCCAGCGGCTACATGGCCGAGGACGGAGATTACGCCCGTTTTTTTACTTACATGAACCTGTTCGTTCTCTCGATGCTCACGCTGGTTTTGGCGGACAATTTGCTCCTGATGTTCGTCGGCTGGGAGGGCGTGGGGCTTTGCTCCTACCTGTTGATCGCGTTCTGGTACACCAATCCTGAGTATGCTTACAACGGCCGCAAGGCGTTCATCGTCAACCGCGTGGGCGATGCCGCTTTCATCCTCGGCATCCTCACCACGGTCTGGGTGGGAGCCACGCACGGACTGTGGACGCTCAATTTCGTCGAACTGCGGCAGCACATCGCCTGGTTCGGGCCGGCTACGGCGACCATGATTTGCGTGCTGCTGTTCATCGGGGCGACCGGCAAGTCGGCGCAGATTCCGCTCTATATCTGGCTTCCTGACGCGATGGTGGGTCCGACGCCGGTCAGCGCGCTGATCCATGCCGCCACCATGGTCACAGCCGGCGTTTACATGGTTGCGCGGCTGAATTTCCTCTACCTGTTGAGCCCCGATGCGATGGAGCTGGTGGCGACGGTGGGAACAATAACCTGTATTTTCGCTGCGACTATCGCAATCACCCAGCCCGATATCAAGCGCGTACTTGCCTATTCGACTATCAGCCAGCTCGGCTACATGTTCCTCGCCGTTGGCGTCGGGGCGTTTTCCGCCGGCATTTTCCATCTGATGACGCACGCGTTTTTCAAGTCGCTGCTCTTCCTGTGCGCCGGTTCGGTGATTCACGGCATGGGCGGTGAGCAGGACATGAACAAGATGGGCGGCCTGGCCAGTAAGATGCCGATCACCTGCACCACGATGTGGATCGCTACCCTGGCGATCGCCGCAGTGCCTCCATTTGCCGGGTTCTTTTCAAAAGACATGATTTTGTCCGGAGCCTATACCTCTGGTCATTTCGGATTGTGGCTGTTGGGACTGATAACGGCGGGGTTTACCGGTCTTTACATGTTCCGGCTGATGTTCATGACCTTCCATGGCGAATCGCGGGTGGAACCCGAGCGCGCCCACCATCTGCATGAGTCGCCGCCGGTGATGACATTGCCCCTCATGGCGCTAGCCCTGCTATGTGTAATCGGCGGCTGGGTGCAGCTGCCGGAAGGCTGGCTGTGGGGTGGCTCTTTCTCGCGCTTCCTGTCAGGCTCGGTGGGGATCTTCAAGCCGGCGCTTGAAGCCAGCGACCTGGGACTGAGTATCCTGAGCCTTGCGGTTTCGCTGACCGGCGCGCTTATCGCGTACATTTTCTATATCCGTTACCCGGGACTGCCGACCTACCTGGCGTGGCGTGCCAAAGCGATTTATCAGCTGCTGCTGGAAAAGTACTACATCGATCAGATCTACGATGCGTTGGTTTCCAGGCCGCTCTTTTTTATCGCGCAATACGTGCTGTTCAAGGGACTTGACTATTACACGATTGACGGACTCGTGAACGGCACCGGAACGACCGTGGAGGCGAGCGGCGACGCTGTTCGGCGGTTCGAGACTGGCAATGTGCAGCATTACGCGCTGATTTACCTGATCGGTGCTGTGGGAATTGCGGCCTTTTACCTATACCTGGTGATGCGCTGATGAGCGGCTGGTTGACGGCGCTGGTATTCCTGCCCCTGCTCGGGGCGGGTTTCGTAACACTGCAAAGCGATGAACGCGCGGCATGGCGATCCGCGTTTATCTTCTCGCTAATCCCGCTGGCGATAAGCTTCTACCTGTTCGCCGCCTTTGATCCGCAGCAGGCGTCCTATCAGTTCGTCGAGCGCTATGATTGGATTCCGCAGTTTGGGATTTCCTATCACATGGGTCTGGACGGCATCAGTTTATTCCTGGTGCTGCTCACCACGATTCTGATTGCACTTTCGCTGCTGTATTCCGGCGGCGGCGATATCGGGTTTCGCGTTCGTGAGTTCTGTTTCTTCATGCTGGTGCTGGAAACCGGACTTCTGGGAACGCTGGTTTCCATCGATCTCTTCCTCTTTTACGTGTTCTGGGAAGTGATGCTGATTCCGATGTACTTCCTGATCGGCATCTGGGGCCACGGGCGCAAAATCTACGCCGCGTTCAAGTTCATCCTGTATACGATGCTCGGATCGCTGTTGATGCTGGTCGCGATCCTGTACCTGGTCTTCAGGGCGCGCACCGCGTTGGGCCATCTGACCTTCGATTTGCCCGACCTGATGTCGGTGCCGCTCACGATGAACGAGGCGCGCTGGCTGTTTGCCGGTTTCGCCCTGGCCTTTGCCATCAAGGTGCCGATGTGGCCGTTTCACACCTGGTTGCCCGACGCCCACACCGAAGCGCCGACGGCGGGCTCCGTGATCCTGGCCGGCGTGATGTTGAAGATGGGGACCTACGGGTTCCTGCGCTTCGCTATTCCCTTGTTCCCCGATGTCGCCAGGGAGGCGGCGCCCATCTTCATGGCCCTGGCGGTGGTCGGCATCGTGTTTGGCGCGCTGCTGGCCCTGGTTCAGCCCGACCTGAAGCGCCTGGTCGCATATTCCTCGGTCAGCCATCTGGGCTTCGTGGTGCTGGGAATCTTCGCTCTCAATCCGCAAGGTGTGGAAGGCGCGATCTACCAGATGCTCAATCACGGAATCTCGACAGGCAGCTTATTCCTGCTGGTCGGGATGCTCTACCTGCGCCGTCATACGCGCGAAATTTCGGAATTTGGCGGGTTGTGGCAAAGCATTCCGATCTATGCCGGAATCTTTATGGTCGTGATGTTGTCGTCAGTCGGGCTGCCTGGTTTGAACGGCTTCGTCGGCGAATTCCTGATTCTGCTGGGCGCTTACCTGCACACCTGGCTGGCCGCCCTGTTCGCGGTCAGCGGATTGATCCTGGGGGCGCTGTATCTCTTTTATGCCTATGAGCGCGTGATGTTCGGCCCGATCACCAAGGACGTTAATAAGGCGCTGCCGGATCTCTCGTTGCGCGAGATCGCGGTAATGGTTCCGTTGCTCGGCCTGATGTTTTTCATGGGCTTTTATCCCGGGCCGCTGCTCAACCGGATGGAGCCTTCCGTGCTGGCGCTGGTGCAGCGCACGCATACGCACATCGCACGTATCGATTCGCCTTCCGCAACCTCGGCGGTCGTGGCGGAATTAACCAAGGCTGACAGGTCCCGATGACAAACACCTTTAGTCTGGCTGCAATCACTTTCGACTGGCGGCCTATTGTGCCGCTTTTGATCGTCGCTTTGGGCGCGATAATCGTCCTGCTGGCCGGGGTAAAAGTCGATGATCGCGAGAGCGAGGGACTTGGATGGCTTTCGCTGCTGACAATAGCGATCGCCTTTTGTACCGCTTTAGCGATCCCCGGCAATCAGCAGATCAGCTTCGGCGGCGCGCTGGTCGCCGACGGTTACACGGCCTTTTTTTATCTGACCATTCTGTTCGCCGCCGCTATCATTGTGCTGATGTCGCTTGACTACGTCGCCGAGGAAGGTCTGCCCGGCGGGGAATATTATTCACTGGTTCTGTTTGCGACGGCGGGAATGATGCTGATGGCGGCGGCGGGCGATCTGATTATCGTTTTCATCGGGCTGGAAACCATGTCGATCTCCGTTTACATCCTGGCCGGTCTCGCCCGCACCAGCCCGCGCTCCAACGAAGCGTCATTGAAATACTTTCTGCTGGGTGCGTTTTCCACCGGTTTCCTGCTCTATGGCATCGCGCTCATCTATGGCGCGACCGGCACGATCAAACTGCACGCGCTGAGCACGCTGGCCACGGGCGTCCCCGCTCCGATGCTGCTGATCGGAGTTGGGATGCTGCTGATCGGATTTGGCTTCAAGATCGCCGCGGTGCCGTTTCATATGTGGACGCCCGACGTTTACGAAGGCGCGCCGACCTCCATAACCGCTTTTATGGCCGTGGGCGTCAAGCTGGCCGCCTTCGCCGCCTTCGTGCGGGTTTTCCTGGTCCATCTGCTTGGCGTGCAGACGGACTGGTCGATGGTTTTGTGGGTCCTGGCGGTCCTGACGATGACCACGGGCAATATCGTCGCGCTGATGCAGACCAATTTGAAGCGGATGCTGGCTTACTCGGCGATAGCGCATGCCGGCTATATCCTGGTCGCGATGACGGCCGGTACCTCGATCGCCGGAGCGGCGGTCTTGTACTACCTGCTCGGTTACGCGTTCACCAACCTCGGCGCCTTCGCCGTGATTATCGCGCTGAGCCGCCGCGGACATCCGCACGAGTTGATTTCCGACCTGCGCGGACTGGGCACGCGCGAGCCGGCTTTGGCGGCCGCGATGGCGATTATGCTGTTTTCGCTAACCGGGATTCCGCCTCTAGCGGGATTTGTCGGCAAGTTCTCGGTCTTCTCGGCCGCTCTGAATCAGGGCTACGTGGCACTGGTGGTTATTGCGGTAGTCAACAGCGTGGTGTCCGCCTATTATTACCTGCGGCCGGTGGTCGCGATGTACACGGATGAAGGCGGCGCCGAGGTGGTTGCTCTTAGCTCACGTCCGGCACTGATCGCCGCTATCGCGATCGCGGTAATCGCGACGATCGCTATCGGTGTCTATCCCCAACCCTACATGAACGCATCAACCAGCGCTTTCGCCTCCGCCTTGAGCAAACCTCCGCTTGCCACCACCGCCTCGCTGCGTCCGTAGCCATGGCGCTGATTATCCGCTCGCTCAGCGCCGAACCAGCGTCATTTCATCCATTGGTTTGGGGCGATGGCCAGAAGTCGGGCCGCGGTTGCCCGCTTGCCTTGGCGGGATTATTGTTGATCGTGTAGCATGCCTATCTTTGAATACGAGTGTTGCCGTTGCGGCGCGTTGGGATCGGAGATCGTGATTGGATCCCGGCGTGAAACGACCCCCGCCTGCCCGCAATGTGGCTCGCGCAGGACCCGCCGCGTCATGTCCACCTTCGCGGTGGTCGAAACCGAAGCATCGCGGCTTAAGAGCTTCGATCCCGCACGGTCTCGGGACGAGAGCTTTTACAGGGACCCGCGCAACGTGGGATTATGGGCGAAGAAGCGCGCGCAACAGATGGGCGTGGACCTGGGGCCGAAGTTCGAAGCGACGGTGGAAAAGGCGCGCAGCGGAAAACTGATCAAAGATATGCTATGAATCACCCGCGGCGGTGGAAGAACTGGGGCCATTCATAAGGCTAGGAGCGTTTGCTTTCGTGTCGGACGAAAAGGACAGGTTTGGCGACAAGATTCGCGATCTTGAAAAAGCCCGCGAGGACCAATGGGCTGCGCAGCGCGACCGCGAGCTGCTCGAAAGGCTCCGCCGCAAGCAGGCCGAGTTGAAGCAGGCGGTTAGTGCCGCTGCCGAAACCATGGGCGCTTTGTGCCCCCGCTGCCATCATCCATTGGTGAAAACCGAGCAAAAGGGATTGACCATCCTGAGCTGCCCCGAAGACGGCGGTGGCTGGCTGGATCAGGCCGAGCTCAAGTCCCTGCTGCAGCGCCTCAAATAGAACCCAGGCCGGGCAGTTCGTTCGCTGAACTGAAACACGCGCCGCCCGCAGGCCGGTTGCTGTGACCGGAGAAGTCTTCCGACACCCCTGGCGGAACGGTCCGATTTCGGAACTATCCTCGCCGGCAAGCTGATTTACTTTCCCCCATGCGTAGAGTGCCCGGTGCGCGGGTGCGGAAGCAAAACTTAAACTCCCGCCACCCTTTTTGAAAGAACTGCTGCTTGACACCTCTGTTTCGCGCAAGCTACATGAGGATTGGAAACGACGATTATGTACTTCCAGTTTGGCGTTGCGCTTGCTCTTGCCATAATCGGCATCGGCTTTATGGCGGTGAACTTCGGCTTGCAGAAGCTGCTGGCGCCGAACAACCCCTATGAACGCAAGCTGACGCCGTACGAATGCGGCGAGCCGCCCACAGGCAAAGCCTGGATCAACTTTAACGTACGCTTTTACCTTATCGCGCTGATTTTCGTGGTGTTCGAGGTGGAGGTTGCCTTCCTCACCCCGGTTGCGGTCGTCTACATGGATTGGATCAGGCGCGGTCATCGCCTGTACACGTTGGCTGAAATCCTGATCTTCCTCGGCATTTTGATGGTTGGCCTCATATATGTCTGGGTCAAACACGATCTCGAATGGCTCAAAAAGGTGGCTGACTGAAGGCTGCCTTGGAGTGATTTAGCGATGCCTTTACTCAACACGCTGCCGGATTACGTTCTGACGACGAAAACCGACGAAGTGATCAACTGGATGCGCAAATCGAGCATCTGGTACATGCTTTTTGGCCTCGCCTGCTGCGCTATCGAATTGATGCATACGGGAGGACCCCGCGCCGATATCGAGCGCTTTGGCGCCACCCCCAGGGCGTCGGCGCGCCAGTCCGACCTGATGATCGTGGCGGGCACCCTGACCTTGAAAATGGCCCTGCGCACGCGCCTGCTTTACGATCAGATGCCCGATCCGAAGTATGTGATCTCGATGGGCAGTTGCTCCAACTGCGGCGGGCTCTTCCAACTGGCCTATTCGGTGTGCGACGGAGTCGATAAGATCCTGCCGGTTGACGTCTATGTGCCCGGCTGTCCGCCGCGTCCCGAAGCGCTGACCGAGGGTCTGCTCAAGCTCCAGGAAAAGATCATGAACGAGCGCTGGCTGACCCGCGCCAACGGCAAGCCCACCCAGGCGGCGCAGGCATAGCCGGCGCTGGGTGAACCTGTACATGGACGCGCTGGCGACATACCAGGCTGTCAAGGAGCGGTTCGGCGCCAAGGTGCTCGAAATAAATGAGAAGGCGCTCGATCCCTTCATGGTTGTCGATCCGTCGGCGATCGTCGAGATTTGCCGTTTCCTGCGCGACCATCCCGAAACGGCGATGAACTGCCTTACCAACGAAATCGGGGTCGATTACAAAGATCGTATCGAAGTCGTTTATGAGCTTTACTCCTACCCCAAGCGCTACGGTGTCACCCTCAAGGTGAAACTGCCGCGCGATAATCCAGTCGTCGAAACGGTTGAAACCGTGTGGAAGTCGGCCAACTGGATGGAGCGCGAGATCTTCGATTTGATCGGCGTTACGTTCCAAGGCCACAGCGACCTGCGGCGCATCCTGATGCCGGAGGACTGGCCGGGCCATCCGCAGCGCAAGGATTTCGTCGAGCCGATGGAATATCACGGCATCTCGACCGTCCGTGACAGCCCAATCATCAGGATGGAAGCGGACAGGAAATGAGCATCCGAACCGAGGAAATGACGCTCAACATGGGGCCGCAGCATCCGTCAACCCACGGGGTGCTGCGCTTCGTGATCAAGGCCGACGGCGAGGTGATGCGCGAGGCCATCCCCGACGTCGGCTATCTCCATCGATCGATCGAAAAGATCGCGGAAAAGGTCGGCTATCACGGCTTCATGCCTTACACCGATCGGGTGGACTACGTCTCCGCGATGTTCACCAATCAGGGCTGGGCGATGGCTTGCGAACGGCTCGGCGGGATCGTGGTGCCCCGGCGCGGCGAATACTGCCGGGTGATCGCGGCCGAATTCAATCGGATCGCTTCCCATCTGCTGTCGGTCGGCACGATGGGCATGGATATAGGCGCGATGACGCCGTTTACCCATGCGATCCGCGAACGCGAGATGATCAACGATCTGATCGAGGAGTTGTGTGGCGCGCGGCTTACCTTCAACTATATGCGGATCGGCGGCGTTGGATGGGACCTGCCGCCGGGATGGCGCGAGAAGGCGCTGGCCTATCTCGACCATTTCGATCCGATTTGGGAAGAATACAACGCCCTCATTTCGTACAACAAAATATACGTCGAACGTCTGGCCAACGTTGGCGTGATTAGCACCCAGGACGCTATCGATTACAACCTGGTTGGTCCCAATCTGCGCGGCTCGGGATTCAAATGGGATATCCGCAAGGATATTCCCTATTCGGTTTATCCGGAATTTGATTTCGATGTCCCGGTGGGCACCGGTGAGTTCGGCACGCTCGGCGACGCGATGGACCGCTACATGGTGCGAATACGCGAGATGCGGGAGTCCTCGAAAATCCTGCGTCAGGCGCTCAACCGGATCCCCGACGGTCCGGTACTTGCCAAAGTGCCGCGCAATTTCAAGCCCAAGGCGGGAGAGTGCCAGGTTCGAGTCGAGAGCTCGCGCGGCGACATGGGCTGGTACGCGGTCAGCGACGGCAGCGCCTATCCGTGGCGCGTGCATGTCCGCACCGGGTCGTTTGCCGCGATGGGTATGATTAACAAGCTCAGCCGCGGGCTGATGATCGCCGACCTGGTAACGCTGATTGCCAGCCTCGATGTAATCGCGCCCGAGATCGACCGTTGAACCGATGCAGCAGCTTGCCGACAGCTTGATAGCCCAGGGTATGTTCGGCGCCAATCCGCCGCGCGACCTCATCTACGCGCTCTTCATTTTCGTCTTCAGCCTGATCGTCTTTCTCGGTATCGCGTTTCCCTTCGCCGGGATTGTCAGTTGGGTGGAGCGTCGGGTATGGGCACGGATGCAGTCGCGATGCGGTCCCAACCGCGTCGGCCCCAACGGGTTTTTGCAATGGCTCGCCGACGGACTCAAGCATATCTGCAAGGAAGACCTGATCCCGGCCGATTCCGATCCGGCGCTGTTCAAGTTTGCGCCTTACCTTGTCATCCTGGCGTTTACGCTGCCGTGGGCGGTGATGCCGTTTTCTTCGCAACTTATCCTGGCAGACCTCAATGTCGGCATCCTTTATATGACCTCGGTCACGGCGCTGACCGTGGTGGGCGTTCTGATGGCGGGGTGGGCGTCCAATGACAAGTGGTCGCTGATCGGGGGAATTCGTTCAGCCGCGCAAATCGTGAGCTACGAGATACCCGCCGGCCTGTCGATTTTCCCGGCAGTGCTGATGGCCGGGACGCTTTCGATGCAGGGCATCATCAAGGCCCAGGGATGGGCCCCATGGACCTGGTTTGCCTTCAGCAACCCCTTTACCTTTATTGCCGCCAATGTCCTTTACATCTCCGCGCTGGCCGAGGGCAATCGCACTCCCTTCGACCTGCCCGAAGCCGAATCCGAACTGGTGGCCGGATTCGCCACCGAATACAGCGGGATGCGCTACCTGTTTTTCTTCGCCGCCGAATGGGGGAACCTGTTCATTATCGGCGCGATCATCACGACGCTGTTTCTGGGCGGATGGCAATTTCCGCTGATCAGCAACAACGCGGTGGTGATGAATGTGCTGCAGCTGATTACCTTCAACATCAAGGTCCTGTTCCTGGTGTTTGTCTCGATGTGGGTGCGGGGCACGCTGCCGCGGGTCCGCATCGATCAGCTCATGTCGCTGTGCTGGAAATACCTGGTGCCCATTTCCTTTGTTGACCTGGTCGGAACGGCGGCGTGGATCGCGATCTGGCCCAGTGGAAACTCCGTCGCGCCATGGATTATGCTGGCGCTTTTCCTGGCAATTGTGGTGACGTTCCTCAGACGCGTGTTGCATTACTTCAGACGCTCGAAGATGGAGCTTTATTTAAGCCCCACCATCTGACTTCGCGCATGCGATAAAAACTTATGGCCAAGAGCTATTTCGGCAATATCAAAGACGCGATCACCACCATTTTCGAAGGGCTGGCGGTCACCGCTTCTCACCTGATCCGCAAACCTTACACCGTCCAGTATCCCGACCGCATCCCGGTCCGGGTGCAGGACACCCTGCCGATCCGCTATCGCGGAATTCTGGAAGTCGATCTCGATATCTGCACCGGATGCCTGGCTTGCGAACGGGCCTGCCCGATCGATTGCATCGTGATCGTCGTGGAGAAGGACAAGCAAACCCGCCAGATGCTGATCTCGCAGTTCGATATCGACATCGCCAAATGCATGTATTGCGGGTTGTGCAGCGAACCGTGCCCGACCGGCTCGATCCACCATACGACCGAATTCGAGGGCGCTGATTTCTCGCTGGAGAGCATGATCCGGCGCTTCGTCCCCGAACCTATCTACGCCTACAAACCCGCCAAAGGTCCCGAGACCGATCCGCGCATCATTCCAATACTGAATCGAGGGATGCGCTACGTGAATGAATTCGCGCAGCCCGGCAGCGACAAGCCGGCCGAAAAGGTCGCATGAAAAGGCGCGGCTGAGGCCCATAGCGGACGTCCCATGATTGCACAGGCGATATTCTATGTTTTGGCGGTTCTGACGGTGGGCTCGTCGGCGATCGTCGCCTTTTCGCGAAATATAGTGCGCTCGACGTTCGCGCTGCTGGGGGCATTTATGGGCGTCGTCGGAATTTACGTGCTGCTGGCTGCCGATTTCGTCGCGATGATCCAGTTGCTGGTCTATGTCGGCGGAATCCTGGTGTTGACGCTCTTCGCCGTGATGCTGACCCAGGGTATTGCCGACGTCACCATTTCCAATCGCGCCGTCGGCCGGCTGCCCGCCCTGATTATCAGCGCCGTGGCGGCGGGGATCATGATTTTCGCGGTGTTCAGAACGCCATGGCGTCAGAGCGCCAGAATAATCGTGGCGCCGACGACGTACGGGATCGGGAACGCCTTCCTGGGTCCCTACGCGCTACCCTTCGAACTGGCCTCCATCGTGCTGCTGGCCGCGCTGATCGGTGCGGTCGTGATTTCGCGCCCGCTCGACCGCGGTGTGTCAAATCGATTGAGTAATGAGGAGTAGCGATGCCCGGCGGTCTGACTTTAAATCATTTCCTGGTGCTCAGCCTGATCGTTTTCGCGCTGGGCCTGTTCTGTGTGATGTCGCGGCGCAACGCAATTGGCATCCTGATGGGCGTCGAACTGATACTGAATTCGGCCAATATCAACTATCTTGCCTTCGCGCTTTTTGGCGGGGGCAGGTACGACGGCCAGGTCTTCAGCCTCTTCGTAATCATGCTCGCGGCGGCCGAGGCGGTGGTCGGCCTCGCCATCGTGCTGGCCATCTATCAGGATCTGCGTACCATCGATGTGGACGCGACCGAAACGCTCAATGGCTGACTGACCTCAGGGCTTTCACCCTGATTGAGTTTCCGATATTAAATGCGCGGCAAGTCAAGGGAGATGGATCTGAGGCGGATGACTGACTAACGGCTCCAGCGGCTGGCGGCCTGCCAGCGTGGGACATCTTCTGGCGCTTGTCGATGGTCTGAGGTTATGGAGAACCCGGTTTCCGTAGATTTTATTCGCTGGATAATCCTGCTGCCGCTCGCCGGAGCTGCGATAAATCTTCTACTCGGCCCGTGGATTCAACGTAAGCTGGGCAAGGGCGCGATTGCGCTGATCGGATGCGGGGTGGTTCTGGCCGCGTGTGCGATTGCGGTTTCCGGCTTCTTGCAGATGGTCGCGCTACCGCCCGGCCGCCGCTTCATGCTCGACGACCTGTGGGTCTGGATGAATGTCGGCGGGATGAAACTTGACATCGCGTTCTGGCTCGACCCGCTTTCGATGGTTATGACGCTGATCGTGACCGGGGTCGGCGGTGTTATCCATATCTACTCGACCGGTTACATGCACGACGATGATTCGTTCTGGCGCTTTTTCGGATGGCTTAATCTGTTCACCTTTGCGATGCTGGTGTTGGTATTGGGCGACAATCTATGGCTGATGTTCGTCGGGTGGGAAGGCGTCGGACTGTGCTCGTTCGCGCTGATCGGCTTCTGGCATAAGGTGCTGGCCAATACCACCGCAGGCAACAAGGCGTTCATCGTCAATCGCGTAGGCGACTGGGCCTTCGTCATAGCTCTGTACACTCTGTACTGGGGGCTTTCGTCGGTTGACCATCCGACGCTGGTGATCCGCGAGGTCGCGCAATGGTCCCACCTGCTGGCCGGCCGGCCCGGTTATCTCGGTCTGTCGCTGGTCTCTTTCATCACCCTGATGATGTTTATCGGCGCGACCGGTAAATCAGCCCAGATCCCGCTCTATGTCTGGCTGCCGGACGCGATGGCCGGTCCGACTCCGGTCAGCGCGCTGATCCATGCCGCGACGATGGTCACGGCGGGCATCTACATGGCCTGCCGGCTCAATTTCCTGTTCTCGATGGCGCCGGACACGATGCTGGTTGTCGCGACCATCGGAGCTCTCACCGCATTCTTCGCCGCCACCATCGGTATCGCTCAGAACGACATCAAGAAGGTGCTGGCGTATTCCACCGTCAGCCAGCTCGGCTACATGTTCACGGCGGTGGGCGTCGGCGCCTACGCCGCCAGCGTGTTCCATCTTATGACCCACGCCTTCTTCAAGGCCTGCCTGTTCCTCGGAGCCGGCTCCGTGATCCATGCGATGGGCGGTGAGCAGGACATGCGCAAAATGGGAGGCCTGCGCAAGCGCATGCCGATCACGTTCTGGACGTTTTTGGCGGCGACGCTGGCGATCTGCGGCTTCCCGCCCTTTGCCGGCTTCATGTCCAAGGACGAGATCCTGCTTCAGGCCTTCGCCCGCGGCCATCAGCTCATCTGGGCGCTGACTTACGCCGCCGCCGGTCTGACCTCGTTCTACATGTTCCGCCAAGTCTATATGACCTTTTTCGGAGAATTTCGCGGCACGCGTGAACAGGAGCACCATCTGCACGAATCGCCGCTTTCGATGTCGAGCGTGCTGATTGTGCTCGGGGTGCTGTCGGTGGTCGGGGGCGGCGTGATGCTTCCCGGCTATCTGGCCGATTTCAAACCGCTGGAGGATTTCCTGAAGCCGGTGTTCAGCTCCGAGTTCACGCGGCGTCTCGGTGAGGTGCCGATTAGCCACGGCAGTGAGATTGCTTTCAGCGCGCTGGCAGTCGCGATGGCGCTGGCGGGGTGGTTCGTGGCCGATTTGATGTACCGGCGCAAGGTTTTGAACCCGGAAACCTTTGCCGCGCTTTTCAACGGCGAACTCTACCGCGTGGTTCTTGAAAAATACTACGTCGATGAAATCTACCAGGCGGTCATAGTCAATCCGTACCTGATGCTGTGCAGGATGGCGGGATGGTTCGACGCCAACATTATCGACGCATTGGTCAACCTGTCCGCGCTCGTCGTCGTATATGCGTCCTGGCTTTCGGGATTGTTTGACGCTTACGTGGTGGACGGCCTGGTCAATCTGACGTCCAACGTAACGCTGGATTTTGGAGGACGGGTGCGGCGGCTGCAAACAGGATCGATTAATGGATATCTATACGCGATTCTGGCCGGGGTCATGTTTATTTTGCTGGTCCGAGCCATGTTGCGCGTATGATTTGGATGAACGGGTCTGGGAAAAGCTCTACTGGTGAATAGCGACACAATATGGACCACTTGCTGACGATAATTACGTTCGCGCCGCTCGTTGGGATGGTGTTGATCCTGCTCTGCCCCAGAGACCAGCACAACCTGATCCGATGGCTGGCGGCGGCCGCCACGGTTCCGCAGATCGTAATAGCGATCTATCTGTACGCGCACTTCGATACAGCCACTACCGCGGTTCAATTCGCGGAAAGATATCCGTGGGTGCCCGCTTATCACATCAACTATTTCATCGGCGTGGATGGCATCAGCATCTCGATGGTCCTGCTGACGGCGCTGATCTGCTTCATTTCGGTGTTCGCCAGCTTCGGTATTGAAAAAGGCGTAAAAGGGTATTTCGCCCTGCTGCTTTTGCTGGATACCGGCATGATGGGCGTGTTCGTGGCGCTCGATTTTTTTCTCTTCTATATCTTCTGGGAAGTGATGCTGCTGCCGATGTACTTTCTGATCGGCATCTGGGGCGGTCCGCGGCGTGAGTACGCGGCTATCAAGTTCTTTCTATATACTCTGCTGGGGTCGGTGCTGATCCTGCTGGCGATGCTCGGGCTATACTACTACAACCCGACTCCGACCTTTGACATGACCAAACTTGCCGCGAATGCCGCCAGCTACAGCATCACCTTCCAGCGCATCGCGTGGATCGCCCTGTTCATTGGATTTGCAATTAAAATTCCCGCATTCCCTTTCCACACGTGGTTGCCGGACGCGCATGTCGAAGCGCCCACCGCGATCAGCGTGATCCTGGCCGGTATCCTGCTCAAAATGGGCACCTACGGGATCCTGCGCGTCAATTTCGGAATTTTGCCGGCGGCCACCCACGACATGGCATGGGCTTTCCTGGGTGTGGTTGGCACCATCAACATCGTGTACGGCGCGCTGTGCGCGATGGCGCAGACCGACTACAAGAAATTGATCGCATATTCCTCGGTCAGCCACATGGGTTACGTGATGCTCGGGCTGGCGGCATTTACGGCGGCTGGAATCAACGGCGCCGTCCTGCAAATGTTCAACCATGGCACCATCACGGCGATGCTCTTCATCCTGGTGGGCGTCATTTACGACCGCGCACACCATCGCGAGATCGATGGTTTCGGCGGTCTCGCCAGCCATCTGCCGATCTACGCAGGAATCACGGGTCTGGCGTTTTTCGCTGCGATGGGACTGCCGGGCATGTCGGCGTTCATTTCCGAAGTGCTGGTTCTGCTGGGCTCCTGGCAGGTGCATCCGATCATGACCGTATTGGGCGCGTCCGCCGCGATTCTCACCGCAGGTTATATGCTTTGGACGTATCAACGCATCTATCTCGGACCGGTTAACGACCGATACATCGGCTTTTCCGACCTGAGCGCGCGTGAACTGTTCACTCTGGTGCCGCTGGCGGCGATCGTGCTGATTCTCGGCGTTTACCCGCATGCGATTCTCGGCCTGCTTAACACCTCGCTGACCCATCTCAACCAGGTCGTTATCGCCTCGGCCCCCCACACCGCGTCGGTCGCTTTGGCGCACTAGGGATAGACACGATGCAACTGGACAACGTCGCGAGTCTGTCTCATTTCATTCCCGAACTCGTCCTGAGCGGAGCGATTGTGCTGCTGATCCTGCTGGATTTGATTATCGTAAACCGCAGGGTCGCGGGCGCGCTGGCGATGGCCGCCTCGGTGGCGACATTGCTGCTGGTGATCGCCGGCGGCGCGAGCAATACCTGGTTATTCAACGGGATGGTGGTGTTCGACTCGTTCGCCTTTTTCTTCCGCCTGCTGATCACGCTGGCAACCATAGTTGCGGTGTGGATGTCGATCGGATCTGTGGAGGTCAGGCGGTGCGAACAAGGCGAGTACTACGCCATTTTATTATCGGCTTCGCTCGGGATGTTTTTGATGGCCGAGGCGAACAATCTGCTGATGGCCTACCTGTCGCTCGAATTAGTCAGTTTGACTTCATATATTTTGACCGGGTTTTTGAAACATAACCGCCGGTCGCAGGAAGCGGCGCTAAAATACCTGATCTATGGCGGCGTTGCTTCGGGAACGATGATTTATGGGATGAGCTGGATTTTCGGGATCGCCGGCGGACTCGATTTCGGCGCGATCAACGCCGCCTTGAGCCAAAGCGGGACCGGGTCGTCGCTTGCCGTGTTCATTGCGCTGGTTCTGATCCTGGCCGGGATGGGCTACAAGGTCGCCTCGGTGCCGTTTCATATGTGGGCGCCCGACGTCTATACCGGCGCCCCGATTCCGATCACCACGTTTCTCGCGGTAGGCTCCAAAGCGGCAGGGTTCGCGCTTCTTACCCGCTTCTTCTATCCAGCCATTTCGCATCTCGCCGCGGACGGCAACTGGCAGGCGCTGAGCGGTGTGGACTGGCCGCAACTGCTGCTCGTGATCTGCATGATTACGATGACGCTGGGAAACCTCGCTGCGTTGCAGCAGAACAACATGAAACGGCTGCTCGCTTATTCCAGTATCGCGCAGGCGGGATACGCGCTGATGGGATTCGTGGTGCTCTCCAATGACGGCCTTCGCGCGATGATGTTCTACCTGATTGCGTACTATGTAATGGATGCCGGCGCGTTTCTGGTCGTGATGATCGTGGCCAACGCCACCGGTCATGAAGATATCGACGCCTATCGCGGCCTGGCGTGGCGCGGCGGACTGGTGCCCGCCGTGGCGCTCGCGATATTCCTGTTCTCACTTACCGGCATTCCCCTGACCGTCGGCTTTATCGGCAAGTTCTATCTGTTTGCCGCTGCGATCCGAGGCCAATTCTATATTCTCGCGCTGGTCGGCATCATCAATTCGGTGATTTCGCTTTATTACTACGTCCGTCCGATCCGGACGATGTTTCTTGACGAGCCGGAAGGCGATGAAGGAGCAGTCACGGCTGAAGCCTGGAACTACGGCTTGATGGGGGCGCTGGCCGCCGCCACCATCGTGTTGGGCCTGTACTGGGGGCCGTTGATTGATTTCGCCGGCCGTTCCTTGAAATTTTTCATCGGCCCCGCGTAATTCGGATCAAATAGCGGCTGGGCGCTGTGTCCGCCCTTCCCGCGGGCTTTGGTGCTGCCGATCACGATGCCAGGCTGCGCAGGTCGTTTGCGACCACTTGCGACGTGGCCTCGTTGGGGCTGTACTGGCGCCGTTCGTGCCCGTCGGGGCTGACCAGGAAGTACTCGATTACGTGATCGACCGAGCCGTCCGGTTCGACATGGCGCTGGACCTTGAAAGGCGCCATCGCTTTATCCAGGTTTTGCACCGACCCGGTCAGAAACAACCATCCCGGTTTCTCTGCGCCCTGTGCCGCCGCCCATGCGCGCAACTGCCTGGGGCCGTCATGTTCAGGGTCCAGCGTTATTGAAACGAACTCAATCTTTTTGCCCAAACTTGCGCCAAGACGGTCTGCCACTTTGGCGAGCTTACTCGTCATCAGCTCGCAAGGTCCCGGGCATCTGGTGTAGATGAAATCGATCAGCACCCATTTACCTTTCAAGCTGGCCAGATCCACGGGATGTCCATATTGATCCACAAAATTTGCGTTCGGCAGGCAATCGGCATCGGTGCCGCCATCGAAGACCCCCGCCGGTAATTGCTCGTTGCGCTGACATCCGCTCCCAACCAGGAGCGCGAGGCTCAGGAAACCGAGCAACGTAAAAGCTCCCGCCGTTGTTGTTGTCATTGAGCAGGAATGTGTTGCAGCCGCCGGGCGGCAACCAGTGCGCGGTCTCGGTCCAGGTTCGGATTCAGCGCGCACGCCGGCGCCGATCTGCGAGGCGCCTTCAGAACCCTGCGCTGTTTCTCCATCCATCGTCTAAACTCCGAATCCGTGCTGACGAGTATGCGAAACCGCATGCACATCGTATTGCAGCCGCAATCCGCGTCACACGAGCCCCAGAGCGTACCCCGGCTGCGCGAGCCGAGTATAAGCGTCGTGTTCCGGCCCGGAACCACATCGACACCCTGTTTCATGGACGGCAGCCAAAAGCTGTGCAGCACGTCGGCGGAGGTCAGCTCCAGCCGCACTGACCGGCCTTCAGGGATGCGCAATTCGTCAGCGGTTTTCACTCCAGATGGGTAATCGAATTCCCACCACCATTGATGCGCGACCGCGTGGATTTCCAGCGCTGTTGGGTCTCGTGGCGCGATGGCCCGCCGCATCAGCCACAGGCTGCCGGCGGCCAGCAACAGCGCCCCCAGGCAGGCGATTGCCAGGTTTCGCGTTATCAAGTGCTTGAGATGTTCCAGTTTCATCAACGGCCGCTCTGCGTTTGGCGACAGCCATTTTCTCGGAACGGATAATACCGCGGAATATTCTCCGCCTCGCCTGAGGCTGGAACCAGATCCTGGCTGGGGGAAAATTACAGGGAAGATAATTGCATCGAGCGTTCTTCCATCTCCTCTTGAGATTTCGATTCGAAATCCAACCCTGCGGCTGGTCAATCAGGCGCTGAGCTCGCTTGTCTGGCCGCCTGCTTTGGATAAGGATGGTTTGGATTGCGCTCGGATCGCTTTTGAATCACTGCCAAAATTCGCTCGAATGAATGCTGATGAATCAAATAGCAGTGCGCAACGCGGTATCCTGTACGTTGTTGCGACGCCGTTGGGCAATTTGCGCGATATTTCGGCGCGGGCTTTGGAGGTGCTGGCGCAGGTTGATCTGGTCGCTTGCGAGGATACCCGCCACACCGGACGCCTGCTGACCGCGTACGGCATCAGCCGTCCCCTGATTAGCTATTTCGAACATAACGAGGAGGCGCGCGCCCAGGCGCTGGCGCAAAAGCTTGCGCAGGGGACCGCGATCGCGTTGGTCACCGACGCCGGTACCCCCGCCATTTCCGACCCCGGCTACCGGCTGGTGCGCGCCGCGTGGGATGCCGGATGCGTGGTGCGGTCGGTTCCAGGGCCCAGTGCGGTCACCGCTGCGCTTTCGATCGCCGGCCTTCCCACCGATCGTTTCAGCTTCGAAGGGTTTCTTCCCGCACGTAACGGTCCCCGCCAGGCGAGGCTGCGCGAGCTTAAATATGAGCCGCGCACAATGGTTTTCTTTGAATCCCCGCGCCGGCTTTCCGAAACTCTTACCGAAATGACGGCGGAATTTGGCCCGGATCGCGAAGCGGCGGTAGTGCGCGAATTGAGCAAGGTGTTCGAGGAAGTCGTACGCGGCCGGCTGGAAGAAATCGCGAACCGATGGCCGGATTCACCCAAAGGGGAGGTCACATTGATCGTCGCCGGCGCTCACGGCCACCACCGCGACCGGCAACACGGTACCGCCGGCTTAACGATTGATGATCTCACGGCCGCGGGTTTGCAGCCGCGTCAGGCGGCCAAGGTGCTCGCCCGCCTGCAAGGGCGCAGCAGCCGGGAGGTTTACAAAGAAGCCTTCAGCGACAGGCGTGGCTCGGACAGGTGAGGTGTCCGCGGCCAGGCGGCATGATTGCGCAAATGTGCTAGTATCCAAGCGTATCCGAGGCGGTCGAGACGATGGCTGTAGCTGGAGGCAAAAGGAATCACGGGCGAATTCTGGTTTTGCATGGCCCCAATTTGAACCTGCTGGGTGAACGCGAACCCGAAATCTATGGACGGGTTACGCTGGCCCAAATCGACGAAGAGCTGCGGCGTCTGGGCGCGGAACTGGGCGTCGATGTGGACACCTTCCAGTCCAACAGCGAAGGCGCTTTAGTGGACCGTATTCAGGCGGCGCGCGGCCAGTACGACGCCCTGGTAATCAACCCAGCCGCCTACACTCATACCAGCGTGGCGATTCGAGACGCGATCCAGATGCTGGGGATAGCTGTGGTTGAGGTCCATCTCTCAAATGTTTACCGGCGCGAGCCTTTTCGTCATCATTCGACGATCGCGGACGTCGTTGAAGGCCGGATCATGGGCTTGGGCGCCAACAGCTATTATCTGGCCTTGCGAGCGGCCGTCGTGCTGGCTGATCCCAATCGCGGCCGTTAGGGATCCGAGAAAATCAAATGTCCGAACTGATGATCGCCGCAAGCGTGAGCGCGCGAGCTTAACTGATGGTTACCGGAGGCAGGGGTTCGGGGATGGAGTTGCGTGACATCAAGGCCTTGATCGCGCTGATGCGGGAAAACGGCCTTACCGAGCTGGAAGTCGAAGACAAAAAAGGCAAGATTCGCCTGGTCAGGACGGCTGATTTTGTTCCGCCGGAACCGGTCCGATCCGCACAACCACCCCCGCGGCCGGTGGTCGCCGTGGCTGGAGCGCCGCACCCGGGCGGTGCGACGGCTGTGGAATTGGCCGAGAACCAGTCATTGCTCAGAAGCCCGATGGTCGGTACGTTTTATCGTGCATCGGCTCCGGACGCGGCGCCTTTTGTCCAGGAAGGGGACACGGTCCAGAAGGGCCAGCCGCTGTGCATCGTGGAAGCGATGAAAATGATGAACGAAATCGAATCGGAAATAGCTGGAAGAGTGGTAAAGATCCTGGTCGAAAACGGACAGCCGGTCGAATATGACCAGCCGCTCATGGTGATCGAGACTGCGGTGTAGGATTCATTCAACCCATGCCGCCACGGCGGTCCCGTGCTGGCGCATCGGACCGGGTCGGCGGCTATAATGCTGGCAACCTGAGTAATTCGACGTGTTCAAAAAACTTCTGGTAGCCAATCGTGGCACGATCGCGGTACGGATTATTCGAGCCTGCCGCGAACTCGGCATTCCAACCGTTGCGGTTTATTCGACCGCCGACAAGTCCGCCATGCATGTCCGGATGGCTGACGAATCGGTGTGTATCGGCCCGCCTGCCGCCCAGGACAGCTACCTGAATATCCAGTCGGTGGTCAGCGCGGCGATCGCCTATGGCGCCGACGCGGTCCATCCGGGCTATGGCTTCCTGTCGGAAAACGGCGATTTCGCCGAGGCCTGTCAAAGGTCGGGGTTGCATTTCGTCGGGCCGCGCGCCCGCCATATCCGCCTGATGGGAGACAAGCCACGAGCGCTGCGGATCATGAAAAAGGCCGGGGTTCCGGTGTTGCCCGGCTCCGAAGGCACCGGCGTTACGGAATTGCGCGAAGCGCAGGCCCAGGCCAAGGCCCTGGGTTTCCCGGTGCTGATCAAGGCGGCGGCCGGCGGCGGCGGCAAGGGTATGCGCGTGGTCCGCAATGCCGAACAATTGACGCGCCTGTTTCCCCAGGCGCGCTCGGAGAGCGAAGCCGCTTTCGGGTCTCGCAAGATGTATCTCGAAAAGTACCTGGAGCGCGCCCGCCACGTCGAATTCCAAATCCTGGCCGACACCCGCAGAAACGTTATCCATCTGGGCGAGCGCGACTGCTCCATTCAGCGCCGCCATCAGAAGGTGCTTGAAGAGTCTCCCTGTCCGGTCCTCAATTCACGGCTGCGCGAGCGAATGGGAAAGGCGGCGGTTCGCGCTGCCGAAGTGGTGGGTTATTCCAACGTCGGTACGGTCGAGTTCCTGCTCACGCCCGACGGCGACTTCTACTTCATCGAGATGAACACCCGGATCCAGGTCGAACATGGCGTGACCGAGATGGTCACCGGGATCGACCTGGTGAAAGAGAGTCTGCTGCTGGCGATGGGAGAGACGCTGCGCATCAAACAACGCCAGGTGACGCTGAAAGGGTCGGCGATCGAATGTCGCATTTACGCCGAAGACCCAGACCTGCATCTGCCCTCACCTGGCGTCGTCTCCAACCACCATTCGCCCGGCGGACTTGGTGTGCGCGTGGAAACCGCGCTGTATGACGGTTATCGGGTTCCCGTGCATTACGACCCGCTGGTGGCCAAATTAATCGTGCATGCTGACAATCGCGAACTGGCCATTGCGCGTTCCAAAGCAGCGCTGCGCGAGTATATCATCGACGGCATCAAGACCAACATTCCGCTGCATCTGAAGATTCTGGACGACCCCGATTTTCGTGCCGGCCAGGTCGCCACCGATTTTCTGACCCGGTACGAGCCGCAGCACGACCCGGCTGCGTCGCGGCCTGCGCGCCGCCAGCATGCAAGCGTTTCCTGATGCTGTGTGCCTTGCGTCGGGACCCTTTGAATTCGAGCGCCCGCACGTGCGTCTATGATGGCGCGGACGAAACCATCGACGTTGCTTCGAACCAATGAGATCTGCTGCAAAAAGAATTTTCGGTCTGGCAATCGCCATGGCGCTGACGGGATCCATCACAGTGTATGCGGCGGGACCCGCTGCTCCCGCTCATACCAGCGCTCCGCAACCGCAGATCGAAGCGCCTGCGCCGGTCTATGATTTCGGCACCGTGCTTGAAGGCACGCCGGTCAAGCACGATTTCACAATCAAAAATACCGGTCAGGCCGATCTGATAATCGGTCAGGTTCAGACTTCGTGCGGCTGCACTGCAGCGAAATCGGACAGGCAGCGGCTGCGTCCGGGTGAGCAGACCGAATTGCCGGTGACCTTCGACACTAGGCATGAGAAAGGCCGCGCCAGCCGCCGGATCGACGTTTACACCAATGATCCGAAAACGCCGGATCTGACGCTCGAAATCCAGGGCGTGATCAGGCGCGAATCGGAGGCGATTCCGGATCAAGTCATTTTCCAGGGGGTGAAGAAGGGCAGCGAACAGACGCAGGAGGTCGCGATCAAGTACAACGGCACCGCCCCCCGGGATTTCAAAATCACCAGGATTTCGAACTCCAACCCAAATATCGTCGTCAAGCAGATGCCGGACCTCAAGCTGAAGGTCACGCTGCTCAAGACGATGCCAGTAGGGCCGTTTGACGACACTATCGAAATTGCCACCACTGGGCGGCCGATCGAAATCCCCGTTGATGGCCGGGTGGTTGGCGATCTGATCACTGAGCCGGCCCAGGTATCCTTCGGAATCCTGCCTCATGGCCAGGGCGCGATGAGGATCGTGAGACTGACCAACAACGGAACCCGGTCAGTGTCAATCACTGGAGTGTCAAGCACGTCGCCCGCCGTGATAGCCAGGGCCGATCCGATCACGCCGGGCAAGCAGTACAAAATCACGCTTGAATTGCGCAAAGGCACCCCCGACGGGCAATTGCACGGCCAGCTTCTGATCAAGACCGACGACCCGGAACAAACCAGCCTGACCATACCGTTTTACGGCATAGTGGGCTCGTTCAAGGGCTAGCATAATTCTGGCCCCTTAAATCTCGTCAGGACACGAAGAGGAGCCGACATCGCGCTCCGCAATAGCGCGACGCCGGCCTCATCGACAATTTTCTCTCTATCGAGGAGAGAAATCCGTGAGAAATCCGTACATATCGGCAATTATGGTGAAATAATTGCCTTATTGTTAGTGTCTGTCCCGGCGAACAGAGTATTAGTCACAGAAGCTCACAGTTGATTTTCCTCCAGGGTCGCTTGGATTCCCAAATAGTCATAGGTCTGATCTAATTTCTGTCTTTCTGTTTAGATCGTGCTGTAAGATTCTCCATCGTAACATTGTCTTTGGGCCCGTTGCCCGGAGGGGCGGGAGTGACCCGTTTAATGATCTGAAAAAATGACTGGAATTTCGCCAGTCGGTCACTTGTCAGCCAGCCCGCACGGGGTTTTGGGCAAGGCGAATCGCGTCTGCCGAACAAGTGTACTGGCAGGGTCAATGCAGGCATCCATCGATCGTGGTGTGATGCAGATGTTGGCGGCTCTTGAAGGAATGCGGAATGAAGATGCTGATTTCGTGGCTGATTGCCATCCTGGTAATGCCGGTAAGTGCCTTTGCGCAGTCGGCGGACTGTGATGCGCGGGTTCTGCTGGTTGGCGGTGACACTGACAATTATGAAAGCACGAATCCTCCGCCGACCGCCGAGTTATACGATCCCGCCGCTGAAACCTTTACCAGGACTTCAGGCCAACCGTCGTTGCCCCCTCCAGCCTGCGCGGGCTGCGGTTTGACGACTGCCACACTTCTGCCAAACGGCAATGTCCTTGTCACAGCAAATGGAGCGGCGGAACTATACCGGCCGGACCATAACGATTTCATCCCGACCGCGACCCCACTGGATGCCAGGCACAATGCGGCGGTCGGGTTGACAAATGGCGACGTGCTTCTATTTCAACGGACCATTGGCGCAGGAGGAGTGAATACCGCGGAAATTTATAACTGGACCGCGGGAACTTTCAGTCCTGTCAACAGCAGCGTCATTGACATGATAGGCGCGGCATCCCTGCTCAACAACGGCGACGTTCTGTTGCTCGGCGATCAGATGACCGACCTGTATCGGCCCGGCTCCAATGACGCTGTCGGCGCTGGCGCGATATTGGGCGAGGGGGTAAGTTCGACCGTTCTCGACGATAAAGTGCTGGTAGTGGAGCTTGGTCCTGACATCACTGCGCCAACGACTCAGCTATACTCCACGACGTCCAATAGCTTTTCCCCCGCGGGTACCGGAGCCGCCATGAGCGGACCTCCCATCAGTTACATGTCAGCCACGAAGCTTGACAATGGGGATGTATTGTTCCTGGGTGGATTCAACAATGGCCCTGGCACTGCCGACATTCTGGGAGAAGCGCAGTTGTATCAGCCGTCGAAAGATGCATTCATCCAAATTCCCCAGTCCTCAATCCCGTGCGATACCGCTTGCGATCGGACCGATTGCGCGCAGGTTGACTGTGCTTCGGATCGCGCTCTTCAGCAGGCCATCCTGTTGCCGGACGGGCAGGTCCTGATTACGGGAGGAGAGGTGGCGGTTGGTTTTTACGCAGGAGGCACTTTAGTAGCACCCAACACGGCGTGGCTCTATGACCCAGCCGCCAACACTTTCGCCAATACAGCCAATACCATGACCACTGCGCGAGTGGGACATGCTGCGGTGCTCATATGTCAGCCGACCCCGAGCGCCACCGTAACCCCAACTTCGACGTCTGCGGCGGCGACGCCAACGCCCACGGTCTCGGCTACGCCCCAATCAACGCCGACGGCCACACCGCTATCGGGCGCACCCGTCATCAGCAGCGTTCCGGGGATAATTTTGGTTGGAAGTTCCTTCAATGTCAGCGGTTTGAATTTCAGCGCGGGGTCGGTGGTGAACTTCTTCGTCGCCACCTCGGATGGTCCCATCAACGCGGGCCCGTTCGTCCCCACGGGCCAGACGCCGACTCTACTCACTGTCAGCGTTCCCGCCAGCACCACCTTGGGAGAAGGTTTCGTATCGATTCAGGTGGTGAACAGGGACGAGGGATTTGCCGCATCCCAGCCCGCCTCCGCCCTGCTGCAAGGTTCGGCGGCCGCTGGCATTCCAACGATTACCTCAATAAATGGCTTCCCGCTCGCCGCGACCAGCAGCGATCCCTCGTTCGCCACTGACAACGTGGAGACCGTGGTGACGCAAGGTTCGCTGGTGACGTTGGGCGGAACTGGATTTGACACCACCAATGGCGTCGCGGTCGATCTGTTCTGTTCCTGCCCGGGTGGCAAGGTGGGTCCTTTCGTCCTGCACCCCGGCAGTGCTGGGCTGACCGGCAACTTAATCAGCTTTTCGCTCCCGAACGTGGGGCCCAATGATCCGGCGACCGGTCCCGGTTCCTTCGTCGTCAGCAACGCCGGCCTGTCGATGAGCTTCAGCGAAAAGAGCAACGCGGTTTCGGTGCCGATTGGCGAGAAGATTACGGTCACTTCGGTGACCCAGTCGGGCAGTATGCTGATCGTGGACGGGACCGGCTTTTCCGAAGCGACAGTGCTTAACTTCTTCAATACACAATCGGGCGCGGTCGTTAATCTTGGTGGGCTGGCTGCTTCGGGCGTCCCGAAGATTCCACTGACTTTCGTGGACTCCAGCCAGTTAACATTTGCCAGACCATCCAGGGCGCTGCCAGGTGCATCCTACGTTCAGGTGCTGAATCCTCCTTTTTTGCCGTTTACCAGTTCGGGCAACAGTCCCGCAGGAGCGATCACTCTGAAGTGAGCTGAGTGCTGCCGCGCATTTGCCCGGATGGGCGATGCTCGGAAGTGAACCGAAAAGCTTGTCCGGCACGCTTGCTGTGAGGGTGGCAGAGACAGGAAACGCACTTGCAACCAGCTTTTCACACCTTGGCATGAAATAAGCTATACTGATCTTGCTGGCGGCGGCACGATTGTATGGCAGTGCGAATGAAGTGGTTCGACAAGATCAGACGCGGAGTGGTCGGGCTCGCCCTGAAGCTCCTGACCAAGCCGCTGGAACAGGAACCGTTGCGGGTGCCCAACGATATGGTGCGGCTCAAGCGCTATATCCGCAAGGGCGACGTGGTGCTGGTCGAAGGCAACGAGCGCATCAGCGAATGCATCAAGTACCTGACGCAAAGCTCGTGGTCGCATTCCGCAATTTATGTGGGTGACGAGCCGTTGCGGCGCGATCCGGCAGCGCGCCAGCGTCTGCTCGACAAGTTCGGCGAGGAAGCGCACCATCTGCTGGTCGAAGCGCTGGTTCAGGAAGGCGTGGTGCTGACGCCGCTGCAGAAATATCGCGACTTCAACATCCGGGTGTGCCGGCCCTTCAACCTTTCGCGTTCCGACCGGGCGGCGGTGATCGACGAAGTGCTGAGCAATGTTGGTTATACTTACGACCTCAAAAACATCTTCGATTTGGGACGCTATTTTCTCCCGGTCCATCTCGTCCCGCGGCGATTGCGGCGCACGGCCCTGGAGTTCGGCAGTGGCGAACCCACCCACGTTATCTGCTCCAGCATGATCGCCAACGCTTTCGCCAAAGTCCGGTTCCCGATCATCCCCAGCTTCAAGGAGCCGCCGTTGTCCGATGAGGATCGCCGGGGGCTTGTCCGCCTGGTCCGGCGCCCCGACGCGCGACGCTTTGGGATCCTCCAGCCGGTGCCTACCACGTTTGTGACTCCGCGCGATTTTGACCTGTCACCTTATTTCGAGATAATCAAATTCAACCTGATTGAGGACATCAAGTTCGACTACCGCAAGATCATCTGGGCCGATGAAAACGAGGATGACAACAAGCTGGAAAAGCAGGCGTCACCACGCTAAGTTAGCTGCGATCAGGTAAGAGAGAAAAGCATCAGGAGCAGCCAAGGGTCATGAGTGAAAGCGACCGCAGCTCAAATCGCGCGCTACTGGAAAAATCGATCGCGAAAATCCTGCAGCGCCATTGTAATTTCGGATGGGCGCACTACTACATCCCAAGCGAACGGTTCCCCAGCCTGATTCAGGAACTGGTTGACGTGGTGGGGCCGACCGGGCAGGTCGGATACGAAGAGTTGGTACAATTCTTCCTTCGTACCCAACGGTTGTCTTCCGCCCAGGAGCGCGCCGAACGGATGACGGAGGAGTTTGCGATTTATCGGCGGAGCTGAACCTCAGTCCGCATTCCGGGCTCCTCAACCATAGGCCATCGCAGGCACTTCCTTGCCCCCGAAGATATCGGGAACGGGGGAGCCTGCCTGTTTTGCCACGACGCGCGCGATTCGGACGAAGTCATCCCTGGAGAAGCCGACGCATTGGTCGAGCACGGTGCGGGTCGAGTCGATCAGAAAGAGCGTGGGCACGTTGGTCAGCCCATATGCCTGCGACAATGGGTACGGATCTGTGTCGATCAGTATCGGCATCTCCAGTCCGCTGGCGGCGGCGAATTTGACCGTACCATCGCGGTCGTCCTGGCTTACGCCCCAGATTTTCATCCGCTCCGAGCGTGCGGCCCGCGCCAGATTGCCGATGAATGGCACCGCCATCCGGCAGGTCGGGCATTCGCTATGGTAAAAGAACAGCAACAATAAATCGCCCTCACGCAGATCCTCCAGCGAACGGACCGTGCCGTCGAGGTCCTCGACCCGAAACGGTGGAGCTATCGCGCCTGGTTCCAGTGCAGCCATGGATTTCTTTTACCAAGCGCCCCGCTGACGCTTCAAGGCATCGCCTTCAGCCCCATCCAACCGGCGAAGACTTGCGCCTGACGGCGAATCGGTCACGATCTGTGGTATGGACGCCATTGAAGCGATCATGACCCGTAAGGCCGTACGGCAATTTGACCGCCGGCCGGTTGAACTTGAACAACTCAGGCGCATTGTCGATGCGGGGCGGCATGCGATGAGCGCGCGCAACCTGCAGCCGTGGAGTTTCATAATTGTGCGCGATCCCGGCACTTTGCGCGATTTGGGCGCGCTCTGTACGACCGGCCGCTACGTCGCCGACGCCCCCGCCGCGGTGGTGTTGCTGAAGGACACTGAAAACAAGCGTTGGGCCGATATCGATTGCGCACAGGCCGTATGCAACATGGCGGATGCCGGATGGGCGATGGGCCTGGGGACGTGTTTTGTGGGCAATTTCGATTCCGATGCGATTGCACGGCGCCTGGGCGTGCCCGACCGATGGGCGGTTTTCACCGTCCTGCCGTTTGGCTACCCGGACCTGGGCAATCCGCCCTCCGCCAAGCCCCTTAAGCCCAGGCGGGAGATGGTCCATTTCGAGCGGTTTGGCAACCCGGCGCCATAGCTGCGGCGATTGAAACCGGCAGGCCGCAGGGGCTAGCTTGTGGCCCATCATTCGGCCGTGAGGCCGGTGTATTATGGTGATGCTGACAGCATCAGAGGGGCAGGAGCGCATCATGGCCATAAAACAGACCGAACCACCGCAGGCACACGAAATCCTCCAGCGCAATCCTGACGCGGTTTATCTCGACGTCAGGACCGAGGCTGAATTCGCGCAAGGCCACCCTGTTGGAGCAATCAATATCCCGGTGGTTTTCATCAAGGGCCCGGGCCAGATGGAGCCCAACGGCGATTTTTTGCGGGTGGCGGGGTCCGTCCTGTGCAAGGATAACAAGCTGGTTGTTGGTTGCCTGGCCGGGGGGCGGTCGCAGCACGCGTGCGAAATTTTGGAAGCCGCCGGTTTCAGCGACCTGACCAACGTCCGGGGCGGCTTTGGCGGCGTCCGTGATCAGAGCGGGCAGGTGGTGGTTCCCGGATGGCGCGACGCGGGTCTGCCGGTATCCAGTAACGTCGGCGAGAACTCCTACCAAAGCCTGCGCCGCAAGGCCGGATTGTAGGAGCTCCGATGGCTATACGTCTCACGAAAATCTACACGCGCGGCGGCGACAAGGGGATGACCTCACTGGTGGGTGGGGCGCGGGTGCCGAAGGAAAGCGGCCGCCTCGAAGCATACGGCACGGTTGACGAATTGAACTCGGTTGTCGGCATCGTCCGCACCTTCGCTCTCGATTACCGCGAGCGGCTGGGGGATGATTACGGGTGGTACTCCGAGATGCTGCGGCGGATCCAGAACGAACTGTTCGACGTTGGCAGCGAGTTGGCCACGCCCCCGGGCGCCGAATACGACGGGATGCATCGGATGGGCGAGGGCGAAGTCGAGCAGCTTGAACATGAAATCGACCGCATGAATGCCGAACTCGGCCAGCTCAAGTCATTCACCCTGCCCGGGGGCGGCAAGCTCAACGCCTTTTTGCACCTGGCGCGCACCGTATGCCGACGCGCGGAGCGGATTTGCTGGGCGGTCAAACGCGACGAGCAAATCAGCGATCAAGTGATTATTTATATAAACAGGCTCAGCGACCATCTGTTCGTGCAGTCCAGATGGATTTCCAGGCGGCTGGGAGAAGATGAGTTCCTGTGGGACCGCGGCCTGCGCATCGATTCCCGGGCGCGGCGCAAGAACTCGAAATAAAAGGGACTCAGATGTCAGAGCAACCGCGCATTCATTTACGCCAGGTAGAAGCCGGCCCGATGGCCAACTACGTCTATATCATCGGCGATCCGGCAACGCATAAGGCGGCGGTGGTCGATCCGGCATGGAATATCGACGGCATCCTCGATTTGGTCCGGCGCGACGGCTACGAAGTCGATAAGATACTGATTACGCATTATCACGCCGATCATCTGGGCGGCGATATTATGGGCCATCATATCGAAGGCGCGGCGGAGATGCTGGGCAAGGTCAAGGCCAAGCTGTACCTGCAGAAGGCCGAAGCTGCGCTGGCGCGCCGGCAGGTCGGGCTTTCGCCCACTGACATGGTTGTGGTCGAAGGCGGCGATACCACCGAGGTGGGCAATTTGACGGTCAAGTTCCTGCACACGCCGGGCCATACGCCGGGCTCACAATGCTTCCTGATCGGGAGCAACCTGATCTCGGGTGACACGCTGTTTATCGGATCGTGCGGACGCGTCGATCTTCCGGGCGCCGATCCCGCCCAGATGTATTACAGCCTCAATCACACTTTGAGAAATCTCGACGACGACACCGTGGTCTATCCGGGACACGCGTATTCGTCCGAAGCCACCTCGACTATCGGCAACGAAAAACGCCACAACATGTTCATGCGTTTCCGCTCGCTGGATGAATTCCTGTCGGCGATGGGCTACGGCAGGTAGGAAGATGGCGGCGGAGGTTTTGGGTACGACCCCGATCTCTGGGGAAATCGCGGGCACGAGAAAAATGGGATGCTTGCGCGTGTTGCGGGCCGGGTGAAGTCGCAACCAAAAAGGTCGAGGGAAATCCGGGCAGGATACTGCCAATCACAACAGCCGATTTCAGAACATGGCTGAGGAAAGATCGCTCGAAGAACTCGCGGCTGAAGCCGAACGTCTGCGCGAGCAGATTCGCCATCATAATTACCGGTATTACGTACTGGATTCGCCCGAGATCAGCGACGCCGAATACGACGCCCTGATGCGTCGGCTGGAGGCCCTGGAGCGCGCACATCCTGAAGTTGCCACTCCGGATTCGCCCACCCAACGTGTCGGTGCGGCGCCGGCCGAGAAGTTCGGCGTCGTGCAGCATCGCCGCCCGATGCTGTCGCTGTCCAACGCGCTCAGCGCCGACGAGATGGTCGAGTTCGACAAGCGGATCAAGCGCCTGCTGCGTTCGGAGGCGGACATCGAGTACGTGGCCGAGATCAAGCTGGATGGTCTCGCCGTGGAACTGGTTTATGAGCATGGCGTTTTTACAATTGGCTCGACGCGGGGTGACGGTTACAACGGCGAGGATGTGACGCAAAACCTGCGGACCATTCGAAGTATCCCGCTTAAACTGCGCGGCTCGTCCGGCCATCCTGTGCCCGAGCTGCTGGAAGTGCGGGGCGAGGTGATATTGCCGCGCAAGGACTTCCAGAAACTGAACGAGGCGCGCGCTGCTGCAGGCGAGCCCGTCTTCGCCAACCCGCGCAATGCGGCCGCCGGATCGCTGCGCCAGCTTGATCCGAAGATTACCGCCCAACGCCCGCTCGACATTTTTTGTCATTCGCCTGGAGAAATAAGGGGCGCGGAATTCAAAACCCAGTGGGATTTTCTTCAAGGCATCAAAGCGTTGGGGCTCAAGATCAATCCCGAATCGAGGCTGTGCCGCAGCGTGGACGCGGTACTGGAATACTGGAATGAAATCAGTGCGAAACGCGATCGCCTGCCCTACGAGGCGGACGGGGTCGTAGCCAAGGTCAATTCATTCGCACTGCAGAATCAATTGGGCGAAGTGTCGCGCTCGCCGCGCTGGGCAATCGCGTATAAATTCAAGGCGCAGCAGGCCGAGACCAAGGTCGAGAAAATCGAAGTGTACGTCGGACGCATCGGATCGCTGACGCCGGTGGCCCATCTCCAGCCGGTGCAGCTCGCCGGTGTCACGATCTCCAATGCCTCGCTGCACAACCTCGACGAAATTCGCCGCAAGGACGTGCGCGAAGGCGACACCGTGCTGCTGGAGCGCGCCGGCGATGTGATTCCGTATGTGGTGCGTGTGACCAAACCTGGCCATCCGCGCCACCCGGAATTCCAGATGCCCAGGAATTGTCCGGTATGCGGCAGCGAGATCGTGCATGAAGAAGGCGAGGTGCTTTATTTTTGCGTTAACGTCAACTGTCCCGCCCGGATGCGCGAGTCGATCCGCCATTTCGCGTCCAAGAACTGTCTGGATATCGACGGTCTGGGCGATAAGCTGGTCGCGCAACTGGTGGAAAAAGGCCTGATCCGCGAATTGGGGGACATCTATACTCTGCGCGTCGAGGATTTGGCGAAGCTCGAACGGATGGGGGAAAAGAGCGCGCGCAACGTAATCGCCAGCATCAACCGCTCGCGCCACACCACGCTCGATCGCCTGATCAACGGCCTGGGCATCCGCCACGTTGGCGAACATACCGCGCGTCAACTGGCGCAACACTTCCGCGATATCAGAAAGTTGCAAGAAGCCAGCGAGGAAGATCTGCTGGCAGTGCGCGATATCGGTCCTGAAGTTGCCCGCAGTATTCGCGAGTATTTTGGGGAGCCGCATAACGCGCGTGCCCTCAAGCGATTGCTCGAAAACGGCAGATTCGAGTTCGAGCCGATTGCCGAGCCGTCTGGACGCGGACCGCTGCGCGACAAAACCGTGGTTCTGACCGGCTCGCTCAAACAATGGACGCGTTCCGAGGCGGAACAGAAGGTGCTCGCGGCCGGCGCGCGCGTATCGTCGTCGGTCAGCCGCAAGACCGATCTGGTGGTCGCAGGCGAGGATGCCGGCTCGAAACTGCGCAAGGCGCGGGAGTATGGCGTCAGGATAATCGACGAAGACGAACTCAGGCGGATGCTGTCGGGAACTTGACGATGGGGTCTGGCAAAGCGCAAGTTCGGCTTATCGTTCACGGCCGCGTGCAGGGCGTCGGGTTCCGTTTTGCCACGTTGCATGAGGCGCGCAGACTTGGGCTCGGCGGAACCGTGCGCAATCTGGCCGACGGAACGGTGGAAATTCGGGCCGAGGGGGAGCGCGCAAAGCTGGCGATGCTGGCGGCGTGGGCCCATCAGGGACCGCGAGGCGCCCGCGTCACCAAGGTGGAGGAGGAGTGGTCGGAATATGGCGGGAACTGGCAGGGTTTTGAGGTCCACTAGCGATCGTTTGCGCAGCGGATGGGACACCTCTATGATCATGGCGCACCATTAGTTATATTTCTGTTACGTGATCCATCTTATTCGCTGTGCTTGTGCAAAAGCCCGGTGGAGCTACCCATGGCCCCCGTAACTCAACTCAAATTTAAGCGTTCTGTCTGAAGAGGAGAGCAGATCCAAATGGCTGTACCACCTGAGACGGCCCAACAACTTGGGCAGGGGTCAGGATCAGCCGGCCAGCGCAAGCCGGTCGAGACCCGACCTCAGTTTGTAATCCGCTTTGCCGGCGACTCCGGCGACGGTATGCAGCTGGCGGGCATGCAGTTCACTGCCGAATCCGCGTTGGCCGGCAACGACATCGCGACGCTGCCGGATTTTCCAGCGGAGATTCGCGCCCCTGCGGGAACTCTGGCCGGCGTCAGCGGCTACCAGTTGAATTTCTCCAGCCAGCCGGTATTTACCCCGGGAGACGAACCTTCCGTGCTGGTGGCGATGAATCCCGCCGCGCTGAAGGTTAACATCGACGATCTCCCGCCCAATGGCGTGCTGATCGTCGACAAAGAAGGATTCACCGACGCCAACCTCAAAAAGGCCGGCTATACCTCCAATCCGCTGACCGACCATTCGCTGGACAAGTACCAGGTCTTTGAAATCGAAGTCAGCAAACTCACCACCTCAGCGGTCCGGGAACTGGGGCTTAACACCCGCGCGGTCAACCGCTGCCGCAATTTCTTCGTACTAGGCCTGGTTTCCTGGCTGTTCCAGCGTCCGACGAAGTCGGTGACGGACTATATCGAAAGCCGGTTCAAGAAGACCCCCGACGTGATGGAAGCCAACATGCGGGCCTTCAAAGCCGGGTACAACTACGGCGAGACGACGGAAATCTTTGCCAGCGCCTACGAGGTGAAACCGGCCCAGATCGCTCCCGGATTCTACCGCAACATCACCGGCAACACCGCGACGGCGTTGGGCTTTGTGGCGGCAGCCGTCAAGAGCGGACGGCCGTTGTTTCTGGGGTCATATCCGATCACCCCGGCCAGCGACGTTCTGCACGATCTGTCGGGCTTCAAGAACTTCCCGGTTTACACCTTTCAGGCCGAGGACGAGATTGCCGGCGTTGCTTCCGCGATTGGCGCCGCCTTCGGCGGGGCGATCGGGATCACCACCACCTCCGGCCCTGGGATGAACCTCAAGGCCGAGGCGATTGGCCTGGCGGTCAAAGTCGAACTGCCTTTGGTGATTACCGATATTCAACGCGCTGGTCCTTCCACCGGGATGCCGACCAAGCCGGAGCAGGCCGACCTGCTGATGGCGATGTACGGGCGGCATGGCGAATCGCCGATTCCGATCATTGCCGCAGCGACGCCCGCTGACTGCTTTGACTGCGCGTTCGAAGCGGTCCGGGTCGCAGTCAAATACATGACCCCTGTCATTCTGCTGACCGACGGGCATCTGGCCAACGGCTCCGAGCCGTGGCTGGTGCCTGAGCCAGAGCAGTTGCCGGAGATCAAAGTCGCGTTCCGCACCGATCCCAACGGCTTTATGCCGTATCTGCGTGATGAGGAGACGTTGTCGCGTCCATGGGCGGTTCCCGGAACGCCGGGTCTCGAACATCGTATCGGTGGCCTGTCCAGCGAACATCTGACCGGAAACGTTAGCTATTCGCCTTCGAACAACGAGATGATGGTGCGGTTGCGGGCGCGCAAGATCGCCGGCATCGCACGCGAAATTCCTGCCACCAAAGTTTTTGGCGACGAGCAGGGCGGCGATCTGCTGCTGGTAGGATGGGGGTCGACTTACGGCACCCTGCGCGAGGCGGTGATCAGGATGCGCGCCAAGGGCAAGAGCGTCTCGCACGTGCATCTGCGATGGCTCAATCCGCTGCCTTCTGATCTCGGCGATATCCTGCGCCGGTTCAAAAAGGTGATGGTTGCGGAAATGAACATGGGACAACTGCTCAAGATGATCAGGGCCGATTACCTTATCGATGCAGTTGGCTGCAACAAGATTCAGGGACGGCCGTTCAAGGTCAGCGAAGTCGAGTCCCGGGTCACCCGGGCGCTGGAGGGCTGAAACAGATGGCTACTGCGCTTACGCGTAAAGATTTTATCTCCGACCAGGAAGTGCGATGGTGTCCGGGATGCGGCGACTACGCGATCCTGGCCCAGGTGCAGAAGATTATGCCCGAGTTGGGCGTGCCGCGCGAAAATACGGTGTTTATTTCCGGAATCGGCTGCTCCAGCCGTTTTCCGTATTACATGAACACCTATGGCTTCCATACCATCCATGGACGCGCGCCGGCGATCGCCACCGGACTTAAGATGACGCGTCCCGAACTCGACGTGTGGGTCGTGACTGGCGACGGCGACGGCCTTTCGATCGGCGGCAATCACCTGATTCACGCGTTGCGCCGCAACATCGACCTGAAAATCCTGCTGTTCAACAACAAGATCTACGGCCTGACCAAGGGTCAGTACTCGCCCACTTCAGAAGTCGGCAAGGTCACCAAATCGACTCCAGCCGGGTCGGTGGATTTTCCCTTCAACCCGATCACCGTGGCGCTCGGCGCGCATTCCAGCTTTATCGCGCGTTCGATCGACGTCGAGCAGAAGCATCTGCAGGACACACTGAAGCGGGCGCATGCACATCGCGGCGCCTCATTCGTCGAGATCCTGCAAAACTGCAACATCTTCAACGATGGTGCTTTCAACGACGTCAGCGACAAGGCGATCAAAGCCGACCATCAACTGATCCTGGAGCATGGTAAGCCTTTGATCTTCGGCAAGAACCGCGACAAAGGTATCCGGATGAACGGGATGCGCCCGGAAGTGGTTCAACTTGGCAACGGCGTGACCGACAAGGACCTGCTGGTACACGACGAGACCAATCTGCCGTTGGCGTTCATGCTGGCTAATTTTGAACCGCCGATGCCCACTCCGATCGGCGTCTTTTACGCGACTTCGCGTCCGACATACGACAGCGCCGTCAACGCCCAGTTGGAGCACGCGAAAAAGACCCAGGGTCCTGGCGAACTACGCTCGCTGCTGCGCCGCGGCGATACCTGGAGCGTGAAGTAAGAAAAGAGAAAATGAGAAAAATAGAGCAGAGCGGCCGCTGACGGCTGCTCTGTGGAGCAAACAGAGGACCGGGGAGAGATCTCCGGTCCTTTTTTTTTCGGCGAACTCTGAGGAGAGACGCTGATTTAATCCCTCTTTCTGAAACGGAGAGATGCCCGGCCATTTTTTCGGGAGGCCAGAGGCGGTCCTCAGTGCGCCATTGGCGATAACGGTGGCCTCCAAGCCTCGCGCGCCCTGGGGCTAGTACATTCTGCCCAGTTGCCAGCGGCCTTCCTCCAGCAGTCCGCCGCCTTGATAGCAGAAGAATGCTCCGGCCGCTGATTGGGAGCGGAAATGGCCGTCGAACATGCAGCTTGAGCCGTCGGGGAGCATCACTCGAAGGCGGGCAAGCGAACCCTGAATGGAAGAGGAGACAACGCTGCCGCGGTCGTTGAGGTTGCGGCAAATCATCGTGCCGGTTTCGCAGCGGTAAAATCCGCTTACGTCGGGGCCATTTTGAAACAGGGTGAAGGTGACACGCTCCACGGCAGAGCATCGACCTTTTTCCAGGAGCATCACTCCGCAATTGGTCGTGGTGCTGCCCTGCCACGTGCCGGTGATATCGAGGGCCGGCTTTTCCGGCGCTGGAATCAGCGAAGCGCAAGCCTCAATCATAAGCAGACTTGAGATCAAAACACTGGATACGGTTTTGATCAAATACTTCCTCCCGATGGTCGGCTAAGTAAACCCGATTGTAAGCCGAAGGTTTATTTTGATAGTGTCTCGACGATTTTCGCGAATGCGGCTGGGTCGCGCTCCACGATCTCGATGCGATGGAGGGTCGCGCCCGCGGCTTCCTGGGCCGCCAGCCGCTCGCGCGCACCGCCCAGATCATGGGGTTCGGCCACATAGCACATCTCGTTGAGCATTCGCGGCGAAACGGCGGCAGTGGCGGCTTTGGCGTCGCGTGCGTCCCAAGCCTGTTTGATTTTTTTCACCTCATCGCCGAAGCCATAGCGGGTCAGTTGGGTAGAATAGAAAGTGCCCATACGGCCCGCGTAAAAGGCCAGACCGCTGGCCGTCGCGGTTTTCGCGCGCTCGACGTTGCGCGTGATGATCACGCTGCCCGGCGTCATGACATCGATTGCCGCCGGATCGCGTCCGGCAGTGCGCGCAACCTCGCGGAATTGCGAAATAGCCGCCCCAAGCTGGCTGAGCGGGATATCGACCGGGAACCAGCCGTCCGCCTTCTGTGCGGTCAACTCCACGCTTTTCGGATTCATGGCGCCGACAAAGATCGGGATGTGTTTGCGCTCAGTTTCAAAGCGCAAAGTAAAGCCGCGCTGGAGCTTGAACAGCTTGCCCTCGTACCTCAGCGGCTGGCCCGCCATCAGCATGTTGATGATATCGATATACTCGCGCATGCGGGTTACAGCGGGCTGGAATTTGACGCCGTGGAAATGCTCGGCAACGTTCGCGCTGGTGGTGCCCAGCCCGATGATCATGCGGCCCTTGCTGAGAATGTCGAGGGTACCGAAATGCTGCGCGTACGCCCCCGGCGTGCGCCCGTAGATATTAACGATAAAGGTGCCGATCTGGATCCTTTTCGTGTGCTCGGCGACCAGCGTCAGCAATGTAAATGCGTCGTGCCCCCATGCTTCGGCCAGCCAAATCGAATGGATGCCAACCTCGTCCATCAGTTTGGATCGCTCGATCAGGCCGTTGAAATCCGGTCTGCCTTCCCATCCAATGCCCATCGTGAGCTTGTACGCCATCGCATTTCCTCCGTTGCCTTCGTGTCAGCCGAACTTTAGCTTCCCTTTTCGAGCGTCAGTGGACCGCTGAATGCAGCTCTATGGATTACGCTATGATCTCCCGGTCGCGCAAATCCCTAATCCGTTCCGGCGGATAGTTGAGCAAGCAGCGCAGAATTTCGGCGGCAAAACTCGGCGCCTGCGGTTCAGACTACTGCTATTCGAGAGCCGGATAGAAATGATTGAGATTGAGGATCAGCGGCGTCGGCTTGGGCGTCGGAGTTGCGGCCGCCGATGCGGCGCTAAACCGGCACACGTCACTGAGGCCGGTCGTACTGACTTGCGGTTGCTCCAACGGTGCAGCGGTCTGGGCCTGTCCGGCGCCTCAACGGCCCGAAGCAAGAAAACAATGCACTGGTTCGAAATGCCACTAGCGGGTTAAGATGCGCCCTTATGGCGAAAGCGTCTGTACCGCTTGGAAAACCGCCGGCTTTGGTCACTTCGCGTGCCGGCGGCCACGCGCCGGGGGCGCGCGGACCTGATTCCGCGCACGCATGGATGGTTGCGGCGACCGCGTTTTTTACCTGCTTCATCGTTTATGGGGTCCAGTACAGCTTCGGCGCCTTCTTCGATTCCATAGCCCGCGACCTGGGCGCCGGACGCGCCGATACCGCGGGCATTTTCTCCGTCAACATGTTTGTCTCCAACCTGTTCGGTGTGTTGGCGGGATATCTCACCGACCGCTTCGGCCCGCGGCCCATGGTGGTGCTGGCATCGCTGACGATGGGGGCTGGCCTGATTATAACCTCGCGTATCGACCGGCTATGGATGGGCTATCTGAGCTATGGCATCGCGATGGGCATCGCGTCAGGATGCGTTTTTATTCCGATGGTCGCGGCGGTCAGCGGATGGTTCGAGCGCCGGCGCAATGCCGCGATCGGCCTGACCGTTTCCGGTATCGGATGCGGCACACTGTTCGTCGTTCCATTGATCGGTGTGCTGATCCATCGCTACGGATGGCGCACCTCGTACCTGATGCTCGGCGTAATCGGCGCTGCGCTGCTGTTAATCTGCGCGATCCTTACCGAGCGTCCGCCGCTACCAGCGGTGCGCACCCAGACCAGGTTGGGCGACGTGGCACGCACGGCGCCATTCATTATGCTCTGCCTTGCAGGCACGCTGTCCAACGTCGGCATCTTCATCCCGTTCGTGTATCTGCCCGACTTCGCCCAGACCCGCCACATCAATCCGATCGCGGCGGCCAGCCTGTTGGGAATAATCGGCGGCGCCAGCGTGATTGGACGTCTCGGACTGGGTGGAGCATCGGATCGGCTCGGCGTGATTTGGCTGTACAAGCTGGCGCTGTGGATGATCGGCGCCAGCTATGTGCTTTGGTTTACGCCGCCGTCTTATGCAGCCTTGGTCGTGTTTGCCGTGATCCTGGGAATCGGCTACGGCGGTTCGGTCGCGCTATGTCCGGCGGTGGTAGCGGATCTGTTCGGCGTGCACGGGCTGGGTGCGATGCTCGGGGTGATCTACGGCGGTTCTGCCTTCAGCTCGCTGGCGTGGCCGCCGCTGGCGGGATTGATTGTCGATCGCACTGGCAGTTATGGCGGGGTGGCGGTATTGGGCGCCGGATGCGGTCTGCTGAGCTGGGTGCTGATCTATCCGCTGAAGCATCGCAACGCGATTGCGCCGCTCTCCGCCGCCTGATTCGCGCTTGCATTCGCATGTCGCCCGGCGTCAAACATACCTCAGCAAACCCGCATGAGGAGCTAATCCCATGGGTAATCGGCTCAAGGACAAAGTAGCGATCATCGCCGGCGCTGGGCAGACTCCGGGCGACACGATCGGCAACGGGCGGGCCACCGCGATCGTGTTCGCGCGCGAAGGCGCCAGATGCGTCTGCGTCGATCGCCGCCTGGACTCCGCGCAGGACACCTGCACCATGATCGAAAAAGAGGGCGGAGAGGCGATCGCGATGGAAACCGACGTGACCAGGGCCGCCGATTGCAAACGCCTGGCAGAGGCTTGCGTCAGGAAATTCGGGCGCATCGATATCCTGCACAACAACGTGGGAATCGGAGCGGGCGATGCCGGCGTGACTCATCTGGAAGAGACGGCATGGGACCGCATCTTCACCACCAACCTCAAGAGCGTGTACCTGATGTGCAGGGAGGTAATCCCGGTGATGCGCCGCCAGGGCGCGGGCAGTATCGTCAACATTTCCTCGATCGCCGCCATCTGCGCGATGAACGGGATGCTGGCCTACAAGGTTTCCAAGGCCGGAGTCAATTCGATTACCCATCAGATGGCGATGGCAAACGCCAAATACGGCATCCGCGTCAACGCGATCATGCCGGGACTGATGGACACGCCGATGGCAATTGAAGGCATCGTGCAGGCGCGCGGCATTCCAAAGGACAAAGTGCGTGCTGCGCGCGATGCGCAAGTCCCGCTCGGCGCGAAGATGGGCACCGGATGGGACATCGCCTATGCCGCTCTTTTCCTGGCTTCCGATGAAGCCCGCTTCATTACCGGCGTCGTGCTGCCAGTGGACGGCGGCCAGAGCGGGCGGATCGGGTGATGCTTTTGTGGCAAAAATAAATTGCGAACGTTAGTTCAGATAATCTATTCTTATGCGACTTGACGGAGTTGGCTGGATCACAGGGAGGTTAGTCCCATGCATGTAGTCTCGGCGGATTCGCATACGGTTGAACCGGCCGATCTCTGGACTTCGCGGCTGGACCGTAAATTCAGGGACAACGCGCCTCATATCGAGATGCGCGGCTCCACGGCGTTTCTGATGGCGCCGGGGATTACGCCGTTCGCCGTCGGTGGCATCAGCGCCAGCGGCAAAAGCGGCGAGGAACTGGCCAAACATTGGAAGACCGGGTATGAAGCCGTCCGTCCCAGCGGATGGGACCCCGCCGAACGCCTCAAGGACCAGGACATCGACGGCGTCGAAGGCGAAGTGCTTTACACCAGTCTGGGCCTGCCGCTGTTCGCTCTGCTTGACCTCGAGCTGCAGCAAGCCTGTTTTGCGGCTTATAACGACTGGTTGGCCGAGTACTGCAATTACAATCGCAGACGCCTGGCTGGTATCGCCATGATCTCGACCGACGACATCGGCGTGGCGATTCGCGAATTGGAGCGCGCGGCCAAGCTGGGCCTGGCGGGAGCGCAGATCAGCGGCGCGCCGCCCGAGGACAAACCCTACAGCCTGCCGATGTATGATCCGTTCTGGCAGGCGGCCAGCGATCTTCAGATCCCGATCTCGCTGCACGTAATCAGCGGCCGCAAAAGTCTTCCCCGGCAAAGTAACGTGGTTCTTTACTACATGTTCCTGATTTCCGAAGTTCAGCGGACGTTCGCCGACATCATCATCGGCGGCGTGCTGGAGCGGTTTCCGCAGCTGCGGCTGGTATCGGCCGAGAACGACACCGGATGGCTGCCGCATTTCCTGTATCGTCTCGATCATGCCTGGGAGAAGTACAACAAGGTCGGCACCTACGCTAACCTCACGCTTAAGCCGAGCGAATATTTCAAGCGCCAGGTCTGGGCGACGTTTCTGGACGACCCGGTTGGCCCCGCCACCTTCAAGTTTATCGGCGAAGACAACTACATGTGGGGATCCGATTTCCCCCATTCCGATTCCACCTGGCCGCGTTCCCGCGAGGTGATCAAGGCGGATTTCGAAGGCGTGCCGGAAGAAGTTACCCGCAAGATGGTATTCGACAACGCCGCCCGCCTTTATCATTTGGGAACCTGAGCAACACGAGGGCGCCCGAACTTCCGATTGGAGAGTCCAAATGCGTGTTCAGAAGTTTGCCCCGATGAGCAAGAATTTCGCGACCTTCGACTGCGACGCCCATATCGCCGAACCGCCGGGACTATGGGATCGGGCCAAAGACAGTCTCAGCCAGCGCGAGTTGCGGGCTTTGGAGGACACGATGTGGTTTGACTCCGAAAGCCGCCAGCTCATCGTTAACGGCAAGGCCGGGATGGGCGCCATGTCCCGCCACGTCGGCGCCACGCCCGGCACGCTCAACCTCCTGACGATCGCCGGTCCCGGCCTCAAACACAACCTGCAGCGGACCCTGCACGTGCGCAATCTCCGGCGCCAGACCGCGCTTAGCGCCGAGCAGGCTGATTATGTCCACCATCGCGGGGCCTACGAGCCCAAACCTCGCCTGCGCGACATGGATATCCAGGGCATCGACCAGGTGATGATCATTCCAAGCGATATCGACACCTATCCCTGGCTCCAGAACGACATTGGCGCCAAGGCGATGTGCAAGGCCTATAACGACTGGGCATACGAATACTGCCAGGAAGGTCCGCAGCGGCTTTATTTCGCCGCACTGCTGCCGCTGCAGAATCCGAAGTTCGCCGCCGACGAGGTCCGCCGCGTTGCGGCCAGGGGATGCCGCGTCGCGTTGGTGCGGCCGATCGACGCCCTTGGCAATTACCCGGTTCAGCCGAAGTACGATCCGGTATGGAAGGCGATGGAAGAAACCGGCGTGGTGTTCGGGATGCATCCGTTCTCGGCTTTTGGATCGCTCAAGCCGCCAGCCTACACCGAACAGCATTCGGGCGCTGAACTGATGGAATGGTGCATCAATTCCTCGGGACTGGCGCATCTGTTCCTGACCAATGTGCAGAACTTCCAGGCCGAGGCCGCGCTGTGGGTTACGATGGCCCTGATGTCGGGATTCTTCGAGCGGTTTTCCAAATTAAGAGCCGCGGTCTTCGAGGCCTCATCGACGTGGCTGAGTTTCCTGCTCGACGAGTGCGACAAGGCCTACCGGCTCTACCGCAACGATCGCAAGCGCTATCCACTCAAACGATTGCCGAGCGAAACCTTTTTCGCCCATTGCGTCACCGGGTTTGAGGGCGACGAGGCGCCGCCCTCGCGGATGCCGGATTTCTATCGCGACATCCTGGCGTGGTCCTCCGACGTGTACCATCACGACGGCGACGACGCCTGGCGCGCGATCGAGACGATGCGCAAATGCGAGCTGCCGGAGTCATATCAGGCCAGATTCCTGGGCGACAACGCCCGCCGCCTGTACAAGATCGATCCGCCCGCCAGCTTTATTCGTGACCGCGTGACCGAAATCGAGCGCCCCGACTGGTGGCCCACCGACGACGAGGTGCGACAGGCGCTGCAACCCGAAGCCGGCCTGCGCCGCTGACGGATATTGCAAATGGATTGATGAACCCTCGCTCCATCCGCCGTGCCGCGGGTCGCCGGTCCGCCGTTCACAACCAGGCGTGGACGCCCCTGGCTTTGGGAGCGGCGCTAATGGTTCGCCCGGCCTGAAATGGTTGTGAGAGCCTGCGTTTCTATATTACCGCGCTTTTACACAGCGCTGACTGTGGACAGATAAAACGTTAACGCCTTTTTTGTCGCGCCGCTTGCCGCTAGATCGATGCCAGGTGGAGGTGTGTGATGGCGGTGGGGCGAGACAATCCGTGCCCGTGCGGCAGCGGGCGCAAATTCAAGCGTTGTTGTATCGGTGCGGCGAGCTCGAAGCCAGTGACCCTGAACGCGGGTTTGTTGCAAGCCGCGCAAGCGCGACACGACCACGATGCGGCCGCCGCACTCCTCGATCGCGTTGCCCGTACGATGGCGGCCAGAATTGCGGCGGCAGGCAACTCGGTGCTCGATCATGAGACCCGGGGTTTCCTGGCTGATAATCCCGAATGTCTTTTCTACTTTTTGGAAGGTTTTTTACGGGCGGCAAATTCGGGCCACGGTGTGGAGGAGGCCGAACAACTGGCGGACGCCTATTGCTTCTTAATCGAGCTGCAATTGAGCATGCTTCACCGCAGCCTGGATAGCGGCAATTCATGGGCAAGACAAATTCGCGACGATTTCGAGGCGAGGATTGTGCAGGCGATCCGCGAAGGCGCGGTCAGCGCTGAGTGGGTCCTCGCTATCGCGGAGATTTTTCGCAAACAGAAGATCCATCCAGGGCCCGAGCTCGAGTTGCTTTTCCTGGAAGCCTGCGAGCAGGCGGCGGGGACATCCGAACCGCCGGATCCGATCTCCTTGTGCGCCGAGATTGCCGCGAGATGCGATAACAATCCGTTTCTGGTTAGTGACGTGCTTTACTCCAGTATGCGTTCCGCCGGGCCCGTCTCCAGCGAGCTGGTCGGCGCCTTGTTCGCCGCGGCGCCCGGCTCAGTCAAGGAGGGCATCGCGTTGGGTGTCCTCGACTCCGACAGCCAGGTGCGAACCGCGGTAGCTAACGCTCTCGTGCGCGCTGCCGACGCGGTCACTCCCAACACGCTGCGGCGCCTGATCGCGGTGCGGCGATGGCTGCCCGAAGCCGAACGGGAGCCGCTTGATCAGGCGGTCAGAGCGGCGCGTCTGGCCGGCGTGGAATGCGCGCAATGGCAAAGTTCCGGCGCCGCAGTCGTCGAAATGCGGGTATCCTCCCCCGACGGCGCCGGCGCGCAGATGGCGATGGTGGTCAGCAGTGATGGCGGTGGTTACCGGCTGTCCGGAATTCTTTTCAAAAGCGGCGCCGGCATCGCGGACGCGTGGACCAGCGATCCCCAATCAATGCGCGATATAAAGGAGTTGCTCGGCGAGCGCAGTTCCGATGTTCACCTGCTTCGCGCCTCGCGCCGTTATCTCGACCTGATGGTCGGATATTACTTGAAAGACGCGCTCAAGAACGCGGAGCCGCCGCCCGCCCGGCTGTTGGAACTGGCCGAATATCTGCAGGCGTCCAACTGGCAGCCAGTGGAGCCGGGATGGCAGGAATTGCTCGCGGACCTCGTCAAGGAGGTTCCCTACCAACTGCTCGCGTCCTCGTCGGTGAACTCAATCCTTGCCACCAGCGCCAAATGGGGAATGAAGCGCAAATGGGCCCAGTCATGGGCTGAAGGAGGCGATGCGGTCGAGGATCTGCTCTCGCGCCTGGAGGGCCGGGCGGACAGGGTGGTGTACGAAGAAATCATCGAGCGGGTCCTGGAAAAGCGCCGCGACGTGTGGGCCGAGCGCTTCACCCTGACTGCACTTTGGATGAAGGAAGCTCCGAAGTGCAGTCTGCCCTGGGAAAATTTCGCGATCCTTGCGCACAAGATGGTCGAAGGGCTTCCCCTGCGCAACCTGCCGCTGATGCATAAAATCGCTGAAGCCACCGCCTTCATGTGAGGAGTCTCTTCCCATCTGAAAGAAGCAGACGCGGATCTGGCTGCGTGCGATGGCTTTCCCGCGGTCGTTTTGGCAGGCGCCAGCTTGTCCGAGAGAGGAGTGGCCGGCGCTACGCAAGACCTGGAATAATTTCCAGATCGCCCGTGGCGCCGGCGGCTATGCGCCGCCGCAGGAGGCTTTTCGCCATTTTACGGCGCGCGCTTGATGCGGCGGCGCTACAAGTTGGTTTCGTAATCCGCCTCGCATTGCGCGTCGATCCGCCGGGCGAGATCGTTGCCGCCGCCCATTTTGGCGGCGAGCAACTTGCCGAAAGAGACCCGCACCGGCGCCGGCCAATTCTGATGGTTCCAGAGTTGAGAGCGCCGCAATGCTTTGGCGCAATGGAAAAAGCATTCTTGCACTGAGACTCGAATTGCCAACTGCGGCGTCTTCCCGCGAGCCGCCAGCCTGCTGAGTATCTCAGGGTCGGTGGTTAGTTCGGCCCGCCCGTTGACGCGCAGCGTTTCCTCCGTGCCGGGGACCATGAAAATGATTCCGACGTGCGGATTGACCAGGATATTGTGCAGGCTGAAAACCAGCTTGTTGCCGGGACGGTCGGGAATCAGCAGCGTGGTTTGGTTCTCGATCTCGACAAAACCGGGACCATCCCCTTTCGGAGAAACGTCCAAATTCCCCTCGCCGTCCGCTGTGCCGAGCACCAAAAAGGGCGAGTGCCTGATAAAATCGGCCGCCATTTCGTCCAGCGCGTCCAGCAACTTGTGCCTGACGATCGGCAACGGCTCGCCGATCAAGCTGCGAAGCCGTTCAATACTTCGAATTAGATAATCCGTCGCTTGAGCCATCGCCGAACTCCTCTGTCCAAAGCGCGCTGTGTCATCTGTAGTCGCCGGCGCCGGTCTCGGCAAGGGCCGCTTTTGGCGGGGGTCGATAACTTATCTGCGGGCGGCGGAAGGGAGGGGAAAAACCGAAGCGGCGCAGCAAATAGGCGCGGAATGCCCTTGCCAGCGGCGGAAATCTGTAAGATAAATCGGAAACGAACCCTTGATGCTCAACCATTGAAGCGGGGCTTTTGCGTTCAGAGTACGATTTCGCTGAATCCGGAGAAGGAAAAATGAAGGTAGTTGTCAATTTTGACCTGTGTGAGAGCAACGCGCGCTGCATGGAAGTGGCCCCCGAGGTTTTCGAGGTGCGCTCCGACGACCGGCTGTACATTCTCAACGAGAATCCGCCGGAGTCGCTGCGCGCCAAGGTGGAAAAGGCGGTTCGCGTCTGTCCCAAACAGGCCATTTCGATCGTCGAGGACTGAAGCGCGCCACCGCGGGCGCGCCATCTCATACGCGGCCCCACAAGCTGGAAGGAGATTCATTGTTTGGCGTCCGACACGTCCAGCATTTTCAGCCGGATTCTGTGCCCGGTCGATCCCGACCATTCGCTCAAAGCGCTTGATTTCGCGATCCGTCTGGCGCGCCAGAACAGCGCCAGACTTTACGTCCTGTATGTCGCCGCCATTCCGATCGGCGCCACCGAACTGACCTCTGCGGCCGACGAAGAGCCTTACTGGGAAGTTCCAGGGCGCCAGCGGCTGGAGCAGATGGCGCAGGAAAAGCTCGCCGCCGTTTACAGCAACTACGAACTCATGATACGCAGCGGCGATCCCGCCACCCGCATCTTGCTGGCCCAAAACGAAACCGGCTCCGATCTAATCGTAATGGCGACGCACGGCCGCACCGGCCTGACCCATTTCTTTTTGGGCAGCGTGGCCGAACGCGTGGTCCGCGAAGCCCGCTGCCCGGTAATGACCGTTCGGCCGGATTAGATCGCGATTTTGCCGCGGAGCCCAAAATCCATTGTTCTTTTCGCAAGGTTTTTTTCCAGCGTCGAGACAGGCCTGGAAAATCCGCCCCACGTCAACGCGGGTGTTCAGTTCAAGTCCTTGCTGCTGTAGCCGAGGATGCGGCGAGCGATGATCAGCAAATTGATCTGCTGGGTGCCCTCGAAGATATCGTTGATTTTGGCGTCTCGCATCCACTTCTCGAGCAGGTAGGCGCGTGAATAGCCCAGCGGCCCGAGCAATTCCACCGCCTTTTGCGTGATCTGCGTGACGGCCAGACCGGCCTTGGCCTTGGCCATCGATGCCTCCAGGCTGTTGCGCTGGCCGTTATCCAGCAGCCAGGCGGCGCGCCAGGCGAGCAGGCGCGCGGCTTTGAGCTGGACCTCCATCTCCATGAAATCGCGTTCGATTGCAGTCAGGCGCTGCGGCGACAGTCCATAGCGGATTTCCATGTTGCGCTCGCTGAGAAAGTCGCGGACGAAATCCAGCGCCGCCCGTCCCACCCCGATCGCCATCGCGGCCACGATCGGACGGGTTGCGTCAAAGGTCGCCATCGCGTCCTTGAAGCCGCCCTCCGGCTTGACCTCAGGGCTGCCGAGCACGTTGTCCAGCGGTATTTTGCAATCTTCGAAAACCAGGGCCGCGGTGTCCGACACGCGGATGCCGAGTTTGTTCTCCACCCGCACCACGCTCATACCAGGGGTGTGATGCTCGACAACAAAAGGTTTGATTCCAGCGCGGCCGGCGTTCTTGTCCACGGTGGCCCAGACCACGACGAAACCCTCGGACAATTCCGCTGCCATTTTGCCGCCGGTACAGAAAATCTTGGTGCCGTTGATCACCCAATGGTCGCCCTCGCGCCGCGCGGTAGTGGTGATCGCGGCGCTGTCGGAACCGCATCCGGGTTCGGTGATCGCCATCGCGGCCCACTTCGGATTGCCTTCGCTGAAGCGCTTGAGGAACCGCTCCTTCTGCTGCGGAGTTCCGGCTGCCATGACCGCGGCGCCGCCCAGTCCGGGATTAGGAATTTGCAGAAACAATCCGACGTCGCCCCAACTCAATTCTTCCGCCGCGAGGATTGTGAACAGGGTACGCATCCGGTTGCTGCGGGCGCCCTTGTCGGGTCCTACCTCGAGTCCGGCCTGGGCCCTGCCGGCCCACATCAGTTCATAAAATTTGGTCGGGCGCGCGTGTTCGTTCTCGTCGTATTCGCGCGAGATGGGCCGCATAATCTGCCGCGCAACTATCCGATAGGCGTCAATCCGGCGCTGCAAATCGTGATCTGGTTCAAAATCGATCATTCGTGGTCTCCCGTTGCACTCGTCCTCCACGCGTCCGTTCTCCCATGATCGGTCGTGGGCAAGGAGGATAAATGATGCATTTGCAGAGATTCACTCGGCCTAAACCGTCGTCAGTCCTTCGAGCATCGCGAAGCCGCGGGCGTTGCGCAGCCACATCTCCACCGGATGTTCCCGGATATAGCCGTGGCCGCCCAGGATCTGGACGGCGTTGTCGCAGATTTTCAACACCGCAGAAGCCGTATAATTTTTGGCCTGATAACTTTCCTTGAGCGCATCCTCGCCTTTGTCCAGGCGGCTGGCGGCTTCCCAGGCCAAAAGCCGCGAGGCATCGATCTCGATGGCCATCTCGGCCAGCATGAAGGCAATCGCCTGTCTGGTTGCGATTGGCGCGCCAAAGGCGCGGCGCTGCAGCGCGTAATCGCGGGCGTATTCGAATGCTGAACGCGCCACTCCCACCGCCATCGCGGCGGCTGCCACCTTCTGCTCGCTCATCAGCCGGTTGAAATTGATGCCCCGCTCGCCGCCAAGCCTGGCTTCGGCAGGGACCGCGCAGTCTTTGAGCGTCAAACCATACGTCGCCAGCGCCTTAAGACCCATATTCTTTTCGCGCTCGCCCACCACCAGACCTGGGCATCCGCCGGGGAGGATGAAGCCCTCGACGGCCGGGCCGCACGATGCGAACACGATCAGGAACTCCGACTCCCTGGCGAGCGGCACATAGCATTTCTCGCCATTTAGTATGTAGCCGGAACCGCTGCCTCGCGCCGTGGTGGCGATCGAAAAAATGTCAAAGTCCCATCGCGGCTCCGTCAGGGCGGCGGATGCGGCGCAAAAACCTGGTTGCGCGAACAGCGGCAGATAGCGCGCGCGCTGCGCTTGATCGCCCATCTCCAGGACTGGATAGGCGAGCAGGCGCGGTACCAGGGCATGAATCGCGATCGACTGATCGCCATAGGCCAGTGCCTCTGCCGCGACTACGCCGGTCACTGCCGAGCGCTGGCCGCCGTCGCCGCCGGAGGCCTCGGGGATTACGCTGCGCACCAGCCCCAGCTCCCAGATCTTTTGCACCAGTTCGGGTGGAATTTGTCCGCTTTCATCCGCAGTGCGGGCGGCCGGACGGATCTCTTCGCGCGCGAAGGCCTCGACGGTTTGCGAAATCATCCGTTGTTCTTCGGTCAATTCGAAGCTGATCATTGGCGTGATCCAGGTTTCTACTCGGAATAGAACGCTAACGCGGTCAGATTTCGTTATCTTGTGCGATACGAATGCGGACGCGTTTGTACTGTTTCTTGCTGGGATGGACGCGGGCAGGCGGCGCGGGCGGTTTGCGAATTTTCTTCACCAGGCCCCTGGCGCTGATTTCTTTCGACGGTGTTTTGGATTTAGTCATGGCGGCTGCTCTTTTACATTTTACTCCGCGCGCCCAATAAAGCTTAGCTGAAGGCCGGTAATCTGGCCGCCCGCCGCCCGCCGCGAAAAGAACCGCTGATGGGAGCATCGCGTGCAGACCGGCACGTCAACGATGGCGTCGCGTTCAAGCCCGGCGAGCATCAGTTGATCGAGCAGGATAGCTTTCAAATCGATGAACGCCTTGGAATCGCCGGCCTCGCGAAGGTGCAACGCGGCGCCGGGTATTTCGGTGCAAAAGCGGCGCGCGAGCCCGATATCGACTTCGAAGCAGCAGGCGCCGATCGCGGGCCCCAGCGCCGCTTCGATCCGATGGGGGTTTGCTCCGAGCTTTTTCATCGCGTGGACGCCGGCCGATGCGATATCGGCGATAACGCCACGCCATCCGGCATGCAGCGCGCCAATGACTTGCGCGCGGTCGTCCTTCAACAAAACCGGTACGCAATCGGCGGTAAGAATTGCGAGAATCCGGTTGGGCGCTGTGCTGACCATGCCGTCCGCAACGCCAACCACGCCGCGGGACTGCGCATCAACTGTACGAACGCAGGCTCCGTGCACCTGATGGACCTGGACGAATTCGACGCCGGGCGGAAAGCAGCTTTTCAAACGGCGCCAGTTGCTTTGCACGTTGGCGGGATCGTCGCCTGCAAAATAGGAGAAATTCAACGATTCATAAGGTCCGCGGCTGACGCCGCCGCGCCGGCCCAGGAAACCGCCGCATACGCTCGCCCCAGACCATGGCCTGACGGCGAATTGGTCCAGTTCCCACTGCGTGGCCGCGGGTTCCGCGGTCCCCGTTGCCTGTGCGCGAGGCGCTGTCGTAAGATCGATCGTTCGGGCAGGCTGCATAGGAGATTCGTTATGGACGGCTACCGTTTCATGATCGAGCGAAATCGGCTGATGTACAAATTGGAAGACGAATTGGCCAAAATCCGCCACCTTCCCGACGTTGAGCGGCGGGCCAAAACCAACAAGTTGCAGGCTGAGTTCGACCGCCAACTGGCCGCGTTGTACAGAGAAGTCGCTGAGGAATATCCGGGCGAACGCCGCATCAAGGCCCGGCCGATCTCCGACCCTCGGTAATCCGATTGAGATTTGGAACGTTCAATAGTCATCCGCGGGGCCCGCACCAATAATCTGCAAAACCTGGACCTCGACCTGCCGCTCGGCTGTCTGACCGTAGTCACCGGGGTTTCGGGTTCGGGAAAGTCCAGCCTCGTGTTCGATACTGTATATGCCGAAGGGCAACGGCGCTACGTACAGAGTCTATCCACCTATGCCCGGCTGTTCCTGGATCGGATGCAGCGGCCCGACGTGGATACCATCTCGGATATCCCGCCAGCCTTGGCTTTGCGTCAGAAAAATGCGATCAGCAACGCTCGTTCGAGCGTCGGCAGTATCACCGAAATCAACGATTACCTGAGGTTGCTGTTCGGCGCGATCGGCCGCACGATTTGCCCGCAATGCGGCGGGGAAGTTGGCCGCGACACGGTGGCGAGTGCATGCGAATCAATTACGGCGATTCCCGCGCCCTATATCCTCATCGCCCCGTTCAAAGTCGGAGCACGTCCGCTGGCGCAGGATCTCTCCTACCTGGCCACTAACGGATACCATCGGCTATTCGTGGACGGCGCGATTGCCGACGCGCAAAGTGCGGGCGAGAAATGCGCGCGCCAGGGCGTTCTCCCGGTTGTCATCGATCGCGTGATCGTTGGCGGAGAAGAAGCCGCAGCGCGAGTGCGCGAGGCGCTGGAGAAGGCATTCTATTTGGGGGCTGGGCGCGCTCAGGCGGTTCGGATGGAGCGTGGCGACGGCGGTCTGCGTCCGCTGGCCGAGCTGTTTTTCGACCGCCGCTTCAGTTGCTCGCGCTGCGCCACTGTTTTCCCCGAACCCACCCCGGCTTTGCTTTCCGCCAACAGCCCGATCGGCGCCTGCCCCGAATGCCAGGGGTTTGGCCGCACCGTGGAGCTGGATCTCGCCAAAGTGATCCCCAATCACAATCTTTCCCTGCGCCAGGGCCTGGTGGCTCCATGGCGCACGCCGGCTTATCGCGAAATGCATGCCTGGATGTTGGAATGTGCGCGGCGTCGGCGAATCCGCTTGACCGCGCCGTACCGGGAATTTACCGCCGAGGAACGTTCATGGCTGCTCGACGGCGAGCCTGAACGGCGCTCGGAGGAGGAGCGATGGCCGGGAATTCGCGGCTTCTTCAAATGGCTGGAGCGCCGCCGCTACAAAACTCACGTCAGAATTCTGCTGGCGCGTTATCGCAAGTTCGTGCCCTGTGCCGTGTGCGCCGGCGCCAGGCTGCGGCCCGAGGCGCTCAATGTCAAAATCCAAGGTCGCAACATCGCCGACCTTGGCCGGATGCCGATCGCGGCGCTTGCCCAATGGATCGACCAGCTTGCGATGGGCCGCGAGGAGGCCGACCGTGCGGCCACTTTGACGCGGGAATTGCGCAGCCGCCTGGGTTATCTGACCGCGGTTGGACTTGGTTATCTGACTCTGGAGCGGCCCGCCCGCACGCTTTCGGGCGGCGAGGCCCAGCGTATCCATCTGGCCAGCGCCTTGGGCAGCCGGCTTACCGGAACACTGTACGCTCTGGACGAGCCCACCGTCGGACTGCACGCGCGGGACTCGCGGCGGCTGCTGGCGGTGCTGCGAAATCTGCGCGACCTGGGCAACACTGTCATCGTGGTCGAGCACGATCCGCTGATGGTGCGCGAGGCGGATCGGCTGGTGGAACTTGGACCGGGGGGCGGCCGCGACGGCGGCCGCCTGGTATTCTCCGGACCGCCGGCGGCGCGGCCCAAACGGGCCGGTGATGAACCCACAGGCCGCGTCTTGATGATGCGCGCGATTGCTCGCGAACGGCGTATCGCCAAAAGCGATCCCGCCCTGCGTATCGTCGGTGCTTCAGAGCACAACCTCAAGAATATCTCGGTATCGATCCCACTGGGCCGGATGGTCTGCATCACCGGCGTGTCGGGTTCAGGCAAATCGACCCTGGTCGAGGAGGTGCTCTACAACAATTACCTGGCGCTTCGTGGTGCGCCGGTAAGCGAAGTCGGCGCCTGCCAGCGTATCGAAGGGCTGGAGCAGCTCGCCGGCATCGTTCACATGGGACAGGAGGGTCTGGCTCGCTCGACGCGCTCCAATCCCGCCACTTACACCAAGCTTTACGATTCGATCCGAAAACTGTTCGCGGCTACCCAGGACGCGCGGCGCAGCGGGATCGAAGCCAAAAATTTTTCTTTTAATGTTCCCGGCGGCCGCTGCGAACGATGTCACGGGATGGGAGTGGTGACAATCGAGATGCATTTCATGGCCGACCTCGAAGTGAAATGCGACGCGTGCGACGGGCGGCGCTTCCAAAGTCACGTGCTCGGCGTCAAATATCGCGGACTCAACATCAACGAAGTACTCGCGCTGACGGTCGATGAGGCCCGCAGCTTCTTCTCACGCCAGGAGCAAATTGTACAGCGCCTCAACACCCTGTCGTCGGTTGGACTGGGCTATCTTCAACTTGGCCAGCCGACCTCGACACTGTCTGGCGGCGAGGCCCAGCGCCTGCGCCTGAGCGCGTTTGTCCTGGAAGGAATCGCCGGGACTGCCCGCATGGCGGACGCCGAAGGGAAGCGCATGTTTATCCTGGATGAGCCCACGACCGGCCTGGCGGGCAGTGATATCCGCAATCTGCTGCGGGTGTTCAATCGTCTGATCGGCGCAGGACATACCCTGCTTGTGATCGAGCACAACCTTGAAATGATAGCCAACGCGGATTTCGTGATCGACCTGGGACCCGAAGGCGGCGCCGAGGGCGGACACGTCGTGGTCAGCGGCACGCCCCTGGAGGTCGCCGCCTGTGCGGCCTCTCATACCGGGCGCGAGCTGCGACGGCTGTTCGGATTGCCGGTCAATGCGCGGTCGGATAGAGTACGTACCGCGCTGCGAAAGGCGGCAGGATTTTGATGGGTTCGAGGAAGGCATGGCGAGTCCACAGGAGATAGGCGGCATTGGACCCACCCATCTGCGTTTGGGAGATATCGTCGCGGCGTTGGTTCTGCTGGCTCTGTTGCTGTATGCGGCGTGGAAACAATTTCCCGTCTATTCGCAGCAGGCCGGCGCTCGGGCGCCGTCCGCACAAACCGCACCTCAGCCCTGACCGTCGACCCTGGCGCTCGCCTCATCCGAGTGCCAATGCGGACGGTTCAGAACCGTCGGAAGCCTTGGGGCAGAGAGCTTTTCTGTGAGCAGGGGGAGCTCACCGATTCCACATTTTCCTCCATTTTAGTAAAATCCAATGGTGTGAAAGCGAGGAGCGATCTGTGATGCTGATCGAACGGACTTCACCCGATAAGCTAAAGCCTTTTTTTCTGCGACTCATCCGGGAAAGTTTTGATCAACTTCGTATGGGCGACAGCGAGATTGCCGACTATGTGGCGACGCTGCTCGCGGAGTTTGCCCACAGCGACAAGTGGTTGATGCTGCGCGACGCCCAGGGGACGCGGCTGCACAGCGTGGTCGAGATGCTGATTTCGGCGATGGGCCCCAATGGCCAATCGCGGGTGATCGGCGAGCGCGCGGTGCGCAAATACGTCGGCGATTATACGCTCTTCATGTCAGGGTTGTTCCGCACCTTTGTGCACAAACGCGGCTTTCTCGACTATTATCTCGAGGAAGGCAAGCGCTCCTACGAGGCGGTATCGAAACTGGATGTATCGCTTTACCGGCCCGGCTTTCTGCTGTTCGAGGAACTGAGTAGAGGATTTGAAACATACTCGGGCGCACTTGACTATATGCGCAAATGCTATTTCGCGCCGGCACCCGGTTCCAATCCTTTCGCCGGCGTTTTAAGGCAGTTCCAGTCGATGCTGGCCAAGGGCATTTCATCGAACTGAACCGTAATCTGGACGCCGCTGGCGGCCCGGATGCGCAAGCCAACCAAACCGGCCGGCGATTCGTTTTCAGGGGAACGCCTGGACCTTTACCTGGTGCGTCAGGGAATCGTTGCTTCGCGCCGTATGGCGCGCTCACTGATTTCCGCTGGCTACGTCCGCGTAAATGGTTTCCGATCGCGCAAGGGACGAAACGTAGGTCCCGGCGATACCGTTGAACTGGAGCAGGCGCCCGGCTCTGACGCCCTTAAACCCGCTCCCGAGCTCCCGCTCGACGTGCTCTACGTTGGCGCCGAATTCCTGGTCGTAAGCAAGCCGGGACTGCTGCCCTGTCATCCGCTTGGACCAATGGATCGTCCAACGCTGATGAATGCCGTGGTGGGTCGCTTCCCGCAGGCCGCCCTGATCGGAAGCAATCCCCTGGAAGGGGGACTGGTGCATCGGCTGGACAACGGCACCTCAGGAGCCGTGATGGTTGCGTTGACCGAAGCGGGTTTGGCGCGGCTGCGTGGCGCGTTGAGATCCGGACAAATTCACCGCCATTACGTGGCTTTGGTGCGGGGAAAGCTTCAACATGCGCTTGAAATCACCGTGCCGATCGCCCATCACCCGCGAAACCGCCGCAAGATGATCGCGGTGGCCGACCAGCGTGCCGCGGCGAGGCTGAAGGGGCGGCCGGCAACCAGCGTGATCACACCGATTCGCCAAGTCAACGATTTCACCCTGGTGGAGGTTTCGCCGCGCACCGGCGCACGCCATCAGATTCGCGTCCATTTGGCGGACGCGGGTTTCCCGATCGCCGGCGATGAACTGTACGGCGGTCCCCGGATGCCGCTGCTTGGGTCGGGCCGTTTTTTTCTTCATCTGAGCGAATTGCGAATACCGATGGCGGTGGGCCAGGACGAATCATCGGCCTCAGCCCGCTCCAGCCAGCGACCCCTGGTGGTGAGGGCGCCTGTTCCCGACGACCTGCGCAACTGCCTCGCACAGTGACATAGTTGCGCCGCCCGGCGCGTCGGCTTGCCTGAGAACGGTATCGGGTTTAATAGTGCATCGCGTGACCGATCGCGAAGCGAAACCGGTCTTTCAAGGACCTGCAATTCCGGCGCGCCGCGTGATCTTCACTGACTGTCCGGCGTCAAAGATGATCCGAAGCCTGAGCCGCACTGAAACCGGTGCTGCGTATCCTGTTCGGCCCCGCCGACAACCCATAAATTTGCTGGATGATGAGGGAGCAAGGCCATGAAGATGAAAGTACGCTCCAGGACCTACCGCCGACCGCATATCATTCCCGAGCAGGCACACTGGCGATCCAGCGCTCCCGGCGGGTGCGTATGGAAATCACTGAGTCGGTGCGTGGGAGTGGCGATGTTGGCCGGCGCGCTCGCAGTCTCTTGCGTTTTTGTGTTTCGCACCAGGGCCGATGCTCAGGCGATGCCCGGGACCATGACCGTTCCCGGAACGGCAGCAGTCCCCGCCACCGTCGGCGCTCCGCCTTCCTCCGCGCTGGGGCCGGTGACAGGTGTTGCGCCCGCGGCCGCCGAAACCGTCGGACCGCATATCTCCTACACCGCCAATCCTCTGATCAGCAATCAGGGCGAGGTGAAACTGAAATCCACGCCGGTAGGACGGCAAGAGACGCCCAATGTGCTGGTCTCGCCATCAGAAACCCAGACCCTTGAGCATACCCCGACCATTCCCGACGTCGTGCTCCATCAATGGAGCCTGACGCGCGAAATACCGGAGGAGAGCATCTTCAGCCGCGCCTACATGCTGACCAGGGACGAGCACGCGCGCAGCATCAGCCTTAAGGAAGCGATCTACCTTGCTTTGCGCAACAACCCTGCTGTGGTTTCGGCCAGTCTGGAGCCGGTAGCTTCTTTGCAAGGCGTGCGAGGAAGCTGGGCAGTATTCGATCCCGACTTAAGCGGCCAGGTAGGGGTTAGCAAGACCGTCGATCCGACCACTTCGATCCTGGAGACAGGCGGTGGCCCCGCTTACCTGCAAAAGGAGTACATCTGGAACTTTGCGGCGACCAAAACACTCGCAACTACAAACGGGGTGCTAGGTGTCAATTTCAGCAATAACTGGTATTCCACTAACGCGATATTCCAAGCCGTTAATCCCTCTTACACGCCGGCTATCACTTTGTCGTTGGATCAGCCATTGTTGCGGAATTTCGGGAACCAGTTCGCCACAATCAACGTCCAAATTTCCGAATCAAGTCAAAAACAGGCTCAATTCAATTATGAGCAGCAACTTAACGATTTCGTGCTGAAAGTCGGCACAGACTACTGGAATGTCGTCCGGGCCGAGGAAAACCTGCAGGTCGCCCAGAGGGCGCTCGCGGTGGCGCAGGATCTCGTACGTCAGAACACCATCAGCGTAAAGGTGGGAGTGCTGGCGCCGTTGGCGCTTAAAGAAGCGCAATCGGAAGCAGCCACGGATCTGTCCAACGTCTATCAGGCGCAAGGTGCACTGGAAACTGCGCGTACCGTCCTCGCTCAGGACGTGATGTACAACCCCGAACACACCTTCCTGCCCGCGATGTTGGAGCCGGTCGAACGGCCGCATCCGGAGGAAATGCCGATAAATGACGAGCTTTCGCTGGAACATGCCATGATGTATCGGCCGGAACTGGCCTCAATGCGCGAACTGATTCGCAGCCTGCTGCTCCAGGTGAAGTACGCGGAAAACCAGGTTCTGCCGCAGTTTAACATCGGCGCGCAGTTCGGCTTAACATCAACGGCCGGCGCGGTTATATGCAACCCGACGTTCGGCCTTACGGGCGTCCCTCTCAACTGTATTGTTCCCAGCTCTCCTCCTACCCGAGGCGTCGAGGTGCCGTTTAAGGGTCTTTATCCGGAAGCGCTTGACCGGCTGTGGAGCTTCGAGTTTTACAATTATGCGGTAGTCTTCAACTTCGAGCGCCCGCTGAGTAATGACGCGGCCAAATCGGCGCTGGCACAAGCCAAGATCGCATATGAGCAACAGCGTCTGAATTATCGGGATCTGATTTCCTCTATCGTCGTTGACGTCCAATCCGCGCTCAACGGGTTGAACGCAAACTATAAGTCAGCGCAGGCCGCCAAAACCGCGACGCAGTTTGCCGCCGCCTCGCTCCACGACGAGCGCGAACGTTTCCGCGTCGGGATGGCTACGACTCATGACTTACTTCAGTATATTGACAGCCTGGTCGCGGCCGAGGGCAACGAAGTCAACGCCGATGTGAACTTTGAAATATCGAAACTCCAGGTCAGGCATTCCGAGGGTACGCTGCTGCGGGCCTTCAACATCCAGTTCGTGCCGACCAATCCGAACGTGCGCCCGTGGTACGCGCGATTCTAACTCCCTTGCGCAAAAGGGCTCGCACCATTACCGCAAACTTTGGCGGTGAAGGTGCGAGCCCGTTATGCCTGTTTCAATTTGGAGAGCCGATTGGGGGCGGGCCGATGCGAGCGTCTCCTGAAGGCGGACCAGGTCAAATCGCGCCGGACTGCCGCAGCCTGTCCACGTCCTCCCAGCTGTAGCCGAGGATTTCCGTCAGCACCTGCTCGGTGTGCTCGCCGTGCTCCGGCGCGCGGCCGTAAGGATTGGCCGGGGTCTCGCTCAGCTTCACGGTGGCGCCCAGCAGCTTCATCTTGCCATGTATCGGATGCTCGTAATCGACAATATAGTCGTTGGCGATCACCTGCGGGTCGTTCTCCAGGTCGGCAATGGAATTGACGACGGTGAAGATGAAATCTCCGCCTTCGTGCAGGATCTTCATCCATTCATCGCGGGTCTTGGTGGCGAACTTTTCGTCCAGGATTTTGATCAGCTCGCGGGCGTTCTTGCCGCGCGCGCCCATTTCGGCGAACCGTGGATCGTCAATCAGGTTCTCCAGCCCCATCGCCTTCATGAAGTCCTTCCAGACCCGATCACCCTGGATCATGCCCAGGCAGATCCATTTGTCGTCCTTGCAGCGGTAGTGGTTCCACAGCGGGTTGAACGAGCTTTCACGGGGATAGCGCATCATCTCCTTGCCGTTGATCAGCCGGGAACTGATGTTGAGCCCCATCAGAGACATCATCGAACCCAGGTGCGAGGCATCCACCGCCTGGCCGATCCCGGTGCGTTCGCGCGCAAACAGCGCCGTCAGGATTCCGTGCGACAGCATGATGGCGCCCATCTGGTCGGCCAGTCCGCCCACGATATAGGTCGGCGGCATGTCGCGCGGGCCGCAAGCCGCATACAGCAGGCCGGAACGCGACTGGCCAAGGTAGTCGAACGACGGCTCGCCGCTGTCGGGTCCTTCGGGTCCGTAGCCGGTGGCGCTCCCATAGATCAATCTGGGGTTGAGCTTGCGCAGGGTCTCATAATCCAACCCCATGCGGGCGGCGACGCCTTTGCGGAAATTCTGGACGAAGACATCGCTTTTTTCGACCAGCTTGTAGACGATCTCGCGTCCCTGAGGGTTTTTCAGATCGACGGCGATGCTTTTCTTGTGCCGGTTGTTAGACTCCAGGTAGAAATTCCGGCCGCCTGACTTGGTACTGCTGCCGGCCGCGGAGGACAATCCGCGACCGGGGTCGCCGTTGTCGCGCTCTTCGACTTTGATCACTTCCGCGCCGAGGTCCGCCAACAGCGCAGTGGAATACGGTCCCTGCTGCCAAATCGTCCAGTCGACTACCCTGATTCCTTCCAGTGGTGCTTTCATTTGACCCCCGTGGCACTTTGTTTAGCGACCATCTAAAATTCAATCCCAAAACGCCGGACCAGCCGCGGCCGCACCGCCTGGTTTGGCTACAGTAATCCGTCAGGCGCGGCAGGGCAATTAGCGGCGACTAAAAACGTGGGACTTGGCCCGGTAACTGGTGATCTTTTTACCACAATCGGCAGGCAAGTGCTCGCCTTCCTGCTGCCCTTGCGCTGTCCCGGATGCGGGCTGTTTGTCCCCCCGCAAACCGCCCGTCGACTATGTCCCGCCTGCCGCGCAAGCCTTCAGCGCATCCACGGACCGATCTGCAGCGTCTGCGGAGTGCCCCTTGCCGCTGGCTTTGAAATCTGTGCCAAGTGCGCCAAAAGTCCGCCGCGGTTCGGCAAAGCGCGCGCTCTTTTCCTTTACGCCACCTCCGCGCGCGCGCATACGGACGTTCTCGGTTCGATCATTCGACGCCACAAATATGGCCCCAACCAGGCATTGAGCGCCGTTCTGGCCGAGCTAATCGAGGACGGTCTGCCGATTGAGCCCGAGTACGATGTGATTATGCCCGTCCCGCTGCACCACCGCCGCCTGCTCAAACGCGGGTTCAACCAGGCCGCTCTGCTGGCCGCGGTGTTGAGCCGCAAACTGTGCTGCCGCCTGGACGTGACCACCCTGATTCGGGTCATAGCAACTTCTCCGCAGACTGCTCAAGACTTCGATAGTCGCCGGCGCAATGTCCACAACGCTTTCGCGGTCAGGTATCCTCAACGGGTGGCGGATCGAAAAGTACTGCTGGTCGATGACGTGCTGACGACCGGAGCGACCGTGAACGAATGTGCCCGGGTGTTACGGTTGTGCGGGGCGGCCGGTATCGACGTCCTGACCATCGCGAGAGCAATATGAGCGGGGGAGCGCGCACAGTTTGGGAACAACGTCATCGACAGGCATGCGCCGGCTCGCCCGAGCCGTTCGCAGCCGAGATGGTCGAGCTGCTGCCGCGCGGGATTGCCCTGGATATCGCGGCCGGCACCGGGCGCCATTCGCTGATGCTGGCGCGGGCCGGCTTTGTGGTCCACGCGATCGATTTCTCGATTCCTGCGATGGTTGGCCTCCAAGCCGCCGCCGCAGCGCAGAATCTGCCCATATATCCGCTGGTTGCCGACCTTGACGCGTTTCCACTACCAGCCAAGCGTTATGAGGTGGTCGTCAATGTATCTTTTTTGGACCGCAGGCTGGTCCCGGCGCTTAAGAACGCGCTCAAGATCGGAGGCGCCCTGCTGTTCGATACTTTCCTGGTTGATCAGGCCGAGATCGGTCATCCGCGCAATCCCGAATTTTTGCTGCGCCATTACGAATTACGCGAACTTCTGCAGGGGTTTGAAATCGCGCGTTACCGCGAGGGGCTGACGGTTTATCCCAGCGGCGAGCGTGCCTGGCGGGCGGGTGCTCTCGCGTTTCGACGGAGCTAGGCAGTGGTGGCGAGTCAATCGACGTACAAGAGAGCGGGCGTGGATATCGATTTGAAGGAAAGTTTGGTCCCGCTTTTCAAACGAATCGCCGGCCGAACCAACGGCGCGCACGTCATTTCGGGCGTCGGCGGATTCGGCGCCCTGATCGGGCTGGACGGCCATGGGATGCGCGACCCGGTACTGGTCGCCGGCACGGACGGAGTCGGAACCAAGCTCAAAATCGCGGTCATGATGCGTCGCCACGACACGGTAGGTATCGATTGCGTCGCGATGTGCGTCAATGACATCATCTGCTCGGCGGCGCGCCCGCTGTTCTTTCTCGATTACATAGGGATCGGCAGGCTCGAGCGCAAAACAGCGCTCGCGATCGTGAAGGGCATCGCCGACGGATGCGCGCAGGCGGGCGCCGCTCTGGTCGGCGGCGAGACCGCCCAGCTCCCGGGCCTTTACGGTGAAGGCGAATACGACCTGGTCGGGTTTGCAGTGGGAATAGTCGAGCGCGAACAAATTCCCGATCCGCAAAGCTTGCGAGCGGGCGACGTGCTGGTCGGACTGGCCTCCAACGGCCTGCATTCCAATGGCTATTCGCTGGCGCGCAAAGTGTTGATCGAGGACGGCGGGCTTCGGTTGTCGCGGCGCGCCCCCGGCCTGAAATCAACCTTGGGCGAGGAACTGCTCAAACCCACCCGGATTTACGCCAAAACCGCGCTCGAACTGTTCCGCAGATTTCGCATGAAAGCGCTGGCGAACATCACCGGCGGGGGAATAGTCGAAAACCTTCCGCGGGTGCTACCTCCCTCACTGGGCGCGCGCGTGAGACGCGGAAGCTGGCCGGTCCCGCCGATCTTCGACCTGATTGCCCGGCTGGGCAACGTGAGCCAGGCCGAGATGGACCGCACGTTCAACAACGGCTTGGGTATGATCGGAATCTTTGCGCCGGGTGACGTCGAGGCGGCATTGGACCATCTGCATCGCAGCCGCCAGCCGGCCTACATCGTCGGAGAGCTACGGCCGGGGATTCGCGGCGTGAGCATCGATGCCGGAGCGGCTCGGTCATGAACGCCACCACGAATCCGGACCCGCTGAAACTGGGCGTGCTGATCTCGGGCTCCGGCACCAATCTTCAGGCGATTATCGACGCGATTGGGCGGCGCGAACTCAAGGCTGAAATCCGCGTGGTGATCTCGAATCGGGCCGACGCTTACGGGCTGATCCGCGCGCGCGATGCCGGAATTCGCACCCTGGTGATCGACCATCGGCGCTTCGAATCCCGTGAAGCCTTCGATCGCCGGTTGGTGGCGGAGCTGAGGGCAGCGGACGTCGAACTGGTGATTCTGGCCGGCTTCATGCGGCTGCTTTCCCATGTAATGCTGCGGGCCTTTCCCAATCGCATCATGAACATTCATCCCGCACTGCTGCCTTCCTTTCCCGGCCTGCATGTGCAGAAGGCGGCAATCGACTACGGAGCGCGCTTTTCAGGATGTACCGTGTTTTTCGTCACCGAGGGAGTCGATGACGGCCCAATCATCATCCAGGCCGTGGTACCGGTGTATGGCAGCGATACCGAAGACAGCCTCTCCGCGCGCATCCTGGCGCAGGAACATCGCATTTACCCGCGCGCGATCGAGTTGTTCCAGCAGGGCCGTCTGGAAATAAAGGGCCGCCAGGTTATCGTAAAGGATGCGCGGACGCCGCCCGGCGGCCAAGTGCTGATCAATCCTCCGTTGACGGACTCGTAAATATGGGCGGCGCAAAGTCCAAACGCGGCGCGGTGGTGGTTTCGGCCTGTCTGCTCGGCCGTCCCTGCCGCTTTGACGGCAAGGATAAATTCACGCCCGAACTTGCCTTTGCGCTTGAAGGCCGCAACGTGATCGCTGTCTGTCCGGAAGAATTGGGCGGATTGGACACGCCGCGAGCTCCGTGTCAGATAAACGGCGGCGACGGCGCCGACGTGCTCGACGGCAAGGCGCGGGTGATCGACGCAAATGGAATCGATCGGACGCCGTCTTTCCTGGCTGGCGCACAGGCTGCAATCGAGCAGCTGGACGCCGCCGGAGCGCGCGAAGCCGTGCTCAAGGAGTGCAGTCCCTCCTGCGGCGTGAACAGCGTTTACCGCGACGGCGAGCTCGCGCCGGGCCAGGGCGTGTTCGCGGCATCGCTCGCGCGCCGCGGTGTGCGTGTCCTCAACGAGGTTCAGGCGCTGCGCCGTAAACGAGGTCGATAGGATTTGGTTGAAACGCTCAAAGAATTTCGCCCTGGTCAGAGTGAGGAGAAAGCATCGAGGATCGGTTTTGAAAAATCGTGGGCCGGTGCGGCCTGCGTTTCCCGGAGGCTCTCAATCATAGTCCCGATGCTAAATGAGAGCGAATCGATTGCGGCTACCTTAAAACGGCTGCGCGCCAGCGCACCCGATGCGGAGATCATTGTCGTCGATGGCGGAAGCGCGGACGGCAGCCCCGATGCGGCGCGCGGTTTTTGCGACATCCTGATTCGCTCGCCGCGCGGACGCGCGCGCCAGTTGAATGCCGGAGCGGCACGCGCCAGCGGCGAGGTTCTGGCATTCGTGCACGCCGACACGCTGGTGCCATCAACTTTTGCCGCCGACATCGATGCGGCTGTGAGCAATCCCCGGGTCGTCGGCGGCCGCTTCGATTTGCAGCTGGATGCAGCGGGGCCCGCGTACTGGTTGATCGGCCGCCTGATCAGCTTGCGCTCGCGGATCAGCCGCACCGGCACCGGCGATCAGGCGATCTTCGTCAGGCGCCGCATCTTTGACGCCGTGGGCGGTTTCCCTGAAATGGACATCTGCGAAGATCTCGACTTCGCCCGCCGGCTCAAGCGCGCGGGATCGATCGCCTGCCTGCGCAGCCGCGTCGTTACGTCGGCGCGGCGATGGCAACGCGGCGGGCTTATCCGCACGGTCCTGCGGATGTGGATAATCAGATTTTGCTATCTGGCCGGCGTCTCTCCCGCGCGGCTGCGGCGATGGTACGCTGACGTGCGCTGAAAGTGGAAGGGCGATTGCGCTTTCGCCCTTTTTGGAAAGCACCAGCAACCGTATATACTTTGAATCAGGGAAACCAGCAGCAGGAGATTGTCTTTGGCCAGGGTCGAGATCTATACCACTCAGTTTTGTCCATACTGTGTCAGGGCGAAATCGTTGTTCAAGCAAAAGGGAGTCGAGTTTGAGGAAATCGACGTGAGCGACGATCCCGAACTGCGTGAGAAAATGGTCGAGCGCGCCGGCGGGCGCCGCACCGTTCCGGAAATTTTCATCAACGGCCGGATTATTGGCGGCTACGACGAACTGAAAGCGCTTGATGACGCCGATGAGTTGGATCCTCTGCTGGCCGAGCCGGAGTAACGGCACGGTTCAATACCAGCGCGGGCTGCGAACGCCCCATCGATGAAATGTCTGGTCGCGGAGGCGGCCGTGAGATTTTGTTGCGCGAGCGTCGCGGCAAGTTCACGCGCCTGGGGCATCAATTCCCCGGCTTGAGTCACGCGATTCACCATCCCCGGTTGATAGAGATCGCCGGCGCTGTAGCGCCGGCATATTCGCCTCCTTGGCGCGCCGCGGGCCCATCCGCGCGGCCATCACGCGCGGCCGGCCACCGATGCAGGAACAGAAAATTGCTGGGTATCGGAAAGATCCGCCGGACAAAATATACGCCGGCGGTCTGCGCTAATTTCTGCGGATGTTGCGGAATGGACCGGTGTCGAAACGCGGTTCCTTGGGCAGTCCGAGCACGCGCTCGGCGATGATGTTGCGTTGAATCTCGTCGGTGCCGCCCGCGATCGAGACTGCGGGCACCGAGACCAGAATCTCCGCAATCACTCCGTTTCGTGGGCTGTCCGCGCCGGTCAACATCGCGGCCGTTCCGGTAATCATGGTATGCACGCGCGCGCAGCCGCGGGCGACATGACTGGCCGCAAGTTTCCCCAGCGATCCTTCAGGACCCTGGGGACGCCCCTGGCTCTGTGCCGCCCGTGCGCGCCGCGCCGTCCATTCGGCTGCCTGGGCCAGGGTCATCAGTCGGGCAATTTCCTGTCGCACAACGGGGTCGTGATTGGCGCCGGTTTCGCGTGCCCGCTCGATTATCAGATCAACGCGGCCGGCCCGTTGTGGATACCATTTGTACGGTTCCATCACGGTGGCGGTCTCGGCCCGCTCTTCCTCGTAAATCCGCCCCTCCCGCGGGCCGCGCCTTGATGGCCTTGCGATATCGGCAGCAAAGCGCCGCTCGTAGGCGAGAGTCGTCACGGCCACCTGCCATCCGTTGTTGACGGTCGAGACCAGATGCTCGGGCGGTACGACCGCATCGTTGAAGAACACCTGGTTGAAGGATGCGTGGCCGTTCATCTGCCGCAGCGGCTGCACGTCGACGCCTGGCTGCTTCATATCGAGGATGAAATAGGACAGGCCCTCGTGTTTGGGCGCGTCCCAATCGGTGCGGGCCAGCAGCGTGCCCCACTTGGCATGATGGGCGCTGGTGGTCCAGACCTTCTGGCCGTTGATAATCCAGTTTTTGCCGTCGAAATCCGCGCGCGTGGTGGCGCCCGCGAGATCCGAGCCGCTGCCGGGCTCGCTGAACAACTGGCACCAGGTATCCTCGGCGGTGATGATGCGGCGCAGGAATTTCTGCTTTTGGTAATCCGTGCCGTGTTCCAGCAGCACTGCCGCCGCCAGGCGTCCGATTCCTCCTCTCAAACATCCGATCGCGCCGACGGCGGCGAATTCCTCTTCGACGATGCGCACCATCCGGGCCGGCAGGCCGCGCCCGTACCACTGCCTGGGCCACTGTGGCATTCCCCATCCGGAATCGGCGAGCTTGTTGCGCCAGGCCAACAACGACAGGTTCGGATCCCAGTTCTCAGCCAGCCATGCGCGCACCTCGCGCCGTACTTCATCTTCGCTGATCTCGCTCATTTCAAACCCTCCAGCGCTGCATCAACAGTTCGCGATGGTAGTTCGGCTGGCCGAGGAACACTTCCGAGCTTTTGGCCCGCTTGAACCACAGATGCGTGTCGTTGTCCCAGGTGAAGCCGATGCCGCCGTGAATCTGAATCGTTTCGGCGGCAGTCCGCACGTAGGTGTCGGATGCCGCGGCCTTTGCCATGCAGGCGATCGCGGGCCATTCGGGGTCCTCGACCGCCGCGGCCTGGGCGGCGTAATAAGCAGTGGACTTCGCGAGTTCGACGTCCACGAGCATGTCGGCCAGTTTGTGTTTGATCGCCTGGAACGATCCGATCTCGCGTCCGAACTGGACTCGCATTTTGGCGTAGCTCACCGCCGATTCGAGCAGCTTCTGGGCGCCGCCGACCATCTCGTTGGCCAGCGCGACCGCGGCCTGATCCAGCGTGCGGCTGAGCGCGTTGAGGCCGTCTTCGCTATCGCCGAGGAGTTGCGCCCGCGCCGCTTTGAACTCGATACGGGCGATTTTGCGGGTCGGATCCATGGACGCAAGCAGCTCGCGCGCAACGCCGGCTGCGTCCGCGGGTATCGCGAACAGTCCGATGTCTCGGTCCGCCGCGCGCGCGGCCACCACCAGCAGGTTCGCCGTATGGCCGTCAACCACGTAGCTTTTCACTCCTTCGAGAAGATAGTTGCCGCCCGCGCGGGTTGCCTTGAGCCGGATTGCGCGAGGATCCCAGTTGCCGTCGAGTTCGGTTACCGCCAGCGTTGCGAGCTGTAAACCGGCGGCGATATCGGGCAGCAGGTCGCGCTTTTGTTCCTCGGTGGCGCCGTTCATGATCGCGCTGGCGGCGAGCACGGCGCTTGAAAAATAGGGCGCGCACAACAAGGAGCGCCCCAGTTCCTCCATCACGATTCCCAGTTCGACCATCCCAAAGCCAGCGCCGCCATACTGCTGCGGCACATGGATTCCCGGCAGCGCGAGATCCTCGCTAAGACGGCGCCAGACCGCGGGATCGTAACCCTGCGCCGTGGCCATCAGGCGGCGGACCTCGAGGGGCGGGGATTTATCTTCCAAAAAACGCCGCAGTGCCGTGCGGAACTGTTCCTGCTCCTCGGTAAACGCGTACCGGATGTGCTGCGCCGATTCGACGACTGGTTTGTCTGCTGTGCTCATTTTTTGAAATCGTGATGCGGTCGGTGATCCTGCAAAGCCTGTTTTACTGGCCGCTTTGCATGCCGCCCCTGCCGGCCAGCGGTAGTTGCGAAAATAGCCCGGCCCTTACCGCGGCTCAAGCGCAACTCGCAAAGCATTGCGGCGCGGTCCCCAAAGGCCTGGATATGCGCTCGACAAACTGCCCGCAGCGTATCAGCCCTTGAAGGCGGCGCGAAGATTGGCAGCGGCCTCCTCGATTGCCTTGCGGCCCTTGTCCACGAACGGCGCCATGCTCATGAAGCCGTGGGTCATCCCGTCGTAGCGTCTGGCCACGACGCGGACCTGGGCCTCGCGCAGGCGTTTCGCATAGGTCTCGCCCTCGTCGCGCAAGGGATCATATTCTGCCGTGATCACCGTCGCGGGTGGCAATCCGCGCAGGTCTGTGGCGGCAACGGGACACGCGTAGGGATTGGAGCGGTCCTCTTCGGTGCGCAGATAATGGTTCCAGAACCAAACCATGTCGGCGCGGGTGAGCAGGTAGCCTTCGGCAAATTCGCTCATGGAGCCGGTTTTCAGCGACGCGTCCAGAGCCGGATACATCAGCAATTGGTAGCCGATCCGTAAATCGCCGCGATCGCGCGCCATCAGGCAGAGCGCGGCGGCCAAATTGCCGCCGGCGCTGTCGCCGCTCACTGCCAGGGGAGCGGAGCTGGCTCCAATCGCGGTGCGATTGCGCGCAGCCCATTGCGATGCGGCATAGCAGTCTTCGGCGGCGGCCGGAAACTTGTGTTCGGGGGCGAGCCGGTAATCCACCGAGACGGTTACACAGCGGGCCTCGCGAGTGAGCGCGCGGCACAGCGCGTCATGGGTATCCAAATCGCCCAGGACCCAGCCGCCACCGTGAAAGAACATCAGCGCCGGAAAGGGCCCCTTGCCTTCCGGGGTGTAGATTCGCAGCCCGATCTCTCCCTCAGGACCGGGGATTGCGTGGTCCTCGCATTTCGCCACCATCGGCGGGGTATCGGTAAAACTCTCCAGCATCGCGCGAAATGCGAGGCGCGCTTTGTGCGGCGTCAGTGTGTTGAGCGGCGGTGCTCCCGAGGACGCGGCCTGATCCAGGATAGCCTTGATTTGAGGGTCCAGCGGCATGTGTTTTTGCCTCTCCCGTCTGCAGGGTCCAGTCAAAGTCCTGATACGAACCCGAGGGCCGATCAGGCGGCGCTTGATTCTTATAGTGTATAATCGTGGCTGTGGCGATCGAAAATAAAAGTCGGCGGGGCGATATTAATCAGCCAGATGATGCCGCGGCCGGCGACGGGCCGGGTTCTGAACACCCCTTTGCGGCCAATGAAGCGACGCCGACAGATTCATCAAATCTGTCCGGGCCTGATACCTCTCGCCCCGAGGCGCTCGGCAGGCGCCATGATTCGCTCGTAGTGTATGCGGCCGAACCGTCCCAATCCGGGGGCCGACCTGGCGCGCTGAGCGATGAGGAGATCCAGCGCAAACTGGAGCTGGTGCCGCCCGAACCCGGAGTTTATCTGCTGCGCGACAAGGCCGGCAAGGTGCTGTATGTCGGCAAGGCCAAGTCACTGCGCGCACGCGTGCGCGCGTACTTTCGCGACGGCGGCGATACGCGCTTTCAGGTGCGCTTCCTGATGAGCCGGGTCAAGGATTTCGAGACCCTGGTGACGGCGAGCGAGAAGGAAGCGCTGATTCTTGAAAACAATCTTATCAAGCAATACCGGCCGCGCTACAACATCCGGCTTAAGGACGATAAATCCTACCTGAGCGCGAAAGTCACGAAACACGCGTGGCCGCGAATCATGGTGACGCGCAAGATCGTCAAGGACGGCGGCCGTTACTTCGGCCCGTTCGGATCGGCCGACGGCCTGCGCGAGACCATCGACGTCATCCGCAAGGTATTCCCGCTGCGCACCTGTTCCGACGCCGTGTTTCGCAATCGAACGCGCCCCTGCCTGGAATATCAGATCAAGCGCTGCCTGGGACCCTGCTGTCTGCCGGTCGATCGGACCGAGTACCAACGTCATCTGGACGCCGCAATCATGCTGCTGGAGGGGCGCGACCTTGAACTACTCAAAGTGATGCGTGAGCGGATGAAGGCGCATGCCGACAATCTGGAGTTTGAGGAGGCGGCCAAATTGCGCGATCGGGTGCGCGCGATCGAAAAAACCGTCGAGAAGCAGACCGTGCTCCATCATTGGGGAATCGACCAGGACATCTTCGGGCTTTACCGCGAGGGCGGCTTTATCGAGGCCATCGTGCTGATGGTCAGGCGGGGCAAGCTCACCTCGACTCAAAGCTGGAGTTTCGAAGACCTGGAGTTTTCCGACCAGGACGTGCTGGCTGATTTGCTGACCCAGTTTTATGCGGGCGGACGGTATTTGCCCGACGAAGTGCTGGTGCCCGTCGAACTGGAAGACGCGACGGTTCGCGGCGAACTGCTGACTGAAAGGCGGGGCAGGAAAGTCTCAGTGTTCGTGCCGCAACGGGGCGAGAAAAACCATCTGCTCCAGATGGCCAATGAGAATGCGCGCCAGAGTTTCGCCGCGCGCCGCGACAGCGAAAAAACGCGCGAACGCATGCTGGAGGAACTGCGCACCAGACTGCGGCTGCGCAACACCCCCAAACGGATCGAATGCTACGACATCTCCAATCTGCAGGGTTCGATGGTGGTGGCCTCGCAGGTGGTGTTCGACGAGGGGCAGCCGCGCAAGGACCTGTACCGCCGCTACCGGATCCGCACCGTCGAGGGACAGGACGATTTCGCCAGCATGTCCGAGGTTCTCAACCGCCGGCTCGCGCGCGCGCTGAGCGAAAACGAATATCCCGACCTGATTGTGGTCGACGGCGGCAAAGGCCAGCTCAATATAGCGCTGGCCGTGCTGCGCGACCTGGGGTTGGTGGACCAAATCGATGTAATCGGCCTGGCCAAACAGCACGTGCTCAACGAGCCGCGCGCGCCGGCGGTGGTCAAGTCCGAGGAGCGGGTTTTTCTGCCCAACCGCAAGGATCCCGTAATTCTCAAACAAAATTCCAACGCTCTGTTCCTGCTGGTGAGAATCCGCGACGAGGCCCATCGGTTTGCCATCACTTACAACCGCGAACTGCGCCGCCGCGCACGCCTGCGGACGATTCTCGCCGACATCGAAGGCATCGGCCCCGTGAGGGCGCGCGCCCTGCTGCGCCATTTCGGCAGCCTCAAGCGGATCCGGGCAGCCAGCGTTGAGGAACTGGCGCAGGTAAAAGGCATCAACCGGGACCTGGCTGAAACTGTCCGACGCGATCTCGAAGCCATGGCCGCGGTACTGGATAAAGAGGAGCGCGCCGAGGAAACGGCGCGCCGGCAAGCAAGTGATACCGGGATACCCGCAGTTCCAGAAGCGGCGGCGGAAATCACGCAGATAAGTGGTGAAACCGGCCAAACGACGCGATTGTAAGACAGGGCGGCGCCTTCAGCGGCGTTTTTGGTTCCTCAAAATGCCAATTCTGTAATCCGAATTTGCGCTGTGCCCCATGCAAGCGCCAACTATCTCCCTAGCCGTATAAAATGCCGGTGCGGGCACGAAATCGATGTGCCCCAGCCAGGGAGGGCGTAAGCTAAGTTTAAGAGGCGTGGCCCGATGGCTGCGGCGCAATATAACGGTCCACTTCGAAACGGGAGATCAACATGAGAAACCAAACGGCTATCATCGCGATCGCGGCCTTCGCAATCATCGGTGCGCCGGCTTTCGCGTACTGCGGGAGTCAGGAGGCGGGTAACAAGGCCAACCACGCAGCCAGCGACAGTTTTGCGGTTGACTACAGTGATTGGTGGAATGCCTCGTCGGGCGGATGGGGCGAGGCCTGCCAGGTGCGCAGTGAAATCACCCGGGCGCAAGCGGAAGCGTTCATCGTAACCAACGCGGTGTCCTTCTACAACGCCGGACGCGACGCATTGCTCAATGGCAATCAGAATGAAGCCCGCCGCGATTTCGCCAAGGCGAGGGAGGCGCTGAAGGACGACGGCTTCGTCCCGGTCGAGAAAAACGCCAGTTGGGCGGATTATAGTGAGGTCGGCGGCGGGCACCGTGTTTACTGGACGGAATATCGGCGGCTAAGCCGTGAAATCGATGAGGCGCGGGCCGGGGGAATTCAGGTCGGAGACGCGCAAAATTTCCTCGCCATGGGCCAGGAAGCGCTGCTTAATGGCAGCACCTATCAGGCGCAATTGTATTTCAGTAAGACGGACCACGCCTTGAGAAATGCGGGATTTAAAAGGGCCGACGCGGTTCGCAGATCTGGTTGACGGAGGAAGCCCGGATCGAGCTGTTAGCGCCAGGCTGTTTTCATACTTCTGAGAGGCAATTGTCCATTGCGGGCTTTGCTGTCAGTTGGAAAGCCCAATGGCGCGATTGTTGCGGCCTCGGAGACGCCCGCCCACGCGGATCGGAACTCATTGGTTATCTTTTTCTTCCAGATGTTTGAGGCGCGCTTCAAAATCGCGAACCAGTTTTGAAACGTCTTCGCGCAGCAGGCCGAGTTCGACCATGATGTCTTCTTCGGCGATACCCAGGAAAGCTTTCACGCTGGAACTGAGCATCACGCCGAGCGCGAATGCGACCAGCAGAGCGGCGACTTCCACCAATGCCGTCAACATGATCGCCTATTATGGATGATCGGGCCGCTTTTGCCATAGCAGGAGGCTGAAAATGCTTTGATTGCACGACTGCTCCGGCGTTATTGTACTGTGATGGTCGGGCCGGCGAGCCCGTGCGGAAGTGAAAGGAGTCGCGATGGCATTCGTCCTTCACATCGATCGATTCTTCGAGACCATCGGCAACCGTTCGGCGGAAAGCCGGCGGATGAAAACCCTGGCCGATCTGCTGATTGCGCAAAGCGACCCCGACGCGCTCGATGCGCTCTCCGACGCAATCGCGGCGGCCGCGGTGCGGGAACTGCGGCGCGTGCGTCCCTCCGCCGACCTGTCTCGCCCCGCCGCCTCCACTCTGGATCGCTACGAACACCTGGAGTTTCTCACGGTTGAAGAGGTCCATGACACCGCGCGGCGGGCCGGTCTTGAAATGGACGTTGCCACTCCGACCGTAATCAAGAATCTCGCCCTTTTGACCTTTTCCAAAGCCGCCAAGGCCCTGGCCGCACCTGGCGGCGAAGAGGTGCTGGTAAACAGCGAAGTCGAGCGTCTGGACGACGCGGTTGGGGCGCTTAATGACGCAGACATCGTTCAGGCTACTCAGGCCCTGGCCGCACTGATTGCGGGCGTCGCGTCGATGATAATGATCACCGGCGGCCGCCCCTGAGAAGGGGGACGAAGGGTGAGGGGAGAAAAGTGAGGAGCGAGAGAAGAACAGGTTCCTGACGCTCGAAGTGGCGCTTTGGTCCGGCAGACGAGCGTTAGGTCTGCGGAAGGGGGGAAATGCAGAATTCCGCGGGGATTGCGGTTGCAGGCAGCCGTTCACGGGCACCGGTTATATGCGTGCAGGTTCCGGCCGTCTATCTGGTGGCGGTTGCGGTGGTGATGGGGGATGCGCTCGGAAGTTTGAGGCCAGGGATACCGATCTGGATACCGGCCGTGGTGGCTGCAGCGGCCGCTCTGATCTTTTTGTCGGGGCGCAACGGGTTGGCGATGGCGCTGGCATTAACCGCTGTGGCCGGCTCCGCGACGGTCGCCGCACAGCAGGTTTATGATCCGCCGCACGCCCAAGCGACGATCAGATTGTTTCCCGATAACCGGCCGATTGTCTTTGAAGGCTATCTGGATCGCGAGCCGGAACCGATTCGCGATGTAGTCCGGCTCTATCTCAGGGTCGAGCGGGCCGGCCTCGACGCCACCCATCTTGTTCCCGCCACGGGCCGTGTACGGATTACCGTGGTTGATCCGCTTGATTACCGGCTCGGCGAGCGGCTAAGGGTGACTGCGCGTGTCCACGCGCCGCGCAATTATGGCGATCCGGGCGAGTTTGACTACCAGTTGTATATGGCGCGTGAGGGTGTGGCTGCCACCGCGCTGGTTTCCAAACCGGACCAGATCGAGTCGATCGGCTACCGGCGTGTGTTCTTGTGGAGCGCCGTCGAAAGCGTGCGCCGGCGCATCGGAGCGTTCATCGATGGCGGTCTTGATTATCCCGAGCGGGCCGAGATGCGCGCCTTGATTATCGGCGATCGGGGCGAAATCGATCGCCACCTGCGCGACGATTTTGCGCTGAGCGGAATGGCCCATCTGCTGGTCATTTCGGGGCTCCATCTCGGCTTTGTGGCGTCCGTGGCATTCGTACTGATCCGGCTTCTATGCGCGCCGTTTCCGCGCCTGATGATCCTCGGCCACGCGAACAAGCTCGCCGCCATCGCATCGGGCGTAGCGGTTAGCGCCTATGCAGCAGTTGCGGGAACACACGTGTCCACCCTGCGCGCCTTGATCATGGTGCTGTGCTACGCCGGCGCCGTAGTCGCGGATCGGGGCCGCGAGGTTGTAGCCAGCCTGGCGCTGGCCGCGATCGTTATCTGCATTGCGTTTGCGGGGTCCAGCGCCGATATCGGCTTTCAGCTTTCCTTTGCGGCGGTATTGGGAATCGTGTTCGGAATGCGCCGCTACGCCGCGTGGTGGAAAGGCGCGCGAGAGGAGCTGAAGGGAAGGCGCGGAGAAGCATTTTACGCGGCTTGCGGGGCAGTCGGTGCTTACCTGGCGGTTTCTTTTTTCGCCTTATTGGCTACAGCCCCCCTGACCGCGTTTTACTTCAACCAGTTCTCGCTGGTGGGCCTGATAGCCAATCCGGTCGTCGTTCCGATGACGGCATTGGGCGCCATGATGATTGGCCTGGTCGCGGCCATGCTGAGTTTGATCTGGACCACGCCGGCCCTCGCGCTGCTCCATATAGCAGGATGGATGCTGGGGTTGACCAACTGGCTCACGCGATTTTTTGTTGCGCTCCCCGGCGCGTGGGTGCGGACTTTCACCCCGAATTTGTTCGAATTGGCGCTGGTCTATGCGTTGCTGGGCTTGTGGTTATGTGCTCCGGTCAAAAGCCCGCCCCCCGGCTCCGCCCCTGAAGCGAGGGAAACCATGGTTTCGGCGCCCAATGTCTGGCAACGCCGCTGGCGCTGGATCGTTGCGGGGACAATCGTTGTCATGCTCGCCGCTGATGCCGGATGGTGGCTGCGCGAGCGCTACTTCGATCCGGACTGGCGCGTGACGTTTTTGTCGGTAGGGCAGGGCGATGCGGCGGTGGTGCAGTTTCCCGGCTCGCGGGTGATGCTGATCGACGGCGGCAGCGCGTTTAAAGACGGTTCGGACATGGGCGAACGCGTGGTCGCACCGTTTCTATGGTCGCGCCGGATCATGCGCGTCGATTATCTGGTGATGAGCCATCCGGAAATTGATCATTTCGGCGGTTTTATTTTTATCGCGCGCAATTTCCGTCCGCTGGAGTTCTGGACCACGGGCGCCGTTAGCACGGATTTCAGCTACGAACGGCTGGAGGAACGGCTTGCCCAAGCGCACACGCGAATCCGTCTGGTGAACGCCGCGACGCCGCCCAGCCTGATCGGCGGGGTGACGGTTCGATGCCTCAGTCCGCAGCCGGGCGCAGCGGGCAGCCGCAACAACAATTCGATGGTGGTGGCCCTGAGACTGGGGCGATGGGGCTTTCTTTTCACTGGTGACCTGGAGGCGTTGGGCGAGAAGCTGCTGCTCGAGCGTGATCAATCGCTGGCCGCGACTGTGCTGAAGGCGCCCCATCACGGTAGCATCACATCGTCCACGCCGGAGTTCATCGAAGCGGTCCATCCGCAGTTCGCGGTCATTTCCGATGGCTATCACAACCGCTACCATTTCCCTTCGCCCGTCGTTGTACGTCGATATCAAGAAGACGGAGCGACAGTCCTGCGCACCGACGAATCAGGCGCGATCGGTTTCGAAATCAAAAACGATCGTCTGCACGTGTGGACTTTCAACCGCCATTAATTTGATTCCACACCAGGCACAGGAAAGCCGAACCGATTGCAAACTCAGGCGGCGGTGCGCAACTTTTCGTAACTGAGGATGCCTGTAAGGCAAATCGCCAGCCAGCAGCCTCCGGCCGCAAAGCCGCCGATCTGCGCGCTCAAATTTTGCTGCCGGTAAACTTCTCCGCAACCTGCAACTATCACAAGGTAAAAGGCGGCTACCGCGCCGAGCGTGCGCCATCGCCAATCGCGCGCGTAGGTACCCAGCGCGTAACCGGCCAGCCCATAGGCGTTGGTGGCCATTATCATCGCGATACTCGGGAAGCCGTGAAATCCATGCACAACCCGGGAGGGTGGAACCCAGGGCGAAAAGTTCTCAAACAGCTCTCGCAAACCGATTCCGATCGCGTATGCGCTAGCCAGCAGGGGCAAAGCGGCGAACGCCATGATTCGGTCGCGAGCGGCGGCAAAAGTGACCGCGGCGATCACCGCCACGGCGGGCATGAGATAGGGGTCCGCAAGAAAAGCCGCAACCGCCATCACTGAATCCAGCGCCGGCGTGCGATGCTCGGCGACCAGGAGCTTCAGCAGCCGGTCAACTCGAACCAGCGGGTCCTGAGCGAAGATGTCCTGGACAACCCCGCCAAACAGCCATGTCATGGCGGCCATCACCATAATTCCCAGCGTGAAGTGGAGGCCAAGGTATCCGGTCGGTGACAGCCGAGCGCGAAAAAAGGCCAAAAGCGGCTCCGTTTTAATTCCGAAGCGTTGCTCGAAGTGCCGCTCCCATAAGGCCTGCAATTGCTCTTCGTGACGCGAAAGCCATCGCCACAGCGCGAAAGCCAGCACCGTCAGCACCAATAAGCCCAGCATCCCGAGACCGATTGAACGCAGCCATTCCTCGACGATTCTCCATCTGGAGCCCAGCCAGTACCCTAATCCCACGATGGCGGCGCCCCAGACTGCGCCCGCCAGCACCGCCATCGGTACGAACCGCCACGGCGGCATCCGATACAAACCAGCGGTAAACGGCACGAAGGCGCGGCCAATGGCGATGAACCGTCCGATAATCACCGTTGCCGCTCCCCAGCGGGCGAAGTAGCGCTGGACCTGTTGACGATGCTGCTTATGGTGGCGGCGGGCAAGCGCCCATTGGGCGAGCAGCGCCTCGCCTTTCCATCGACCGAGCACATAGCCGCTGACGTCGCCGCAGATGGCGCCGCCGGCGATCGCGCCGAGAGCCCACCACAGGTTCAAAACGCCCGCGCCCGCAAGCGCGCCAACTATGAGGGCGACGCTTTCACCCGGAATCACAAGACCGACAAAGGCGGCTGATTCCATCGTTACCGCGGCAAACGCTATCGTCAGGGCCCACAGACCTGAATGGCTCAGCAGCGCACGCAGAATACTGCTCATTGAAGATCGTCGTCACGATGCGGGCTGAATCGTCCGTAGCGCAATGCCAGGCTGGGCAGGACGAGCAGGTTGAGCGCGGTCGAGGTGAACAGACCGCCCAGGATAATGATTGCCATCGGGCCTTCGATCTCGCGGCCCGGTCTGCCGGACCACAGGGCGAGCGGAAGCATTCCCAGGGCGGTCACGGCGGCGGTCATCAGGATCGGCACCAGGCGTTCGGAGGCGCCCCGCAAAACGGCTTCGCGTCCCCAGGTCATGCCTTCGTTGGCCACCAGATGATCGAAGTGGGAGATCATCATGATCGAATTGCGCATCGTGATTCCGAACAGAGTCACGAAACCGACGATCGATCCCAGGGACAGATATCCGCCCCCGATCCAAGCGGCAAGCACTCCACCGACGAGGGCAAACGGGACGTTGAGGAGCACGAGGCCGAGATTGCGCAACGTGCCGAGGGCGAGATACAGAAATACGAAAATCAGGACGGCGGCTACAATCGAGTTGAGCAGGATTTGATGCAGTGCCCCGGACCGCGCCCGTTCGGCGCCGCTGAATGCGATATAGGTATCCGGGGGTAGTTTGATCGCGTCGAGTTCCTGCTGCGCTTGCGCGACGAAGGAATCGAGCGCGCGCCCGGCGACATTGCAGGTGACGATCTGTTCCCGCCGTCCGCCGTCATGCAGAATCGCATAACGCCCGGTCTCAAGAGAGACCGAGGCCAGCTCGCGCAGGGGTACCACGACGCCGTGGGAATTTCGCAGCAGCAACCCGTCCAAAGCCTCGGGATCAAGCCGGTCGGCAGGGTCGAGGATCACTGAAACGCGAAAAATCCGGTTCCCATCGTAAGTTTGGGCGACCGCGGTGCCCTGGTAGGCGGTGCGAATCGCGGAAAGCACCTCGAGCGGCTGAAAGCCGAACTGCACGAGGCGATTGGGCCGCAAGCGCACCACCATCTGCGGCATCCCGCCGGGCGCCACAACCCTGACGTCAACTCCCCCGGGAATTGCGCGCAACACGCGCGCGATCTCATCGGCCGCCCGATCCAGCACCTCGAGATCGTGGCCGAAAACTCGCACAACCACGTCGGCGGTTTCCCCCGAGAGGGTCTCCTCGATGCGTTCGGTCAGGAACGAGTTGGAACTGAAGTCGAAACCCGGGAAGCGCGCGAGAATGCCACGGATTTTTTGCTGAACGTCCTCCGCGTCTTCACCCTTCAGCGGCTTGATGGTCACGTCGAATTCGCTCTGCTGCGGTCCCATCCAATCGTCGCCCAGCACGGCGCGGCCGTTGCGCTGCGCGACGCTTACGATTTCGGGCTCGCGCAGCAGGGCCGCCGTAACCAGTTTTCCCACGCGCATGGATTCGGCGATCGAAGTGCCTGGCACTCCGTTCATGTGAACGATGAAACTGTTCTCCTGAAGCTCGGGCAGAAAACTGCCGCCCAACAGGGGCAAGGTGGCGAATGCGCCGACACACAAGACCGCCACCGCCAGTATGAGAGCCCCGGGATGTTCGAGGAGAACCTCGAGCCAGCGCCGATGCGCGCGTTTGAGCCATCGTATGAAGCGGGTCTCCTCCTGCGACGCCGTCCGCGTCAGCATCACCGCACACAGCGCGGGCGTGACGGTCAAGGCAACGGCAAGCGAAGCGAAAATCGCCAGGATATAGGCTTGGGCGAGCGGTGCGAAAATTTTTCCCTGGACGCCGCTCATCTTCAGCACTGGAAAAAACACCAGTGCCACGATGAAAGTGGCGTAAACGACCGCGCTGCGAACCTCCAGCGAGGCGTCGAGAATGACTTTGAAAACCGGCCGCGGATTTGCCGCGGTGCGGTTTTCAGCGAGCCGGCGAAAGATGTTTTCGACGTCGATGATGGCGTCGTCCACGACCTCGCCGATCGCGATCGCCAGTCCGCCCAGCGTGATCGTATTGAGCGTCGCTCCCATTCCCGTCAGCGCAATCACGGCAATCAACAATGACAGCGGAATAGCGGTCAGGGAGATGAAGGCGGTATTCGGATTGTAGAGAAACAGCGTGAGCACGACCGCCACCAGCGCGCCGCCGATCAGCAAAGACGATTTGATGCCGGCCACCGACACCTGGATAAAATCCGCGGCGCGGAACAGACTGGGAAACAGGCGGATATCGCGTTGCTTAAGTATGGGAGCGAGTTGTTTCAACGCGGCTTCCGTCCGCTGCGTTACCTCCAGCGTGTTGGCGCCGTATTGGCTGGACATCACCAGGATGACTCCGACTTTGCCCAGGATTCCGGCATCGCCGATGAGCGGCTCTGGCGCCCATTTGACCCTGGCGATGTCGCGCAGCCGGACGCTGGCGCCGCCGGCGGAAGTCAGGACGGCGTCACCCAGTTGTTCGGGCGTGACCGATTGTCCCTCGGTGCGGATGACGATCCGCTGATTGGCGTTTTCGACAAAACCGGCGCCTTCGACTCCGGTTGCCTGCCGCGCGGCGGCCAGCACCTGGCTGATACTGAGGCCGTACGCCATCAGCTTTGCCGGCTCGACCTGAATTTGAAGCTCGCGCACTCCACCGCCGTAGATCGAGATCTTGGCGACTCCGGGCACGGCGAGCAGCTGCGGACGCATCGTCCAGTAGGCGAAACTCCAGAGGTCCATCGGCTTCAGCCTGGGCGAAGTAATACCGACAGTAAGGAAGACGCTGGTGGCCGAGGTAAGCGGCGCCATTTCGGGCGGGCTGACTCCAGCCGGCATCTGGCTGGCGGCGACCGCCAGGCGCTCGCCGGCAAGCTCGCGCGCCAGGTAAATATTGGTCCCCTCGCGAAAAATGAGGGTGATTACTGACAGGCCCTGTATCGATCGTGATCGGATACTGGAGACGTCGTTCATTCCCAGCAGTTCGGTTTCGATTGGTTGGGTGACAAGCGTTTCCACCTGCTCGGACGCCAGGCCGGGCGCTTCGGTTTGAATCACAACCTCAGGTGGCGCGAACTCCGGAAAGACCCCCAGCTTGGCGGTCAGCGCGCAATAAATTCCGTACCCGAGCGCCAGACACGCCAGAGCGATCACGACGCCGCGAAAGCGAAGCGAGAAACCGACTATCGCCTGAAGCATGAGTGAGCCTCAGTCCTGTATCTGAATCTGCGATTTAAGTTCTTCCGAGAGCAAACTCTGCGCTCCCGTGACCACGATCCGCATCCCGGGCGAAAGATTCGCGGTCACGAAACAGCCGGCGGCGGTGAACTGAGCCGGCGCAATGGCCATGCGTTCGAAACGGGTCTGATCGATCTGGCGGTAAACCCAATCCGCGCCGGCGTACCTGACGACCGCGGATCGCGGAACCATTACACCCCGCTCAACGGTATTTGCAGCAGGCAGGTCGGCGGACACCGCCATTCCCGGCCTGACCGGAAATTTGTTGGAGGTGAGCAGCACAAGAAAAGTTTGTCCCTGGACCGATGGAATGACAGTCGGCGCGTTATACACCACCTGCGCCTTGAGCGGCTGTGATTCGTGGCCAAGTACTCTGACCCGGGCGCCAGCAGGCAATTCATCCAGTTCCTCTCCGAGGGGGGCGGTGACGCGCGCGATCGCCTGACGGTGGTCCACCAATGCGTTGATCAGTTCGGCGCGGGCGGGCGGATTCATCCGCGCGATCCAGCCGCCCCATTCGGTGCGCAACTGCTGCTCCAGTGACTGCAACATGGCATTATCGCTCAAGTACGATGCCTGTTCTGTCTGGAGCTCGCGCAAAGACGCGTTTTTCTGTTCCGCGTACAGACGGCTGGTGCGATGATATTGGGCGGCGGCCGCATCCAACGCCGCCTGCGCGCTGACGATTTTGCTGTTGAGCGCCGCGAGACTTTCAGGATCAAGCACGAATCCGTAGGCTTCCACCTCGACCGGGCGCGCTACTGCTTCCAGGACGCGCGTGGCGATTCCGATTTCCTTCTGCGCGGCGGGAAGGATTGCGACTATGGTGTCGCCGCTGCTGTCGCGAAAGACCTGCGCGACATGCGAGCTTACAGGCTTCTCGTCGTCCTCGTCGGACCAGGCGCGAAAAAAACCGGCAAACACGACCATCACCGCGAGCGCACCAACTATCGATACCGCTGGATTTCGTTTGATACTCATTCCTCTTGCGTACCCGCATCAGCGCCATGTGGCAGGCTGAAGGATTTCAGATCGCCGTTTCCAAGCGGGCGTTCAAGCGCGTTTTCCAGTGCACCCAGCGCCGTTTGCGCATCGACCAGCGCACTGAGCTTTGCCTGTTCGGCGATTATGGTCTGAAGCTGTGTGGTAGTCAGCGTCAGCGCGTCGATATCGCCGAGCCTGGCCGCCCGCTGTGTGAAGCTGAGCCGCTTTTGGGCGAATTCAGCCGCACTTGCTCCCTGCCGGTAAGCTTCCAATGCCCCGCGATAGGCGGTCAGCGCGCCGTTGGCCTGGGCGATAATGCTTTGCTGCAACGCCAGAAATTCCGCCGCAGCTTCGGCACGAGCGGCACGCGCTTGCGCGATCGGACCCTGGTTATGGTTCATCAAGGGCAGGGTAACCATCGGGATCAGCTCGAAGATGTTTTCATTGACCTCCCATGAATAGCCGCCGCCGAGATTGATATCGGGATACTGCCGCGCAATTTCAAGTTTCAGCGCGTCGTCGGCGGCGTCGTATCGGGCCAGCATCCGGCGCAAGTCCAGCCGATTGAGCAGGGCCATTTTTTGCACTTCCGCCGCTGTGAGCGACGCATAGCCGGGCGGGTGCGCAAGATCGGGCCAGTCGATGCTTACTTTGGCCAGCGCGCTGACCGGGACGCCGGCGGCGGCAGCCAGGGTGTTGAGCGCCTGGGGCACGCGGCTGCGCGCTTGTGCGGCTTTGAGCCGTGCCGTCGCCAGATTGGCCAGAAACAGGTTCAACTCGGGTGCCGCGCTCTCTCCCGCATTGACGCGCTCTTGCAGCAACTGCGCGACGCGCTCGGCGGCGGACTCGTACTCCTGAGCGAGCCGGTACTGGCGCTGCGCGATGATGTAGTTCAGAAGGGCGGCGCGAATCGCGCTCCGCACGCGCCAGGCGGCTTCGCCCACCGCGATGGCGCTGGCGTCGGCCAGCCGCCTGGCCTGAGCTATGCGGTAGCCGCGCCTTCCCGCTGTTTCGATCGGGAAGTTGATTTGGACCGCGCCGATAGCCCACGGGGCAAAGCTCGGCGCCGCGCTGGCGGTGTAAGCGGGACCCAGTCCGATACTCGGATTGGGCCGCTGCGCCGCCGTAATTATTGCCGCTCTGGCGACATTAAGTTGCGCCTCCGCGACCTTAAGTTCGGGGCTGTAATAGAAGCCGACCAGCGTGAGGCTCGAGAGATTCCATGAACGAGGCGGACACGAAGCGACCTCGGCGGCAGGATTCTGTTTCAGGTAGGCGCATAGTTCAGGACTGACGAGCGTCCGCCGCTGAAACTGGCGGGCGGTCTCCTGCGGTTTAAGCGGGGCGGGGTTATAGGTCGCGCATCCGCAAACAACGCACACGATTGCCTGGATCAGCCCTTTCTTCCATGAGACAGCCATTGCACCAAACTCGGTACGTCCGCGACGTGACGCCGGTTATCCGGCCAACCAAAACAGCTTGCGTATGACGGGCTCGCCGAAAATCATTCCAAGCACCAGCGACGGCCACAGCGTGTGCAGGAATGGCAGAAACCCCCCGAATCTACCGCTGCGCGTTTGAGCTTCGCCCGCCAGCGGTTGGAGCAGCCGGGCCACCCGCTCCTTCAAGACCGAGCCCTCGCCAGTCAGGCGCGCCTGTGACGCCGTGTCATCGACGTGAGCGAACCCCAGCGCAATCAGGATTGCGTCTGCGAGTTCACAGCCGTCGGCGCCGGCGGCTCTCGCCTCCTCGTCACGGGCAAATTCCAGCGCGATTAACCATTGATGCAGGCGCGCGCGTGCCTGTGGCCATGGCCATTGGAGATCGGTGGCAAACTGCGCCAGCCAGATGCGCAGGGGATCCCGATGGCGCGCGTGAGCGCATTCATGTTCCAGTACCGCCCGGATCTGCGAAGGGTTAAGCAGGTTCGCCAGCTGTGGTGACAACGTGATCGACGGCATCACCAACCCCACGGTTGCGGGAGCGCCAGCGTCGGGTTTGGCCAACAGCGAGCATGCGGCGCGCAGCGCGGCGCGGGCGCACAGCGCGGCGAAAGGGAGGCTGATTAATAACAGTGAGATTGGAACCTTTTCCGGTACGGGATCGGGCTCGGTCAGCGCCCATCCGCACAACCATGCGGCCGCTGCCAGCGCCGGCGTCAAGGGCATCCACACCCGCCGCCAGGTGATTGTCTCCAGCCGCCGCCCGCTGCTTTCGCGAAAATTGCCGACCGGCCACAATCCGCAGGCGAGAACTGCCGTCCCGCCTATCAGCATGATCAACATGAACAGACACGACTCACGTTCCATTTCTGGACCTCCGCCGGGCAGCAACTGCGTGCGCGAGTTCGTCTAGCAGATTGGGATCGAATGCTTCCACGGCGTCGACCAAAGTCGCCGCCGCATGGCGCGGCGCCGAACCAAGCAACCGGCTCAGGATTGCGCGAGCCCGCCCCGAATCGACTACTGAGCGCGCCACGCGCGGACGATAAACAAACGCCACGCCCTTGCGCTGGCGGCTTACCAGCCGCTTGGCATGGAGACGGTCCAGCACTTTGGCCGTGGTCGTATAGACTAATCCCGCAGGCTCACCCACCTGGGCGTGAATTTCCCGCGCCGTCGCGCTCTCAAGCTCCCACAGTTTGGCAAGGACCGCGTACTCGAGATCGCCGCCAGGCAACCGAAACCGGGCCGTCATCGCAACATCATACGACGGCTGTCGTAAGTCGGCAAGCGGACGGGCGAATGCGGTTGGGAAAGCGCCGAACGGTTTACGGTCATGCTCTGAGGCCAACCGGTTTTGGCACCCTCCGAGCGCGAATCTGACGGGAAATTGTCAAAAGCAGGAAATACAAACGATAGGCAAAGATCGTGGCAAACACAGAAAGTAGCCGCGGAAATGAATGCCGATAAGTTTGATTCGGATGCCACTGAGATTATGCTGGGGACGACTTTCGGATTCGATGGACAAGGTGCTGAATGTAGTCGAACAGTCCAACGTTGTTCAGCAATCATCAGGCACTGCGGCAGCATTGGCGTTGTTCCGCAACGGGAGACGAATCGATCCTTCCGGCGGAGATCGATGCCAGAAGAGTAAAGGTATTGGCGACCGATCGCGCTTTGTACCGGGTCCGCGCGCAACGCCGGCTGTGGTCTGTGGCCACGTCCTTTCTGATCCGTGCGCCCGGTGCGCTGGCTTCCAGGCCGAACCGCGAGTCGAAAGGAGGCCCAAGTCCTGCGGTGAAGGAGCCATCGTCGACTCCGCTGCAAGACCTCGTGCCGCCCTGTTTTGGGTTGACGGTTCAAAACCGGCGCCCGGGGTTGGGTCATCCGGCAGATGCCCATCGGGTACCGTGCCCCGAGTGTTGCGCCGCCTGCCTACGGGAAAGGTTGAAAACCAAAGGGCGTGGCTCCCATCGGGGCGGGAAAATAGGGATTGACTACCGGACCGGCACCGAAGCCGGGCGCCATGCCGGGATACCAACCGGTTCCGACGCCTGGGGATATAAAGACGCCGCTCCCTCCGCCGAAACCGCCGCCTACAAATCCGAGCCCCAGCAGCGGAGCAAGGAGCCCGGCAAGCCCGCTTTGATTCTGGTTCTGGTATTGTTGAATCGCCGCATTCTGCTGGGCCAGGTTGTTCGCTTGCTCGGCGTTGTACGCGGCCGAATTGGCGGTGTTGGCCGGTTGATTTTGCAGGGCGGTCAGGTCAGGCCGAACCATAATCGTGTTCTTTACGGGAATTCCGGAATTGGCCAGCAGCGCCGCGGTTTTCGCTTGCGCGTCGCGCTTGCCGAAATCGCTGGCGACAAAGCCGTACAGCAGGACTTCACGCGAACCGTCCGCCTCTCTGGCGACCGAGGCGCGCGCCAGCGGCAAACAATGATCGTTGAGGTAGCCGGTGATGCGGTCACTCAGTTCGCGATCGTTGACAGCATTGACATCCAGCGGTTGCACGGTCGCGGTTGAACCGCATGCCGCGCTCGCTCCCTCGGATTGGGCATTCGCATTCGGTTGAGCCCAAACCGGCGCCGAAGCGCCGATCGCCGGGCTTTGAGCCGCACACCCTGACAGGCCGATCGATGCGATTACGAGGCACAAGCCGGACCACGCGGCTGCGCTCGCCGCCGACCCGAGTCGGGCCAATGCTGTTCGCACGCACTTGTAATGTTTCACTTTCATGTACCTCGGAGGACAAAGGCCTTGATCTTCGAAACTGTCGCTCGCTGGCTTCGAGCGATGGGCCACCGGTACAGAAAGGCTAGAACGAGGCTGGATCGTCCGCAGACCGAGCCGGGATCCGGCGGCGCTGGATTCCCGCGGATTCCGACGCCTGAGTCCCCGCAGTCAGGACGGGTAGCACCCGGAGTTGATGAGTCTGCTTAACGGGCGGACTCTGCGTAAACGCGGTCGGGCTCAGCCGCAATTCAGGTTTGGAAGGACTCACCTCTTTTATGGTGTGGCGCGTGAGTCCCAGATGCGGGTTGGCAAACGAGCGAACCCGAGGATTTGACAGTGAGGAGAGCATGGTCGTGTATTGAGCTGAGCTGAGCACTCCGAACGCCAGCCCGATGACAACAACCATCGCCGCTGGTATAGCGCCTTTTTTGGTCGATACGTTCATCGGACCGCTCCATTTCCGGCTTCGCACAAGCCCGCTCCATACGCCTTGTGACGACCAGGTAAATCTATCCCTGGTTGCGGAAATCCGCAAACAAACGCATCGTTTCCCACGGCATCAAATTTCCCGTTCGGACTCGCGCAAACGCCATCCGGACCGAAGCGTCAGCATAAACCGTCGGTTGTTAACGCGCTCATCGCGGCGCTCTACGAGTGCCGATCCAAAAGATCTTCCAGTCGCTTCGGGTGAGGAGCAGAATGGGACCAGCATTGCTCGCCGGCCGAGATCAAGTGATGCCGTGCCGGGTTGCGCTGTTCTGCCTTAGAGTCGTGTATTCGTCCCGATCAGGTGCCGATTTGAAACAGTATGCAGGAGGAGAATTATGTCCGAAGCAATTTCGGCGAGGGAAGTCGAACTGATGGACGCATATTGGCGCGCCGCCAATTACCTGTCGGTGGGCCAAATCTATCTGCTTGATAATCCGCTGCTCAAGCAGCCCCTGTCACTTGAACACATCAAGCCGCGCCTGCTCGGCCATTGGGGAACCACTCCTGGCCTCAACTTCATCTATGTTCAGCTTAATCGCATTATCAAGAAGTACGACCTCAACATGATCTACATCATCGGCCCGGGCCATGGCGGTCCGGCGGCCGTCGCCAACGCCTATCTTGAGGGCACCTACAGCGAAATCTATCCGAACATATCGCAGGACGAAGACGGGATGCGCCGGCTGTTCAAGCAATTCAGTTTCCCCGGCGGAATCCCCAGCCACGTTGCGCCCGAAACGCCGGGATCGATTCATGAGGGCGGCGAGTTGGGCTATTCGCTCGCGCACGCCTTCGGCGCGGCCTTCGACAATCCCGATCTGATCGTGACCTGCATCGTGGGCGACGGCGAGGCGGAGACCGGACCGGCTGCCACCGGATGGCACGGCAATAAATTCCTGGATCCGGTGCGCGACGGCTGCGTGCTTCCAATCCTGCACCTCAACGGTTACAAGATCGCGAATCCAACAATCCTCGCCCGCATCCCGAGTGAAGAATTATACAAGCTGTTCGAAGGCTACGGTTATAAGCCCCATGTGGTCGAGGGGAACGAGCCCGAAAAGATGCATCAGCGGATGGCCGCGGTGCTCGACGAGGTCATCGACGAGATCAGAACCATCCAATCGCAGGCGCGTAGCCGCGGGTTTCACGGGCGTCCGGTCTGGCCGATGATCATCCTGCGCAGTCCCAAAGGATGGACTTGCCCGGCAGAGATCGACGGCCTGAAATGCGAAGATTACTGGCGCAGCCACCAGGTTCCGATGGCGGACATGAGCAGACCCGAGCACATCGCAATCCTGGAGAAATGGATGAAAAGCTACCGGCCTCTGGAATTATTTGACGACAATGGAACGCTGAAACCCGAATTGGCCGATCTGGCTCCCAAAGGAGATTCCCGCATGAGCGCCAATCCCCACGCCAATGGCGGTATCCTGCTTGAGGATTTGCGCATGCCCGATTTTCGCGACTACGCCGTCGATCCCAAAAGCCGAGGCTCGGTGATGGTCGAGGCGACCGAGGTGCAGGGCAGGTTTGTCCGCGACGTGATGAAGCTCAACCTGCCGTCGAGAAATTTTCGCATCTTCAGCCCCGATGAAAACAACTCCAATCGATGGCAAGACGTGCTCGAGGTTACCAATCGGGCTTTCGAGGGGCGCATCTTCCCCTACGATGATCATCTCGCTCCCGACGGCCGCGTCATGGAAGTGCTCAGCGAGCATCAATGCCAAGGATGGCTGGAGGGCTATCTACTTACCGGGCGACACGGGTTTTTCAATTGCTATGAAGCGTTCATCCACATCGTGGATTCGATGTTTAATCAGCACGCGAAATGGTTGAAGGTGAGTCGAAACATAGAATGGCGCCGGCCGATCGCATCTTTGAACTATCTGTTGAGTTCACACGTATGGCGCCAGGATCATAACGGCTTTTCCCATCAGGACCCCGGCTTCATCGACCTGGTCGTAAACAAGAAGGCGGAGATCATCCGCGTCTATCTGCCGCCCGACGCCAATTGCCTGCTTTCAGTTACCGATCATTGCCTGCGCAGCCGTAATTACATCAACGTGATTATCGCCGGCAAACAGCCCGCCGAGGTTTGGCTCACGATGGATGAAGCGATCAAGCATTGCACCGCCGGAATCGGCATCTGGGAGTGGGCCAGCAACGATCGCGGCAGCGAACCCGACGTCGTGATGGCGTGCTGCGGCGACGTGCCGACGCTGGAGACCCTGGCCGCGGTGAGTCTGCTGCGCAAGCACATACCCGAACTCAAGGTGCGCGTGATCAATGTCGTCGATCTGATGAAACTGCAGCCGCCCGGCGAGCATCCGCACGGCTTGCCCGACAGCGAGTTCGACGCGTTATTTACGACCAACAAGCCGATTATCTTCGCATTTCATGGCTACCCGTGGCTGATTCACCGGCTCACTTACCGGCGCAAGGGCCATGAGAATCTCCACGTCCGCGGCTACAAGGAGGAAGGAACCACGACTACTCCATTCGACATGGTGGTGCTTAACAACCTTGATCGCTATTCGCTGGTCGGCGACGTCATCGATCGGGTACCCGCGCTGGCCGCGAGTGCGGCGTACGTCAAGCAGGAACTACGCAATAAGTTAATCGATCATAAGCAATATATAATGAAATATGGCGACGACATGCCTGAGGTTCGCAACTGGCGATGGAGCGGTACGGCCGCCCCACGCAGGACCGACACTGCTGGCGATAACATTTGATTTGATTGGAGAGCAAGCACAAGCGCAGTCCGCGCCGATGCCATCGCGCTAAAAATTCCGCCTCCTCACCTTCGGCAGCGGTATCGTCCGACTGCGCTGCTTAATCGATCGCTCAAATATTGCGCAAAAGATCCTGTCTGCGAACTCGCCTTTCCCTCTCTCTGACCAGGGTAAGGGAAGGGCGAGGGTTTTGCGGATCGTATACCTACTTGCGCCTGCGCCCCACGACCAGCCGTGTTTCCTCGTCCGGAGATTGCGGATTCGCGTAGTTGGTCATGTCCATGATCTCCGCCAAATGCTCATGGATGGCTTCCGGCGACAGTTCCGCCTTTGATTCCGCGCGCCATCCCGGAGCCAGCGCGATAATCGTTCGCGCCACAGTGCCGCCGCCGCAGGCGAACATCTCGTGATTCAATTGGCATTGTTCCGACGAAAGATAAACAACCAGCGGTGAGATAAATTCCGGGCTGAGCTTTTCGATGTTGCGCGGAAGGACCATCGCTTCCGTCATGCGGGTGTACGCGTTCGGCAGGATCACGTTGGAAAAGACATTGTAGGGAGCGCCGGTGTTGGCCATGACGAACGCCAGGCCCATCACGCCCGCCTTGGCGGCGCCATAGGCCACCCCGTCGGCGCCACCACGCAATCCGCCCGATGACGAGGTGAAGACCAATCGGCCGAAGCGCTTTTCCTTCATAATAGGAAATGCCGCCTGCGAAACATAAAAGGAGCCATTGAGATGCACCGCGACAGTGGCGGCGAAGTCCTCGGGCGTATGTTCCATGAATTTCTTGTAGCGGATAATCCCGGCGTTGTTCACTACGATATCGATCGTCCCGAAGGTGTCCACCGCGGTTCTTACAATGGCATGGGCCCCCTCGGGGCTCGCGACCGAGTCGTAATTGGCGACCGCGATGCCGCCGGCAGCCTTGATTTCATCGACGACCGCGTCGGCTGCGGACGTGCTCGCGCCTGTCCCGTCCACCTTCCCGCCGAGGTCGTTGACCACCACCTTCGCCCCGCGCGCCGCCAGCGCCAGCGCATGCGACCGCCCCAGACCGGCGCCAGCTCCAGTGACGATCGCGACGCGATTGTCCAAACGGATCTCATTGGCCATGGTTCGTCTCCATCACAAAACCGGCATTGGTGCCTTACGCCTTTTTAGCCGCCTTAAAGGACAAGGGAAAGCGCCAGGACGCTTTCCTTTGCTGCTTGCCCCGCCCGTGATAACAATTTCGGGAACGCCGCCTGCCTTGCGCGGCATCCTCAAGAAGGAGTTTCAGAAGTGAACATTGAGCAGCAGGTGCAGGAACTGCTTGACCGCGAAGCAATCAGGGATCTGCCCAAACGCTATTGCCATTGCGTCTGGACCGGCGACCTCGACGGGATTGTCAATCTGTTCGCGGAAGACGGATGTATGATCATGCAAACATCCAAGGGCCCGCAGACCACCGCCGGGCGCGACAAACTCCGCAAAACATTTGCCCGCGTGGTCGATGAACTGGGACCCCGTCCGTACATCCACAATCATGTCCTGAAGCTCAAGGACGCCACCCACGCCTCGGGGACCTGCTACGTCGAACTGCGTGATTCCAAAAACGACATGCGCTGGCTCGGGACCGGCTTTTACCATGATGAGTATGTGAAGGTCGGGAACGAGTGGAAATTCAAGTCGCGCGACGTGACCCTGGTTAGGATGGAACGGCCAGTCGTCCCGGGACGCTGAGCACGGCGCCCGGGTCCGCTGTTCTCTAAGCCGGCGCGGCGGCCCGCGCTGGCATCAATGCCCGCGGTCTGTCTGGGCCTCAGCGATCTGAAGCCCGGAGTCTGCCAAGCAACTCGGATAAGCTGGTACACTGCAGGTATGACCCGACGGATCGAGGACTACGCTCTCATCGGCAACATGCGGACCGCCGCGCTGGTGGGAAAAAACGGTTCGATTGACTGGTTGTGCACTCCGCGTTTCGATTCCGGAGCATGCTTCGCCGCGCTCTTGGGTACGGTCGATAACGGCCACTGGTCGCTTTCGCCGAAAGCTGAAAAGTATCGAGTAAGGCGCCACTATCGTGAGCAAACTCTGATTCTTGAGACACAATTCGAAACGCAATCCGGTGCCGCGACGCTGATCGATTTCATGCCCGTTGCCGAGCGCCATAATCAACTGGACCTGGTCAGAATCGTGACCGGAACCCGCGGTTCCCTCGAGATCGAGATGGAGCTGGTCATTCGATTTGACTATGGTCATATCGTGCCATGGGTGCGGCGGCGGCCCTATGGGCTGAACGCAATCGGCGGACCAGATGCAATCGCCATGCGTATTCCGGTGCCGTTTCAAAGCCGCGACTTCAGGACCAGGGCCGAATTCACCGTCAAGGAAGGGCAGTCTCTGCCTTTTGTCCTGACCTGGTATCCGTCAAACGAGCCCCCACCCCGCGCCAAGCGCCCGCAAAGGATGCTCTCTTCGACTCAGGAGTGGTGGCATCAGTGGTCGTTGAAATGCAACACCAGCGGGGAATGGATCGATCAGATCAGACGTTCCCTTATAACGCTCAAGGCGCTTACCTACGCGCCGACCGGCGGAATCGTCGCCGCCCCAACCACCTCGCTGCCCGAGATGCCTGGCGGACCGCGTAATTGGGACTACCGTTTTTGCTGGCTGCGCGACGCAACCTTCACCCTCTACGCTCTGTTGATCTGCGGCTACCATGAGGAGGCGGGGGCATGGCGTGAATGGCTGCTGCGGGCGGTGGCTGGCCGGCCGCAGGAAATGCAGATTATGTACGGGCTTTCGGGCGAACGTCGTTTGTGGGAATTCGAGGTTTCCTGGCTGGACGGCTTCGAGCACAGCCGTCCTGTGCGCTTGGGCAATGCGGCTCACGAGCAGTTACAACTCGACGTCTACGGCGAAGTGATGGACACGTTGTACGCAGCTCGCAAGTCCGGCTTTCCCCACGACGACGAGGCATGGGCCGTACAAAGAGTCCTGATGGACTTTCTTGAGTCCGCATGGGATCAGCCCGACAACGGCATCTGGGAAGTCAGAGGTCCGCGGCGCCATTTTACCCATTCCAAAGTGATGGCCTGGGTTGCGGCCGATCGCGCGGTGCGAATGGTCCAGCGCTTCAATGCGGACGGTCCGCTGGACAAATGGCGGGCTCTAAGGGACCGCATCCATGACGACGTATGCCGCAATGGATTCAATTCGGAGCGCAATGCCTTCGTCCAGTATTATGGCGGCAGGGAACTGGATGCCGCCAATTTGATGATTCCGCTGGTCGGATTCCTGCCGGCCAACGACCCACGCGTGCTCGGCACCGTCGCGGCGATTGAGCGCGAACTGATGGTTGACGGACTGGTCCGCCGCTATTCAAGCGGGCCCGGTGTGGATGGATTGCCGGCGGGGGAGGGCGCTTTCCTCCCCTGCACCTTCTGGCTGGCGGACAATCTTGCGCTCTCGGGCCGTTACGAGGAGGCGCGCGCGATGTTCGTGCGCCTGCTTGCAACCTGCAACGACGTTGGCCTCCTGTCCGAGGAATATGATCCCGCGACCAGACGGCAGTTGGGCAATTTTCCTCAGGCGCTTTCGCACGTCAGCCTGATTAACACGGCCCACAATCTCGGCCTGGCGCGATCGCCGGCACGCCATCGCGCGGAACAGTAATCGACCCAAACTCTACATTTCCAGCGCGCTGGCACTGCCGACCACGACTTTGACGCCGTCGGCCTTCTCGCACCAGACCTCGCACTCGGCGCGCGTTTTTGTTCCTTCCACTCGCCGCTTCAAAATCATCGCTCGCGCGCGCAAAACATCATTCACCCAGACCACATTCACCAGATTTACCGCCATCCTGCCGCCGAAGAAAAATCCCAATCCAAATCTCTCGGTCAGCATTTCCGCAATCAGGCAGACCGCAAGCATGCCCTGAACGACAATATCCGGAAAGCCGAGCTGTTGCGCTTTGTCGCGGTTATTGTGGTAATTGAGGCCAGGCCCGGAAAACACCATGCACATCGCTTCGCTGATCGCGCGTTGCGGTCCCACCACTGGCTCGCCGCCCCTTTGTCCTATGTCAAACACTCGTCCGGGGGCACGCTCGCGATTTTTGTCGATCACCATCGTCTGCGCAGCCGGCTTGATCAGAAAGCTCTGATGCGCGCGGGCGCGCGAGACCACCGCTCCCGCTGAATTGAACGTCAGCGCCTCGTTGACCACGTACTCACGATCCCGCTTGACGTAACGATCAACAACCGTGCACCGGGTGCTTACCGATTCTCCCACGACCAATGGACGATAGGACTCCCATTCATGGCGGGCATGCAGGTTGCCGTAGACATAGGGCAGATACCAGGCCTTGGTGCGATAAACCTCGGAATGCAGGATCAGGGCCGGCGCAATCGAAGCTCCCAGCGGTGATGGGCCGGTGTACCAGGGATTGTGGTCGCCCGTGCCGGCAATAAAGTTCTCAATCACATCGGGCGTGAGCGTCCATCGATTGCCGCCCATGTCGCGCCCGACGTAAACCTCGTCAGCGGAAAATGGTCCCATTTTCAACCCCGATTCCCCTCAGCACTGGTCGTGAATTTCTTCGCCCACAAACCGCAACAAAGTGCGGACGCCGAAGCCGACCGCGCCCGGCGGCGACAGCGGGATCGCCGTTTTGGCAAACGCCACGCCTGAAAGGTCCAGATGAGCCCACGATGGACAGGTCACAAACTCGTTCAGAAAAAGCGCGCAGATGATCGTCCCGGCATTGCCGCTGGTGCCGACATTGCGCAGGTCGGCGACATTGCTTTTCAATTCCTCGGCGTAATCCTTGACCAGTGGCAGTTGCCAAAGCGCTTCTCCCGCCGTCTCGCCCGCCTTGCGAATGCGTTCGATGAGCGCCGCGTCATTTCCCAGTATCGCCGCGACGCGCGTCCCCAAGGCCGACCGCACCGCCGCCGTCAGCGTGCCGGCGTCGATCACGAGCCGCGGCTTGAACTCGCACGCGTAGGCGAGAGCATCGGCCAGAACCAGCCGCCCTTCAGCATCAGTGTTCAACACCTCGACGGTTTTGCCGGATCGCGTCCTTAACACATCTCCCGGCTTTATCGCTCTGGACCCAATCATGTTCTCGGTACACGGCAGGTAGGCTCGGATTTCGATTGGCGGATGGAAAAATGCGATCTGGCTCATCACCCCGAGCATCACGGCGGCGCCGGTCATGTCACGCTTCTGCTCTTCCATTGCGGCCGGTCCCTTGAGACTCAGACCGCCGGAATCGAACGTGATCCCCTTTCCCACCAGGGCGATGTGGCCGTTTGATCCCGATTGCGGGCGATAACGAAGTTCGATGAACCGGGGTTCGCGAGGGCTGGCCTTTGCCACCCCGAGCACGGCGCCCATTTTCAGCTTTTCGATGCCATTGCGATCGTGGATCTCGCACTGCAAACCATTTTCGCCAGCCAGAGTGCGCGCCGCATCAGCGAGGAACTCAGGCGTTGCATCCTCCGCGGGCGTGTTGATCAGGTCGCGCGCAAAATTGGTTGCGGCAGCCAGCCGGCGTCCACGCTGCAACGCCTGCGACTCATCGCCTGAACCGCGCTGGCCCACGATATCAATCCGCAATGGCGTGTCGGCTGATTCGCGTGGTCCTTTGTACCGCTCGAATCGGTAGTTGCTGAGATCGACGCCTTCCACGATCGCGCTGATCCGCTCGGCTGTGGAATCGGGCGCGCTGATCGCGATGCGGCGGGCGCGCACCGTACGCCCGGTGCGAATCGCCGCTTCCCCCAGCAATCTGAACGCCTGCGCGTCGGGTTCGGCTCCCAGCCCGAACAGGAGCACATTGTGGGCGGCGATCGCTCCATAGGTGGGCAGCAGGACCTGTGTTCCGCAGCGGCCGTCGAAACCGCGCCTTGAGACCTCCTTGGCGGCTTCTCCCTTGAGCATCGAGTCGATATTTCTAAACGGCGTCCTATCGAGGCTCCCCTGGGCAACCCCGATCGCTAGAAGATCGGCTTGCGCGCGCTCGGGTCGCTGCGCTTGGAGATCTATTTCGTCCGTCATGGCGTCACTCCTGCGCAGCGTTGCGGGCGAGATAGTTCAGGATGGTATCGCGTTCCCACCCGGTCAGCGGCGGTACACCCTGTTCCTGCATCTTGGTCTCCATCACCTGCATCTGGATCTGCCACATCGCGGCGGTCAGTGAACGGGGAGAGTATGCCCGATGGCACTGACCGCAACGGCTCGCATACAGCAGGGCGGCCTGCGTGCCCTGCTCGGGAAGCGGCTTGCTGCATCCGGCCAGCCCCAGCAAAATCACCGCCGCCGCGAAGGAGGAGAAAACGAACCGCTGTGGCTCGCGCGGGTTTTCAGACTCCGGTTTCATCAGCCGGAGGTGGAATTACCCGGACCAGGTTGATTTTTGCCGTTTCCAACAGCCAACCCAGCGTTTCGATCTTGTAAGGCCTTTCGTAGAAAACCGTGCGCACACCAGTATTAACCAGCACCTTCATGCACTGGATACAGGGCGAATGCGTTACGTAAATATCGGCTCCGGCGATCGCCGCCCCATTTTTGGCGGCTTGCGTAATCGCGTTGATTTCGGCGTGAATCGAGCGATAGCAGTTGGTTTCGTTTTCTCCTGTGGGAGCGCGCGATTCATAAATAATGCAACCCACCTCAGTGCAGTGCGGCACCCCTGCCGGCGCCCCATTATAGCCCGTAGCCAGGATGTTGCGGTCGCGCACAATTACGGCCCCAACCTTCGCCCGTGGGCAGGTCGAGCGCTCCGCCACCTGCCGCGTGATGGTCATGAAATACTGATCCCAGGTTGGCCGCCTGTCCCGATTCGCGCCAGCCGTAACGTTGGACATCGTCAGATCTTCAGCCAGCGCAGTGAAGTTGGGGCCGGATGATGGACCACGTCGTAGGTCTGACTGCTCGGCGCTTCTGCGGGCGGCGCGAAAGAAATCGGCACCGGGCTGAACGTGATCGCGAACAGTCCTATCGTAAGCCACGCGGCAACCCGGCGCCGTTTGTCCAACGGCGTTTCGGTGTCCAACGCCGCAGGATGGCCCAATCCTAGGAAAATCAGCAACACCGCCCACAGCAGCCATCCGGTCCAAAACGACCAGCCCAGCAGCCATGGGACGACTACCATCAGAATGCAACTGGCCACGAACAGCCGCGAAATCGTGCGATGGCGCCGTCCGAACAGGGCATAAACGACGTGCCCGCCGTCAAGCTGTCCCACGGGAAGCAGATTCAGTGCGGTTACGAAAAGCCCGATCCATCCGGCAAACGCAATCGGATGCAGATTGACCGTCACCGCGTTGGGGTTGACCCCGAGAATCCATCGCGCAAGTCCAAGGAAGAGCAGAGAATTTCCAAGTTCAAAACCGCCCGTACCCTGGTCCAGCGGCAGTATCTGGGAATAGTGCAGTCCGATAATCACCGCGGGCACGGCCAACACCATTCCCGCCCACGGGCCTGCGGCGCCGACGTCGAACATCACACGGCGCGAGCGGGGTGGCGATTTCATTCGAATAAAGGCGCCGAACGTGCCGATAAAAAATATCGACGGCAACGGCGCCGGAATAAAATAAGGGAGGCTGACTCTTACCTTGTTGCGGCGTGCCGTAATGTAATGACCCAGCTCATGACAAAGCAAAATCGCCATCAGAGGGATTGAGAAACTCAGCCCTTCGAGCAGTCCGCTGGGCTTCAACAGCGGATGGGCGACCCCCGCCATGTACGCCCCCGCCATCGTGGTAGTCAGCAGCGTCAGGACGAACAGAACTACATTGGTGGTCGGCCGGTGCTGCTCCGCGGCCTGCGCCTCGGGATAGTAAGTCGGCGGCGGGGGAACATATCGCGGAATTTCAGTAACGACGGGAGAAATATCTTCACTCATGATTCAGCGCGCACTCTGACTTCCACCCCTGCTCCGGCTGCGAAGCGCTGGGCTGCATTACCCTCGCGGACCGCTATTTCCAACATTTCAAAACTTCCGAATAGCGCAAGTGGAGTGTTCCTTGGTACGTCCCCGTACGTTCTGGCTAGAACAACAGGAGCATCGTCCCTGATCCTAACCAAAAGCCTGCGGGTTGGAAAGCGAGCCTCAAGAGCCTCGACCTGAGCGCGCCCCAGGTTCGTTACCAGGTTCCCAAATGTGTCCACGTACACGATGACGCCGGCCAGTTCATCATCACGATTGACCACTTCTGGCAGGCTGAGTTGCACCATATCCGACACCACCGGACCCAACTGGGGCAGCCGGACGCCGTTGTGAAGGTGGGCGCCGACCGGGGCGAACACGTCGCGTCCATGAAAGGTCGAACTTTGAAACGGCAGAAAATAGCTCTGATTTTTGACTTCCACTGCACGCCTGATCCCGGCCTGTTCGGCAGCCATCCAGAGCACGCCATTATCCGGACCGACCAGGCGCGCACCCGATCGGGTCTCGATCGCGAGCGCGCGGCGACTGGTTCCCACCCCTGGATCGACGACCACGATAAAGACCGTGGTTGGCGGGAAAAACCTCCAACTCTCGCGCAAAGCCAAAGCCCCGGCGGTAAGGTTTTGAGGAGGAATTCCATGGGAAATATCGATAACCTGGGCGCCGGGGGCCAGACCCGCGATTACCCCCCGCATCACTCCCGCGTAATGGTCCTGGTAGCCAAAATCGCTCAGCAATGCGATCGGCCCCTTGCCACGCATCTCGTTTCCGGTCGCTGCTCGTGCCATAGCAAGCCCCGCATTCCACGCTTTCCTAGATCTAGCCAATCCAAATCAATCCAAACAACGCGAAGGGCATGAGAAAGGCCGAAGCCACCCTGTGATTTGACAGACCAAAAGGGCCTTCCTAAACTCATCTGAGCAAGCGGGCGTAATTCAGCGGTAGAATGCCAGCTTCCCAAGCTGGACGTCACGGGTTCGATCCCCGTCGCCCGCTTTTCGCGATTTTTCTCCCACTTTACCTTGGGTTTTTGATAGGGGGCGAGCGCTCTGTCCGAGCCCGGCGGTGCTGCTTTGTGGCATCATTGTGGCGATTTTCCGGGATGCGCGGCTGCGGCACTGCGCCGAGTCGGGTGACCATGTTCGCAACCAAGGTTCTTTTTTCGCCGTCCGCGTGGTTCGCTTTGCGATTGCGTGGCTCTGGGCGGGTGCCGGGGGCTTCGATGGCCAGATTTTTTCGGATTCGCAATTTTGAACGCTTTCAGCATTACAAGGATCGCAATCCGCCGTGGATCAGGCTTTACGGCGGACTGTGGCGCGACCGCGCCTTCTTTCGCCTGCCCGATGCCGTCAAAGCCCACCTCATCGGGCTGTTCGCGTTGGCCGCGCGCCTGGACAACCGGATTCCGGATGACCCGGAATGGCTTGCGCATGAACTGTGCGCGTCCGAGCCGCTTGACTTTGACGCCCTGCTGGCCTCGGGTTTCCTGATTCCGGAACCTGCCGCTAGCAGCGCGCCAGCACAGTGCGCTCAGACCGATACGTGCTCTGTCTCTGACTCTGATCTGAGCTGGGAAAAGTCTCAATCCGATAAAAGCTCCCAAAGGGAGGATCAGGGCGCTGCCACAGGCGAGTGCGCCTCGTCGTGCGAGCAGGACCAACGGCGCGAGCCGCCAAACGGTGAGCCGATTTCAGCGGCGCACAAGGGCAAACGGCCCGAGCGGAGATGGCCGTCAGGTTTCGGCCTGGACGAAGAGATGCGCCGCTTCGCGGCTGGTCTGGGAATCGACCCGGAGGCGGAATTCGAAGCGTGGCGCGATGACTGTGCGGCGCACGATCGGCGCTACGCCGACTGGCGCGCGGCATGGCGCGGACGGTGCCGCAATGCGCTGCGCTTTGCCGGCTCAAACCGGGCGCGCGCCTCGCCCGGTGAAGCCGCGATGCAGGTGGCGCTGCGCCGCCTGCGGGAAGCCAGCGAACGCGAGCGTCGGGAGGGAGAACATGACGGAAGTCGAGAGCAGACGCATCACCACTTTGCTGGTGGCGGCCTATCCGGCCTGGAAACCCAGCGAAACGACGATGCAATTGTACGAACGGTTGCTGACCCCGTTGGACGCAAGACTGGTTGAAGAGGCGGTGCTCAGGATTATTCGCACACCACGGGAGTTCGCGCCTTCGGTGGGTTCGATTTGCCATGAGGCGGCTCGCCTCACGCTGGCGCGAGGCGAGGTGGAGGTCAGCGCGGAGGAAGCATGGGCCGAGGTGGCTGCAGCCGTTCGCAGCCATGGGTTTTATCGCCAGCCGCGGTTTACCAATGCCGCCCTGGCCCGAACGGTGGCGGCAATGAACTGGGCCGAGTTGTGCACCAACAGCAATGTCGAAGCCACCCGCGCCCATTTCTTCCGCCTGTTCGAAGCCTTTCAGCAGCGGGCAATCGTGCGCCGGGTGGAGGAGCTGAGCCGGGCGGTGCCAGCCGAACTGGGCCAGGAAATCCGCCCATCCTCTTTGCCAATTAATCAGCGACGCGAAAGGGCATCCGCAACGAGCCGGATGCAGGGGGAGTTTTAATGGAATGGAGCAAAGGGCAGAAAGCAAATGCGGTCAGTGGATGGTTGAGCGCAGCGGAGGCGGAAAGATCCCAACAGCCTGAAACGAGGCCGGGCGGGCGCCGTAAGAGCCGCAGCCGACGGGCAGGAGCAAAAAGGGGCCGGCCGCGCCGACAGGCGGCGCCGTGGGATTCCCAGGCGATGATGCGGGCGGTCGAGGCGCTATCCAAGCTGGTCACGCCCGAGGTAATGCTGCCGATCCAGTTGAAATCGGAACCGGAGGATCTTCCGGAATTCGGACTGCTGCGGGCGGTGCTGCTCAGCGCAGTCGTCGAGTACGTGGACTCATTCAAGCCCTCGCCGAACCTGGACGTGGCCCAGCGGCGGCGCGAAGCCCGTCAGGTGGCGGAAAGCTGGTTCGCCGGCGATCCGGGGGCGCCGATCGAGTTTGAGTTATGCTGCTCCCTGTTTGGTGTCAGTGCCGATCAGATGCGGGAAAAAATCGCACAACTCAGGCGGCGTTTGAGCGCGCCGTGGAACCAGAGAGCCGAATGCGCAAAAGTCGGAGGCCTTAACGGCTGCGCTTGAAAGCCGGGGCAATCTGGTCAAAGCGCATCTGCTTCGCCCTAGCGGCTCAGCTCAAGGGACACCGCCTCGGGCCACTTCGTGGGCGCTGATTCGTGGGCGCTCAAGGGAGAGCGTTCGCCGACTTTGAACAGTATGCACCAACCGGTGGCGCTGCCAAACCGGGGGATCGCGCGGTTAGTCTGACGATCCACCTGGTGCCGGGAGCGAGAAAATAGCGCTGGCTGCGAACCTTAGGCGGGCTCTCCGGACGTCATCCATTGCGAACGAATGATAAAAGAGGCCCTGCGTCGTCTTTTTGTCTGGTGGCTTTTCGAGTTGGCTTTGGTCGCGAATCGCTGATTTATCGTACTTGTACGGGCAAGATCTCGGCGCTCGGCCTCTTAGGGCTTTTGCAGCCGTTCCAGCGCGGCGATGGCATCAACGGCGGGCTGGTGACCGTATGTGAGCATAGCGGGCGAGCCTGCGCGGACTTACATGTCCGGCAAGTTGGCGTATAGTTTTCGGGGTCTGCGCGGCGATTCGAAGACCTGCTCCACCATCAGTTTCGCCGTTCCAATAGACGGTGCCGGGGGTGTTCCTGGTGGCACCGCCGCGTTTCCATGAGCGCTGGCTATTGGCGGTTTGAGCTTACTGCGGTTTATCCGACGGCTCTTGACGCCTGACTTGCGCGTCGGCAGCCTGAATTGCATGAGCGCAGTTCGAAAATTTGCCGGATTAGTTTCTCTGCTTGTGCTTTGTGGCCTGATCGCGGGTTGTTCCTCTTCCAACAGCAACCCTGCCCCGGTTGTGGCCCCGCCTTCGCCGGTAACGACCAGTTCAAGTTCGACCACCAGCAATACGACCACCACCACCCAGCCCGACGGAACCGTGGTGAAGGAGACTACCACTACCACTACCAGCAACGGCCGCGTGACGCGTAAGGAGGTCGTTACCACCTACGCGTATCCGACTCCCTGAAAGAACGACAGGCGCGCAAAAACGATCTCGCCGCGGCCGCAACTTTGCGTGGAGAAGCGGCGCGATTTTCAACCGGTGGCTGCGCCAGCGCTTTATGCCGAGTCGATTTGCTTCAGAGTTTGCAGCAGGCGCACCACCGATTCGACCGCGTTGCGCGCGTTGTCGATGCGATCGACCGCCTGTTCGCGCGTCATGCCCGGACCGGTTACGCCGAAGCCCACCGGCTTGCCGGTTTGCGCGGCCAGTTGCGAGGCCGCCTGCGCGGTCGCATGCATGATCACTTCGTCGTGCTGCGTGTCGCCTTTGATCACCGCGCCGATCAGCACCACGCCGTCGATGTCCTTGCGGGCGAGCAGTTTTTTGATTACCGCGGGCATGTCGAAGACCCCCGGCACGTGAACAACCATCGCCTCGGCGCCGAGGAACTCGGCATGGCGGCGCGCCCGCTCCAGCATCAGCGAGGTCACGTCGAAATTGAAATCTGCGGCCACCAACCCCAGTTTCACGTCGCGCTCCTTTCCGGCCATTGCGCTTTACTCCGACCCGGCGCCGTTTCGCACTTCGACGCCGTGCTCGTGTAAATAGCGCTTTATCAGGGGGATTGGGTAGCGCCCGTAATGGACCATCGAGGCGACGATCGCGGCGTCGGCACCGGCTTCGAGGAAGGCCTGACGCAGATGCTCGGGCGTGCCCGCGCCGCCCGACGCGATCACCGGAATGGAAACGGCGCGACTGATGGTCCCGGTCAGGTCGAGTTCGAAGCCCAAATTGGTGCCGTCGCGGTCGATCGAGTTGATGCACAATTCGCCCGCGCCCAGCCGTTCCCCTTCCCGCGCCCATGCGATCGCGTCCTTGCCGGTAAACAAGCGGCCGCCGTCGATCACGACCTCGTAACCCGAGGGGACCTGCGGCCGCGCCCCGGTCTTTTTCACCTGCATCGACAGGACAATACATTGGCTGCCAAATGCGCGCGCACCCTGGGTGATGATTTCCGGGTTGCGCACGGCGCCGGAATCGATCGAGACTTTTTCGGCGCCCGCCAGCAGCACCGCGCGCATGTCCTCCAGCGTGCGCAAGCCGCCGCCGACGCTGAAGGGAATGAAGATCTCGCGCGCGACCGCGCGCACCACGTCGATCATGATGCCGCGCCGCTCGTTGGATGCCGTAATGTCATAGAAAACCAGTTCGTCGGCGCCCTGCTCGTAGTAGGCGCGGGCCATCGCGACCGGGTCGCCGACATCGACGTTGTCCTGGAATTCGATGCCCTTGGTCACCTTGCCGGCGCGCACGTCAAGGCAGGGGATGATACGTTTGCAAAGCATGTCCGCTCAGAGCCTGCAGAAATTGTCCAGCACGCGCAGTCCCGCCGCGCCGCTTTTCTCCAGATGGAACTGCGTGGCGACCAGATTGCCGCGGGCCAGCGCGGCGCAGAACACTATCCCATGTTCCGCCGTGGCGATTACCACCGAAGAATCGGCCGGAACGGGGTAATACGAATTGACGAAATAGAAATGGCTGTGGTCGGGCACGCCGGTGAAAACCGGATGCGGGCGCACCTGATGCACCTTGTTCCAGCCAATCTGCGGGACCTTCAACGGCCGGCCGTCAACCGTGGCGGGAAAGCGCTTTACCTCACCGGCAACTGCGCCCAGGCATCGCGCGTCGTCCTCCGCGCTGCGATCCATCAGGATCTGGATCCCGATACAGATGCCCAAAAAGGGCTTGCCAGCCGCGATTACGCGGTCGCGCAGCACCCAGTCCAGTTCGAGGCGGCGCAGGTTGTCCATCGTTGCGCCCGCGGCACCGACCCCGGGCAGGATAACGCGGTCGGCCGCGCAGATTTGGTCGGCGCGGTCGGTGATCACGCATCGATGGCCCAGGTGCTGCAGCGCGCTGGCCACGCTGGTCAGGTTGCCGGCCCGGTAATCGACAATCGCAATCATCTGGCGTTATCCCGTTGCGACCAAGATACCACGGCGCGTGCGCCGAACGCATAGGCCAAGCCCGGATGGCGAGAGTCGGTTGCGGCGGCTATATTTCGCTGACGACACCTCGCGCCCAACCGCCGATGAATCCCGAGGTCAGCGTTGTCATACCGGCTTACAATCGCCGCCGGATGCTGTGCGACGCGATCAATTCCGTGATTGCGCAAACGCAAGCCGCTTGGGAGCTGATCGTCGTGGACGACGGCTCGACCGACGGCACTTTCGACGACCTGCGATGCGGGGAGATGGCGCGAGTTTTATCCACGGCGCCGCCCGCCTGCCGGATCGTGCTCGAGCGGACGGCGCGGCGCGGCGTGGCGGCGGCGCGCAATCGCGGGGCGGCGCTGGCTTCAGCGCCGTATATCGCCTTTCTGGATTCCGACGATTTGTGGATGCCGGACAAGCTGCGGCGCCAGCTTGCCTATATGCGCTCGCATCCGCAATATCCGCTGGTCCAGACCCAGGAAGTGTGGATGCGCGATGGCCGCCGCATGAATCCGGGACGGCGCCATCAAAAGCGCGCCGGAGATATTTTCGAACCGTCGCTTCGTGTGTGCCTGATCAGCTGCTCGGCTACAATGATGAGTGCGGCGTTATTTCGAGAGATGGGCGGATTCGATGAACGGATGCGGGCGTGCGAAGACTATGACCTGTGGCTGCGGATCCTGAGCGCTCATCCGGTGGGTCTGCTCGATGAGGCGCTGGTTACACGCCGGGCCGGGCATCCGGATCAACTTTCAGCCGGGCCGGCGCTCGATCGCTTCCGGATCCGCGCACTGGTCAAACTGCTGGCCGGCTGCGAATTGACGCCGGCGCGCGAAAAAGCGGTTGCGCAGGTGCTGGCGGAAAAATGCGCGATCTACGGCAACGGACTCAAACGCCGCGGACGGATGGCGGAATTCGACATCTACTCGAACCTGGGCCACAACGCCCGGATTTGGCTTGAAGGCGGACCAAAACCGTCGGCCGCCCATTGGGGTGGCGTACTCGAAACTTTGCCGACCAACGTGGATGCGGCGTGAGCGACGATTCAGCTCATATCGGAGCAGTCAAGGCATGGGCGGCCGAGCATCATCTGCCGGCGGCGGCAACGGATCGCTGGCTTGCCCTGAAGCCCGCCGATGCGCTCGCGATCCTGGAGGTCGCGCGGGAACTGCGGCTGCGCACCGCCCAGATGCTCAACATGCTCGAACTGCTGGATGAAATCGGCGTGCGCGAGGGGCAAGGCGCGGCGAAAATCGTCGCCCGCGACGAGTTGCGCAGGACGATTTGCGGGGCGGGGTCGCGGCCCGCGCGCGCCAGCGCCTTTATGGAAAAGCTGCGGGAGCTTCGCTATCCCCGATTAGCTCGCGCGCGCGCGAACCTGGAGAGCGCGGTGGCCGCGATGCGCCTGCCTCGGGGCCTGACCGTGGTCTTGCCCAAGGACCTGAGCTCTGATGAGCTGATGGTCCGGCTGACGGCGCACAGCGCGAGTGAGTTGGACAAGTTGTTGCAGGCTTTGGTTGACAACCGCCAGCAAATCGCAGCGCTGATCGAAAAACTGGGCGGCTCGGATGAGATTTGATCTGGATCGGGTTTTTATTGAAAACGAATTTCGCGACGCGCCGATTTCCCGCCGCGTACTGAACGCGCTCGATTCGCGGGTGGCGGTTCAGTACGTCGCCGACGGACGGGAGGCGGCGAAGCCCGACCGGCGCCAAGCCGATCCGTTCGCGGCCGGCAAGCGCCGGCTGATTCTGATGCGGCGGCGCGCGCCGTTCCTGATGGCTTGTCCCGCCGGCTCCGCCCAGTTCGCGTGCTGCGGCTACCTGGTGCTGACACTGGCCTCGAACTGCCCGATGGATTGCTCCTACTGCTTTCTCCAGGAATACGTCGCCGACAACCCCGGCTTTCAGATCTACGCCAATTACGCCGACGCGCTCGATGAAATCGACGCACTGATACGCAAGGCGCCCGGCCGCCATTTCCGGGTCGGGACCGGTGAACTGGCCGATTCGCTGGCCTTTGACCGGCTGACCGGCCTCAGTCTGGATCTGGTCGATTATTTCTCGCGCCAGCGAAACGCGGTGTTGGAGCTCAAAACCAAGACCGACGAGATCGACAATCTGCTCACGGCCGATCCGAAGGGTCAGGTGCTGGTCTCCTGGACGCTGTCGCCGCCCGCGGTCTTCGCGAGCTCGGAGCATCGCAGCGCCCCGCCCGCAGCTCGAATGGAGGCGGCGCGGCGGCTGGCCGATGCGGGTTACGGCGTGGCGTTCCACCTGGACCCGATGATCGCGTACCCCGAAGCGGAGCGCGACTATGCCGAACTGCTGGATCGGCTGTTCGCGACGGTCAACGCATCGAAGATCAGATTTATCAGCGTCGGCGGGCTGCGCATGACACCGGGATTGAGAAGGGCGGCGCGCCGGCGCTTTCCCGCCGATCCGATGCTGACCGGCGAGGAGGTGCTGTCGCCCGACGGACGCTATCGCACATTCACGGCGCTGCGCGGGCGGCTGTTCGATTCGGTTTCAAAGAGAATCCGCAGCCAGGCGCCCGGAGTGGCGGTTTACCTGTGCATGGAATCGGCCGCGATGAGCGAGCGGATTTTCGGGACACGGCCGCCGGATCCGGCGAAGATGGGCGAGATTCTCGCCCGCGGCGGCTGAAGCAAAGCGCCTTTCACGCTTGCGCTGCTGCTAGTAAACTAAACAATCAAAGATGGAACTTAATGCGTTCAGCCGCCTGGGCCGCAAGATTTTCGGCTCGAAAAACGACCGCGAGATCAAACGGCTGCGGCCGCTGGTGCGGATGGTCGGCGAGATGGAGCCGACGCTGCAAGCCGAATCCGACGACCAGCTGCGCGCCCGTATCGCCGCCTGGAAAGAGAAAATCCGCGCCATCGAGGACCCCGAGGAGCAGGCCGGCGCGCTCGACGACGCGATGCCCGAAGTGTTCGCAATCGTGCGCGAAGCCGCCAAACGCACGCTGGGCCAGCGCCATTTCGACGTTCAGATAATCGGCGGCGCCGTCCTGCACGCTGGCAAAATCGCCGAGATGAAGACCGGCGAGGGCAAGACCCTGGTCGCCACTCTTCCGGTTACGCTCAACGCGTTGACCGGACGCGGCGTGCACGTGGTCACGGTCAACGATTACCTGGCCCGGCGCGACGCCGAATGGATGGGTCAGATCTACCGTTTCCTGGGGCTATCGGTCGGCGTGATCGTTCATGGTCTGACCGACCAGCAGCGCAAGCTGGCCTATGCCTGCGACGTGACTTATGGCCAGAACAACGAGTTCGGCTTCGACTACCTGCGCGACAACATGAAGTTCAATCTCGAGGACTACGTCCAGCGCGAGCACAATTACGCGATCGTGGACGAAGTTGACTCGATCCTGATCGACGAAGCGCGCACGCCGCTGATTATCTCGGGCGCCTCCGAGGAATCCACCGACACATATTATGTGGTCGATCGGGTGATTCCCCGCCTCAAACCCGAGCAGGACTACACGATCGACGAGAAGTTGAAAACGGTGTCGCTCACCGAGGACGGCGTCACCCGCGTCGAGAAGCTGCTGGGCGTGGACAATCTCTACGACCCGCGCAACATCCTGCTGCTCCATCACGTCAACCAGGCGCTCAAAGCCCACGCGCTGTTCAAGCGTGACGTTGATTACGTGGTCAAGGACGGTGAAGTGATCATCGTCGACGAGTTCACCGGACGGCTGATGCCGGGCCGGCGATGGAGCGACGGGCTGCATCAGGCGGTCGAGGCCAAGGAAAACGTCAAGATCGAATCCGAAAACCAGACCCTGGCGACGATCACCTTTCAGAACTACTTCCGCATGTACAAGAAGCTGGCCGGGATGACCGGAACGGCGGATACCGAAGCGGTCGAGTTCCAGCAGATCTACAACCTTCAGGTGGTGGTGATTCCCACCAATCGGCCGATGATCCGCATCGATCACCACGATGCGATCTACAAGACCGAGAGCGAGAAGTTCGACGCCGTAATCGAGGAAATCAAGGACTGCCACGAACGGGGGCAGCCGGTGCTGGTCGGCACGGTGTCGATCGAGAAATCGGAGCGGGTTTCCAACCAGTTGAAAAAGACCGGCATCCGCCATTACGTGCTCAACGCCAAGAACCACGAGCGCGAGGCGGAAATCGTGGCCCAGGCCGGACGCTACAAGGCGGTCACGATCTCGACCAACATGGCCGGGCGCGGCACCGATATCGTGCTGGGAGGGAATCCCGAATTCATGGCCGCGGCGGAAGCCGGCACCCGGGACCCCAACGACCCGAAATACATCGCCGCCTTGGAGAAATACCGCCGGCAATGCGCGGCCGAGCGCGAGCAGGTGCTGGCGGCCGGCGGTCTGCATATCCTGGGCACCGAGCGGCACGAATCCCGCCGTATCGACAACCAGCTCCGCGGCCGTTCGGGGCGCCAGGGCGATCCAGGATCCTCGCGCTTTTACCTGTCGCTGGAGGATGACCTGCTGCGGATTTTCGGCGCCGACAAGCTCAAGGGGTTCATGGGGCGGATCGGCATGGAAGACGGCATGCCGATCGAGCATCGATGGATCTCGCGGGCGATCGAGAACGCGCAGAAGAAGGTGGAGGCGCACAACTTCGATATCCGCAAGCATCTGCTCGAATACGACGACGTGATGAACAAGCAGCGCGAGGTGATTTACCATCGCCGGCGCGAACTGCTGGGCAGCGAGTCACTCAAGGATGATGTGCTCGACATGTGCGACGAGCTGATCGAAAACATCGTCAGCGCGCATGTCGATCCCGACCTGCCGGCCGAGGAATGGGATTGGAAAGCGATCGAGGACGCCTTTTACCGCCAGTTCAAGTTCCGCCCCGAATTTCGCAACAACGGGGCGGTGCCGCAGGACGGCGAAGAGCTGATCGAGATGGCGCGCGAGCGGGTGCGCAAGTTGTATGATGAGCGCGAACAGGCGTTCACCCCGCCGGTTATGCGCCAGATCGAGAAGATCGTGATGCTCCAGACGCTGGACTCATTGTGGAAGGACCATCTGCTGGCGATGGACCATCTCAAGGAGGGAATCGGTCTGCGCGGCTATGGACAACTCAACCCGCTGGTCGAGTATCAGAAGGAAGGCTTCTCGATGTTCGAGCTGATGATGGGAGTGATGCAGCAGGACGTTGCGGAGAAAATCTTCTCGGTCCAGGTCACACGCCAGCAGGAAATGCAGCAGATCGAGCAGGCGCGGCCGCAACAGATGGTGATGAGTCACGGCGCCGAGCGCGAAGCCGTCGGCAGCACTCAGGTGAAACGCGAAGGCGAAAAAGTCGGCCGCAACGATCCCTGCCCCTGCGGTTCGGGCAAGAAATACAAACGCTGCCACGGCAAGTAGCGGGTTGCGGTGCAAACCGGACCAACCCGCATGACTTTTGCGGCTTAGCCGACGCCGTGGTCCTTGAGCCAGGCGAGCATCCGCTTCCATGCGTCTTTGGCCTGGCGCGGACGGTAGCTGGGACGGTAGTCGGCGTTAAAGCCATGCGGCGTGTCGGGATAGATCACGATCTCCGATGGCTTGCCGTGAGACTTCAACGATATACGCAGCTCTTCCACCTGGTCGATCGGAATATGCTCGTCGGCGCCGCCGTATAATCCCAGAACGGGCGCGTGCATCTGCTGCACGATGTCGATCGGATCGTGGGGCGTAAGTTTGTTTTTGGTCCAGCGCAGGACGCCGTACCAGGCCACCCCCGCCTTCAGATTGGGATTGTGCGCGGAGTAAAGCCACACCTGCCGGCCGCCCCAGCAAAAGCCCACGATTCCCAGCCTTTGCGTATCGGCCTTGCCGGTGCTGGCAGCCCATTTCACGGTGGCATCGAGGTCCGACGCCACCTGGGCGTCGGGCACCCGGCTGACGACCTTCATCACGTCGTGCATGTCGGTCATGCCGCTGACATCGCCTTGACGCGCATACAGGGCGGGCGCGACCGCGAAATATCCGGCCTTCGCCAGCCGCCGGCAAATATCCTTGATGTGCTCATGGACGCCGAATATCTCGTGCGCGACCAGCACGGTCGGAAACGGACCGCCGCCAGCCGGCATCGCGCGATAAGCCGGGATTTGACCGTCGGGCACGGGAATCTTCACCTCGCCCGCGATCAGGCCATTGTTATCGGTCGTGATCGTTTGGGCGGATACCGGCAGCACGGCCAGGGCGAATCCGCCGGCCAGCGTCGCCACCACGAACGCGCGCCGCGAAATTGGCGGGTTTGAAAGCTGGTTTTCGTCGTCGGCCGAACTCATGGCGGTGCTTGCCTCCGATGCGATCGCCCAACACCATACACCTTTTGCAACTTCCAGGGAGCGGGACGTTGGTTAACGAAACGGCGCAAAACACGCCGCTTTTATAATGGCAAAGCGAGTTCAGGCGGTGTGAGCGGGGGGCCTTTCGATTTCAGCGGTTGCAGCTCCAAATCGTCGGGATCGGACCCTCCTGGGGGCCGTAATTCCCATTTTCTTCGAAACTTCGCGCTAATAGCCTAACAAACCTTGACAGAAGATCGGACTTTTGGTTGTTTTTACGGAAACCACAGGTTTTTGGCTTATGAAATTAGGAACCAGCCCGGAGCTGGATGCGATCGATTTTCGGATTCTGTCCATGCTCCAGGATCATTGTAAGACTCCGCTGGCCAAACTTGGCGAGCAGGTCGGTCTGTCCGCCCCTTCTGTGGTCGAGCGCGTCAAAAAGCTCGAAGACAATGGGATTATCACTGGTTATCACGCCACTGTTGACGCGCGTTTGCTGGGCAAGGACGTAACTGCCTTTATCGGCGTCTCGATTAGCCATCCCAAGCTAATCGGCGAGTTCGAACGCGCGGTCGCGGAGATGGACGACGTGCTCGAATGCCATCACGTAACCGGCGAGCACACCCTGCTGCTCAAGGTCAAAACCAACAACACGGCTTCATTGGAAAGCCTGATCAGCACGATTCGCTTTATTGAAGGAGTTTCGCGCACCGAAACGATGGTGGTGCTGTCAACTTATATCGAACGGGTGACGATCGCGTTGCCCGAGGTGGAGGAGGAAGAGGAGGGCGGAGAGGCCGCCAACAACCGGCGCCCGCGCCATAACGGCGCCAAGTCGGGACTATCCCATCCGAAGCGAGCGTAGAGATGCATCAACTGCAAAGGTTTCCCTCCCCACAAGGTCTTTACCAGCCCGGCTTCGAACGCGACGCCTGCGGGGTCGGTTTTGTCGTCAACATCAAGGGCCGCAAGTCTCACGAGATTATCCGGATGGGCCTGCAGGTGCTCGACAACCTGACCCATCGCGGGGCCTGCGGATGCGACCCGCTGACCGGTGACGGCGCCGGCATCCTGCTGCAGATTCCCGACGCTTTCTTCCGCAAGGAGGCCGCCAAACTTGAGTTCGAATTGCCGCCGCCCGGCGCCTACGCCGTGGGCGCGGTCTTCATGCCGCTGCGGGCCGAGGAACGCGACGCCTGCGAGCAGGTCTTCGAGCGCGTGGTCAGAGAGGAAGGACAGCATTTCCTGGGATGGCGCGAGGTGCCGGTGGTGGAGTCGGCCTGCGGATATATCGCGCGGCGGGCGATGCCGGCGGTGCGCCAGATCTTCATCGGACGCAGCTCGGATATCGAAGACGTCGACGCTTTCGAGCGCAAGCTCTACGTGATCCGGCGGCGCGCCGAGAACGAAATCGGGGCGCTCAACCTGACCGAGAAGGACCTGTTTTACGTTTGCAGCCTTTCCTCCCTGACTATCGTGTACAAGGGCCAGTTGATTTCCCATCAGATTCCGCAGTTTTACCCCGACCTGCTGGATCCGGCGATGGAGAGCGCGTTGGCCATGGTGCATCAGCGGTTTTCCACCAACACCTTTCCCAGTTGGGACCGCGCCCATCCCTACCGCTTGATGTGCCACAACGGCGAAATCAACACGCTGCGCGGCAATATCAACTGGATGCACGCGCGTGAGAAGCTCTTCAGCTCGCCGCTGTTCGGCGACGATATCAAGAAGCTGTTGCCAATCATCCAGCCCACCGGCAGCGACTCCGCCATGTTCGACAACGTCCTGGAGCTGCTGGTCAGGACCGGACGCTCGCTGGCGCACGCGATGATGATGATGATCCCGGAGGCGTGGCAGAATCACGAGTCGATGAGTGACGCGAAGCGCGCGTTCTACCAGTTCCATTCGTGCATGATGGAGCCGTGGGACGGTCCGGCCTCGATCGCGTTCACCGACGGACGGCAGATTGGCGCCGTACTCGACCGCAACGGCCTGCGCCCGTCGCGTTATCTGGTAACCAAGGGCGGTCTCGTCGTCATGGCGTCGGAAACCGGAGTGCTCGATATTCCGCCCGAAGAGGTGGCGCTTAAGGGACGTCTGCAGCCCGGGCGCATGTTCCTGGTCGATACGGTGCAGGGACGCATCGTCGACGACGAGGAAATCAAGGAAGGGATCGCGGCGCGGCGGCCGTACCGTCAATGGCTCAACGAGAACCTCGTCAACCTCGATGACCTGCCGGAACTGCCGGCGGGCATTTCGCTCAACGGCCACGGACCGGCGCAACTGCTCGAAGAACAACAGGCCTTCGGCTACACCATCGAAGAACTCAAGATGCTGATCGCGCCGATGGCGCTCAACGGGCAGGAGGCGGTCGGCTCGATGGGCAATGACGCGCCGCTGGCCGTGCTCTCGGACCATCATCCGCTGCTGTTCAACTACTTCAAGCAGCTCTTCGCGCAGGTCACCAATCCGCCCGTCGATCCGATTCGCGAAGAATTGGTGATGTCGGCCGAGACCACGATCGGCGCCGAGCAGAACCTGTTCGAGGAAAGCCCGCAGCATTGCCGTCAGTTGCGCCTGGCCCAGCCCATCCTGACCAACGCCGAACTGGAGAAGATCAAGCGGCTGGCGATGCCGGGGCTGCGCAGCATCACGCTTTCCACCCTGTACCATCCGGCCGACGGCGAGGCGGGACTCAGAGCCGCGCTGGACAAGCTGTGCGAGAGCGCCTCGGCGGCGATTGCCGCCGGCTACACGATCATCATCCTGTCCGACCGCGGCGTGGACGCCGATCATATGGCGATTCCGTCGCTGCTGGCGACCGCGGCCGTTCATCATCACCTGATTCGGGAGGGCACGCGCACCAGGGCGGGCCTGGTCGTCGAGTCGGGCGAGCCGCGCGAGGTGATGCATTTCGCGCTGCTGATGGGCTACGGCGCCGGCGCCTTCAACCCGTACCTGGCCTACGCCACGCTGGGTGGGATGATCCGCGATGGCCTTTTGAAGGGGGTCAGCGAAGAGGAGGCGGTGCACAACTTCGCCAAAGCGGTTACCAAGGGACTGATCAAGACCGCTTCGAAAATGGGAATCTCGACCCTGCAAAGCTATCGCGGGGCGCAGATTTTCGAGGCCATTGGGCTCAGTCGCGAAGTGATCGACCGCTATTTCACCTGGACCCCGTCGCGTATCGAGGGCGTCGGTCTGGATGTGATCCATGCCGAGACGCGCAAGCGGCACGACTATGCGTTCAGGTTTTCACCCGAGCTGGACGGCAATTTGGATTTGGGCGGGCAGTACCAATGGCGCCGCAGCGGCGAGTTCCATATGTACAACCCCAACACCATTGCCAAGCTCCAGCACGCGGTGCGCGCGGGCAGTTACCGTCTGTTCAAGGAATACACCCGCGAAGTTGACGAAATCGCCACCCGCCGCGCGACCCTGCGCGGGCTGCTCAAATTCAAGCCGCGCCACCAGCCGGTGCCGATCGACGAAGTCGAGCCGGCCAGCGAGATCGTCAAGCGCTTCAAGACCGGGGCGATGTCGTTCGGGTCGATCAGCAAGGAAGCGCACGAAAACCTGGCGATCGCGATGAACCGGCTGGGCGGCAAGAGCAATACCGGCGAGGGCGGCGAGGACCCGGCCCGCTTCCAGCGCGATCCCAACGGCGATTGGCGGCGCAGCGCAATCAAGCAGGTGGCGTCGGGCCGCTTCGGCGTGACCAGCAATTACCTGGTCAATGCCGACGAGCTGCAAATCAAGATGGCGCAGGGGGCCAAGCCGGGCGAGGGCGGCCAGCTCCCCGGCCACAAGGTGGACGAATTCATCGCCAGGATCCGCTATTCGACGCCGGGGGTCGGTTTAATCTCACCGCCGCCGCATCACGACATTTATTCGATCGAAGACCTCGCCCAGTTGATCCACGACCTCAAGAATTCCAACGACCGCGCGCGCATCAGCGTCAAGCTGGTCGCTGAAGTCGGCGTCGGCACTATCGCCGCCGGCGTGTCCAAGGCCAAGGCCGACGTGGTCCTCATCAGCGGGCACGACGGCGGCACGGGCGCGTCGCCGTGGAGTTCGATCAAGCATGCCGGCGCGCCGTGGGAGCTGGGATTGGCCGAGACGCAGCAGACGCTGGTGCTCAACGATCTGCGCGGGCGCATCCGCGTGGAGACCGACGGGCAACTCAAGACCGGACGCGACGTGGCGATTGCGGCCTTGCTGGGCGCCGACGAGTTCGGTTTCGCCACCGCCGCGCTGGTGGCGTCGGGATGCATCATGATGCGGGTCTGCCATCTCAATACCTGCCCGGTCGGAATCGCGACGCAGGACCCGGTGCTGCGCAAAAAATTCGAAGGCAAGCCCGAGCACGTGGTGAACTTCATGATGTTCATCGCCCAGGAATTGCGCGAGCACATGGCGCAACTGGGCTTTCGCAAACTCGACGACATGATCGGGCACGTCGAATGCCTGGATGCTGACGACGCGATCAGCCATTGGAAGGCGCGCAACATCGACCTCAGCGCGCTGCTGCACAAGCCCGAGGTCGGTCCCGAAGTCGCGATCCATTGGGTCCAGCCGCAGGACCACGGCCTGGAAAAAGCGCTCGACCGCCAGATCGTCGAATTGTGCAGGGATGCGCTCGAACACAAAAAGCCGGTCGAAATTCATCTGCCGGTGCGCAACATCAACCGTACGGTGGGAACGATCCTCTCCTGCGAAGTGTCGCGCCGATGGGGCGAAGAGGGATTGCCGCCCTACACGATCCAGATCCATCTGCGAGGTTCGGCGGGCCAGAGTTTCGGCGCGTTTTTGGCACGCGGCGTGGCCCTGTACCTGGAAGGCGACGCCAACGATTACTGCGGTAAAGGCCTTTCAGGCGGGCTGATTGCGGTCCGTCCCCCGCGCGAGGCGACGTTCAGGGCCGAGGAAAACATCGTGATCGGCAACGTCGCGCTGTACGGCGCGACCAGCGGCGAGGCGTTCTTCCGCGGAGTCGCGGGCGAGCGCTTTGCGGTGCGCAACAGCGGTGCCGTCGCGGTGGTCGAGGGCGTGGGCGACCACGGATGCGAGTACATGACGCGCGGGATGGTGGTCGTGCTGGGCAGGACCGGACGCAATTTCGCCGCCGGGATGAGCGGCGGCGTCGCCTTCGTGCTGGATGAAGACGGCACCTTTTCCCGGCGCTGCAACACCAGCATGGTGGAACTGCTCGGCTTCAAGGATGACGCGGAAGTCCGCCAGGTCCATACGCTGATCACGCGCCATTTCCAGTACACGCAAAGCGAGGTGGCGCGCCGTCTGCTCGACAACTGGGATGCTTACGTCGACAAGTTCGTCAAAGTGCTGCCCTCGGAATACCGCAAGGTGCTCGAACGCCAGCATCTCAACACCGAAGCGGCAAAACTGGCGTCGGTCTGACCCGGTCCCGGGTTTTCCTTCCTTAACGGAAGCGGAACTTGTGGAGCGCAAGGGGGGAATGCTTGAACTCACGCAGGAGCGACTGGTGAATGGGTAAGCTTGGAGGATTTTTGGAAATCGATCGCGAGACGCCCGAGCGGCGGCCGGTCAAGGAGCGGGTTCGCGATTGGCGCGAATATGAAAATCCGATGCCTCTGGAGAAGCTGCAGGCCCAGGGCGCCCGCTGCATGGATTGCGGAATTCCCTTCTGCCACAAAGGCTGTCCGCTGGGCAACATCATCCCCGACTGGAACGACCTGGTTTATCGCGGGCGTTTCCGGGACGCGATCGACCGGTTGCATCGCACCAACAATTTTCCCGAATTCACCGGCCGCGTTTGTCCTGCGCCGTGCGAAGAGGCCTGCGTCCTCAATATCAACAGCAAACCGGTCACGATCAAACTGATCGAGAAGCACATCATCGACCACGCCTTCGCCCAGGGCTGGGTCAAACCGATCAGGCCCGCGGTCAGGACCGGGAAGAAGGTTGCGGTTGTGGGTTCGGGACCGTCGGGGATGGCATGCGCGCAGCAACTGGCCCGGGCCGGCCACAGCGTCACGCTGTTTGAACGATCGGATCGAATCGGCGGTCTGCTGATGTACGGGATTCCCGATTTCAAGCTGGAGAAGTCGCACGTCTACCGGCGCATTGAGCAGATGAAGGCGGAAGGCGTGGAGTTCAAAACCAGTTGCAATATCGGCGTAGATTATTCGGCGGACCGGCTGCGCTCGGAGTTCGACGCGATTTGTCTGACCATCGGTGCGACCAGGCCGCGCGACCTTCCGGTGCCCGGACGCGAACTGGGCGGAATCCATTTCGCGATGGAGTTCCTGCCGCTGCAGAACCGGATCAATGCCGGCGACATTATTCCCGAAGGCCGCATGATCAGCGCCAAAGGCAAACGCGTGGTGATCCTGGGCGGCGGCGATACCGGATCGGACTGTCTGGGAACATCCAATCGCCAGGGTGCCGTGTCGGTGCATCAGTTCGAACTGCTGGCCAAGCCGCCCGAGGTGCGTACGGCGGACATGCCGTGGCCCAACTGGCCGATGATTCTGCGTACGTCAACCTCGCACGAAGAAGGCGTCATCCGCGACTGGAGCATCAACACCAAGAGCTTCACCGGGCGCCACGGACGCGTCGAAAAATTGCACGGGGTGCGGCTTAACTGGAAGACCGACAACGGGCGGATGGTGATGGAAGAGATTGCGGGCAGCGAATTCGAACTGGAGTGCGATTTGGTGCTTTTGGCTTTGGGATTTCTGGGGCCCGAACCCGACGGCATCGTCGCGCAACTGGGATTGAAGCTGGACCAGCGCGGCAATATCCAGTGCGACGGCAATTTCATGACCAGCGTGCCTGGAGTATTCGCCGCCGGCGACGCGCGCCGCGGCCAGTCGCTGGTGGTATGGGCGATCTGGGAAGGCCGCGAAGCCGCCCGCTGCGTCGATCAATACCTGATGGGAGAAAGCGCGCTCCCCAGCAACCCGCAGATTTAGACGGGTTGGCCTGACCCCGGTCTGAGTTTGGCCAGAAGGGGAGGCGTTTTTGGGAAAAACGCACGACATAGGGTCGATTCCGTCAGGATTTTCTGCCGGCATCTGACGAAAGGGTCATTTTTTTCCTGAGCTTTCGTTCGCGCCGCGCTAATTGCGGCCGGTGCGAAACGTGACTTCCGGGCGGGCGCGGCTGGCAATCGCTTTTGGTTGCTTCGTGATCTTTTCCGCCTCGCCAGTGAGCGTCCTGCTCGATTCGCAATTCGCGCTGCTTACCACGGAAAGCCTGCTGCGCAGCGGAACCCCGGCGCTTAACTCTTTCAAAATCGACGGTTTGGATCCCGCAAGGCTGCCGCCGCGGCGGGGTCTGGCAGAGCCCGGAATGTTCTACCAACTGGTCCGCGTCGATGGCCGCGTGCTCTACGACTACCCGCATGGAGGCAGTTTCCTGGCGCTGCCGTTTGTGGCAGTGCTCGATTCGCTGGGCGTCTCGACCGTCAAAGACCACCGCGCCTACGACCTGGTGTCCGAAGTACTGCAGGAGAAGCTGATCGCGTCCCTGCTGATGGCGAGCGTGGCGGGCGTCTTCTTCCAGATCGGCATGGCTGCGGGGCTGCGGGTGTCATGGAGCGCGGTGGTTGCGCTGAGCGCAGCGCTGGGGAGCCAGGTCTGGAGTTCGGCCAGCCTCACAATGTGGTCGCAGACATGGGAGGTCTTCCTCTCCAGCTTCGCCGTTCTGATTTTGCTCCGGGGCGGGAAGCGCGGTGTGCCGATGGTTACGCTCGCAACACTCATGGGCTGGACGTACTTCGTGCGGCCCTCCGCGGCCGTTGCAATCGCCGCAGTTACCGCATACGTCTGGATTCGCCACCGGCGCCAGGCGGCAGCTTACCTGCTTACCCTGCTGGTATGGGCGGCGCTTTTTTTCCTGTACTCGAAACTGGTCTTCGGCCAGATGCTGCCGGACTACTACCAGCAGGCCAATCTCCTGAGCCTCAACCATTTCGCCCAGGCGCTGCCCGCAATTTTGCTCAGCCCGTCGCGAGGACTGCTGGTTTTCGTGCCAACGTCAGCGCTGGTGCTCTACATGGCCTGGCTTTATCGAACCCGACTGGACCGCGGCCTGATGGCGCTTTCGCTGGCGGTTATTGCCGGCAATGTGCTGCTGGTTGCCTCATTCCCCAATTGGTGGGGTGGATGGTGTTACGGACCGCGGCTGCTGACCGGCACGGTGCCATGGTTCGTGCTGCTGGGCGCCCTGGGATGCCGCTTCCTGCAAGACGACCCCGGGCGCGCTGCGGTGAGAAGGCTGGGCATAGTGCTCGTAATTGTCGCGGTACTGATTAATGGGTGGGGAGCCGTGTCTCCGAGTCCGACGCTGTGGAGCAAGGAGGTCAGGATCAATTCGCATCCGCAGCGCGTATGGGATTGGCGCCATCCGCAGTTCCTCGCGGGACTGTGATTTCCTGCCGCATTTTAATCTGTTAGGGTCAGGCAATGCCCAAGCCGCGGGTAAAACGCGCAGTGCTGATTGCATTGCTCCTGCCGGGCGCGCTTTATCTTCCCCGATTTGGTTCGCATGCGCTCGCACAGCCGCTCCAATCCGCAAATGAACCGGGTGTTCAGGCCAAAATCAGCGAGTTGGAAGCGGCCAAAAAGGGGCTGGAACGCCAGGCGCGCGAGACCACCGGCTACCAGGAATCATTGCGCAATCTGAAAATTCTGAAGATCGACAAACTCATCGAGCGCCTCAAACGGGGCGAAGACGTCCCGCAGAGTAAAATCGATCGGACCATCCGGCACTCATCTCTCCCGCTTTACCATCCTCCACCTTATTAGCGAGGCCGAAATTATTTGCCTGAAGTGCCATCAGGCAGTCTCCGCGCGCCCTCCTCCGCAACTGATGGGACCCTTCATTGTGGTGAACCCGGCCCCGCCCGGATGGGCGATCGGCGTTCCTGGTTCACCGAATGATTCAATTTGTAAGACAAAGTCAGTCTTGCGGAGGAGACGCCGCAAGGGCGAGGAAGTCCGCCAGGTGCATCACCTTGACCGATGAGTTGCGGCGGCGGAGTTCGGCGGCGATTTGGAATTGGCAGCCGGGGTTGGCCAGCACTACGTATTCGGCGCGCGTGGCAATAATAGCGTCGGCCTTGCGCCGCGCCAGCGCGCGGGCGGCTTCAGGATGGGTGAGGTTGTAGCTTCCCGCCGAGCCGCAGCAGAGATCGGATGAGTCCATCTCGATCAGTTTCACGCCGGGAATCGAACGCAGCAGGGTGCGCGGCTGTTCCCGGATACCAAGGCCGTGCGCAAGATGGCAGGCGTCGTGGTAGGTCAGCGTGCATTCGAATCGATCGTTTGCCGGCAGGCCGCTTTCCACCAGCAGCCTGCTCAATTCCCTGACCCGCGCCGACACCTCGCGCGCGGCGGCGCCGAGTTCCGGATCGTCCTTGAGCAGTTCGCCGTATTCGGCCATCGCGGTCGAGCATCCGGACGCCGTCGAGATGACGAAATCGGCCCCGCTTTGCCTGATTGCCCGCACGTTGGCGCGGGCGAATTGGCGGGCGCGCCGGCGATTGCCGCTGTGCAGGTCCAACGCCCCGCAGCATACGGTCCGACCGAGCCTGGCGATTCCATAACCGGCGCGCCCCAGCAGTTTTTCGGCGTTGCGATTGGCGCGGTCCGCGAGCACCTGCGCCACGCACCCGTGATGCACCGCCACCGAACCGCGCCGGCCTTCATGCGCGGACTCCTGCTCGGTTCGGAGTTCGCCGCTGCCGTTGAGCGGCGGCAGCAAATCGATCCATTCCCGCAAAACCTGGGGCATCGCGCGCTCAAGCATCGGCCGTAGTCCGGCGCGTTCGATCATGCGCAGCGGCGCCAGCGCCAGTCTAAGCCGCGCCGGGTAGGGGAACAGCGCTCCGACGACCCATCTTTTCAGCCGCTCCGGCATGCTGCGGGAGCAGTTGTCCTCGACCCAGGCGCGCGTCTGTTCGATCAGCGCGCCGTAATGGACGCCCGAGGGGCACGCGGTCTCGCATCCGCGGCATCCCAGGCAAAAATCCAGATGGCGCACGACGTCCGTGTCAGCGTCAAGCCGTCCCTCGGCCAGCGCTTTCATCTGGTAGATGCGCCCGCGCGGCGAATCCATCTCGGCGCGAGTCAGCAGATAAGTCGGGCACGCTTCAAGGCAAAGGCCGCAATGGACGCAATCGAACAGCAGTTCGTATTCGACCACGTCGCGCACCGGGGCGCGTTGCGGCATCTGGTCTGGCGCGTCCATCAGATGCCTCCGATGAAACAGCCGGGATTGAAGATGCCCGCCGGATCAAAAGCGGCTTTGAGACGGCTCATCAGCTTCATCACGCCGTCGGCGGGCTGCTCGAAAAATGGCACAGCAGGGCGCAATGCCGGAGCGAGCGACAGCACGCGCGCATGGCCGCGCGCCCGCGCGGCGGCGTTGCGCAACTGCGCGATGGTTGCGGGGTCGCCGTCAAAGGCGAGCTGGGCAACTCCACAGGCTGCGTGCGCGCGGAAATGCGCATTGACTTTTTCCAGGCACGACGGCAGTTCGCGCGGCAGCACCGAAAGCTGCATCCTGACCGCGGCCTCAGGCAATTGGAGGTCGCGCAGCGCACGATAGAATTTGTGGGCATCCCCACCTGTCAGTTCCAGCGAGTCGGGCGCCAGTTGATGGATAATTTCCATCTGGTAGTCAACGTCCTTGCGATTGCCGCTTACGCCCGCAGCCAGTGCGAATTGGGCCTCGCGGCTCATCGGAACAACCACACCGGGGCTTACGACTTCGAGATGCGTCAGCGGCAACGCATCATACAACTGGAAAGCCATATCGAAGGCCTCGCGCATCGTGCGATGATAGCTGAGAGCGACCGCATACATCTCCGGCACGGGCCTGACTTTGAAGATTGCTTGCGTGACGATGCCAAGGGTTCCGAAAGATCCGATCATCACCTTCATCAAATCATACCCGGCGACATTTTTAACCACCTTGCCACCGCCGCGCACCGTCGCCCCACCGTGACCCACGAACTGCACGCCGATCAGAAGATCGCGCGCGGTTCCGGCCGACAGACGCATCGGACCGCTTTGCGCCGCGCCGAGCATCGCGCCCACCGTGGTCTGATCCGGCGATGCGGGATCGATTGGCAGATGCTGCCCGTGCCGCCCCAGGACCGCCTCCAGAGCGGACAGTGTGATCCCGGCACCGACCACCACGGTCATGTCGTCGGGCTCGTAGGAGATCAGCTGCGCTATCCGCGCGAGCGAGACCGCGAAATGGACCGGAGCGGCGCGCAGATAGCGCAGCGTGCGGCCGGCGCCGACAGGCGCCAGCGTGAGCCGATCGCGCTCGCATTTGCGCACTATTTCGGCCAGTTCATCAACTGATGCGGGTTCCAGCACGAGCGGCGCGACCGCTGCTTCAAATCCGCGCGGCGCGCGCATCCGATCGGAGTCAAGCAGGCCCGCAAACAAGTTTTGCGCATCGGAGGCCACCGTCGAAACTTGTAACACCAGCCATCTCAGGACAAAAGCCGGCTATGCGGGCGCCGGCCCGGTTGACTGTGTGCATCGCGGTCTAGAAACTTGGTCCTCGTGATTTGGTTGCGTAGCCGATGGGCGCCTGTGGTGCTGTGCGTAATCATCGCATGCGCGCTTTATCTTCCGCGTCTGGGCGCCGCCGCTTTGTGGGAGCCGGATGAGGGACGTTACGCCGAGATCGCGCGCGAGATGCTGGTCAGCGGCGATTACATCACCCCCCGCGACGACTGGGTGCGGTACTTCGAAAAGCCGCCGCTGGTTTACTGGACAACCGCGGCTTCGATCCGGATTCTGGGCCGCAATGAGACCGCGGTGCGGCTACCGATCGCGCTGGCCAGTATCGCGCAGATTGCGATGGTCGAAGTGCTGGCCGAATCGATGTTTGGTCTGTCGGCCGGCATCTGGGCCGCGCTTTGCCTGGCGCTGAGCCCGATATTTTTCGGCTTCAGCCGGTTTTTGACCCTGGACCCCGTCCTTTCGATGTTCGTCACCGCGGCCTTGGCCTGCATTTATGCGGCAACGCGCAAGGAAACCCTGCGTGACGGGCGCAAATGGCTCTATATGGCTGCGCTGTTCGCCGGTCTCGGAACGTTAACCAAGGGTCCGGTCGCCCTCGTGCTGTGCGGCGGAATCGGTCTGATTTACCTGCTCGCAGGCAAGCGCGGCAGAGAACTTGGGCAGGTGCCATGGCTGGGATGCGCGCTGATTGTGGCCGCGCTCAACCTGCCCTGGTTTGCGGCAGTGTCATGGCGTAACCCCGGCTTTCTGAGATTCTTTTTTATCCACGAACATATCCAACGCTATGCCGAGAGCACCGAGCACGCCTGGGGACCGTACTTTTTCTTCGTGGTGACGGCGGCCGGGATGTGGCCCTGGATCTGCTTTGTTCCGATCGCGATGGTCGGGAGCTTGCGGCGGCCGTCCGGGTCCGGCGACGATCCGGATTATCAGCGCCATCGAAACGCATTGCTATTCGCGCTGATCTGGTTTGCGGTGGTGTTCGTGTTCTTTTCCATTCCCCGATCCAAGCTGGGATCCTACATTCTGCCGGCGATTCCAGCCGCCGCGATTGTGGCCGGCTACGGTATCAGCCGGTTGCCCCGAATCGATCCTCGCGCGGTCTCGCGCCTCCTTTCAGGGATCGCCGCGGTAGACATCCTCGTGCTCGCGGCGGCGCTGGCGGCAGCGCCAATGATCCGGGACCTGCGCCGGGTAGCCGCGCTGCGGTCCGACCTGATTGTCGGGGTAAGCGCGATGGCGCTGGGGGCGATAATTGCATTCGCCCTGTGGCGCATCGCCGCCGGCACCATTGCCACCGTGGGCGCGATTGCGTTGAGCATGGTCGTGGTGCTGGCCACGATGGTTAAGGCGCGCCAGGACTCCGCCCCCTTGAACTCCTATCGAATGCTGGCGGCGCAGATCGCTGGCGAACTGCGGCCCGGATGCGTCATCGCTTCCTATCGCCATCACGTGCAGGCGCTGCCGTTTTATACGGGAAAGCGCGAGGCCCTGGTGGGTTACCGCGGAGAGTTGGCGCCGTGGAGTTGGAGCGCCGACGCCGCGCCCAGCTTTATCGTCAGCGACCGGGCGCTGCAGGAGCGCTGGAATTCGGGGGCATGCACGATTTTGGTGATCAACCGGCGTGATTTCGCGCGGGTCGCGGCGATGTTGGCGCCGGCACCGCGCCGAATCGGCGCGGAGGGCAAAAAGCTGGCCGTTACGAATCAGCCGCCAGCCGGTCAGATTGTCACAAAATAAGCCCTGGTTTCTTGGACATTGAGCCTTTTTTGTGCACAATAGACGCGTTGTGGTTCGGAGGATGGCGGTCGCGGAAGAGGTGGACGGGAGGAGCCGAGGCGGTTCCAATCTTTTGTCACTCAAGTTCCGGGCCAGGATTAACAGTTGCACAGGCGGGCAGTCGTTACGCTTTTGAGTGATGAAACCGATGCTAAGCAACGATGTCGATCACAAACAGACCGGCGGTGACGCGGACGGCCAACCGGAAAAATTGCGCAGCGTGGGCGCAATCCTGCGCTCGGCGCGCGAATCGCGGGAGCTGACCATCGGGGAAGTCGCGCAACGGATCAGAATCCCCGCCCGGTATCTGACGATGCTTGAGTCCAACGACTACGGCGCGATTGCAGATGAACTGTATCTGCTGCCCTTTGTGCGCAGCTACGCCGATTTCCTGGGGCTTCAGGCAAGCGTGCTGTCGGGCCGTTTTCTGCGCGCAATCCAGCCGCTGGAAAGATTTGGCGATCCGGTGCCGGAAGTGATCGAAGACCGGGAGCCGCTGACCAGCCGATGGTTTACGACGGCGGCGGTGATGCTGTTCGTCGCCCTTGCAATTTATCTCGTCGGCCTCAAATAGCCGCACGCGCCTGCGATTCGATCATTCCCTGCAGGGCGCTGTTGATCAGAATCGCCGCGCGCCTTGCGCATCCGCCCAATCTCGGCGGCGAGTTGGAACTCCGGTTCGTGGAGCAAGCGATCACGCCGCCTCAGCCGTGTTCATTGAATCAGGCGTGCGCCGATGCTTAAAAGTGATTCGGTAAGATCATGCCGATCGAATACGAGCTGCGCGCCGGCGCTTTGGTCTGGATCAAGAACCCGTTTACCGGGGCGATTTCCTACATCGTCGATCTGCGCGACAAAAGCTTCGCTTTCACGCTCGGGGCGCACAGCCTTTCGCCGCCGCCGCCGAGCCAATCGGACCGGGAGCGGATGGCGCGGGCGTTGGCCGTTTGTCCGTTCTGTCCCGGCAATGAGTCCAAAGCGCCCTCCGAAATAATCCGCGTGCCCCCTGGTGAAATTCCGCACTGGCCCGGCGATCCGGCATGCCCCTGGACGATTCGCGTCTTCAACAATCTGTTCCCGCGCATCCCGGCCGAGCTGACCGGCGGACAAAACGAGTCATACGTGGTAGTCGAGGATTCGCGCCACTTCCTGCCGGACGCGCGCGGTCCCAGCGAGTTGCTGTTCACCGGCGCGATCGGCGAGCAGCAATTCGTCCGCCTGATGGAGGTAAACGCGCAGGTGGTCGAGCGCTCCCTGAGCAATCCCGCCGTGCAATCGGTGGTGGTGCGCAAAAATCAGGGGCCGGAATCGGGCGCTTCGCAGCCGCATATCCATCAGCAGATCATCGGCTCGCCGGTGAATCTGCCCGTGCTGGAGGTCGAACTGCGGCTGTTGCGCTCGGAGCCGCGGCTGTGGGACGACCTGATCGGCTTGATGGACCAGCTTGGCCTGACCATCGACAGCGGCCCGGAGGTCGTCAGTTACGCGAGCCCGATTGGCATCTTCCCCCGCAGCTATGACGTGGTAATGCCGCATCATCGTGGATTGCTGCATCAACTGGACCCCGCCGGGCTGAGCGCGTTCGCCCGCGCGATGCACCGAATCCTGAGATTCATCGGACCGATACCGCTGGACTACGAAATCCATCAGGCGGCCGGAATGCCGCTTCACGCGCATATCAACGTGCGCCGCTTTCCCTATTCCAATGTCGCCGGCACCCTGAATCTGCCGCAGGGAATTTTCGATTCAGTCGGCGCGCTGCGCCGGACGCTCAATCAGGACTGAACGCCAGTGCGCTTTTGAAAGGACCAACGGACACGACCGCCGGGAAACCCATCTCACGCAGCCACTTTGATATGAAGCAACGGGTCGAGCGGCTGGACTGGGGGCGTCTGGCGGACTCGCTCGATGCGGATGGTTACGCAGTCACGCCGCCGATCCTGCCTGCGCGCCATTGCGCGGAGTTGATTGGCCTGTATGCGCAGCGGGAGCGTTTTCGTAAAAAGATCGACATGGCGCGGTTGCGCTTCGGCGTTGGTGAGTACAAGTACTTCGCCGATCCGCTGCCGGCGCAGGTCCAGCAATTGCGCGCCGCCTTCTATCGCCATCTCGTCCCGATCGCCAACCGCTGGATGCTTGCGCTCGACGCCTCAGCCCGGCCGCTGCCGCCTGAGCTTGCCGATTACCTGCGCTATTGCGCCGAGCGCGGCCAGACCAAACCGACGCCGCTGATGCTGCGCTACGAAGCAAGCGGCTACAACTGCATGCATCAGGACATCTACGGCGACGAGGTATTCCCGCTCCAAATCACAATCGCGCTGAGCCGGCGCGAAACCGATTACAGCGGCGGCGAATTTCTCCTGCTCGAGGATCGCCCGCGTTCGCAAGCCCGATGCTCCGCAATCACGCTCGAAATCGGCGAGGCCGTGATCTTTCCCTCCAACTTCCGCCCGATCCATGGCCGGCGCGGGTACTACCGCGCGCGCATCCGCCATGGCGTGAGCACCGTGCGCAGCGGAATGAGATACACGCTGGGCATTATCTTCCACAACGCGGCTTAGTCAGGGGGACAGGAAGAGTGAGTAGTGAGGGAAAAGGAGTGAGCAGTGAGAGCGGAGGAAAAGAAAATGGAGAAATCCAACCGCCGGCAGCTTCCCTGAAAGGGAAAGGCAGAAATATTCCATTTCCGCCTCTCGCTTCTCACCACCGTTGCTTTACTGCTATTTCCTCACTACTCACCGCTTGCCCGCGCCAGCCGTCCTTTCGCGTCGAATGCGATGCCTTCCAGTTCCAGCAGCCTGCGCTTCAGCTCCAGGCCGCCGCCGTAGCCGCCGAGGCTTAGATCGGAACGGACTACCCGATGGCAGGGAACGTAGATGGGAATCGGATTGTCGTGCATTGCCGTGCCAACCGCGCGGGCCGCGCCAGGAGCTTTCACCGCGGCCGCCAACCAGGAGTAGGTGACGGTCGAACCGCGCCCGACCTGCAACAGACGATCGAGGACCTTGCGCTGGAACGCGCCGTTGACGAGGCTCAGGTCCGGTTTGCTGCGCAGGGCGGTTTCGTCTCCGGACATAAAACGACGCAATTCCTGGCCAACGATAGCCACCGCTTTGTGGTCAATCACGGGATCGAAGCGCCGCCGCAACCGGCCTAGCGCATTTGCGAAATCGGGCTCCTGGTGCAGGAAATGGATCAGCACGATGCCCTGGGCGCTGACCGCTACCATCAGAGGTCCGAGCAGAGGTCCGAGGGCTGGCGAAGCGAGCATCCCGACCGCAGCCTGCGGCCGGCGCGCCGTTGAAGCATGACGGCCGTTGGCAACGGCGCCATCCAGCACCGAATGCAGATACTCGGTGGCCGTTTCCTCAGAAGCGGCGAAATCGTTCGGCGGGATCAGGTTAAGGCTCATGGCAATTCTCCGTTGTCGCCAATAAAGTTAATAAGCTATTTAATACTCCGCTCGCTCGCAGCGATGTGACCCGAAAAAATCTCTCTGCTCCCTACTCTGAAAAACAGCAGCCGCAAAATCGCGGTGTTCAGTTCAAACCACGATGCTTAACAACTTGTTGGGCACATAGATCACTTTTTTAGGGGTCTTGCCGTCCAGATGCCTTTTGACTGCGGCGCTGTCGAAGGCGAGCGCGCGGACCTGATCCTCAGCGGTGTCGGCGGCGACCTCCAGCCTGTCGCGCACCTTGCCGTTGATCTGCACCACCACCGTTACGACCTCGTCTTTGGCCAGGTCGGGATCGAAAGCGGGCCATTTTTGCCGATGGACCGATTCGTCGTGGCCGAGCGCCCGCCAGAATTCCTCGGCCACATGCGGCGCCATCGGCGCGAGCATCAGCACGTAACTCTCGATCGCCGCGCGACCAATCTCCGCCGGTTCGAGCCGCGCGATATAATTGAGTTCGTCCATTAAAGCGGCCAGTGCGGTGTTAAAGCGCAGGCGCTCGATGTGATCGGTCACCGTGCGGATGGTCTGATGTGTCTTGCGCAGGGTCTGTTCGGCGGGCTTGCCCTGCGGGCATCCGGCGTCAACGTAGCGGCGCACCAGGTTCCATACGCGGGTCAGGAAACGCGCCGTGCCCACCACGCCCTCTTCGTTCCAGTTGGTGGGCTCCTCGAACGGACCCATGAACAATTCCCACAGGCGCAGCGCGTCGGCGCCGTACTTCTCCACCATCGCATCGGGCGTGACCACGTTGCCCTTGCTCTTGGACATCTTCTGACCGTCGGCGGCCCAGATCATCCCCTGGTTGCGCAGGACCGGGAACGGTTCCTTGAAATTGATGAGACCGGCGTCGAACATCACCTTGGTCCACATCCGCGCGTACAAAAGATGCATCACGGCGTGCTCGGCGCCGCCCACGTAAAGATCGACCGGCAGCCAGTAGTCAACCGCCTGGCGGTCAAACGGAGCCGAGGTCTCATGCGGGGACGCGAAGCGCAGGAAGTACCATGACGAGCAGGCAAACCCGTCCATCGTGTCGGTCTCGCGCTCGGCCGGCCCGCCGCATCTGGGGCAGGTGGTGTTGACGAATTCAGGCACATTGGCCAGCGGCGAACGTCCGGTCCCCGACGGCTGATAATTGGTCATGTCCGGCAGCACCACCGGGAGCTGAGCTTCGGGCACCGGCACGATGCCGTCGGTTTTGCAGTAAACAATGGGAATTGGACAACCCCAATAGCGCTGGCGCGAAATCAGCCAGTCACGCATGCGGTAGGTGACGGTCGGCCGTCCGATCGCCTTTTCCTGCGCATACTGCGCGATTGCCGCGATCGCATCGCGCGTCGGCTTGCCGGTGATAAAACCGGAATTGATCGTGACGCCGTACTCGGTAAACGCCCGGTCCTCGGGCGTCGGGCTGCCGTCCGCCGGCGCCGTCACGCGAGGGATCGGCAGTCCGTATTTGCGGGCGAACTCGAAGTCGCGCTGGTCCTCGCCCGGCGCCGCCATGATGGCGCCGGTGCCGTAGCCCATCAGGACGTAGTCGGCGATCCAGATCGGAATGTCCTCATCGGTGAAAACGTTGTGCGCGTAGGCGCCAGTGAACACCCCGGTCTTTTCCTTGACCGTGGACAGGCGCTCGATCTCGCTCTGGCGGCGCGCCTGCGCAACGTAGGCGTCAACCTCGGCGCGCTGCCCGGGCGTGGTGATGCGGGCGACCAGCGGATGCTCGGGCGCCAGCACCATGAAGGAGACGCCGAACACGGTATCCGGCCGGGTGGTGAAAAAACGCACTGACTCGCCCGGATGGCCGCTGACTGGGAACGCCAGTTCGGCGCCTTCGGAGCGGCCGATCCAGTTACGCTGCATCAGCTTGATTCGTTCAGGCCAGTCGATGCCTTCCAGATCTTCGAGCAGCCGATCCGCGTAGGCGGTGATCCTGAAGTACCACTGCTCGAGTTCCTTTTTGGTGACGGGTGTATCGGTGTGCCGCCAGCAGCAGCCGTCGATCACCTGTTCGTTGGCCAGGATCGAAAGGCATTTGTCGCACCACCATTGCGATCCCACCGCGCGATAGGCCAGCCCGCGTTTGTAGAGCAGCAGGAAGAACCACTGCGTCCATTTATAGTATTCGGGCGTGGAGGAGTTGATCTCGCGCGTCCAGTCGTAGGCGCATCCGGAGAGCTTGAGCTGGCGTTTGAAGTTGGCGGCGTAGCGCGGCACGGTTTCCTTGGGATGGAGCTTCTTGAGGAGCGCGTCGTTCTCGGCAGGCAGCCCGAAGGCGTCCCAGCCCATCGGATGCAGCACGTTGTAGCCGGTCATGCGGCGAAAGCGTCCGACCACGTCGCACGGCACGTAGTTGTGCAGATGGCCGACGGACAACCCCTCGCCCGAAGGATAAGGAAACATTTCCAGCAGGTAGAATTTGGGGCGGCTGCGGTCAGCCGGGGTCAGGTAAAGCCCGCTGCTTTCCCACAGCGCCTGCCATTTGGGCTCGATTGCCTTGGGGTCGTATCGCTCGTCCATCGGATTAGAATTCGATCAACCTCGCTTGGTTAATGCGCCTTAATTCTAAATCATCAGCGGCGGCCGCGAAACGCCGCTCCGGCCGCGGCCTTGCCGTTGCGCTGAGGCCGCAATATGGTTAGGCGCTATGAGTACCGAAGAAAACAAAAAAATCGTGCTGGGTTATTTCGAGGATCGGTCGGCCGGAAATCCCCGCGCCTTCGACCGCTTCGCCGATTCCGCCCAGTGGATGATCATGGCCAAAGGCGCGATGGGCGGGAGCAAGTCCAAGGCCGAATTGCTCAAGATCATCGAACAGAACACCGCCCGTTTCGAGGCGCCGGTCAAGTTCACGGTCACTGGCGTCACCGCCGAGGGAGATCGGGTCGCGGTCGAGGCGCAGGGCTATGCCAAACTGAAGAGCGGCAAAACCTACGAAAACCTCTACCATTTCCTGTTCATCGTCCGGGACGGGAAGATCCAGACCGGCAAGGAATACTGCGATTTCCTGTACGCGTCCGAAGTGTTCCGGCCCTGATTTGCAACTGAGCGGACATGTTGCCGGAGGCTTTCCAGCGGGTCCCTGGAGTTTGAACAGGACAAGATGAAGTACGACCATATCGTGGTGGGGGCGGGGTCGGCGGGCGCGATCGTCGCCGCGCGACTTTCCGAAGATCCGCGTCGTTCGGTGCTGCTGATAGAAGCCGGACCCGACTATCCCGATTTGGAGCATCTGCCCGACGACGTCAAGTACGGTTACGCCACCGCCGCCGACGTGATGGTCAACGACCAGCACGTGCGCTGGTTCACGGCCAAGGCCACGGAACAGGCGCCGCCGATGATGGTGCCGGCGGGACGGCTGACCGGCGGCGGCAGCTCCGTCAACGGCCAGGTCTTCCTGCGCGGCATCCCGGAAGACTTCGATTCATGGGCGGCGAGGGGCAACGATCAGTGGACGTTCGCGGCATGCCTGCCGTTCTTGCGCAAGCTGGAGGCCGACCGGGATTTTGGCGGAGATGACTTCCATGGCTCAAGCGGCCCGATTATCGTGCGGCGCTTCAAGCGCGAGGAATGGCTGCCCGATCAGCGCGCGTTTTATAATGCGTGCCGAGCCGAGGGGTTTCCCGACTGCCCCGACTTCAACCATCCGCAGGGCACCGGAATCGGACCCGCGCCACTTAACAACGTCGACTCTGTCCGCTGGAGCACCGCGATCGGCTATCTCAACCCGGCGCGCCATCGGCTGAACCTTACAATCAAGCCGCGATGCGAAGTGCGGCGCATCCTGTTTGACGGCAATCGCGCCACCGGAGTCGAAGTGTTAAGCGGCGGCGAAAAGTTTACGGTGGAAGGTGAGGAAATCATCTTGAGCGCCGGGGCAATCTGCTCGCCCCATCTGCTGATGCTGTCGGGAGTCGGCCCGCAGGATCAGTTGCGTGAGTCAGGAATCCCGGTCGTTCACCATCTGCCCGGCGTGGGGCAAAACCTCCGTGATCATGTTTATTGCAATGTCACCTGGCGCACGCGCGCGGACTACGCGCTCGATCCGATGGCGCCGCGGATGCAACTGGTGCTGCGCTGCACCGCCACGGGATCGCCCCTGCGCAACGATCTGCAACTGCTGATGTATTCCTACGCGCAGCAGTTCGAGATGGGCCGCTTCGCGCCGGTGGGAACGCGCATCCTGCCGGCCGTCGAGTTGGCGCAAAGCGCCGGCGAATTGCGCCTGCAGTCGCCCGATCCCGACGTGCAGCCGCTGATCGATTACGGCTACCTGCGCGAGGATTTCGATCGCCGCCGGATGCGCGAGGCGATCCGCCTGGCCGTCCGCCTCGGCGAGCATCCCGATTTCAAGGCGATCACCGTCGAGCGCATCGAGCCCCGGCCGCACGAATTGAGCAGCGACGAGGCGCTCGACGAATTCGCGCTGCGCAACGCCACCACCTGTATGCATATTTCGGCGACGTGCAAGATGGGCCCGGCGTCCGATCCGATGGCGGTCGTGGATCAATTCGGCAAAGTGCGCGGCGTGCGCAACCTGCGCGTGGCCGACGCGTCGATCATGCCCGACTGCATCCGCGCCAATACCAACGTGACCACGATGATGATTGGCGAGCGCATTGCCGATTTCATCCGCTCGGGCCGCTAAGAGAAGAAAGGAAGTGAGGGAAGAGGAGCGAGAAGTGAGAGCAGAGCAACAGGACCACCCCGGCCCTCCGTCAGGGACAGAACAGGCTCGCGGGTCGGGAAGAAAATGGGGTTGCGGAGCCGCTCTTATCTCATTTCCCATCTCTCAATGTGCGGCGGCGCCGCTTCGGATATGCGGCGGGCGGCTGGGCAGGAATGGAATCAGGAACATCGCGCAGATGAACAGCACCGCCATCAGCATAAAGATGTCATTGTAGGCCATGATCGTGGCCTGGCGGTTCACCATATTGTTCATCAGCGAAATAACCGCCCCGCCTTGGGCAGGCGTGCCGTGACGCATGAATTGCTGAAGAAATCCCTCACGAACAATCCGGTAGTTGTCGTTCAACGGATTGATCCCGTCGATCAAACTCAGGTGATGAAATTGCGTGCGGCGCGCCAACAGGGTTGCGAGCGAAGCGTAAGCGACGTTGGCTGACACCCGCTGGAAGACGGTGAAAATCGCGGAGGCGCCGGTCATGTCGGCGGCGCGCATCGTGCTGAGCGAAATCGTGCCGATGGTGACCGCGAAGCACGACGACCCCAATCCCATCAGCACCAGGATCGGCGCGAAGTTCGAAAATCCCACGCCCAGCGGGAAATGCGCCAGGCTCCAGACCCCGTAGATCTGCAGGCAGGCGCCAAGCGTCACCGGGATTCGCGGATTGAGGTGGTTATACAGCCGGCCCATAATCGGCATCATGATCATCATCGTCACCGGCCGCGGCAGCAGCACCAGTCCCGCGCGGAGGGCCGGATAGCCGAGCAGCGTTTCGGTCCACTGCGGCAGGGCAAAACTCGAACCGAACAAAACGAAGCCGATTACCGCGTTCATGGTAGTGCCGATCCGCAGTTGAGGATTGGACAGCAGGCGCAGGTTGATAACCGGCTCCTCGGTCAAAAGCTCCCACACGACCAGGCCGATCAGGGAAACCGACGCAGTGATCGCGCCCATCACGATCCAGTTGGAGGAAAACCAGTCCACCTCTTCGCCGCGCTCCAGCACCACCTGAAATGCGCTCAGCCCGATGCTCAGGAGGATGATGCCGGTCCAGTCGATATTCTGGACTCCGCGCCTTAAGTATGGCGGGTCGTGCACGAACGTGCTGACCATCAGGATCGCGATTACCCCGATCGGCAGGTTGATGTAAAACACCCACTGCCAGCTCAGGTTATCGACCAGCCATCCACCCAACGTCGGACCCAGGGCCGGCGCGAGGATAACGCCCATGCTGAAGATCGCCATCGCCATCCCCTGCTCGGCCGGCGGGAAAGTCTCGCGCGCGATGGCCTGAGCGCAGGGAATCAGACCGCCGCCGCCGATGCCCTGGACGATGCGCGCGATGATCATCTGGGTAAGCGTCCGCGAGGCGCCGGCCATGAACGAGCCGATCAGAAACAACACCATCGAAAACAGGAAGAAGCGCTTGCGGCCCAGCAGCGTGGTCCACCAACTGCTCATCGTGACCAGGATAATCTCGGCGATACTGTAGGCGGTGGAAACCCAGGTGATGGTCAGCAGGTCGGAGCCGAAGGTGCCCATCATATGCGGCATCGCGACGTTGACCACGGTTACGTCCATCACGGACATGAACGTGCCCAGCATGACCGAGGCGGCAATCAGCCATTTGCCCGCACCCGCGATGCTGCCGACGGGATAGTCGGAGGGCGGTTGCCTGTGCGATGGCGCCGGCGCCGCCTGCGCGGGATTTTCCAGTGGCAGACTTTGTTGATCCAGTGCCATCAGCCTTTAACTTCAGCCCGTGACCTGCGTCCAAACGCCGTCTGATCCTGTTTATCCCACGGTGCGAGTTCAGCGAAACAGCATGCCGGCATTAGAAAATATGATGCAATTTGACTGGAAGGGACAACCTGTACAGACTGGGCGGCTAAAGAGGTGCCCCGACAGCTTCGATGCTTGCGGCCAGTGTGCCGCTTGCGCCTTTCCATGAGCGAGATTTCCATCGCCGAGAGCGCCCCGGTTGCGTCTGCACCTGGATCGACCGAGAGCGCAAACCGTTCAGCCCGCAAATGGCTAATCGCCGTTTCGGTGATGCTCGGCACCTTCATGCAGTCGCTCGACATCTCGATCATCAACGTGGCCCTGCCCTATATGCAGCGCAGCTTCCATGCCACCGTCGATCAGATCACGTGGGTGGTGACGAGCTATCTGATCGCGATTGGAATCGTGCTGCCGATGACCGGATGGCTGGCGGCGCGGATCGGGCGGCGCGTTTACTTCATCGCATCGATCACGTCTTTCATGCTGGCCTCGGCCTTATGCGGCGCGGCGCGATCGCTCACCCAGATCGTCATCGCCCGGCTGGTCCAGGGGGCGGCGGGCGCCGCGATGCTGCCGCTGGCGCAGGCCATCCTGCTCGAAACCTTCCCGCCCTATGAACATACGCTGGCGATGTCCACCTTGTCGCTGGGCTCGGTGATGGCGCCGGTGTTCGGGCCGACGCTGGGCGGCTGGATCACGATGCATTGGAACTGGCGCTGGAACTTTTACATCAACGTTCCGGTCAGCGCGCTGGCGGCGATCATGGTGTACACCTTCGTCCATGATCCGCCCCATCTGCGCAAGGACCGCGCCGGCGAGCCAATCGACTACATGGGTCTGATCTATATCACCGCCGCGTTCGGCCTGTTCGAGTTCGTGATGAGCCGCGGCCAGAACGTCGGCTGGTTGGCGGCGCCGTGGGTGCGTTACTGCTCGATCCTTGCCGCATTCTTTGTGATCCTGCTGGTGCGTCAGGAACTGAGATTTCCCCATCCGATCGTCGATCTGCGCCTGCTCAGAACTTTCAGCTTCACCCTCGCGGCTTTGCTGGTGCCGATTTACACGGCCGCTGTGTTTACCGTCAATGTGCTCAATCCGCTGTTCATGCAGGAGGTGCTGGGGTTGGACGCGGAGAAGACCGGAATCCTGGTCTCGCCGCGCGCGATCGGACTGGCAATCGGCCTGGTGTTGGTCGGACAGTTGTCGCGCCGCAACCTGGACATGCGCTACTATCCGGCGCTCGGCCTGTGGATCGCCGCCTATGAATTGTGGGTGATGTCGCACTGGCGTCTGGATACGGGCGTGCAGGGCCTGATTTGGCCGATCTTCGTGTTCGGGCTGACGATTGGCGGGACCTTCTCGGTCCTGACGGCGGCCGGGATGAGCGAAATTCCCAAAGAGCGGCTCGGCTTTGCCTCCAGCCTTTTCAACATCATGTCCAACCTGGGCTCTGCCACCGGGATTGCGCTGTTCAGCAGTCTGCTGACCAGCCATCACCGCTCCTACCTGGCCCGTCTGACCGCGATGGGGATGAACCACGTCGGTCCCGCCGCCGCCGCGGGCATCGCGCTCAAGGCCATTGGTCCAACCGCTTGGCTGCTTTCGTACAACGACGTTTACCGCACCCTGATGTTCGTCCTGATGGTCGTCGCGCCAAGCTGTCTGTTGCTCAAGCGCCCGGCCAGCGGCACGGGTATCGAGATGGCAGGCGATTAAAAGCTTGATGATGCTGTTTGCGCCGGGGCGCGGGCGCGTGTTAGCTACCCCGGATAACATCGGGGGAGATTGACAGCGATGGCGCAGGAAACCAGACGTGTCAGCGTGATCACCGGCGGCAGCGGCGGAATGGGGATCGAGTGCGCCCGGCTGCTGGCCAGCGAAGGGCCGATCATTATCGCCGATATCAAGGCGCGCGAGCTTGAATCCGCCGCGGCGCAACTGCGCAAAGCGGGCGGCGAGGTGACCTCGGTGTTGTGCGACGTCAGCGCGGCGGATTCGGTCGCCGCACTGGCGCAAAAGGCGGCGGCGGCCGGGCAGGTGCAGGCGTTGATCCATACCGCGGGAATATCGCCGACGATGGCCGATTGGCGGCGTATCATGAGCGTCAACCTGATCGGATCGGCACTGATCGAGCGCGCGTTCGCGCCCCTGATGGCGCCCGGCGGCGCTGCGGTATTCATCGCGTCGATGGCGGGGCATACGGTGCAAAACGCCGCCGCGGCCGCGGCCGTGCTCGATCGCCCGCTTGCTCCCGATTTTATTGAACGCCTCGAACAAGTTGCCGGGCCAATCGATCCGGGCTCCGCCTATGGCTTGTCCAAGCAGGGCGTGATCCAGTTGTGCCAGCGCGTGACGCCGGCCTGGGCCAAGCGCGGCGCGCGCATCAATTCGATCTCGCCGGGCCTGATCGACACCGGGATGGGCAAGCTGGAATTTGCCAATCAGCCGATGATGGCGATGATGCTGGAGCAGACGCCGCTGGGACGATGGGGAACGGCGGGGGAAATCGCCGAGGTCGCGGTTTTCCTGTGCTCGCCCAAGGCATCGTTCGTCACCGGAATCGACATATTGGTGGACGGCGGCATGACCAACGTGCTGGCGCGCCAGGCGCGCGGGCTGACTTCCTGAAAATCGGAGCAGCGACATGAAATTCGGTTTATTGGGAATTTTGCAACTTCCGCGGCCATGGCAACCTGACTCCGAACTCAAACTTATCCAGGAAGCGCTGGAGCAGGTCGAACTCGCGGACCGCCTGGGAATCGAATACCTGTGGCAGGTCGAGCATCATTTTTTGGAGGAATATTCGCATTCCTCGGCCGGCGAAAGCTTTCTGGCGGCCGCCAGCCAGCGTACCCAACGGATGCGCCTGGCGTCGGGCATCACGCTGCTGCCGCCCAACTACAACCATCCGGTGCGCGTGGCCGAGCGTGTGGGGATGCTCGATTTGCTGAGCAACGGACGGGCGGAATTGGGCACCGGCGAATCGTCCACCTTCGCCGAACTCGAGGCTTTCCACGTCTCGCGCACGGAAAAGCGCGCGATGTGGCGCGAAGCGCTGGTCGCGGTCTGCCGCATGATGGTGGAGGAACCGTTTCGCGGGCTCGAAGGCAAATATGTGCAAATGCCGCCGCGCAACATCATTCCCAAACCGATTCAAAAGCCGCATCCGCCGGTCTGGGTCGCCTGCTCGCGCCAGGAGACGATCGTGATGGCGGCGCGGCTGGGCTTGGGCGCGGTCACCTTCGGCTTCCTGTCACCGGTGGACGCGCGCAAGTGGACCCAGGATTATTACGCAACCCTGGCCAGCGACTGCCATCCGATCACCTACCGCGTTAATCCAAATGTCGGATTCCTCTCCATGTTTGTATGCGGGCGCGATGAGCGGCGCGTCGCTCAGATGGCGGCGGCGTGGGGCGAATTCGGCTACGGCTTCAGGCATTACTATACCGACGGCGTCCATCGGCCGGGCAGGACCAGCGTGATCGAGGAAGGCCGCAGGATCGCCGCGCAGGAGCCGCCGCCTGACCCCGCCGCGCTCGCGGCACTCGCCGCCTATGCCTGCATGGGCACCCCTGAACATATCCGCAAAGTGCTGCTCGAATACGAGTCGGCGGGAGTTGACCAGGTCATCTTCATGCATCAGATGGGACGCCTGCAGCATGCCGACATTTGCAGCGGTCTCGAACTTTTCGGCAAAACCGTTCTGCCCGAGTTTATCGAGCGCGAGGAGAAACGTTCGCGCGAGAAGGTCAAACAGCTCGAACCCGTGATCGAAAAGGCGATGAAAGCGCGCGTCGAGCCGCCAGCCCCGCCCTATGACGAGAATTACGCCTTTCGCGCCGACGGCCGGCAGATTCGCCATTTCGCCCACGAACCGGAGCCGGTCAAAGCCGCGAAAAACTGACGGTGTCTGGTTGCAGCCCAACAAACGGCCGGTGCCAGGTCGATTCCAGTCATCATAGAAGCGGGAAAGTAAGCTTCCAATTAGATGCAGTGCTGTAAATAAATAGGAGAGGAGAGACCATTCGCCGACGAATAGGGACGAATGATCACTTTAGTGCGAAGCTTTGCCTGCGTCCACGTTTTTGCTATGAGCTCTGCCAGACTGCGAAAGCATGAGGCTGACGGGCGTGCTTTATGAGTTTCTTCCTTTGAATGCGGGCGGGTGGCCGGTTTCGATTGCAGCATCGCATCACGGGAACACTTCGAAAATCATGATGATCCCCGGTTTTATGGCGGGGGATGCGAGCCTTTACCCGTTGGCGGCCGCTTTGCGAGGAATGGGCCATCGGGTGTTTTTTGCCGGCATCTGGAGCAACATGGACTGTCCGCGCCGGACGATGGCGCGCCTGTCCAAAGCGCTAACTGACGCGTCCTCAGCCGGTCGATGCAAGGTGGTTGTGCTGGGGCACAGCCTTGGGGGCATTTATGCCAGGGAACTGGCGCGGCGCCATCCGCACCTGGTCGAGCGCACGATTCTGCTGGGTTCGGCAATCCGCAGGCCGTTGGATAACAGCAATCCGTTCGTGCGGATGTGGTTCATGGCGACCCGCCGGTTCCATCACGAGGGCGGAAGCTGCCTGGACCATCTGAGTTCACTGTGCGGGGCGCACAGGGCGGAGCCCGTGTCGCCGGAAATCGCCCAGACCATCATCTATTCGCGCAGTGATGCCGTGGTGGACTGGAGAAGCTGTATCGAATCGGGGCCGAACATCGAGGCGATCGAGGTGCGGGCGGGTCATAACAGCATGCCGTTTAGCCCCGAGGTGCTTGCGATCGTGGCCGCGCGTGCGAAAACCCCGGCCCGAAGCGGGGAACCCGGATCATGAAGCGAGCCCTGACCGTTGACGCCGCCAGCCTGTGATTGGGGTCAGTACTCCTTGTGCCATTGCAGCGTAATCTCGTTGCCGTAGTTGGTCGAAGCCGAGGAGTTAATCGTTATATTGCGAGTTATATAATACTGAATTTCCGCCCTGCGATCCTGCATATTCGCGGATGACTGAGTAGCCGAAACGTAAAGATTTTTCGTAATGTAGCGGCCCAGACCCACTCCGCCCGAAGTAGTGGTCACGCCGAGTTCGCCGAGGCCAAGAGCCTGAGCGACCGCATGGCCGATCTGTGCGGCGGCATATCCGCCGGCCATGGAAATCGCCTGATTTTGCAAATCCTGTTGCTGATTACCGCTTAGCTGGTTGGCCGGTTTGCCGAACATTATTACGGACAGGATATCGGACTGCGGAAGTTCGGGAATGCTGCTGAGGGTGAGTTTGGGCTTCTCCGCGGTTCCGCTGATATTCACGGATACTATATAGCTGGGGACCTCGATTTGCGCGACCAGATCGAGTTCGGGGTTTAGCTGATGGCCGCCGGTGAACAGGATCTGGCCGCGTTTTACGTCAAATTGCCGATCCGCAACTACCACGGTTCCTCTGACCGTGGTGATGGCGCCGGAAATCATCAGCTTGGCGTTGCGCTTTTTAAGCAGATGCAGTCTGCCTTCCAACTCGACGGCGAAATCCGCGGTTTTCACCCACGTATTGCGATCGATTACCACTTCGATATTCATGGCGAGCGCGGGTGGAAGCGGACCAACCTCTGACGGTTGGGACGGCGGCGGAGGTGGAGCGTGAGCCGGCAGCGCCTGCCATTTGCGGACGATAACGATTGTGCGGTCGAGGCGCGGTTTGCTGCCCGTGACCGAGATATCGGGCCGCATCACTCCATAAAGGACTTCCACCCGACCAGTGATGCTCGGCGCTTCCATGGTGCCGGTCAGGTTTATGCGCGCGTCACTGGTTGCGTGAAATTCCGCGGTCTGTATCGCCGGCCATTTCTCGGCCTGGACATGGAGGTCAAGCAGGCGCGGCCGGGCGTCGGCACCCAGCGTGGCAAAGCCGCCTGCGCTCAGGATTCCCGTGCCGGCTTTGGCCGACAGACTGGCTATCCTGATTTCACTCGGACTCAACTCGACATCGGCGCTGATATCGGTGACATTGACCGCCAATTGGCGGGCCGTCGCGTGAGCGTCGATGAGGCGCAGGAAACCGTTGGGAGCCGGATGGGTAAGCGGGCCGTGCGCGCTGATATTTACCGCCAGTATTCCGCCGATGCCGCTGATCTGTTTGGTCGCGAAACTATTGAGAAAAGCCAGACTGATTCCCGGGGAAACCGCGCGGGCGTCGAGGTCGCCGGTAATCTTCGCCTCAAAACCATGGGACCAGCTTAGCTGCATCGGCAGGGTTGCGGATGCTTCGAGGCTATGAGTTGGGTCCTGAGTGATGGTCGACTGAACTTGCGCCTGCCCCTGCCCGTAGCGCAAACGTGCAGCGATTTTGGCGTATGCGACGTGGTCGATATCAACCCGATCGACGTCCGCGGCGATCGAAATCACGGGCGCGGACGCGCTGCCGCGCACCGACAGATTCGCAAATAGCAGTCCTTTGAAATTCGCTCCTTTGGGAAAGTACGAGGAGAAATCCGAAATGTTGAGCGCCTCAATGCGGCCGGTGAGATCCTGGGGACCGCCAACTGCTATCACACCCCCAAGCGCGACACTTTGGTTTTGATTGTGCGCTGCGAAATCACGAACTTCCAGACGTTGCCCCTTCATGACGAAGCGGGAGGGCTGGACCAGGCGCCAGGTTCCATGACTGGTGCCAATGGACATCTGACTAAGATCGGCTGATATTTCGTGGCGTCTGAATTCAATGTCCGTCCGCAGCCGCGCCGAATGCAGGAGGCGGTCGGTAGCGTCGGCGCTGACCGCCGCGGTTTCAAATTTTCCGGGGACCAGGCGAATGCCGCCACGCAGAGTCTTCAACTCGATGCCGGCCGTGATTTCCGCCATGGCCAGATCAACACGCCCGTCGGGCCGCATTTCTTTCCCGAGTCCGCCGACATCGTAGGTTATATCGCCATGTGCGACGGAGTATTTATCAAACTTGACCTGACGGAGCTGCGCCGAGCCGACGGCACGCAACCTTGAGAGATTGCCGGTGATGCGGCCGGCCATCTGGAGTTGGCCGCTTCCCGCGCGTCCAGCCATTTGCAGCCACTGAGAGAGTTGGCCGACGGCCAGCCGGTAGTTGAGATGGCCGACGTGATTGGCGGTTAGCGCCACCTCGCCGCTGGCGTCGAGGGTGGTTTGCCCGGCTCTGAAAGTGACGCTGGCAATCTGCGCCACGCCGTTTGCGATGCGGGCGTCAACCAGGCCGGAATCGATCGTGACACGCTCAACCGTCGAACGAAGCCATCTGATTCGCGCCTGCGTGCGCATCGTGGCGGGTTGATAGCCGGCGCCGTTGATATCGGCGGTAAAATTGAGGTCGGCTGGTGGAATCGCGCGGGAGGCGGTCAGGCGCGCCGGATGCAAATGTTCAAGCGCGAGCACAAGCTGATAGGAGGGATTGCGGGCGATACCGACTTTTCCCTGAATGCGCCCGGCGGCGTTGGCTCCTTTGAGCTGTGCGTCGATGTCGGCAATCTGTCTGACCACGCCCGCACTGAACGAAAGATCGCCCAGACGCATCCCGCGCACAGAGATATCCGCCATATGAGCGTCAAGCCTCCCTTTGATCGATGGCAGGTTGAGAGCAACACCGTTGGCCCGCACGGCCGCATCGATGACGCCGCCGGGCAATTGAGCGGCGACAGCGGGCTTGAGCAGCTTATGGAGATCGAGTTTGACCAGCTTCGCCTGGACGTTCCAGGGCGGTTGATTTGTGGCAATGTCGGCTTCAAGCGCGGCATTGAGGTGCCCCGGTCCGGCGTTGAGATCGAGGCCGGCCCGCAGCCTGGAGGCCTGACCTGTGAGCCGCACGATTCCCTCCAGATTGCCGGCAAGTTTGGCGGCAGGAACGATAGAATCAACGTCGGCTGGGTCCAGATTTTTGATATTGATTGTGGCGCTTACATGTTTCGCCGCGAGATCGTCAATAGTGCCGTCCACCACGATGTCTGATTTTTTCGTTCGTATGTTCAGGTCGCTTACTTTGATGGTTGCGGCGTGCGTCTGATCATACTCGACTCTACCTTTAACCCGGGCCGTGCCCGGAACTTCAGGGCCGCTCAGTGCGAAAGCGACCGCGGTGAACTTGAACTGCGTCCGCGGCTGATTCATGCGGGCGCAACCGGCGGCATTGAATTGACTGACGTTGAAGGCAGCGGAGGGCGCCGTCTCGATACGGGCGGCGCCCTGTGCGATGCGCACGCCGCGCAGATCAAGGCTGAATGACGGCTCGGAGGTTGACGGCTCGCGCTCTTTGAGCGCGGCGGCCAGGTTCCATTGACCATCGGGTTCCCTGGCCACATCCATTAACGGCCTGATTACGTCGAGGCTGGAAAGAACGATCCGCTTGCGCAGGAGAGGAACCAGCTTGTACCCGATACTCACTTGGGAGATCGAGGCGATTCGCTTGCCGCGGTAGTCAAGCGTTACGTCCTCGAGGCTGATGGGCCCCCAGATGGAAAGGTGAAGTTGTCCTATAGCGACTTGTCCTTCATAGGTGGCATTGAGGTATTGAACCAGACGCGTACGGAGAAAATTGTCAATAAATGAAAGGCCCGGGATTGTGAACAGGGGAATCAATGATAGCGCGGCGAACAGTAGAAATCCCAGCAGCAGCCATCGTGCTCTTCGCCACACCCGCTTCATATCTCGACCCACGATCGGTTCTTGATGTCAGAAGTATTGACCGATGCTGAAGTAAACCTGCCATTGAGTTTGATTGCGCGGCTTGTGAAATGGAATACCCAGGTCGATGCGGATGGGGCCGACCGGGGTGTTGTAAGAGAGCGCCGGACCGGCGCCGAAATCCAGGTGGTTAATGGGTATGTCGTAAGGATCGACGGAGAGCTGGCCGAAATCGAGGAAGGCTGCGCCCGAAAGATTGCCCCAGATGGGGCGGCGGAATTCGACGCTGCCTTCAAGATCGGTCAGGCCGCCAATCGGAGTGTCGTCGGGAGTGTGTGGTCCCAACTGCCAGTAGCGCCATCCGCGGACGCTGCCCTCGCCCCCGATGAAGAAGCGGTAAAAAAGCGGATAGTTTTGCAGATTGTGACCGAAGTAATCGCCAAAGCCGAGCTTGAGGCGGGTGGCCAGAATCGTTTTCCATCCGAGCAGCCGATAATGCTTAACCTGACCCCACAAGCGGTAGAAATTAAATGAGCCGCCGAAGATCTCCCCGGCCTGCATCGCTTCCAGATCGATCACGTAGCCCTGGCTCGGATTGAAAAGGTCGTTGGTGGTATCCATCGTAAAGCCGGCTTCCGGTCCCGAAACGATTCCGCTCATCCTGATGCCGCCGAGCGCCTGTACCAGCTCCTCATCGACCGAAGTGAGCTTGTCGTATTCGAGTCGATAGCCGATGAAGGCCTTGGTTTTTTCCGAGATATTGTAGCGGATCGAGGGAGTGAACCGCGTGCCGAAGAGGGTATACGGAGGAACCTGCTGTATATCTTCGCCGAAACCCAGGATGCCGGTCATCGCGCGCGCGTTGAAGAGGTAGGGCTGAGTAAGGGACAGCCGAGCGGCGCTGTCGATATTCGAATAGCGCAGGAATGCGGTGAGCTGGCGCCCGCCGCCGAGCCAGTTCATGTCGCTCCAGGCGAAATTGGCGATAAACTGGCTTTCGGTGTTATAGCCGCCTCCCGCGGCGATGGAATGTTTGGGTCTTTCCCTGACGGTGAGGCGGATGGGCACGATGTGGGGATCCTCGACATTGGAAAGCGGCGTAAGCCGAACGACGGAAAACAGCCTGAGCTTGAGCAGACGATCGCGAGTTTCGTCCAGCTTGGCTTGCGAAAACGGCTCTCCCGCGTGATAGGCGATTTCGCGGCGGACAATGTAGGGCTGTATCGTGGTGAGGCCGGTGATGGTGGTTTTTCCGAACACGCCCGCGCTATCCGGCTGCACGTAATACCAGATGCGGACCTGATTGTCGGTGATATTAACCTCAGCGCGTCGCTCGGTTTTGGTATGCGCGAAACCGCCGTTGCGAAAGAAGGTGCCCAGAGCATTTTCCGCGCCGACGTAGGCGTTGTCGTCAAAGAGATCTCCGGGTTGTAGCTTTATTTTCCTGTAAAGCGGATCGGAGCGGGGAAGCTCCCGGCGGTCGAGGACAATCTCGATGCGCTGGATCCGGGCCGGTTGGTTTTCATTGATTTTGATTACCGGCGTTACGAGATGATCCTGAACTTTCAGGTCGTAGTTAATCGCTGACCGGAAATAGCCATGGGAGTGGTAAAAAATTTCCAGCTCCTTGAGGTCCTGGGTAAAGACGTCGGGATCGAAAACGGGACGCTTTTTCCACAACTGGTAAAATGGCCGCTCCTTCGTTTGCATGTTGGCCAGCAGCGCGCTGTCCGAGAAGGCGTGATTGCCCACGAACACAATCCTGTTGACCCGGTAGGTGACCTCGGGTCTGAGGTCCTGGAGCTTGATCGCCCAGGCCGGATGGCAGCATAAAAGCGGGAAAATTGCGGCCCCAAGCGGGGCACGAAGCGCTCGAAAAAGCCAAGTCATAGGCGACTACGGCAGGATGGCGAAACTTGCCGCGTCGCCTTTGAGCCATTTCTCCCGATTACCGAAACCATCTGGATCAAGAATATGGCGCCGCACCGGAGCTAACAACGAATAAGAGGCAGGACCCGCGTCGGCGTGGTCCCGGGGCGGGCAGGCGCGCGAAAATCAAGTGAGGTGAGACAGGCAAGCGCGAGCAAATCAATGGGCCATCGCGACGGCGTCGGCGGATGCGGCAGCGGAGCGATCGAGACGATTGTTGGCCCACAACCAGGCCAGGAGCAGGACGGGAGTGAGCAGAGTGCTCAGCCAGAACAGGGTCCAGTAGATGTCGTTGAGCGCCAGCATCGCCGCCTGACGCTGAAGTTCACCGTAAAGCATCGCGAGGCCGGATTTGGCGCCGGCCATGTTCTGCGGGGAAAGGAAATGGGGCGCTCCGGGCATCCGCGGCGGCGCTTGCGCGATGCGCCAGGCATCGAATACCGAAACATGCTCGGTGAGATAACTCTGATGGGTCTGCTCGTTGCGCACCAGCATCGTGCTCATGATTGAGATGCCCATTGCGGCGCCGGTGTTGCGAATCATGCTGAACAGACTGGCCGCGTAACCCATCCTCTCCCGCGCCACGCAGGTCAGGGTGGCGGCGGAGAGCGGCGGGAAAATTATCGAGAAGCCCGAACTGATCAGAATCGTCGGCCAGAGCACCTGCCAGTAATCGACGGACAGGTTCCAGGTCGCCATTTTATAGAGCGCGTAACACTGCATCAAAAAACCCGCCACCCAGAAGGGTTTGATCGGCAAACGGTAGCGCGCGAGCTGGCCGACCAGCAGCATCGCCAACGCCGCCCCCAGTCCGCGCGGCGCCAGCACCAGGCCGGCCTGCCATGCCGAGTACCCCATGAATTCCTGGAGAAAGACCGGATTAAGTAGATTGGTGCCGAAAAGCATGAAGCTCATCAGCACCAGGATAATGATCGCGATCGTGAACATCGGAATCTTGAGGATCCGCAGGTCCATGATCGGTTCGGGGAAGCTCAATTCCCGCCAGATGAGCAAAACCAGGGACAGCACGATTCCGATCGCGGCATAGGTGACCCATGGCGACGCGAACCAGTCGGCGCGCTGTCCGCGATCGGCGACGATTTGAATCAGTCCGAGGCTGAGCGCGATCAGCACGATGCCTGGGTAATCGACGCGGCCGCCCCTGGCGCGCATCCGGCGCAGGTAGGGCGGGTCGTGGAGGAAAGTGGAGACCATCAGGATGGCGGCGACACCGATGGGGACGTTGATGTAGAAATTCCAGCGCCATGACCAGTTGTCCGTAATCCAGCCGCCCAAAGTCGGTCCCATGACCGGCGCGACCATCATGCCGATGCCCCAGAACGCCATCGCCATCGCCTGTTCTTCGGGCGGAAAAGTCTCCATCAGGATGGCCTGTGAGGAGGGTTGCATCGCGGCGCCGGCCAGGCCCTGAAGCAACCGGAAGAACACCATCTGATTGAGTGACTGGGCGGCGCCGCAAGCGGCCGAGGCGAGCACGAAACCGGTGACCGACAGCATGAAATAGCGCTTGCGGCCGAATCGCGCCGAGATCCATCCGGTCATCGGAATCATGATCCCGTTGGCGACCAGGTAACTGGTGGCGACCCAGGTGATCTCGTCGACGCTGGCCGAAAAACTGCCTTGCATGTGCGGCAGCGCGACATTGACGATTGAAACGTCGAGGACTTCAAGAATGGTCCCGAGCATTACCGACAAGGCAATAATCCACTTGTGCGCGGACGGCGCCTCGGCCACGGATAAGGGCGCCTGGAGCTCGGCGGATTGGGTTTTGGGACTGGCAACCACGGATGAGTAGCAAGCTACGGCAGGGGGATGTTTTAGTAAAGGATGAATCGCCGGCCCGGCGATCCGGTCCACACGCAGGAAGGTTTGAGCTACTCTCTGCGCAAACGGCGACCGGATGAAAGGTCTGCGCGGCCGGTAAATCCGGCTTTTGTTGGATGTTCTGGACCGCCGGAGTCAACTGGGCCGAAGTTTTCATAAGGAGAATTCAATGGCGGATGAATTGGTCAAGGTGGAGCGCTCGGGCGATTATCTGACGGTCAGATTGAACCGGCCTGAGAGGGGCAATGCGATCAACAACGCAATGCTGGCGGCGCTGGACAGGGCGTTCGCGGCGGCGGAAAAGGACAAGAGTATCAGGGCGCTGATGCTGACCGGCGAGGGCAAACATTTCTGCGCCGGGATCGATCTGGCCGAGGGCCATCGCGTGGACACCACCGAGATTGGCGGCGGGCTGAGTCTGGAGACGGTGTTCCACCGGCTGGAGGCCTTGCCGATTCCGACGGTCGCGGTGATCCGGGGAGCGGCGCTGGCCGGGGGACTGGAGCTTGGTTTGCATTGCGACCTGCGCATCGCGGCTGAAACCGCCCGCCTGGGCATGCCAGTGGCGAAGGTTGGATTGATTCCGCCGTTTGATTTCACGCGCAAACTGATCGAAGTAATCGGCGCGCCGGCAACCGCCTATCTGCTGTTCAGTGCGGAACCAGTCGACGGCAGGCGCGCGCTGGAGATGGGGATGGTCAATGAAGTTGCGCCCGAAGCGGAGGTGGAAGCGGCCGGGCGCAGGCTGCTGGAGAAGATTTCCGGCAATGCGCCGCTTTCCCTGCGCACCGTCAAGGCGACCCTGCGGCGCTGCATGAGGGACGCGTTTTTGGCGGAGCACGAGGATCTCGACGAGATGGTCAAGGTTATTTTGAAGAGCTCGGACGCCCGAGAAGGGGCGCGCGCGTTCGTCGAGAAGCGCAAACCCCAATGGAAGGGGGAGTAGGCTCGCGATTAGCGCTGCGGGCGTTGCAGAGGGCCGGGTAAAGGCGGGTGCCGCGCGCGCCAATCAGGAATTTCCTTGCCTGAGAGCCGGACGTTGAGTGGCGGCGGCGGCTGGGCGGCGGGTAAAATATTTCAGTAGTCAGTTGGGAGAGGAGATTGAAAATCGCGAGTATATAGAGGCGGCGGCGAGTGAATATCCAGACGATAGCGAACTGGAGAAACTCTATCCTGACAAGAAAAGTCTGCTGCCCCTCATCCGGGAGGACCTGGTACAGTATTGCCTCGCGCTCAATCCGCGATGGCGGCCGGCGCGCCATCTGTTGTATCTGGCCGACCGGCTGATGGCGGCGGAACGGCGTGAACTGACCCGGCTGGTCATCACCATGCCGCCGCAGCACGGGAAGTCATGGACTACCAGCCAGCATTTTCCGGCCTGGTATCTCGGCCGCCATCCCGAACACTCGGTAATCACCGCGGCGTACAACGAAACCAAGGCGCTGGATTTCGGGCTCAGCGTGAAGGATCAGGTAAACGATCCGCTGTTTCGGCTGGCCTTTCCACAATTCGCGGTGCGGCGCGATTCCAATAGCGCGCTGCGCTTCACCACTGAACAGGGCGGCACCTATTTCGCGGTCGGACGAGGCGGATCCGCGACCGGGCGCCGCGCCGATTTGTTTATCGTTGACGATCCCTACAAGGACGAAGAAGAGGTGCGCAGCGAGGCGGTGCGGCGCCAGATCCGCAGTTGGTGGAGCAAGGTAATCTACACGCGCCTGGCGCCGGACGCGATCGTCGTAATAATCCACACCCGCTGGGACGAAGACGACCTGATCGGATGGCTGCTGACCGAACACGCGCAGGAGGGTTGGTGTGTGATAAACCTGCCGGCCATTGCCGAAGAGCAGGATCCGTTGGGGCGGGCGCCGGGCGAGCCGTTATGGCCCGAACGTTATTCGCTCGAGGATCTGGAAAAACGGCGCATCAATGATCCGATGGCGTTTCAGGCGCTCTATCAGCAGCGGCCGGCCGGGGCGGGCGCGCGGATGTTCCGCCGTGAATGGCTCGAGGGTGCCAACATGAATTGCCGCTACGATCCCGTGCGCCATCCGCCCAACCATCGCGCGATGAACAAGCTGATGCTGGTCGATCCGGCCAATTCCAAAAGCCGCAACGCCGACTACACCAGTATCTGGGTGCTGGGGCTGGCGGCGGATCGCAATTATTACGTGCTCGACATGGTGCGCGACCGGTTAAGTCTGACCGAGCGCGGCGACGCGGTTCTGGGGCTGCATCGCAAATGGCAATTCGCGCGCAGCCGCAGCGCCGTGGTGTACGAGAATTACGGCCTTCAGGCCGACATCTCATATCTCAATGACCGCATGGCGCGGGAGAATTATCGCTTTTCGATTCGGGATGTCGGCGGACGCTTGAGCAAGGCCGATCGCGTCGCGCGCCTGGTCGCGCTTTTCGAACAAGGCCGCCTGGTGATGCCGCTGAATCTTTATCGCACCAATAGCCATGGCGTGGAGGAAGATTTGGTCCGGGTTTTCATCGAGGAGGAATATGCCAATTATCTGGTTGGGGGCGGAGGATGCCGTCACGACGACATGCTCGACGCGCTGAGCCGGCTGTTTGATGTGGATCTGCCATGGCCCGCACCCGCTGAAGACGGAGGCGAAGCTGAAGAACTGCGCCGCTGGCGCGAGCAACGCCGAGCAGGACGCAACAACTGGATGTCAGCCTGAATATGACCTTACTCGCAGTTTTGTAACATTCTCGAACTTTTTCCACACAAAAAGTTTGATTACCCTTGCATTCCTTCACGCTTTGTTGTACAAATGACAACAATTTGTGAACGTCGGCTTTGGGCAGAATCAACGCGCTTAGTTTTCCGGACAGGCGTTTAGGCGAACACGCTTGTCACGCGTCTGAGGGGGAAGCAAACAAAAGAGGCGAAGACCTCGTTTTCCGCCACCAACTCGCCTGTGCGGGGGGCATGAATTGTGATCAGGGAACGGAACGAAAAGCACCAAACATTTGACCCGATTTCAATCAAAACAGGTCTATAATTGCATAAAAACAGCTTACACAATCATTTGCGCCCGCGTGACTTTTTGTTACGTGCTAGAGTGCAACCGCGGAAATTCGTGACGATGGTTTCTGGTCCGTCTTCCCCTGTTCCGCTGGCCGTGGCCCGGATCAAACGCGACTCGGGATGCGTGAGACTGGAGAACTGGCATTGGCGCGCCAGGATCGGCTTCAGCAGCCACGGCGTGCAGACCATATTGCAGGTAACCGAGCCGGCGGCGTTGGTGCCAATAAAACTTCGGCTGCCTCCCGGATGGCGTGAGATCCAGGAATCGGCCGGAGACCCGCAATACTCCCTGGTGGTCGGCAATGACTCAGCTCCGCCGGGACTGGAACGGCTCCATCTTCTGTTCCGCGGCCGCCTGCTGATTTCGGCTGCGTACAAGCTCGAACCGGTGCTGGGGGCGCTCGAAGCGGAGCTCGACCGCCGGGTGGGAGTGAGTGTTTCGCAGGACCGGCTCTTTATTCAGGCCGGAGCGGTAGGATGGCGCGGACGCGCGATCGTGGTAAAAGGTCCCGCTCACTTTGAAATTTCAGCCCTGGTTGCGGCGTTGTTGCGTGCCGGAGCCTCGTATTATTCGGATCGGTATGCGGTGTTGGACAGTCTTGGCCGGATCCATCCTTATCCGCGTCCTTTGTGGTTGAGGCGCGGCACTTATGGAAATCCGATCCGCTATCGGCCTGAAGATCTCGGGGCGAAGGTGGGCATCAAGCCCTTGCCGCTCACAACGGTGGTTTTTGCCTCCCTGCGGCCCGGCGCACAAACGCGTTTCTTTCCTGTCGGGCGCTTTGCAGCGGCCATGGAGTTGACTGCCGACACCCTGCTCTCCAGGCATGATCCGAACGCCATACCGCCGGCGATTTCGAAGGCCCTGGCGCGAGCGTCGATACTAAAAGGGGTTTGCGGCGAGCCCGAAGACATCCTCAATTTGTTGCCGGGATCCGCGGCAGCCGACAAGGGAACGAGGCTGAATCTCTCACTTCGTTGAAGAGCACAAAATTGTGGATTCGGCGCGATGCGAAACCGCGGATGAGCAATCCCATCCGCTGCGGCAAGGCCGCGGTTTCTCCGACGATCGGCAGTCCGCGTTTGGTTAAATAACTACAGGCCCGATTTCCGCAGTGTCCATCACCTGCCGATGCACTTGCTATTTGCATCCGGCAAAAATGTATATATATAATTACTAAATCAAAGCCGCATCGGGGCTATAGCCGATGCGTCCCGGTGTTTGGGACGAGCAGAACCGGCGGCTGCGAAAGATCGCCGGGACCCGCGGATGCGCGGGTCAGCCGCTTCCGGGCTATAACGGATGCATTGACGCCCGAAACCGGGCGCCAATGAGCCCAGTCCTTCGGCGTTGAAGAAGGAGTGTGACGGCGCGCAAGCGCCAGAGTAACTCACTTTAACGGACGGAGCGATTGGCTGTGGCTAACACCTTTTTCAACCCAACCGATCCTTCGACCAACAAACTGTGGTCGAAGGAACTTTATCGCGAAACCCGCAAAAAAACGGTTGCGACCAAGTTTATCGGCGCGACCTCCGATGCGCTGATTCAGATTCTCGACGACACCCAGAAACATCCCGGCGACCAGATTACCTATACTCTGCGTATGCAGCTCAGCGGGACCGGCGTGCTCGGGTTCGGCTTGCTCGAAGGCAACGAAGAGGCGATGACCTTTTACACCAATTCGCTGCTCATCGACAACCTGCGTCACGCGGTCAAATTGCAGGGAAGCGTGTCGCAACAGCGAGTGCCGTGGGATCTGCTCAACGAGGCCAAAATCGCGCTTTCAGACTGGTACGCGAGCCGTTACGACGTGGCGTTGCTCAACCACCTGGGCGGCAACACCGCGCAAGCAAATCCGCTTTTCACCGGCAACAACTCACCGATCGCGCCCGACGCAGCCCATCATATTTTCGCCGGGGGCGCGACCAGCGAGGCTACGCTGACTTCGACCATGACCTTCACCCTCTCGCTGGTCGACCAATGCGTCGCGACCGCAAAGACGCTGACGCCGGCGATTCGGCCGGTGCGGTTGAAGAACGGCGAGTACTACGTGATGTTCCTGCATCCGTTCCAGGTGCAGGCGCTGCGAAAATCGACCACCGCCGGCGACTGGAAGGATATCCAGATGGCGGCGATGCAGGGCGGCCAGATCGAGGACAACCCGATCTTTACCGGTGCGCTGGGGATGTTCAACGGCGTGATTCTGCATGAGGACGCGCGGGTTCCGTACGGCGACAATACTCAGAACCTGCTCCATACCGACCTCGGCGCCCCTGCGGTGGGGACGACTTCGGTTGCGCGCGCGATTTTCTGCGGCGCGCAGGCGGCAGTAATCGCGTTTGGCCGCAGTTACAACTGGCCCACCAAGTACAAGTGGGTAACCCAGGCCGATGACTACGAGGACCAGGTTGGCGTCGCCGTGGGCTCGGTTTGGGGAGCAACCAAGTCGGTCTTCAACTCGGCGGATTTCGCCACCATCGTGGTGAGCACCTGGTCCCAACTTTCCTGATAGCGAGTTGCCGGCTGGGACCGCGGCTGAGGACTTAAGTCCGCGCCGTGGTCCCGCCTGACGCGAACTCCGATCCAGGGAAAAAGCGAAATATCAAAACCAATCGAGGTTATCGAAGTGGCAGCAAGAAAGCGTGAGAAGACGGAGGAGTCGGCGATGCGCAGCGGCGGGAAGTCCGCTCCGCGCCGCAAAACCAAAGTGATGGACACCGTTGAGGCGACCGATCGCGACGCCGCGATGTGGCATATACCGTTTGCCAGGGCGGAGATGGGCGCCGGCGTGGATACGGAAAGCGTCGGCAATCCCTACGACGACGATCCGCGGGGACGCAAACGCTCAAGGAAGGTCCGGCGCCAGTAAGGCGGGCCGCAAGCGCACAAGTACGCCCGGCCTGCGGGCCGGGCGTCTGCGGCGCTTTCGGGCCGCGGTCTGATCGGCGGGCGAGGTGAAAGGTTCGGGCGCAGGATAACCAGGAGAGCGAAGTGGCGGATTCTACTCTGGCGGACATGCGGGCGCGGATAATGGACGAGCTGCAGCGCAACGATTTGGCGGCGCAGATCGACAACGCGATTATTGAAGCCGCCGACTACTTCGGGCGCGACGGTTTCTTCCGCAATGACGCGCAGGACAGCTCGACCGTTACCACTGCCGGCATCAACGTCTATTCGGCGCCGGCGGACGTCGCCGAAATCCGGCAATTGACGATTACGGTCGCGAACACCAAGTACCCGCTGCGGCTGCGGAGTTGGGAATACATCAACGCCGAGGATTCCAATACACTTTCGCCGGTCACAGGTCCGCCGGTCGAATATGCCGTCAACCTGCCTGCCAGCGGAATGAGTATTCGACTTTTCCCCACGCCGGACGGCGCATATCGCCTCCAATACGATTACGTTCAAATCATTCCGCCGCCCGTGCTTGATACGGACAGTAATTTCTGGACGATGCAGGGCCGGGAGATGGTGCGGGCCTATGCGAAATTCCTGCTGAGAATGAATGTGCTCAACGATCCGCAGGGCGCGCAGTCGGACCGGCAGATGGCGGATTTGTATTTCCGCAAACTCAAGCAGGAAACCGGCGCGAAGAAGTTTACCGGCAGACTGCGGGCGTATTGGTGATGGCGAGACTCAGCGTGAAGTTCAATCGGGGTTTCGCGCCCGACCTGGATCCGACGGAAACCGGGATTTTCGTCGACGCGGATCAGATGTTTCCCACCGCCGCCGGCTATCGCCCCTTGCGCCAGTTGCGAATCGAGAGCACCGGCGGACCCCTGCCGCTTACCTGCTACGGGGCGTTTTTCGAGCAGGATGCAATCAACGCCGGACGCGCCATTTTCGTTGCGTCCGCGAACAAGCTTTACACTTACGATATTGTTTCCAATTCCTTCCTCGACGTGTCGGGCGGGCAGACCTTCAATGGGCCCGCCAATCCCGCCGGTTACCGCAGCGCGCGCTGGCGTTGGACCATGTTTGGCGGCGACCTCATCGTTCTGAACCCCGGCGACCCGCCGCAGGTGCTTACCGCTCCGGCTTACAGCGCGGCCGCGGCGCTGGGCGGCAATCCTCCGCATGGTTCGATCGTGGAGGCGGTGGGCGATTTCGTCTTCATCCTGGACAGCGCGGGCAACGACTGGAACTGTTGCGGAATTGGCAACGATAGCACCTGGACTCCCGATATCGGCACGCAGGCGGCGAATGGAACGCTTGGCGACACACCCGGTCCGATCGTAGCGGCGCATGCGCTGGGCGCCAATCTTTTAGTCTATAAACAGCGCGCGACTTATCTGGGCACTTACCTTGGCCCGCCCGTGATCTGGAGCTTTTCGTTGCTGGCTGACGACGCGGGCGCGATTTGCGACGAAGCGGTCGTGTCATACGGCGGTCTGCAGGTGGCGATGGGGTTCGAAAACTTCTACACCTGCGACGGGGCGCCGCCGCGCGTTCTGGAAAATCCTCTGCGGCGATGGTTTTACGAAAGCAGCCTGGACTGCACGCACGCCACCAACGTGTGGGGTGTGTGGGACAAGCTGCACAACCTGATCGTATGGTTTTATCCGTCGGTTGCGGCCAATCCGCCAGGAGCGCTGGATCGATATATATGTTGGCATCCCGACACCAACCGCTGGATGACTGGGAAGGTCGCGAACAATGTTGAAGCGGTAGTCACACCGTTTGCGCCAGTTACGCCGGATGGCGCCATTAGCTATTCACCGACGGCGGTGTTCGGCATGTCCCTGGTTCTTGGCGACCACAACCTGTACAGCTTTTCGGGAGATTTTGCGAGCGGGTTTGTCACGACCGGCGATATCGGCGATCCGATGCACTATTCGATGGTGCGAACGGTGCGGCCGAGATTCAAAACCTACCCTCCAAGCAACGGGGCTAAAGCGACTCCGCTCTACCGCTACAACCTCGGCGACCTGCAGATGGCGGGACCCCAGTGCGAACTGACGCCTTACGGCGCGTTTGCGATGAGACAGGCGGCCCGTTATCACGCGGTGCGTATTGAAACCTCGGGTGACTGCGAGATTACCGGCATGGACGTGGATTGGGATATCCAGGGGACGCGCTGATGCCGCAAAGGATTCCTTCACTGCAATTACCGCTGGCGCACAGCGAGCCGGCGCGCGAGACCAATCGCCAGCTTTCGACCTGGGCGGCCAAGGTTACCAGTGTGATCAATTCGATCAGCGCGGATCCCGGTCTCAGGAGCAGCGGCAATCCCGGTTCGGCGGTAACCACCATTTCCTTTTCGGGCGCGGATGCGTCGATCGACATTTCCAGCCTGATGCATTTCGTCGAGGGAGGCGTCTCGCTGGCGACCATCAAACCCCCGCGGGGATTCACGGGTACGTTCTACCTGATCGCAGCGGCGCCGTTTGCGCTGGTGCCGTCCGGCAACATCGTACTGCCAAACGGCAGCGTAACCCTGCCCAGCGGCGCAATGGTGCCGATGACGTTTGACGGGAAAAACTGGTATGCGAGCGTGCCGATCGCGTCGGGCCAGTTCAATATCAAAATAATTAGCTATGCCGATTCGCCATACAGTGTTGAGCCGGAGGACGATCTGATTATCGCATCGGCCGGCACCTCCGCCGATACGGTGGTTCTGTTGCCCGCGGCCACTGGATCGGCCCGTCTGCTCGAAGTCAAGAAAGTTGATGCCAACCCGTACAGCATAGCCGTTACGCCGGCAGGCAGCGACACGATCGACGACGGCGCGGGCTCCTTCGGCATCCTGACGCGCTACGCCGCCTTCAGCATAATCGATTATTCGGCGGGGAAATGGGCAATTATATGAACAGGAAAATACGGCTGGCGCTCGCGGGCCTGTGCGTGGCGGCCGCCGCCGTCACGATGGGGACGTATGTCCCGCCGCCCCCACCGGCACCTCATTTTTTCGACTATTTCGGCGACGGTTCCGAGCCCGACCCCAGCCCCACGGGCACGATTACGCTGGGGGGCGATCACAGCTACGCCAGCTTTACCGTTAACGCCGGCGCTACCGTAAACATTGTCGAGGATTTCAACACTGCGCCGTCATCGACGCTGATAGTCAGATCGCCGGGAACATGTACGATTGCGGGTACAATCAACGGCCGCGGCGCCGCCAATCCAGTCTACACGATAGGCGGGGTGGGCGGGGGCGGCGGCGGCAGTCCGACCGCGGCCGGCCTTCAGGCGCTGGGCGTTATTTCGCCCAGCCTCGACTTCAACGGCGGCGCCGGCGGCGCGCAGGGCAATCCGGGCGGCAGCGGTCAGGACGGAACGCCGCTGAGCAGCGTGATTAAGACCTTCATTGCCGACGACCTGCCCAGCACGATTGACAGTTCGGGCGGGATGCCGGGCGGCGCCGGCGCGGGAGCCGCAAATCCGTTCGATTGCCACAATGCGCAGCCTGGCAACGGCGGATGCGGCGGGGCCGGATTGGTTCTTGTGTGCAGGGAAATCGACTTTCAGTCAACCGCGATCGTCGATTTAAGGGGCCAGGACGGATTTGCTGGGGCCGCGGGACCCAACGGCGGCGGAGGCGGTGGCGGCGGCGGATACTTCTTCACCTACGCGATTGCCTACATTCACAGTCCGGCCAACAGCGGCACGGTCCTGCTCGACGGTGGAGCGGGAGGCGCGAGTGGCGGCATTACCGCCGGCGCGGGTGGAGGAGGATCGGCGGGATGGTCGCGTTATTACTAGCAGAGCGCGGAAGGTAACATCAAAGAGACAGACGCAGTTCATCTGTTTTCCGCACCCTGCCAGGACAATTCGCGAAGACTAAGTTCACGCGGGAGTGAGTAAAGAATATGGCACGAAGAAATCTGCAATTCGATCCCGGGGAATTACCTTACACCTATAACAGCGGCGGCGCGCTGGTCAGCGGCGGCGTTGTGGTAAGCGACGGCCCGGCCCGGCTGTATAACCTGACGGTTACCAGCCAGGACAGCGCCGATCAGTTCATCCTGATATTCGATGCGCCATCGGTTCCCGCCAACGGGACCGCCGCGGTCGCGGCTTTCAAGGTTGCCGCCGGCGCAACCGCCTCGATCGACTACGGATGGCGCGGCAAGGCTTTCGAATACGGTATCTGCTGGTCCAACAGCACAACCCTTCCGGATCTAACCGCCGGGGCCGCCAACTGTTATGCCGAAGCCAACTGGCATTGAGGGCATCGGCTGTGCGGCGCCGAGCGCGGAGGAACCATGGAATGGAAGTTGGTACAGGTCAACCCGGTCGAGTTGCACAGTTACTGGCCACAGGTGAAGCCCGGACTGGAGCGGGTCCGCACAAAGGCGAGGGCATCCTGGTTGTGCGAGGATATCTACTCAGCGGTGCGCAGTGGCGCGGCCACGATGCATGTGGCCTATATCGATCAGCATTATGCCGGTGCGCTGGTGCTGACCATCAACACGGATCCGTTCAGCGCGGAACGCAGTCTCCTGATATGGGCCGCTTACACCTGTCATCCGCTGGCCCTTGGATACGGTCTGGCCGAGGTCAAGGCGATGGCGGTGCGGGCTGGACTTCGCAAGCTGGTGTTTCATTCTCCGCGACGGGGTTGGACGAAGCGGCTTGCGAATGACGGTTTTGAAATCAGCGAAATGAAATTCGAGAAGGTGCTGTGATGGGAAGCGGAGGCGGATCGGGAAATACCACGGTGACCAACCAGGTTAAATTGCCGGCTTGGGCGCAACCCTACGCGGTGCAATTCCTGGGCGACATCGGAAACTACGTAAACCAGGGATTGAAGTCGGGATACCCATTCCCCCCCGAGCAATTGTACGGCTTCACGCCCGATCAGCTGCAGGGAATGAACCTTGGGTCGCAGAGCGCGATGAATACGGCTGCGGATATTCTCGGGCCGGCGGCTGCCAACGTGTCGGCCACGCAGTCGGGCGCATACTTGTCGCCGCAGTCCAATCCGTACCTGCAGGCGACATACAATGCGGCGGCAGCCCCGGTCGTGCAGCAGTTCCGCGACGCGACCGAACCCGGGATCCAGGCGGAGTTCGCGAAGGCCGGCAGTTTCGGCGGTTCGGCGCAGAACCAGGCGGAGAGTATAGCGCAGCAAAACCTTGGCGATGTTCTGCAGAATCTGGCCACCAACATCTACGGCGGCAATTACGAACAGGAAAGGCAGAATCAGATTCGTCAGCAGGCACTGCTGCCGGGCCTGACTAACGCCGCCTTTGCTCCCGCCGCCGAACTGATGGATATCGGAAGTATCCAGCAGCAGTTCGGCCAGGAGGGCCTTAATACCGCGCTGCAAAACGCGGAAAACCAGTATAACTGGCCGTTTCAGATACTGGGTCAACTGGGAGCTGCAATACCTACTGCGGTGGGCGGCGCATATCAGTCGCAGCAGACCGGGCCAAATCCGAACGCGATCGATCCGTTATCGGGCGGGCTGGCGGGTTTGCTGGGAGTCGGCGGCTTGCTCGGCGCGTTGGGCGGAGGAGGCGGTCTCGGCGGCGGAATTGACAGTCTGCTGGGCGGACTCGCGTCGCTTTTGCCTTTCTAGTTGCAAAACTCATCGAGGAAGTCAGGAGAAAATCAATGGCGAACGTTCCGTCTGGAATCGGAGCATTGAGTCCCGGCGGTTATGGCGTGCCCGCTTCCCTGGGAGCTGCTGGAAGCACGAATATCGGCGCGCTCGCACCTCTGCCCGTCAACGGCGTGATGGGCGGACCCGCTTCAGACTCCAGAACCATAACGGCCACGCCTTCCGCCGCGCCGTTGAGCAGCGTCGCGCCGGTGGCGCAAAGGGCCAGCGATGCAGGCCAGCTCAGCGCACTGTTGAATCTGATCAATCCGAGCTCCGCGACAACTGCTCCGGTCGCGATCAATTATATGCCCGGTCTCGGAATGGGAATTACGGCGACCGGTAGTCCAGTGAACAGTACGCCGCTGCCGCGCAGTGGCGGCAAGGGTGCGATTGCCTCAGACGCGTGGGAGATGGGAAATGGCTATCGATACTGATTCATCAGGCACACTCGTCGCAAATCAGCTGCCCGGGCTGTTGGGAATCCTGCAGCCGGCTGGAGCGGCGACGCTGGATCAGCTTGCACGCGGACAGGACCGCCGACAGCTGGCCAATGCGATGCTGGCGGCAGCCGCAGGGCTGCTCACGCCAAGTCCGAACCGTTATCCACTGGGACCGCTGCAAAGGCTGGGAGCGGGCCTCGGCGCCGCACTGGGAAGCTACGATCGGGGCGCCATACCAACCGGAATTTTCGCGGCGCTCGATGGTCGCAGAGGACTGCCGCACGCCGGGATTGAGGCACTGGGCAGCGGGGCGCGCCCGCGGCGCAGGAGCGGCGCCGCCGCGGATGGCGCGGCACGATTGGCTTCCGGCGCGCTGCAAGCTGCGGCGCGGCTGCGCGCGGGCGGGACGCTGGAGCCATCAGGCGCAGCGCCGTCGGGGCGCCGAAGGCTGCGCAAATTCACAGGCTCGCTGGGCCGCCGCCTCGACCATCCCGCTTCGCTGCCCGGCGGTTGGGAACTCTATGGATACGAGAAACAAACTGGAAATCCGGTTTATGCCGGACCCGGCAGCGAATTGCGCGTTTACGCCTGAGCCGCAACTTCAACGAGATTGCGGCGCGGCCGGATAGAGCGGCGTGATGTCAAGTCAGCCGATTAGCTATTGCCGACGGACCGCATAGCATAACGACTGACTATCGCATTTGAGAGTACGCATCGATTCGGCTGCATCTTGAGTTCAAGCACGGGCACGTCAGGCCTTTCAGGGTTCTGACACGTTCGTAAATGATCGGTTAGACACGGCGCAGTGGAGCGGGTGAAAAGGGGGGGTCTATGTGGTGTCGGCGAACGAAAGCGGCGGCCGCCGCGGTTTTCGCAACTGTGCTGGCCGGCGGCATGGCCGCGGCGGTCAATCTGTGCACCTTGACCGGCAATCTCACGCTGATCGACGGACAGGCTGGAGCCAACGCGCAGGTTTTCTTTCAAACTATTTCGACCCAGTCGTTCGGGGGCACGGTGATTCCGCCCTCTTCCTTTTCGGTTTTCACCGACTCGCAGGGCAATCTGCCGGCGGGCGTCACGCTGCCGCAGGGCGCGATCGTACAGGTCACGGTTGGCAGCGGGCAGCCGGTACAGATCCAAATACCCCTGGCGGCGACGGCCGATCTGGCGACCCTGATTCTGGCCAACAATGATCCTCCGTCAGTAATCTCCGCCTTGTCCATCGCCAGCGGCGGCGATTATGGATTGTCCGTGACCAATCCGGCCACGGGATCCGTCGGCACCGCAGTCCTGCAGCCGGGCAAGGTCAGCGCCATCCAGGGTTTTGGCTTTTCGCCGACGGCGCCGGCGGATGCGCAGGTGCCCATATTCAGCATTGGAGCGAACCTTTGGCAGCCGGAATCGATCACCGGGGACGCCGCGCTTGCCGCCGACGGCACGCTGGCGATCAACGGGATAGCCGCGGGCGGCAACATCACGGGGAAAAGTTCGGGCGGGCCGTTCTCGATTTCCGATTACAACGTCAACAACGAATTCAATCCGATGCAGTACGGCGCCAAGCTCGACGCGCGCCGCGTGAGCGATTTGAGCGTGGTCAACGGTTCCACGTCAGTCACTTCCAACAGCGCGAAATTCACCTCGGCGGACATCGGAAAGCTGATCGTTATCTGGACCGCGTCCAACGGTCTCGCCAGCGTGCGGACGTTCACTGGAACAATAACCGCGGTGGCGGCGCCCTCGGCGGTCCTGAGCGCGCCGTATCCCGGGCCGACTCAGAGCAATGCGTCCGCGTTCATCGGGACGGACGATGGGGCCGCGGTCAACACGGCCCTCCAGGCGGTGGCGCTTAACAACTCCGGAGTGGTGAAAGTCCCCGGTGGCGTGATCATGACCACCACGACCCTGACCGTGGCCGGGCGCAGCGAAGAGTTTGCGGGTCAGGGCGCGGGCGCAAATCTCACTCCCAACGGGAGTGGAACGGTGATCGTATGGGCTGGCGGCAATCAGCCGGTCATCCAGATCGTCGACAGCTATGGAGCGCGGGTGCACGATTTCGCGATCATGGGCAGCGACCAGGCGAGCACGATGCCCAGCGCCTGCGTGGATTTGCTAAACAACAGCAGCGGGAATCTGACCGGTCATCCGAACAGCTTCAACGTCATTTCCAATATCTACTGCGGCGACCTGTCCGAACTGGGTATGCCTGGCGCAGGCGGGGGAAACCCGACTGTCGGAGCTGGTATCGAAGCGGATCCGAGCGGCACTCAGGATGATCGCAACATCGTCGAAAATGTCACGGTCACTCACGGTATCTACGGGATTCAATTTGGACAGAATCAGGCGATCGAGTGGAGCGTGCGCAATCTGCATTGCAATCGCGACGGCATCTGTATCGACGCTCACGCCGGGTTCAGCCAGATCGAGTTCACCCAAATCGAGGATCTCCAGTCCGCGCTGAGCTTCTTCCTGGGTCAGGCCGCTTACCTCACGATAAGAAACTACAGCGACGAAACCGATGGTCCCACGACGATTGCGCCGCCGTGGAACCCGGGATTCACGTATCCGAAGAATTTTGTAATCAAGGACAGCAACGGCAACTTTGAAATCGCCGGCAATTCGGGAATCAGTGGCGCTTCCCAACCGGCGTGGACCACGCAAAGCACGAACTTCACTATCAGCACCGTGTCCCGCAACTCCAATGTGGTTACGGTGACCACCGCCAGCACGCATGATTTCTCAGTCGGGCAACTGGTGGGAATAGTCAATGTTTCGGATCCGAGTTTCGACGGTGCTTTCACCATAACCTCGGTTCCCGCCGCGAACCAGTTTACCTACAATCAAACGGGTTCGAACGGGGGGAGCAGCGGTGGAATCGCCTATCATGCAACCGCGGACAATGGAATCAACTGGCTCAACACAGGCACTGCTACGGCCTTTGCCCAGCTTGCCCTTTTTGCCGGCAGCGGCGGCAATGCGGGCGGGACGCTGGTGCTTACCGACTCGGACTGGGATGCGACCAATCAGTTGCCCTACAACTCGGATTTCATCGCGGGCAATAATGCGGATTTCACCTTCATCGGAAACGACTTCCGGCTGGTAAACTCCGAGCAGGCGCCGCCGTCGACTGTTCCGATCGTCGATTTGGGCGTCACCGGCACCGCGTCGCGCACGTTTCTTTGCCGCGGCTGCCGGGGAATCACCAAGCCGAACTTCAATGTCGCGGTCGCGGGCGGCGATTCACGCCAGATTACATACATAGACATGCAACGTTTGCCGGGCCCCAACGGCAACGTCGGCAACCAGGGCATCGGAGAGTATTTCATCAATGCCCTGGTCAACGGCGATCCGGCCGGCGCCGATGATTTGCGATACGACTTACCCGGCAAGTTGCGTGAATTCGGCGGTCCTTTGACGGTTCAGCAGCTCTCCAACCCGTCGGGCGGGCCATTCCAGCTTTCCTGCAGCGACGGCGGATCGCCGGCCAACAATACCTATTTGTACCGCTATACCGCCGTCAGCGGCAGCGGCGAAACTCTGGCCTCGTCCTCCGAATCGTCGGTCTCCTGCGCCGGCAACATCGGAGTTGGCGGAGTGTTCGTGTCTGGAGCCATCTTTCCCGTGATTGGCGCAGATAGCTACAACATCTATCGCACTGCGGCCAACGGCGGGACCGGAACGGAAAAGCTGGCGATGAGTATCCCCGCCAACTCGATTGGGGTGCCGGTACTGGGTTCCAATTCGTTCAGCGACGCCACCGCCGACGCCAGCCTGGGCCGCGGGCTGCCGAGCTTCAACAGCACCGGGAACGCGGCGGTGGCCGGAGTACTTTCCGCAGGCGCGGCCGCCCTGGGTGCAAGAGCGGGTGACCTCTCGGCGGCGCGAACCGCGGGCACCGGCGCGCTGTGGATGGGCAGCAACGGCGCGCAAAGCCTGGATTTCGGGATCACCAACGCCGGCGCGTTCACTCTGCTCGGAGGCGGACTAGTCACTTCGGGACTGAGTATTTCGGGAAGCGGCAGCCTGGTCGTGGGCAGCACCACGGTCAGCGGTCTGGGAGCCTGCAACTCGTCGAACCGGTTCAGCTGGATGGCGGTTACCGACAACAACGCCGCCTGCTCGTACGGCGCCGCCCCGGCGGGCGGCGGCTCGGTGAGCTGCCCGGTATTTTGTGACGGCAGCGCCTGGAAGATTCACTGAACGATACGGCCCAGTCGCGGGCAACGCATAGGGACAGCGGATGGACCCTCTTGACCATATGGTAAAGATAATACAGCAGGTCGGCTTTCCCGCCGCATTGCTGCTGCTCCTGGTAGTGCTGGCGCCGCGCTACGCCCTGCGCCTGCTCGAAGTCTTTCGCAAGATCATGGACGAGTTCGCCGACAAGCTGGTCGCCGGTATTCGCCACGTGGTCGAACGCCATGAGTCGGTCGTCAACCGCGCCGAGAAAATAACCTCGCGGCAGGAGGCGGCAGTCACCCGGCTTGAGACCGTGAGCGAACTGCGATGGAGGAATGGGAGGGAGGTTGATGGGCAATCCTGAATGGACGCCGGCCGCATGGCTGGATGAAGTCGCGTTGATCAAGATTGCCGCGGCCCGTTACGGGCTCGACTGGCATTTCGTGGCGGCGATCCGCAAGGCCGAGGACGGAGGTCCCGGGCGGGAGTTTGGCGTGCTCAGCGTCAACGCGCCGACCTATACGGCTCAGCTTGAAGTCTGCTGCCAGACCGTGCGCCATCGTCTGGTCGAGTACGATGCGCAAAACGCGGCTTTGGAACTGCACGACACGCCCGATGGCAAGCAGACGGTAACCTACGGGCGGGAGTTCATCTCATGGTTTGCCGGTATCTGGGCCCCCAATGGCGCATCGAATGATCCGGAGGGGCTGAACCGCAATTGGTGCCGCAACGTCAGCTACTGGTATTTGCATTTGATTGACCTGGAACATGCGGCATGAGCAGTGAGTAGTGAGAGGCGAAATGGGAAAAAGCGAGAGAAGCGGCTGTTGCGCTTTTTTTCTCTCACTTCTCGCTTCTTTTCCGTTACTCCTCGCTCATGTTGGGTTGAGTTCATTAATAAAAAGGGGGAAACGATGTTGAGTAATCCGAAAACTACTATCACGGGCTACCTGATGCTGGCGGCGTCGCTGCTGATGGTCGTTGCGCACGGACTGATGGGCGCGCTGAGCGTGGCCGACCTGACGGCATTGTTGGGCGCCGCCGGCGGCGTCGGTCTGATTTCGGCCAAAGACGGCGGCCATTGAGCGGGATGCGGGCCGCGCGGGGTACGGGTTCAGAGAACGAATCGAAGCGCAGATGTGTTGACCGTTTCGATAATCCGATCCGGCCGCGCTATATTGACGCGCGGAGGATCGGCTGTGGCACTGCGCGGCCTGCATGACATGGAAAAAGCTCAAATCCTGCTGGCGGTGTTATGCGATGACGTTCGTCATGAGGTGGGAGGAAAGGTCAGCCTGATGGGGATCTTCGACACTTTCAATGTGTCTGCGTATACGGCGCCGCTGCCTTCTTTCCATATCTTTGCAAAAGTCGGGGTGCCCAATGAGGGGCCGCATAGCGTCACCTTGCGCATTGGCAGCGAAGAGGGCGACTTCAACACCGAACTGGCGGGACAATTGCTGACCGAGGGCCGCGATGAACTGACCGGGACGTACATCTCCAACATCGACCTGGTGATCAACGGGATGACCATCCCGCGGCCGGGCAAATACGCGGTGGCGTTCGTGGTAGACGGCCAGGAACTTGCCGCCTGCGGCTTTCTCGCCCGCACCGCCACTCCACCAAAGCTCCAATAGGTAATCGATCCAGCCACCGCCCTCGCCGCATCCGGAGTTGGACCAGCTGATTGGTCCGGCAGCAGACTCGCCATCGGGCCTGAACTGTGGCAAGTTTCCACCGTGCAAGCCGAGCGCAATGATCGACGTCGCCGGCTGCCAGGGAGGATCGCATGGCGGGATTGGTTCAGGACAAAGTGGCGCTGGTCACGGGGGGCGGCTCGGGTATCGGGCGCGCCGCATCGCTGATCTTCGCGCGCGAGGGAGCGAAGGTGGCGGTCGCCGACGTCAATCTTGATGGATGCGATCAGACCGTTGCGAGGATCAAAGAGGGCGGCGGCGAGGCTTTCAGTGTCAGGTGCGACGTTTCCAACTCCGCCCAGGTCAAGTCGATGGTCGAGCAGGTGGTGAAAAATTACGGCCGCCTAGATTTCGGCTTCAACAACGCCGGTGTCAGCCCCGCCGGCGGCAAAATCGGCGAAATTCCCGAAGACGACTGGGACCGCGTGATCGCGATCAACCTGACCGGCGTGTGGTTGTGCATGAAATACGAACTGGCGCAGATGGTCGCGCAGGGTGGCGGAGTTATCGTCAACACCGCCTCGATCATGGGATTGGTCGGCGAGCGGCGCACCGGCGCTTATTGCGCGGCCAAGCATGGCGTCGTCGGGCTGACCAAAACGGCGGCGCTGGAGTACGCCAACCGCAACATCCGCGTCAACGCGGTGTGTCCGGGCTCGACGATGACGCCGATGATGCGTCAGGGGCTGGACCGCGATCCGCGGCTGGAGGAAGCCTACAAAAAGTCGCATCCCCTGGGCCGCCTCGGCACGCCCGAGGAGATCGCCGAGGCGGTGATGTGGATGTGCTCCGACGAGGCGTCCTTTGTAACCGGCGTCGCCTTGCCGGTTGACGGCGGCTACACCGCGCATTGATTGCGCCGCAGCGGCTCTGAATTGCGCGTCGTGGGCATTGGAGCGACGCGGCAGGGTGCTTTTTTGCTGAGGGGGCGTTGGGCATAATGGCCGCGGGCACGCCGCCCGCGGGAGAAGTGTGATGGCTTACAGCGAAATCATCTACGACAAGCAGGACAAGGTCGCAATCATCACGCTCAACCGCCCCGAGCGGATGAACGCCATCACGCCGACTTTGGCCGGCGAACTGAAAGACGCGATGGCCGACGCCGAGCGCGATCCGGCAATCGCCGCGATCGTGGTAACCGGCGCCGGGAAGTCATTCTGTCCCGGGATGGACATGGGCGTGTTGCAGGCCGCGGCCGAGCGCAAAAAAGGCGAGCCGGCGCCGGCCTCCGCGATCGACATCAATCACCATTCGCTGTTCGGCTTCATGCTGAAGATGCGCAAACCCATAATCGGCGCGCTCAACGGCAACTGTGTCGGGATGGGGCTCAGTATGGCGCTGCATTTCGATATCCGCATCGCCGGCGAGGGCACTCGCATGAGCGCGATTTTCGTCCGCCGCGGCCTTTCGGTGGAACACGGTTCCAGTTGGCTGCTGCCCCGCCTGATCGGGATGTCGCATGCGATGGACCTGGCGCTGACCGGGCGCATCATCAACGCCCAGGAGGCGATGGCGATGGGGCTGGTCAGCCGCGTCGTGCCCGACGACCAGTTGGTCAGCACCGCGGTCGAGATGGCACGTGAGATCGCGGTCAATTGTTCGCCGACCGCGATGGCGGAGGCCAAGCGCATGCTCTGGCAGCATCTGACGGGCGATTATCAGATGGCCACCGACGACAGCACCGCGATCATGTTCAGCATGTTCAAGCAGGGCGATTTCAAGGAAGGCGTCCTCGCCTTCGTGCAGAAACGTCCGCCGCGCTTCAAGCCGGTTTAGGGGCGCCTTCATGCGCTACTGCGCATGTGGACAGGTAATAATCAGTACGACATACAACGCTTGCAAAAATTAAGCTGAATCTACTTAATTGTTTTCCTGATCAGGTGTAAAAACTGACAGGAAGACCAATGCGCAAAGTCAAAGCGGTGAGCCTGATCGGGGCGGCGTCCTTGTCGTTTCTGCCCGGATGCGCGATGTGGCGGGCAAAGCTTCCAGGGACGATGACTGGCGCTTCCCTTACGGCTGGGGCCGCGGCTGAGCCCGCTGCGCCAAATTCAATCTCGTTCACCGCCCTACCGCTATCGCAGGCCGGCAGCACGCCCGGCGCTTTAGTTGATTATTCGGAATCGCTCGAAGAGCCGCCGCCGCAAACGACCCCTCCTGTGATGGCGCAGCAATCGCTTGCACAGCCGGCTGCGATCACCGCAGAACAGGGGGCGACGCTACCCCCAGGCGCCTCGCAGATAACGATCCCATCACAGCCGCCTCAACCGGTCTCGACCTCACCAAAATCCGCGCCGGTGAAGCCGCCTCCGGTTCCGCCCTCTCGCGCACCCGCTGTGCCCGAACCGAAGGCCGCTGCAGTTCCCGTAATGGTTGCCCCGGAAATCGCTTTTCGCGGCGTGTTCTTTGCCAGAAAAAGTTCGGACCTCAACGACGCACAGAAACATGCGTTGGACGACGCCGTGGCCGCGCTCAAAGAGCATCCCAGACTTCGGATCTATGTCAAAGGCTACACTGACTCTCGCGGCAGCAGGCGCCTGAACGAAAGGCTCTCGCAGGATCGGGCCGCCACCGTCGCAGCATATCTGATCAGCCAGGGCGTGGCGTTGGACCAGTTGATCGTGGTCGGGATGGGCGCGACGCATCCGCTGGCGCCCAACACAACGGAGGCCGGACGGGCGATCAATCGCCGCGTCGAACTCGAGCCGCTGGTGGAAACTCCAACTGGCTGAGATTTCTGCGGCGCGCAGCCGTGGCTACATCGGATCGGGCGTCGGGACCGCAGTCGGCGTTGGGCTGGGCGCCGCGCTGAAAGACTGGGCATCCGCAGAGTTACCGTCGGGCTGGGCGTATGAATCATTGTGAAAGCCCGACGCGCTGGGCCATCCGAGGACGCGCGCGTTGGCGGGATCGACCACATACACATGCCCGCTCGCCTCGTCGATCGCGACGCCGTTAGCGCTCGAATTATCGCCGGCGAGATTAAGCGCTTGCGGACGCACGAATCCCGCTGTGCTGTGAATGAAATCGACCTGTCCCAGCTCGCTGTCGGCGGTGGTGTCTCCCGAAACTCCAGGAACTTCGGCTCTAACCAATGCGATCGCGATTCCAAGTATCGGCGCCAGCAAAGCCGATATCACCAGCCCCTTTGAGCCTTGCCTGGCCAACCTCAAACTGAGTTCGGGCCTTCTTGTGAACAAGCGCATGGGCCTCACATCCTCAATTCAAAATGAAGGCGGCGCAGGGGTCGTTGCCGGTGCTGGTGAACGGCACGAAGGGCGGATTGAAGGCCTGGATGAATGAGGCGCCCGCTGCGGCTCCCACCGGCTTGGTGAAAGTGAACTGGGTCGAACTTACGATGGTCAGCGGGATGTTGGGTTTGCCGTCCGCCCCAAACCCACCCAGATTGACCACCACCCCGCCCGCTTGCGTGTTGAACAGATTGATCACCGTCAAGGTCGAAAAGCCGCTGCCGTTGACCGTGATGGTGCTGCCGCTCTGCGTAATGCTGGTGATATTGAGCCGCG